>Ga0335080_10006657_pt1 | contig 11952 bp, 10 predicted proteins | sample Lox_Sample_34_FD_206720 | JGI IMG/M metagenome (GOLD analysis project Ga0335080, IMG submission 206720) | Soil microbial communities from Loxahatchee National Wildlife Refuge, Florida, United States - Lox_Sample_3.4 | ecosystem: Environmental > Terrestrial > Soil > Wetlands | place: USA...
TGTCGATGCGAATCTCGACGGGCTCGCCCGGGAGCAGGTCGAGGTAGTCGTCCGAAACCGTCGCGTCGAGGTCGCCGAAGGAGACGTGGACACTGGGGGCGAAGACCTTGGAGGTCAGGCGCAGCGTGTACGTCTTGCCGGTTTTCGTGAACTCTGTGGCTATCTCAGCATGCGGAAGTTGCGTCTCCTTAGGCAGGGCGAAGAGCAGGCGGTTGGTGGAGACCACCTTGCCATCGACCCTGAGATCGGCCACCGCGAAGGTGGTTTTCGGGTCGGCGGGGGGTGGCAGGGTCACGTAGATCTGGCTGGACAGCGCGGGGATCTGGACGGGCTGCGTCTTCTCGCTGACCACTGTGCCGTCGAAGTTCATCAGGCGGACGCGGAGGTCGCCCGTGGCGGGCGCGGTGCGGTCGGAGACGATGTAGACCGCGAGCTTGCCATCTTCGACGTGCGGGGAGACGAGCAGGTCGTTATAGAAGCGGCGTGCGTAGTATTGCAGCGCTTTCCAGCGCCCGTAATAGTCGAGGCTCGACCATGAGGCGACCGGCCAGCAGTCGTTGAGCTGCCAGTAGATGGAGCCCATGGTGCGCGGGCGATTGCGGCGCAGGTGCTCCGCGCCCACCTTGATGCCTTCGGCCTGCAGGACCTGGCTAACGTAGAGGAATGAGGCGAAGTCCTTCGGCTCGGCGTAGTAGCGCAGCAGATAGTCGTGAATGATGGAGTTGCCGGCGTTGTTCTTCTGGTGCGCGAGCATAACGGGAGTGAAAATGTTGGCGCGGTCTTCGGGCGTGGTGAAAGCTTCCACGGTGCGCATTTCGGGGAACGACTGGAAGCCGTACTCGGTCATGAAGCGCGGGTTGTGCTTCTCGTAATCGGTGAAGGGGACGCGGCCGTGCCAGACGGACCAGTCGTGCATGTCGCCGGACTGGTAGGCGTCGCTGGTCTCTTCGTAGTCGGCGCTGGGCGAGCTGGGCCAGTAGGGCGTTTCGGGCGTCAGGCGCTCGACGGCGCGCGCGAGAATGCCGCTGAAGACGGTGAGGTAGTCTTCCCACATGCGGCGGCGCACGTCGGGCGGAAGCTGATCGCGGCCGCCCCAGGTGAACGCGCCTTCGGTCTCGTTGTTGCCGCACCACAGGACGATGCTGGGGTGATTGCGCAGGCGGCGGAGCTGATCCTCGGCCTCGGCGGCGACGCTGAGCTTGAACGCGTAGGTGCCGGGCTGCCAGTCGTTGCCGAACATGAAATCCTGCCAGATCATGATGCCGAGCTCGTCGCAGAGGTTGTAGAACTCGTCGGTCTCGTAGTAGCCGCCGCCCCAGTGGCGAATCATGTTCATGTTGGCGGCCTTCGCCGATTCGAGGACCCTGCGGTAGTCGGCGGTAGTGACGCGGTTGGGGAAGCTGTCGAAGGGGATGACGTCCGCGCCCCTGCCGAAGACGGGAATACCGTTGACGACGAATTCGAAGGAGCGGCCCCATCGGTCGGGCTCGCGGCGCAGGACGATGGAGCGCAGGCCGGTGCGGGCGGTGGCTTCGTCTTCGACGCGGTCGGCCACGCGAACGCGCGCGTTGAACTTATAGATGGGCTGAACGCCGTAGCCTGCCGGATACCAGAGCGCGGGTCTGGCGATATCGAGCGGGAGATCGATGTGGTTCACGCCGGCGTGGAGTTCCACGGTGCGGGCGGCGGCGCCCCCGGAACTGTGGCCCTGTGCGTATTCGAGCGAGACGCTGGCGGTCTGGTCGGACGCGGCGGTGATCTCGACTTCGGCGACGACGTGCGCGACCGTGGCGGTGACGTCACGCTGGCGGATGTGGAGGTCGGAGATGCGAGCACTGTCCCAGAGCTCGAGGCGCACTGGCCGCCAGATGCCGCTGGTGACGAAGGTGGGTCCCCAGTCCCAGCCGTATTCGTAGGCGGCCTTGCGGATGTAGGTCTTCTCGGCGGTTTTCGTCTTTTCGCGCCAAGGATCGGTGGCGGCCACCTTCGCGGCGGCCTTGATGGGGGAAGGGAAGACCACGCGCAGCGTGTTGGGGCCGGCCTTGAGGAACGGCTTCAGGTCCACGCGCCACTGGCGGAACATGTTGTCCGCGGTGAGGATCTGCTTGTCGTTGAGGAAGATTTCGGAGTATGTGTCGAGGCCCTCGAAGACCAGCTCAATGTTGCGGTGGCGCAGCATGGCGGGCGTAGCGTTGATGGTGGCGCGGTACTCCCAGTCGGCGTCCTGAATCCACTGCAGCTTCGCCTCGTTATCGCGATAGAAAGGATCGGGAATGAGCTTGTTATTCAGCAGGTCGGTGTGAACAACGCCGGGGACGGTGGCGGGATGCCAGTCGTCCTTGCCGATCTGGTGAAACTCCCAGCCGGAGTGGAGGGTGACAGTGTCGGCGGCGAAGGCGGCGGCGATGAGAGACATGAGTACAAGGGCGCAACGGCACGAATGACTGAACATGATGGTTGTCCAGGAGCAGCATATCAGGATGGGCCTGGCTTTGCCGCGTTAATCTGACATAGATGGCGACCCCCGACGATTGGACCCTGCTGGCGCAGCGGATACAGGCGATCTCGCAGAACGGCCTGACCTACGCCACAAGCCCCTACGACGTGGAGCGCTACAGCGAGCTCTCGCGGATTGCGGCGCAGATGATGGCCGGGCCGGAACCGCCCAGGGTCGCGCTGGCCGAAGAGTTGTTCGCGGCGCAGCAGGAGTACGCCACTCCGAAGGTGGACGTGCGCGCGGCGGTGTTTCGGGACGGGCGGCTGCTGATGGTGCGCGAGCGCTCCGACGGCTGTTGGACGCTGCCCGGCGGATGGACCGAGGTGGGGCAGAGCGCGCGCGAATCGGTGGAGCGGGAAGTGTGGGAGGAATCCGGCTTCACCGTGAAGGCGGAGAAGCTGCTGGCGATCTGGGACATCCACAAGCATCCGCATCCGCCGCTACCGTTCCACGCCTACAAGCTGGCGTTTCGCTGCAGCCTGCTGAGCGGCGAGCCCACCACGAGCACGGAGACGAGCGAAGTGGGGTTCTTCGGGGAGGACGAGATTCCACCTTTGTCGCTGACACGGACGGTTCCGGAGCAGATTCAGTTTATGTTCCGTTCGTTGCGCGAGCCGGACGCGCCCACGTACTTCGATTGAGGGGGTTACAGCAGCGCGTCGAGGCTGATGGAGCGCATGTCGGGTACGAGGATGTCGGGCCTGTGTTCGGCGAGCTGATGGAGGCTGAGGATACCGGTGCCGACGGCGATGCTCTGGACCCGGTTGGCGCGCGCGGCGAGGATGTCGTTGATGTGATCGCCGATCAGAGTGACACGGGCCTCGCGGGAGATCCAGCCTTCGCGGCGCGCCCGGCGGACGGCGTTGCGGACCAGTGCGGCGCGGGTGGGCGCGGTCTCGCCGAATTCGCCGAAGCGGAAGAACTCGGAGAGGCCTGCCTGGCGCATCTTGTTCCAGCCGATGCGGGTCAGGTTGCCGGTGACCAGTCCGGTGACGGCGCCCTGGCGAACGAGGCGCCTGAGCAGGCCGCGAACACCAGGGCAGACGCGGCGGTGGATGAGCGGGCAGGTGCGCAGATGCGCGCGTTCGGCGGCGGCGACAATGGCGGGCATCGATTCGCGGATGAACGCGCGCTTCACGCCGGCGTTGCGCAGCATGGCTTCGATGATGCCGATGTCGAGCATGCCGGCGACGGGCACGCCATCCGTGGTGGTATCCAGACCGGTGACTTTGCGCACGGCTTCGACGATGGCCAGGCGGTGATGCGGACCGGCGCGGCGCAGCAGCGTGCCGTCGATATCGAAAAGGACGAGAGAATTCGCGGGCGGCAACCTTCACTATAGCGGCCCGGTATGATAGCGACATGGATTGGCAGTTCCCAAACGGGAAGGCACTGCGTCTGATTCGCGGCGACATCACCATCATCCGCGTTGATGCGATGGTCAATGCGGCGAACTCCGCTCTGCGCGGCGGGGGAGGAGTGGACGGGGCGATCCATCGAGTTGGCGGTCCGGCCATCATGAAGGAGCTGGATGCGATTCGCGCAAGCCAGGGCGGCTGTCCGACGGGCAGCGCGGTGGTGACCGGTGCCGGGGCGCTGCCGGCGCAGTACGTGTTTCACGCCGTTGGGCCGGTCTACAGTGACGGGAATCGCCGCGAGGCGGAGCTGCTGCGATCCTGCTACGAGACCTGCCTGAAGCTGGGCGAGGAGCGCGACATCCGCACCATCAGCTTTCCGGCGATCAGCACGGGCGCGTACGGCTACCCGATGCGCGAAGCGGCGCGCATCGCGCTGGAGACCACGGGCGCGCACCTGGCGCAAAGCGAGACGGGAATCCGCCAGGTGCTGTTCGTGCTGGCGACCAGCGAAGCCTACGACGTGCACCACTCAGTGCTCGCGGCGCTGCGGGCGAAACCGCTAAAATAGGGCATGCAGGTGCTGCACGCCGGCGACCACAAATTCATTCTGCTGGAGCTCGACGCCGAATTTGTGTCCGGTATCGTGCGGCAGGCGGGCTTCGATCTGAAGCTGGACGATGGGGCGCGGATGCTGTCGCTGGACTTGTGGGCGAACGGACGGGAAGCTCCGCTGCTGTTGTTCGACGCGGCCGATCCGGGCAACCTGGGGTGGTTTTCGCGGTGCCAGTTCTACGTGGACGGCAACAGCGGCGCCGTGCTGCAGACACCGCTGAGCGTTGCGAACCTTCGCGATCGCGGCGGGCGCGCGCTGCCCAACGCCCTGCGGCTGCAGATTCGCAAGGAGCTGCCGGCGGCATTTCGCATGCCGGGCAAACAGCCGGTGACCGAACAGATGGTCTATGCGGTTGTCTACAATTTCGTGAACGCGCTGCTCAACACGGGCGTGGGCGTGTGCGGCGGCTCGATTGTGAAGCCGCTGGCCGGCCGCACCGAGCACGTGGGCGCGCGGAACTAGGGGTCCCCTTTGGCGAAGCGCAAAGTACTATTTCTGTGCATTGGCAACTCCTGCCGCAGCCAGATGGCGGAAGGCTTTGCGCGCACCTACGGCAGCGACGTGATGGAGGCAGTGAGCGCGGGGCTGGGGCCGGCGTTCGAGGTTTCTCCGATGACCGTCACGACGATGAAGGAGAAGAACATCGACATGTCGGCGGCGGTGCCCAGGGGAGTGGACGCAGTGGATCGGGCTGGGCTGAGTCTGATTGTGAACATCTCCGGGCAGAAGCTGCCGGCGCGCGACGTGCCGATGGTGGAGTGGGAGGTGCGCGACCCGATCGGGCGGGATGAAAAGGTGTTCCGCGAGGTGCGCGACCAGATCGAGCACCTGGTGATGGGGCTGATATTGCAGTTACGGGCGCAGGAGAAAGCAGAGGCAAAGCAGCCGGAGAGATTTGACACCCACGGGCGCCTGTTCCGATAATAAGGGCGTACCCACCTCATCGTGCGGATGTGGCGGAATTGGCAGACGCGCTAGATTCAGGTTCTAGTGCTCGCAAGGGCGTGGAGGTTCAAGTCCTCTCATCCGCACCAGACTGACTTCACAACATGAACCGGCGGGCTTTTCTCTACGGGGGGGCGTCGCTGGGCGTTGTCCCGGCGGCGGGCGGGGCGGAGAGCGCAGGGCGAATCCGTAAGGCGAAGGCCGCGGCGATGGCCATGCAACGGCGCGACTGGGAGCAGGGCGTGCTCGCGCAGGCGTTGCTGGAGACGGGCGATCGCGAGGGCGTGATCCTGCTGACGAAGGCGGCCATGGTGCAGCGGACGCCGGACGGTCGCTTGGGAGTGGTCGTAAGCGGGTCGCCGACCGATCCCGCGATGGGCGGCGAAGCTTACGCGCGCGCGGCCGAGTGGACCGGCGACGCGGCGATCCACGGGGCGGTGGACGGGCTGCTGGAGTGGATACTGCACAAAGCGCCGCGGAATGCGACGGGTGTGCTGTACCACACGTTCAGCGCGCCGGAGATGTGGTCCGACGGGCTGAACTGCGCGGCTCCGTTTCTGGCGGCGACGGGCCGATTTGACGAGGCGTTCGCGCAGATCGAGGGCTACCGGAAGCTGCTGTGGGATCCGCGGAAGAAGCTGCTGGCGCACATCTGGGACGACGGCGCACGACGGCTGAAGGACGCGAATTTCTGGGGTGTGGGGAATGGGTGGGCGGCGGTCGGGTTGACGCGGGTGCTGCGGCGCTGGCCTCGGGAGCGCGCGGCGGAGCGCGAATGGCTGGTGGCGTTTCTGCGGGATCTGCTGGAGGGGTGTCTGGCGCATCAGCGCGCGGACGGGTTGTTCCATAACGTGGTGGATCGGCCGGAGACGTTCGTTGAGACGAATCTTGCGCAGGCGCTGGCGTTTTCGATCTATGCGGGTGTGGCGGGCGGATGGCTTGGGCACGAGTGGCGGACTCGGGCCGATCGGCTGCGTGATGCAGCGCGGGCGAAGATGGACGCGTTCGGTTATGTGCAGGGCGTGTGCGGCGCTCCGAACTTCGACAAGCCCGGTGTGGCGGCCGAAGGACAGGCCTTCTGCATCATGATGGAGGCGGCGGGCGGTTAGGACCAGGAGCCCGCGAACTTCTCGAAGTTGCCGCGGAACATGCGCGCGACGTCGCGGCGGATTTCCTCTTCCGTGGTGACGCGGCCGTCTTCGGCGAGCAGCTTGTACGCGTTCGCGAGGATGGGCGCGATGGTGCGGCGCGTGTTGCGCCACTTGTAGACGGTCTGTTCGAGGATGCGCGCGTCGGAGTGCTGCGGGATGAAGCTCGCGCCCAGCATTTCGAGACGCTCGCGCGTCATCTCTTCCACGATGGACGGGTTATTCAGAAACCACCAACATCCGAATGGCATGAGGTTCGAGAACTTGCGCGCGTAGACGCAGAGCTCGTGCTGGTTCTCGCGGCTGAGCAGGCTGACGAGGTAGCGGTTGTCGGGGTAATCGGCGCAGAGGCGTTCGAGCGAGAGCAGATTGGCCATGCCGACGGCGTCGCCCGCGAGGCGAATGCGCGGGTTCACCTGATAGCGCACGCCGATCATGAGCGACATGGGCAGGTTGAATTCGCGGCAGGCGGGCAGCACCGCGCCGGCGATGAGGCGGCCGCGCACGGAATCTTCGGGGAAGCGGAACGTGTCGGGCTGAGAGACGGCCATGTAGACGGGCTTCATGCGCCGGCACCAGTCGGCGAGGAAGCGGCGCACTTCGTCGATCGATTTGCCGGTGGCGTCCTCATTGACGTCGTAGCCCTGCGCGGCGAGGATGCGCCAGTGGTCGGGCCATTTGTTGAGGACACGGTCGAGGCGGAGCACGGGACGAAAGCGCGGGTCGGGGGCTGCGCCGTTGATCCAGAGCGGCGCTTCCGTGGGATCGAGCGGATCGTTGGTCATGACCGCTTCGCTGATGCCCGCGAGCTGGAAGACGCGATCGATGTGATCGCTGAGCTTGCGAGAGGCGAAAAAGGCGCGGGCTTCGGTGAGGTCGGCTGCGGTGGTGGGCAGGCCGAACGCGTTCAGCACGGCGATGACGCCGCGGGTGGCCTCCGACACCGGCGCGTTCTCGACGAAGAGCGTCCGCCAGATCAGATCAGCCTGCGCGGTTTTGGAAAGCGCCCAGTAGGCCTCAGGCGTGATGGTGGCGGAACGGAAGAGCTCGGCTTCGAGGTAGTGGTACGTCAGCAGTTCGTCGATGCCCCACAGGCCGAGCGCGCCCAGCGACGGCTTGAACAGGTGCGTATGAATGTCGATGATCTTCAGCGCGGCGAGTTCGCGCTCAACGATGGGTAGGAAGTCGGTCATGGTTAATCCTTAGCTGTTGACGCCGGAGGCGAGGAAGCCGCCGTCGACGGCGATGCACTGGCCGGTGATGAAGCTGGCGGCGTCGGAGGCGAGCAGGATGGCCGCGCCGGAGAGCTCTTCGGCCTTGCCGAAACGGCGCATCGGGGTGCGCAGCAGAAGCTCGCGGCCGCGGTCGGTTTCGTCGAGCAGCTTGCGGTTGAGGTCGGTGCGGAAGACGCCGGGCGCGATGGCGTTCACGTTGATGCCGTCAGGCGCCCACTCCACGGCGAGGCTGCGGGTGAGCGTGAGCACCGCTCCCTTGGACGTCGCGTAGGCGGCGACGCCGGTGAGGCTGACGTAGGAATTCAGAGACGCGATGTTGACGATGCGGCCGTGCCCGCTCTGCTTCAGCGGCTCATAGAAGGCCTGGCAGGCGCGCAGTATGCCGGTGACGTTGGTGTTCTGGATGCCATTCCACTCGTCTTCGGTGACTTGCGAGACGGGCGTTTTGGCGATGCGGCCGGCGGAGTTTACGAGGACATCGACGCGACCGAAGCGCGCCATGACGGCGTCACGGAGAGTGTCGATGGACGCGCGCGATTGCACATCGACGGGCACGCGCAGCGTTTCGCGACCGAGCTTCTCGACTTCGGCGCATACAGAATCGACAAGCTCTGCACGGCGTCCCGTGGGGACGACATGCGCACCGGCATCGGCGAGCGCGAGGGCGATGGTGCGTCCCAGTCCGGACGTTCCGCCGATCACGACCGCGACGCGGCTGGTCAAATCAAGATTCGTCGGCATCAAAAAGCACTATATGCGCCGCGGCGGGGGCGAGTCAAAGCGATGAACGCGCGGGATGCGCGTTATACTGCGAGGCGATGCCGGACCAGAATCGATTGCGCAGAGAGTTCCTGTGGGGCGCGGGCGGCGCGATTGCCGCGGGTGTGAGCGCGAAAGCGGCCACGCCGATCGTGAAAGGGGATGGGTTCAATGTGCGCTCGTTCGGTGCGGTGGGCGACGGGAAGACGCTCGACACCGCGGCGATCAACAAGGCCATCGACGCGGCGAATGCTGCGGGCGGCGGCACTGTGTTGTTTCCCGCCGGATCGTATCTGAGCTACTCGATTCACCTGCGCAGCAACGTGGATCTGTATCTCGACCAGGGCAGCACGATTATCGCGGCCGACGGCACTGGCTACGACGCGGCGGAACCGAACGAGTGGGACCACTACCAGGACTACGGCCACAGCCACTGGCACAACAGCCTGCTGTGGGGCGAAGGCATCGAGAACATCGGCATTCTCGGGCCCGGTCTGATGTGGGGCAGGGGACTGAGCCCGGGATGGAGTCTGCAACCCGGCCCGCGCGCTGAAGACCCGGGCGTCGCAGACAAGATCATCAGTCTGAAGAACTGCCGCAACGTGATGCTGCGCGATTTCGCGATGCTGCACGGCGGGCATTTCGGGATTCTGGCGACCGGCGTGGACAATTTCACCATCGACAACCTGCGCATCGACACGAATCGAGACGGGATGGACATCGATTGCTGCCGGAACGTGCGCATCACGAATTGTTCGGTGAACTCGCCCTGGGACGACGGCATCTGCTTGAAGAGCTCGTTCGGGCTGGGTTGGGCGAAGCCCACCGAGTTTGTCACTATTTCGAACTGCTACGTCAGCGGGTGTTACGAAGAAGGCGCCATGCTGGATGGAACCTGGAAGCGCATCTCGCCCGACGCGCACAGCTATTTCCACGGACGCATCAAGTTCGGCACGGAATCGAACGGCGGCTTCCGGAACATCACGGTGTCGGATTGTGTTTTTGACGGGTGCCAGGGGTTGGCGCTGGAATCGGTGGACGGCGCGCGGCTGGAAGACATCGCCATCACGAACATCTCAATGCGCGACATCAAGAGCGCGCCCATCTTTCTGCGGCTCGGCAGCCGGATGCGAGGTCCCGCGGGGGCGGCGGTGGGGACGCTGAAGCGCGTGCTCATCAGCAATATCGCGTGCTCGGGATCGGTGCCGCAGTTCGGCTCCATCATCAGCGGGATTCCGGGGCATCCGGTGGAGGACGTGAAGATCAGCCACGTGCACATCGCGCACCAGGGCGGCGGGACGAAACAGCAGGCCGCGCTGGAGCCAGCGGAGCGCGAGAACGCCTATCCCGAACCGAATATGTTCGGCGACATGCCTTCGCACGGGTTCTATCTTCGCCACGTGCGCGGTATTCAGTTCGACAACGTCGAGATTGAGACGGAACGCGCCGACCTGCGCCCGGTGTTCGCACTCAACGATGTGCAGGACGCCGATTTCTTCCACATTCGCGCGAAGCGGGAACCGGACGCGCCGGTGTTCGAGCTGCGCGATGTGAAGGATCTGGCGGTGCATATGTGCCGGGGCATGGCCGACACCGTACTGGCCAGCGTCGAGAAAAGCACGCTGTGATGTAATGCAAACATCATGGATCATGGTCTGAAGGTCCCCGAGCGCGGCGCGCTTGATTTTGTATCGCTGGGCGCGCTGGTGCATCGGCTGGACCCCGGCATCCTCCCGTTTCGCAAGGCCATCTCGTGCGAGATTCACGTGAGCGGCGGCGAGTACAACTGCGCCGCGAACCTGGCAGATTGTTTCGGACTGCAGACCGGGGTGGTTTCGGCGATGGTCGATTATCCGATCGGGGACCTGATCGCGACGCGCGTGCGCGCCATGGGCGTGAAGGGGATCTACAAGCGATTCGCCCACAACGGCGTGAACGGTCCGAACATGGCGGCGGTATATAGCGATCGCGGCCAGGGCGTGCGCGCCCCCGTGGTGTTCTACAACCGGTGCAACGAGGCCGCGGCGCAACTCAAACCGGGCGATTTCGACTGGGCCGCGATCTTCGCGGGCGGTGTGCGCTGGTTCCATAGCGGCGGCATCTTCGCGGCGCTTTCGCCGACTACGGGCGAGCTGATCATCGAGGCGATGCAGGCTGCACGGGAGGCGGGCGCGGTGGTTTCTTTCGACATGAACTACCGCGAGAAGCTGTGGAACCTGTGGGGCGGCGCACAGCGGGCGGTGGGCGTCATGAGTCGCATCGTCGAACACGTGGATGTGCTGGTGGGCAACGAAGAGGACCTGCAGAAGGGCCTCGGCGTGGCGGGGCCTGAGATCAAAGGCGATTCCAAGCTCGACCCGCGCGCGTTTATCGGCATGATTGGGCGAGTTGTGGAGAAGTACCCGAAGATCCGGGTGGTGGCGACGACCCTGCGCGAGGTGCACTCGGCGAGCCGGCACACGTGGGGCGCGGTGGCATGGGTGAACGGGGAGACGCGAACGACGCCGACCTGCCCGCTCGACGTGCTGGATCGCGTCGGCGGCGGTGATGGCTTCGCTTCGGGGTTCTTCTATGGGCTGCTCGCGGGCGAGTCGACGGAGGAGGCTCTGAAGCTCGGCTGGGCCCACGGCGCGCTGCTGACCACGACGCCCGGAGACACCACGATGGTGACCGCCGATCAGGTGCGGGCGTTCGCGCGAGGCGGCTCAGGGCGAATCCAGCGGTAGCGTTTTGGCGTGGCGGAGGAGTCCCTGTATGGCTCCGATGGCCTGGCGGCGTGACAGTCGGGGCGACGTATGGGAAAATCAGGGTAGTCCCGATCGGTGAGGTGCGAGAGTGGTTGAATCGGGCGGTCTCGAAATGCGCCTCTCGGCTTCTTCCCGAATTCTTCAAATCAAACTAAATCCTCTGGCCAGTTAACAACCTGGGCTGATTCGGAGCTTCACTGGTTTTCCCCGTTTTTCACCGTTTTTGAGGCGTTTGTAGTGACAAAACAGTGACAGTCGACCCTCCTGGCAGCCGACTGCACGTTGACTGTCACTATGATGGAGAGTAACTCTTTGTGCACCAGTAGAATGCAAGGGAGAATGCTGCATCTCCGAGAGGAGAGTCCGCTTTGCCTGTAGAATGGAATCGGGCGGTCAGAACATGCGCACGACGAAACCGGTCGTGCATCCAGTCTGTGAACCTCGACGACGAGCGGGAGATGGACGCGTTCTTTGACCAGATCATCGACGCTGGGTTCAGCGCGTCCGCGCCGAAGGGACGAACTGCGGCGCAAGGGTTTCTGAGTGAAGCGGGCCACGTCCTGTTGAAAGAACTCCCGCAAGACATGAAGGAAGCCTCGGAGCGCGATTCGGCGGGTAATACCGGTCAGGCGCACGGTGATCGTCGCCGG
>Ga0335080_10006658_pt1 | contig 11951 bp, 5 predicted proteins | sample Lox_Sample_34_FD_206720 | JGI IMG/M metagenome (GOLD analysis project Ga0335080, IMG submission 206720) | Soil microbial communities from Loxahatchee National Wildlife Refuge, Florida, United States - Lox_Sample_3.4 | ecosystem: Environmental > Terrestrial > Soil > Wetlands | place: USA: Florida...
CACGCCGTGGAAGCCCGGAAGGCCAGAATGCGGGTTCCACTGCTAAGCCCCGCAGAGTTTGCCGGTACGGTGGATCCATCCAGGCCGCAGACCTGGGACGGAGTGGACCCCAGAATTGAACAGTATTTTTCGACGGCAATCACAGACTGGCTTCCCTCGGCATTTCCCGTGGATCGGAAGACGCCGGCCTCATCTGATGCGCGCAAGGCCCTTGCTGCGCTGACTGTGATTTTGCGGGAGCGGCACGGCGATTCCTGGCTGGCGGACCTGATGTCCGCCGTACCGTCTGCGGCGTTGTCGCAAGCTGTGGCGGCCTTGGGCCAGGCCACGGCGGCGGACAACGTGACGGAAGACTTTGCCAGCGGGTTTCGGGATGCCGCCAACGCAGTCCAGTTCTTCCGGAAAGCCGGAAACCGGGCCGGAATCCTGCAGTCACAGTTTGAGGAGATCTACGCCCTCCGTTTTTCCGAGCGCTTCTCTGACTGTTTGGTTAAAGCAAACACCCTGTCCTCCGCTCTGGCCCGGTCTTCCTATCGCTGGCTGCAGGTGCAGCTTCGTCTCGAACAATATAACTGCCTGATTGGCAGCGGCCAGCTCGGCGGGACTCACGAACTCGGAGACATAGCCTACGAGGCTGCCACAGCAGCGCACTATCCTGCCATCGCGCTGCGCGCCCTGGGCTTTCTCGCCGTAGATGAGAGCGATGAAGGGCGGCCGCTGCACAGCTGGAATCTCTGTCGTGATGGCCTTGCCCAGTACTGGAGCAACTCCGTCAATCCCACTCCTGGATACAACGTGTATGTCCAGCTGAGCCTTCTGGCGGAGGACTCGCAGCGGTGGCGAGTGGGCGTGGCGCTTGAGGAACAGGCGCTCTCCATGTTGGACCCAGGCGCGAATCACATCGAGCGGGCGATTGAGTACGTGCTGCTGGCTCACGCCGCGGCGATGGCGGAGGACTCAGACAAGGCCAAGGCCAACCTTCGGACCGCCGAGCAATTGTTCTCCTCGGCTCCGCAAACGGAGATCACACAAAACTACCGCCTCAAGATGGAAATCGAAAAAGCCGGAATCGAAGCCCAGGCGGGAAGCGTCGATGCCGCCCTGAAACGGTTGCTGGCTTTGAAGCCCGGCATTGATCAGACCAGCAATTGGTACACCGCACTGGAATACTACGAGGAACTGGGAGACCTGCAGGGTAAGCGAAAGAACCTTGCCGAGTCGGTCGCTGCGTACGAGATGGCGGTCGCACTCGCAGAACTTCGGCGCTCCTCCATCACCTCCGAGAGCGATCGCGCAAGCTGGGCGCGGCAGTCGACAAGTTCGTACCGCAAACTGGTCCAGACGCTGCTGCAAGAGAAAGATTCCACGAACGCATTGAACGCCTGGGAGCTATACCAGAGCGCAACGCTCCGCTCGCCTGCCCCCGGGGCGCTGCCGGCGAGTCTTGGCGAAGAATCGACGGTCATTCAGAATGCCTTTCACACCCTCAACGAACACACGGTGCTGATCTATGTCGTACTCCCGGATGGCATCGCAATCTGGATCTATGACGGAGGCAGCCTCTCCGAAGTTCACCTCGCGAAAGACCCGGGGCACGTGCAGATACTGGCGCAGCACCTGGAGGAGCTCTGCGCTAAGCCCTCTTCCGCACTCCCCGCCATCCAGACCAGTTCTAAAGAGCTTTATCAGATTCTTATCGCTCCAATCGCGGGCAATTTGCGGCCCGGCCGCCCGCTGTTGATTGAGACGGACGACACTCTCGCGGGAGTTCCGTTCCAGGTTCTCATGGATCCTGCCGGCCGCTACCTGGCCGATAGCAATCCGATTGTTTACTCGCGGGGACTTGGCTATCTGGCTTTGAACGGCAAGAGAGAGTTGAGGGATGTATCCCGTCCTGTCCTCTCTCATGACGCCGCCCTCGTAGTTGAGGGCGAGATGGACACGGGGGAACCGGGGTTGCCGGCGCTTGACGACGCCAGAATCGAAGCGAGTGCGGTGGTGCGCCATTTTCCCGGCGCGCATGTGTTAACAGCAGGCCAAGCTTCGCTTCCGGCAGTGAAGCAGCAATTATCCCAGGCGGAGGTGTTTCATTTTGTCGGCCACACCGGAACCGCCGACGGCCGGACCGGTCTCGTATTCGCTTCGGCGAAACAAAAAAGGGAAAGCGCTGGCATTTTCGATTCTTCAGCATTAGATAGCGCAAGTTTGCCCAGGTTGAAGATCGCAGTTCTGTCCGCTTGTTCCACCGAAACAGGAAGTGAGAGAAACACGCTGGATCCGGAAGGATTGGCCCGTGCCTTTTTGCGGGCGGGAACGCCGCACGTCGTGGCCACGCGCTGGAATATCGATTCCGCCGTGAGTTCCAGGCTGGTGCAGGCGTTTTATGACTCCCTGCTTTCCGGAGAGAAGGTTCCCGCAGCACTCGCGCTTGCGGAAGCGCGGGTGCGAAAGAAAGAGGCCCATCCTTACTACTGGGCGGCTTTCGACGCTATCGGCCGTTAAACGTCTTTTGGCCATTGGAGGATAGCGTGAAAACTTCCCTGCGTTTCTTCACTCCGGCATTGCTCGTCGCGATGCTGGTTTGCGTTTCCAGGCTGGCGGCTCAACCGAATTTTCCTTCCGGGCATCCCGCCGGGAAAGTGGCAGACATTCTTTTGTCGATACAGGGGCCTCTGATTTTTTGCGAGGACCACCAGAACGGCAGGCCGATCTTGCGGGCGATGTTGGCTCCTTTGGTGGGCGATAGCGTGGACGCGTCAGTGCGACATTTCAAGCCGGCGTTATATTCGAACGATTCTGTCTACATCGGATCGGGAGATTACGAGATCCAGATCAAACCGGAGGCCGTGCGCACGCCGCACATGGATAACTCGCGGGGAGCGCTGGACAGCGCCGCAAAGCCCTGCCCCGCCTCCACTGACCGGTACCTGACGATGGCGTTTCCCATGCCGGATGAAGTGATGGCGATCGCGCCGGCGCTCGCCGCCTTCGATGAAAACTGCGATGGACATCCTTCTCCCGATGCCTACTACGCCACTCAAGTGGCATTTCGTTATAAGAAAGTCAGCCTGGATGACGTGCGCCTGTTGTGCAATGCCGGGAGCTGCAGCATTCCGGGAGGCCCAACGTTCCCGTTCGATCCGAAGATCCTGTTTTTTCCCGGGCAGGGAAGCGTGCTGCGCTTCGAAGTTAAGCCGGCGTTCGAAGATGATCCGAGCGATCCGCACGGGCACGCGGTGGCGGTGGCGCTGGCGATGAGAAAATTGATGCGGGACGAGAAGCACCACTGCTTTGTGCCTCGAGAGAGGGTGCCTGCCGTAGTGCGCACGCCGGTCCACGATTGTCACGCTCCGGAGTTGCTGCTGTGCGAGGCAACGGGCTCACTGTTGTGTCAACAACAGAGCGCAGAGAAATGATTTGGCGCGCCCTTCGGTTGCGTTGGGGTTCCCGAACTTCCCTGCGTCCTCGGCGTTTTGAGGCGTTGCCCTGGTCAAGGCTAGAAACCTGAGACGCCGGGAACTCCCGCCGAGGACGCAGAAAAGAGCTTCGGGCTGGCCGCAGAAGGCGTTCACCGATTCGCGGATTAACCGATCGCTAGCGGGTTGGAATCTCGTCCAGCTGGGTGAGGCGCTGGCGGGCTTCTTCGGCCCAATCTCCCGTGGGATCCAGCCTCAAGTAGGAATTCCAGTCAGCGCGGGCTTCGGTGGGCTTTCCGGCTCGCTCGTTGACGATGGCGCGGTTGAACAAGGCCGTCCGGTTGCTCGCATCGGCTTGCAGGACCTGGTTCAACAAATTCAGCGCCGCGGTGTAGTCCGACGGACGAGTGACCTGCTCGAAGTTGGCGCTGGCAAGATCAATTTTCAAGGAAAGATCGTCTGGCCGGAGCGTACGGGCGCGCTCAAGCGACTCAATAGCGGCCGCCGGATTTTGCTCCATCAAATCCACTCGAGCCTTGGCCTGCAGCCACCCCGCCTGGTCGGGATTGCGAGCGAGTTCGCGGGCGATCTCTACCTTTGCGTCTTTTAGCGTCAGCGGCGTATCAAAGTGCGTGGATTCGGTGGCGCGCTGTCTCCGCAGCGGCCCATAGGGGGCGCCGGGAATGCGCAGCTCTAGGGTCCTTTGTTCGGAATAGGCCTGAGCAACCAGCTGACCGGTGACCGGCAACGAAGGACGCGAGCTGTGAATCCAAACCCCAATCGCCAGCGCAATCAGAATGACCGCGGCGCTTGCCGGTACCCAGAGCGTCCATCTACCGGTCAGATGTGGCGACCAGCGCGAGACGCCGGGTTGAGGACCCTGCCCAGCGCTCCATCCAGCTCTTAACGAACGGCTGAGTTCATCCGCGAGTTTCGTCTGCCATTCAGGCCGGGAGCTGGCCAAGCGCCGGACCACTTCCCGCTTGTCTTCCAAGCCATCCGATCCCAGGGCGGCGGTGGTTTGCCTTAGCTGGCGGCCGCAGTAGTCACAGTTGGAGGCATGGCCCAGCAGAGGCAGCGCTTCCTCTTTTGAGCACACTCCGGCAGCTAAGGGCAGCCAACTTGCCTCGGAGGGGCACTCCGAAGTCCGCTCTGACACGGCTGTATTCATCAATGCCTTGAGATCCGCCTGTACGGAACGCTGGGACCTTGCCACCGTCGCACAAACGGAACACGCTGCGACGTGATCTGCCAATTCCAGGTCAGCCGCAGGCAGGGGCGCGGCTCCCAAACGATGCACCCCCAGCTCAACAAAGCGTGCCATTTCTTCCCGGCTGAGGTGGCGATCTTGGTTTCTGGGCACCTATCCCTCTCTGAACGAAGAAACGGGCTGGAACCCTTCGTTTTCTGGCTCAATTGGGACCAGGCGCCGCTCGGAGATCTGCTCTCGTACCAGTTGCGTCATCCTGTGAAGGAGGCTCTCTACCCCCTTCACGCTGAGCGAGAAAGCTGCCACATCCGCGATGGCCTGGGCGGTCATTCCCTGGCGGAAATAGAGCCAGAAGACCTGGCGATCGCGAATTTGGTCGTCTTTAGGCAAGCTGGACCGCAGGACGGCATCGACTTCATTCAGAAGTATTTGCCTTTGAATGCTCTCCAGAGTGCCCGGGGTTCCGGGGCGAAGATGCACATGGGAGTCATCGGCCAGTTCCTCGGTCAGCTTGAGGCCACGCTTCTGGGAGTGCAGGATCCGGAAATGATCGTGCACTGTATTGGCAGTTACGACCTTCAGGTAGGCATAAAAGGAGTCGGCATGCTGCTCGCGAAACGCTCCCAGCATTTGCCGGCGATCGGTACAGAGTTTGAGGTAGGTTTCTTGAACCAGATCGTCGATCAGGTCAGCGGAGGTTACGCCCCACTTGCGCGCGGTCTGCAGGGCGACGGCGGCGATAAATCCTTGAAAACGCCGGACGAACTCTGCCCAGGCAGCGGCATCGCCACGGTTGGCACAAGCTCGAATGAGATCTTTCAGGGTCATTGCAGAAGGGCGCAGGGCCGCCCAATCCGGGCATTGTACGCCTGAGGACCAAACTGGGAAACTGGTTTCGGAGCTGCGCCATTGCCCCCGGCACCTTCTGCCCTCGCAGTTGCCCGAAGCTTCTCTGCGTCCTCGGCGGCAATTCTCCGAGTCCTTGGCGTTTCAGGGGTCTAGCCGTCTCCAGAGCAACAGCTTAAAGCGCCGAGGACGCAGAACACCCCCGCTGAGCACGCCGAGAAAGCCGAAGCGTGACGCAGCTTGGGCCGTATTCTTGTGCCGAGGCTACTGTGCGTGTGCCACCGCTGTCTCTAATTCCTCTGCAGCTTTGCTGATTCCGGCGGCTACGCGCTCAACTGCTTCCGCGACTTGCGGGACCTGCTCTTCAGCTTCTTTCCATTTTTTCTGATCCATGTATTCGCGGACTGCGGCAATCGGCTTGGCGTCGTAACCGGTGTAGGCGCCGGGAGCGTAGATCTGGTTCTTGAACCACGGGCGTCCGGGCAAGCCCTTGTCGTTCAGGAACAGTCGCGGAATTCTGAACAGGTCAGCGTTCAGCGGTTCCAGAAGCTGCGAGGAAAGCGCCGGAGATCCTTTTCCCTGCCAGGCGGAGAGAGCCTTCGCGTAGCGGTCGGAACTCTTCTTCAGGAGGTCGATGGCGTTTTTCATGGGCGCGAAATTCATGTATGGGGGAACCGTTTCGGCAGGCGGAGGCACCGACTTCTTGTGCGGGTCCGCGGTTGCGGTGAAAACACCTTCTTGCAGTTCGAGATTCCGCTCGGTGAATTCTTCCTGCTTGTCTTTCAGGAGCTTTTCCAGTTCCGTTTCGTACTTGGCGATGGCTTCCGCCTGGGGAGCATAGTTGTAGGGAAGCAAATCGGCGTCGGCGAAGCGCATCATGGCGGTGCCTGCGGCCTGTGCCAGAGCGCGGCCATAGGAGAAGTCTGTGACTGCGAAGTGGGTGTACCAATAGAAGTCGTCGTAGATGGAGTGGTACTGATCGCCTTCGTCTTCGCCGCCGAAGCCTACGTCGAGGGTGGAGATGCCGGCGAAATCCTGGAAGGCGGTGAAATCGGAGCCATCGCCCAGCGCTTCCATCACCAGGTCGTTCCGCCGGCGCAGATCGCCGCGCGCGTCGGCAGTCTTGGCGCGCGAGATGGCTACCAGATGCGAGCGCTGGAAGATCGTCATGCGGGTTTCGGGGTCCTGGATGTCGCGGGCCACGCCGCTGATAAAGGTCTGCAAGTCCTGGGTTCCGCCGGGGAAAAAGTATCCGCGCTCGTTGCTGTCAGAGTTGATGTAGAGGACGGCGTGCTTCTGCAGTTCGTCGAGATGAGTTTCCACCCACTCCACCGAGCCCAGCAGTCCGGGTTCTTCTCCGTCCCAGGCGCAGTAGATGATGGTGCGTTTGGGGGTCCAGCCCTGCTTGTGCAGTTCACCAAGCATGCGCGCTTCTTCCATCATCGGCGCTTGACCGGAGATGGGATCGTCGGCGCCGTTCACCCAAGCGTCGTGGTGGTTGCCGCGGATCACCCACTGGTTGTCGTCGGCGCCGTGCAGGGTGCCGATTACGTCGTAGAGGGGTTTGAGGTCCCAGTTGGAGGCGACCTTGAGATGCACCTGCGCCGGACCGGGGCCGACGTGGTAGGTGATCGGCAAGCTGCCGCGCCAAGCTTCAGGGGCGATCTGTCCTTTGAGCGCCGAGAGCAGCGGGAGGGCATCGGAATATGAGATGGGGAGGACCGGCACTTTCTGGATGGTCTTGGCGTCTTTGATATCCAGCCGTTTGGCATCGGCGGTTGCGCCCACTCCGGGGGTGAGCGGATCGCCGGGATAGTCGGTATCCATCACGCTGCCGCGCTGCACGCCGTCGCGGGGGCGCCAGCCGCCGGTGGGATAGTCATCGCCGTGGAAATAGCCGTCGCCGCGGGGATCGGAGTAGATGATGCAGCCGATTGCGCCGTGTTCGGCGGCAACCTTCGGCTTGATGCCGCGCCATCCGCCGCCGTAGCGGGCGATGACAATCGCGCCCTTTACCGAGACGCCCAGGCGATCGAGTTCTTCGTAGTCCTCGCGATTGCCCTGATTCACGTAGACCAGTTGGGCGGTCACATCGCCATCGGCGGAGTAGGCGTTGTAGGTGGGGAGCTGCTCGGCGGTCTGGTTGGAAGTGGGGTCCACGGAAAGGATCGGCTCCTGCAGCTTGGCGCGAAACTTTGTGGGCGCAAGCATCTCTACGACGCGTTCTTTCGGCGTGGGAAAGAGAACGTTGAAAGTTTCAATTCTGGCGTCGAGGCCCCATTCTTTGAATTTCGCGAGAATCCACTCCGCGTTGTCCTTGTCGTAAGCCGAGCCGACGTGGTGTGGACGGGCGCTCAGCCGCTGCATGTTGTCGCGGATGTTGGCGGCGACGATGCCATCCTGAAATCTCTTCTCCCAGCCGGATTCGACCGGGGAACTTTGTGAGCTGTATCCCGCCAGGGTGGAGGATCCTGGAGTGGCGTTTTGTTCTGGGGCGGACTGGGCCGATAACATCTGCGTCACTGCGAGCAGGGAACAAAACATCCACCGTAGGGTCATGAGGGGCCTCGTAAGTGTGGTTGGGCAACGAAGGGCTGATTGCCACGTAATGTTATAGCAAGTTTCACGAAGCGAGTTCCCAGCCTCAACGTGAGACGCCTGATGGTGTATCTTTTCCTGCGGTATCAACTCCGGTATCCAACGAAAAGAGAGAGTGCAGATGACGCCAACTGTGACCCCGAGTGTGAGTGTGAATACACGCTTTCGTTATCTGAGCCTGCAAGTCGTGCTGATGAGTACTCTTGCTCTTACTTCACTCGGGGTTGCGCAGACCGGGCAGGCAGCGTATCCGGACTATCCCAGTGAGACCCCGGCCAACCTCCAGCCGGTCACAGCCAGCTTTGACTACGAACGGCGTGAAGCGATGATCCCCATGCGGGATGGGGTGAAGCTGCATACTGTGATTCTTGTGCCGAAAGGAGCGAAGCATGCGCCGATCCTGCTGACGCGCACGCCCTACAGCGCGGACGAACTCACCAGTCACGATCCGCGCGGCGCGGAAAGCTCGGGCGCGGCAAGTTCGCATCTGGGGCCGATCCTCTACGGTTACGACAATGCCACCGAGGTCATTGTGGAAGGCGGCTACATTCGCGTGATTCAGGATGTGCGCGGCAAGTACGGCTCCGAGGGCGACTACGTGATGAACCGCCCGCTGCACGGACCACAGAACCCGACCCCGGTCGACCACGCCACCGATACCTACGACACCATCGACTGGCTGGTGAAAAACATTCCCGAGAGCAATGGCAAGGTGGGCATCCTGGGAATTTCCTACGATGGCTTCCTGCCGCTGATGGCGCTGGTGAATCCGCACCCCGCGCTGAAAGTCTCGGTGCCCATGAACCCGATGGTGGACGGCTGGATGGGCGACGACTGGTTTCATAACGGAGCGTTCCGGCAGCAGAATATGCCGTACATTTACGAGCAAGAGGGAACACGCAAGAACGAGGCGAAGTGGTGGAGCAGCAACTACGACGACTACGACATGTTCATGAACGCGGTGTCGGCCGGCGAACTGGGCAAGCAGCGCGGCTTGGAGCAGGTGGGCTTCTGGCGGAAGATTCTGGCGCATCCGACTTACGATAAGTTCTGGCAGGACCAGGCGATGGACAAGGTGCTGGCGGCGCAGCCGCTGAAAGTGCCGGTGATGCTGGTGCACAGCTTGTGGGACCAGGAAGATATCTACGGCGCGATCGCGGTTTACAAGGCGATCAAGCCGAAGGATACGAATAACGACAAAGTTTTCCTGGTGATGGGTCCGTGGCACCACGGGCAGGAGATTGGCGATGCCAGTTCCCTGGGCGCGATCCGGTTTGACAGCGATACCGGGCTTTATTTCCGGCGGCATATCCTGCGGCCTTTTCTGGACCATTATTTGAAGGATGACGCTCCCGCCTCGAACGTGACGCCGGTGACGGCCTTCGAGACGGGAACGAATTCCTGGGAGCGGCTGAATTCCTGGCCTTCGGGATGTGAAGCGGGTTGCGCGGTGAAGGCGAAGCCGCTGTACCTGAAGGCCGGATTGCGATTGAGTTTCGATGCGCCAAAAGCGGGCGATGGGGCGTACGACGAGTATGTTTCCGATCCTGCGAAGCCGGTGCCGTTCCGCGCGCGTCCGATTCAGCCGGTGGGGTACACAACCGGATATAGCTGGGTGCGGTGGCTGGTGGATGATCAGCGGGAGGCTTCGGGGCGGCCCGATGTTTTGGCATTTACCTCGGAGGTGTTGACCGCGCCGGTGAAGATCAGCGGGCAGCCGGTGGCGAACCTGATCGCATCGACCAGCGGCACCGACTCCGATTGGGTGGTGAAGGTGATTGATGTTTATCCGGATGAAGTCGCAGGACACGCGGCGTTGGGAGGATATGAGTTGCCGGTTTCGGAGGATATTTTCCGAGGACGGTATCGGGAGAGCTTTGAGATTCCGAAAGCGTTGACCGCCGACAAGGCTTTGCAGTTTCGTTTCAGTTTGCCCACCGCGAATCACGTGTTTCTGCCGGGACATCGCATTATGGTGCAGGTGCAGTCGAGCTGGTTTCCGCTCTACGACCGCAATCCGCAGACGTTCGTGCCGAGTATCTTCTGGGCGAAGCCGGAGGACTACAAGAAAGCTACGCAACGGATTTACCACTCGGCGGATTCGGCCAGCTTTGTGGAGTTGCCGGTGGCGGAGGGGCGGTAAGAGATCTTTCACCACAGAGACACAGAGGCACAGAGAACTGCCTCTCGTAGTATTCGGCCAGTTTTATCGCCTTGCCTGTTGTCGAGGACGAGTAAGGCTTGGGAGATCTTTCACCACAGAGGCACAGAGGCACAGAGGCACAGAGGCACAGAGGCACAGAGGCACAGAGGCACAGAGGAACTTCTTCAGGTTAATTCTTCTCTGTGACTCTGTGCCTCTGTGGCGAACTCGTTTTCCACTACGAGATTTGAAATGCGCGGAGGGGATCGTGATCAAGAGATTGGGTTGGGGATTGGGCCTTGCCATCTTAGTCGTGCTGGTTCTGGAATCCGCGAGCTTTGCGGCCAGTGCGCCGCGATTCTCGATTTCATTCCCTGCCGCGCAGAGCGATCAGCCTATCGATGGGCGGATGTTCGTATTGCTCTCCACCGATCCCTCGGCTGAGCCGCGCAAGCAGATCGACGATTCCCCGCGCACCCAGATGATGTTTGGCATGGATGTGGATGGATTGAAGCCGGGACAGGCTTTTATCTTGGACGATTCGGCGCACGGGTTTCCGGTGCGCTACCTGCATGAGGTTCCGGCGGGCGAATACTACGTGCAGGCGGTGCTTCATCGATATGAGACGTTTCATCGCGCCGACGGCCATACCGTGACGTTGCCGATGGACCGCGGCGAAGGCCAGCATTGGAACCTGGCGCCGGGGAATCTTTATTCGGCGCCGCGCAAGATCACGGTGAGCGCATCGGGTGGACCGGTTGCGATCGTCCTCGACCAGAAAATTCCGCCGATTCCAGAGCCGAAGGACACCAAGTACATCCGCCACATAAAAATTCAGAGCGGGCTGCTGACCAAGTTCTGGGGACGGCCGATGTATCTCAGCGCTAACGTGCTGGTGCCGGAGGGTTTCGATTCGCATCCTGACGTGCATTTTCCGGTGATCATTTCTGAGGACCACTTTAACGCCGATTTCGCGGGATTCCGCACCGAGCCGCCCGATCCCAATCTCAAGCCGGATTACAGCGAGCGCTTTCACATCGCCGGGTACAACCGCATCCAGGAGGAAGAGGCCTACAAGTTCTATAAGCAGTGGATCGCGCCCGATTTTCCGCGCGTCGTAATCGCGGAAATCAATCACGCCAACCCTTATTACGATGACTCTTACGCAGTGAATTCCGCCAACCTCGGCCCTTATGGCGACGCCATCGAAACCGAACTGATTCCTGCGATCGAGAAGCAGTTTCGCGGCATCGGGCAAGGATGGGCGCGGTTTGCCTACGGCGGGTCGACCGGGGGATGGGAAGCGATGGCGGTGCAGATGTTCTATCCCGAACACTACAACGGCGTGTTCGTGGCCTGCCCTGATCCGGTAGATTTTCGCGCGTATACGACGATCGATATTTACAAGGACAAGAATGCGTTTTACATCCAGGGGCCGCATACGCAAGTGGCACAGCCAGCGATGCGAGATTATCTCGGCCATACCTTCATCACGGTCGAGGGGTTCAATCAATACGAACTGGCGCTCGGGTCGCATGCCCGCTCCGGCGAACAGTTCGATATCTGGCAGGCGGTGTTTGGGCCGGTGGGCGCGGACGGATATCCGCAACCCATCTTCGATAAGGAAACCGGCGTCATTGATTCAGCGGTTGCGGAGTATTGGAAAGAGCATTACGACCTGGACGCGATCCTGCAGCGCCACTGGCCGACGCTGGGCCCGAAGTTGCGCGGCAAGCTT
>Ga0335080_10006659_pt1 | contig 11950 bp, 8 predicted proteins | sample Lox_Sample_34_FD_206720 | JGI IMG/M metagenome (GOLD analysis project Ga0335080, IMG submission 206720) | Soil microbial communities from Loxahatchee National Wildlife Refuge, Florida, United States - Lox_Sample_3.4 | ecosystem: Environmental > Terrestrial > Soil > Wetlands | place: USA: Florida...
GATGGCCTCGGCCAGCTGGACCTCCGCCTCCGTCGGCGCGCCGAAACTGGTGCCGGACGCCAGCGCTCCCTCGAGCGCCTCCAGAATCTCCGCATGGCGGTGGCCCAGCAGGAGCGGCCCCCAGGAGCCGACGTAATCGATGTACCGGTTGCCGTCCACGTCGATGACGTGCGACCCTTCGCCGCGCGCCAGGAACAGCGGGTGCCCGCCCACGCTGCGGAACGCCCGCACCGGCGAGTTGACGCCGCCGGGAATCAGCTCTTGCGCGCGGCGGAATAATCCTTCGGACTTGGACTGATTCATGTCAGTGCAAAACAGGCAGCACGGGCGGTCCGGCCTGCAGTGCCGGCCGTCCCCGTGACGTCACAATGAATAGCCGGAGCTCCTGCCCGGCACAACGCGCGCAAAGCGCAGGCTCATCCCAAGGTCGTAAAGGCTGCCGTTGAGGTTGCGCAGCAGGCGGCGCTTGAGACTCGCATACGGCTGGCGGCCGGCGAAAAGATCCTGCATGATGACCGAAAACCGCGGGCTGCGGCGCGTGAACTCGACCATCCGCTGCGTCACTGCGCCGCACAGGAAGCGGCCCAGGAAAATGCGCTTCGCCAAACGCGAGCCGAATTCCAGGTCGCCCGCAAAGTCGTGCCGCAGCAGGGCGCGGTAGTGCGCCAGTTTCGCCGCGAGGTCTCCCACTTCCGTCAGCAGCGCGCGCGCGGCCAGGTCCGCTGAGCGGATCGCGTAATAAAGGCCTTCGCCGGTCAGCGGGTCCACCAGGCCCGCGGAATCGCCCACCGCCATCCATCCGTCGCCGGCGACGCGGTTCGCCTGCCAGGATCCGGTATCCAGCGAAGGCAGCAGATGCGAATAGAACCTTCCTTCCTTGCGGGAGATACCGCGCTCTGCCATGAACCGCTCCAGCCGGCTGCGCAGCGCCGCCGCCGGCGCGCCTTTGCCGCAGATGCCCACCGACAGGTGCCCGCAGCGCGGAAAGATCCAGATGTAGCCTTCCAGCTGCGGCAGAAACTGAATGTCGATCCTCTCCTGATCGCCCGGGACGTAATATCCCAGCGCCGCCATCGTGTCCTGAGGCTTCAACTCCGTGCCCACGTTGCGCAGGGGGTTGCGCGCGCCCATCGCCACAATGCAGAAATCCGCGCTGGCGACGCCGCCCGAGGTGCGCAGCTGCCAGCCGCCGCCCTGCCGGGTGATTTCCAGAACACGCGCCTTTTCGATCTGGGCCCCGGCCCGGTCCGCCCGCTCCAGCAGCATCCGGTTCAGGTCGAGGCGCGAATAGATCACCAGGGGGTCGGTGAGTTTCAGGCTGGCTTCGCCGCCGCGGGGCGCGCCCAGCACGGTCTCGTGCACCAGGCGCTTGGGCGTCGCGTTGTCAATCAGGAATGGATACTGGTTGTAGGCCTTGTAGGTGAGCCCGCCGCCGCAGGGTTTCTCCCACGCCAGTTTCTCGTCGAACACCACCACCCTGAGCCCGGCGGACGCCAGTTGCTCGGCGGCAAACGCTCCCGCCGGCCCGCCGCCCAGGATTGCGACGCGTTTCATTTGCTTGTTTTGCCGACGGGCGGCAGATCCTGCGGCGCCGGCATTGCGCCGCCGGGCCCGCCCCCATGAGGATTCGCCATGCCGCCGGGGGCCGCGCCTCCGTGAGGATTCTCCGTCCCGCCCGGCATCGCGGCGCCGCTGTGCGGCATGCCGCCGGTCTGCTTGCGTCCTGTCACCACCCATTTCGAGCCGCGCAGTTCCAGCAGATAAGGGATCGACATGCCGGGCGTCCCCGGCGCGCTCTTCGGCGTGAAGGAGACGTTCGCTGCGGCGTGATCGCCATCGAAGGTCACCGCCGTCACGTCGACGTTCATGGCGGCGATGTTCAGGCCGTGCCCGCCCACGTAATCGATCACCGCTTGCCGAACGGCGTCCTTACTGGCATTCCCCCGCTGGCAGCCGGACAACGCCAGCACCGCGGCCACGACCAGGGCACACGAAATTCGCACCATTTGATTATAATCCGCCTGCCGCAGCCGCCCGGACCAACAGGTAGTGTCTGAACACATTTCAGACACTACCGACCAACAAATATCAGCTTGGCAGCGGACCGTTTGCGATAGACTAGATGGCTATGCGTGGCAACGAAGAGGTCTTGAAGTGCTTAGGGGAGTCGCTCCGCGCCGAGCTGACAGCCATCAATCAGTATTTCCTGCACTCGAAAATGTGCGAGAACTGGGGCTATCTCCGGCTGGCCGGTTACTACCGCAAGGAATCGATCGAAGAGATGGTCCACGCCGAGAAACTCATGAACCGGATTCTGTTTCTTGACGGAACGCCCAACATGACGTCGATCGGTCCTATCCGCGTCGGCACCAATGTCAAAATGCAATTCGAGAACGACATGGCCCTGGAGCTGGAAGCGGTGAAGCAGCTCAACGGCGCCATCCAGATCTCCACTGCGGCCGGCGATAATGCCTCGCGGGCTCTTTTCGAGGAGATCCTCCGCCAGGAGGACGAGCACGTGGACTACCTCGAGGGGCAGTTGCACGCTATCGGCGAAGTGGGCCTCGAGAATTATCTCGCCCAGCAGCTGCACAAAGGCGAAAAAGACTAGCGGCGCCCGCCGCAGCCGCCGGCCGGCTGCGTTTCCATCATAATAGCGGCAGGCTCCATGCCCTCCCCTCGCATCGCGGCGCTATTGCTGGCCGGACTGGCGCTGGGTAGCCAGGCCCGCGCTCAGGTCGCCTGGAGCGGGCGAGTGGTGGATCAGAACGACGCTCCCGTGGCCGGCGCGCGCGTTCACCTCCGTCAGGAGGCTCAGGCGCCCTGGGAGGCCGAATCCTCTCCAACCGGCTCATTTGTCATCACGGTGCCCGCGCCCGGCACGTACCGCGTCACGGTGAACCGCGCCGGGTACTTTCAATTGCGCGATCAGGCCGTCGAGATTACGGCGGGCGAAGCCGTGACCACCCTCGTGCTCAACATCGAGGAGGAGGTCTTTCAGAGCGTTCACGTGGGCGCGCTGCCCAATCCGGTGGATGCCGCCGTTACCACGGGCGAGCAGCGCCTGAGCGGGACCGAGATCAACGACATTCCGTATCCCTCCAGCGAGAGCTTCCGCAACGGGATGAGACTGCTGCCGGGTGTGGTGGAGGACCCGTCCGCCGGCCTCCATTTTCACGGCGGGGCCGAGTACCAGGCGCAGTACACGCTGAACGGCGTCGATGTGACCGACCCCATCGGCGGGCGCTACGCCACCCTGCTGGCGGTGGACGGCGTGCAGTCGGTCGACCTGGAAGGCACGCGGCAGCCGGCGCAGTATGGGCCGGGCTCCGGCGGAACGCTTGCCATTCAGTCCGAGAGCGGCACCGACCAGTACCGTTATACGATCACCAATTTCGTGCCCGGAATCGACCAGCGCGGCGGCACGCGGGTCGGCGGCTGGACGCCGCGCGCCGTCCTCTCCGGGCCTATCGTCAAAGGCCGGGCGTGGTTCGCGGACAGTCTGTACGGCAGCTACAACTCCGGATATGTCGCTGGTTTGCCGCCTGGCGGCAACACCAACGCCGCCTGGACGCTGGGCAATCTGGCGCATTTGCAAATCAATCTGTCTCCCACGGACATTCTTTATGCCGACTTCCTGGACAACTTCGGGCATCAAGCGCACTTCGGCCTGGGACCGCTCGATCCGGTTTCGACCAGCACTGGTTTGAGCGACCGTGAATGGCTGGCGGCCTTGCAGGAATCGCACGCCTGGTACGGGGGAGCGCTGCTGGAGATCGGCGTGGCCTGGCAGTCCGTGTATCACCGCTCCGTGCCGGAAGGCACCGCGCCCTACCTGATCACTCCGGGAGGCCGCAGCGGGAACTACTTCGTCGACTCGCGGCAGAACGGGCGCCGCGGCCAGGTGTTCGCCGACTACTATCCGCGCGCGCGCACGTTCTGGGGGCGCCACCAGTTGCAGGCCGGGGGATCGGCGCACCTGCTGGATTACGATGCCCGCTTCACCCGCTCAGAGATCCAGGTGATCGGGCTCGACGGTTCACCGGTTTCCGTCACCACGTTTCACGGCAGCGGGTCGTTCGATCGCGGCAATTCGGTGGAGGCGGCGCACGTGAACGACCACTGGCAGCCCTGCTCGCGCATCACGCTGGATCTGGGCGCGCGGCTGGACCGGGATGCCGCCCTGCAGCGCGCTGCGGTGTCGCCGCGGGCCGCCGTCGCCTGGTCGCCATTTGCCGACGGCCGCACCAAACTGGCCGCGGGATTCGCCATTTTGCGCGATCCCAGTACCCTGGCGCTTCTGTCCAGGCCGCTGGACCAGCAGGCCATAACCATTCCGTACGACTCCTCCGGCGCGCCTCTGCCCGCGCAGACCACTACTTTTCAGCTTGGGTCCCATCTGCTGTTCCCGCGCTACAACCAGTGGAGCGCCGGGCTGCAGCGCGACCTGGGCCGCCGCATCGCGGCCGGCGCCGAATGGATGCGCAAACGCGGTTCGGACGGTTTCGTGTACGCATCCTCCGCCGCACCCAGGCCGGTGAATCTGGATCTGGTAGGCCTGGCCTGGGGCCCGGGCGGCGATTCCGTGCTGGCCAACCTGCGGCGGGATTCATACGACGAGGTGGCTTTCACGGTGCGCCAGTCCTTCGGCGAGCAGTTCGGATGGCTGGCCAGCTACACTCGTTCGCGGGCGGTCTCCAATGCAGTGCTCGCGCAGACGATCGACCAGCCCCTGCAAGTGCTGGACAGTTTCGTGCCCATGCCCTGGGACTCGCCGAACCGCTTCCTCGGCTGGGGCTACTTCCCGGTGCACGGGCCGAACTGGGCGCTCGCCTTTCTGGTGGACTATCGCACCGGCTTTCCTTTTTCCGTCACCTCGGATGCAGGCGTGGTGGTGGGCCCCGTGAATTCACAGCGCTACCCCGATACCTTCGATCTCAACATCCACGTGGAGCGGCGCTTCGTCTTCCGCGGTTACCGCCTGGGACTGCGCGCCGGCTGCAACAACATAACCGGACACGCGAACTACACGGCCGTGAACAACGTGCAGGGCGCGCCCAACTTCGGTGACTTCTTCGGCAACGAGGGCCGGCGGATTGTGGTGCGCATCCGCATGTTCGGCCGCGTCCGCAAGCCGTAGCAGCCGGGCGCGCCGTCGCGTGATACAGTTTGCTGGAGATGCATCCGCTGTATGAAGCCGCCGCCCGCTCCCGCGTCTTCGATCTGGCGCAGCCCTACTTCCCCGGCATGCCGCACCATCCGTCCCACCCTCCGTTTCTCTTCGGGCTGTTGAAACAACACGGCGAGTACGTAAGCCCGGCGGGCAACAGTTCCGCTGCGGACGCCCTGGCTCTGGGAAGCCACGTCGGCACTCATATCGACGCCCTGTGCCATTTTTCCTGCGGCGGCAAACTGTTCGGGGGCATCGACGCGGCGTCGGTGCAGAATTCCCAGCAGGGGATTGGCGCGCACGCCGTCGATACGATCGCGCCGATTGTGCGCCGCGGCATTCTGCTCGATGTGGCGGGGCAGGCTGGGGCGGACCCGCTGCCTGCGGATTTTGAAATCGCGCCGGCCCATCTCGACCGCATCGCTACCGCGCAGGGATTGGACATTCAGCGGGGCGACGTGGTGTTGCTGCGCACCGGCTGGGGGCGTCACTTCCATGACGCGGCGAAGTTCATTTCCGAAGTGCGCGGCCCCGGGCCCGCCCTGCCGGGCGCGGAGTGGCTCAGCCGGCGCGGAGTTTTCGCCGCCGGTTCCGATACCGTGGCCTTCGAGAAAGTGCCGGACGCCAACATGCCGGTGCATGTCCACCTGCTGGTGGAGAGCGGCATCCACATCATCGAGTGCCTGAACCTGGAGGAACTGGCCGCCGCGGGCGTGCGGCAGTTCCTATTGGTGGCGGCCCCGCTCAAGATCCGCGGCGCGACCGGCGCTCCCATTCGCCCGCTGGCAATCGTCCCGGCCCAATAGGATGGGGCAGGCCCTGTCCCCGCAGGACGCGGTCTGAGTCGCGGCGGCCGCCTAAGGCGCGATCACGGCGACGGTCTTTTCCAACCTCACGTCGGCCGATGAGCCACCCACCATGAGGCCCACGGGGCCGGCCTCCGTCACCCAGCGTTCCCTGGCCATATCCCAATAAGCCAGGGCTTGGGCCTGCAACGGAATTGTGACCGTGCGCGTCTGTCCGGGGAGCAACGTCACGCGCTGGAAACCTTTCAGTTCCTTGCGCGGCCGCTCCACGCCGGAGGCGGGGTATTTCACATAGAGCTGCACCACCTCATCGCCTTTGCGCTTGCCCGCGTTGGTCAAATCCACGCTCACGGTGATTTCGCCGCCGGAACGCAGCGCTGCCGCGCTGGTCCTGAGATTGGAATAGCGGAACGTGGTGTAGCTCAACCCGTAGCCAAAAGGATAGAGCGGGTCACCCTGGAAATACATGTAGGTTCTACCGTGGCGGATGTCGTAGTCCATCATGGCCGGGACCTGGTCGAGCGACTTGGGGAAGGTCTGCACCAGGCGGCCGCCGGGGTTATAGTCGCCGAACAGAACGTCGGCGATGGCATGACCTTCCTCCTGTGCGTTGTGCGTCATGTGGACGATGGCGGGAACATTCTGCTGGGTCCAGTTGATGGCGAATGGAAAACTGGAAACCAGCACGACGACGGTCTTGGGATTAGCGGCATAGACCTGTTTCAGCAGGGCTTCCTGCTCGAGGTCGATCCACTTGCGGTCCATCGCTTCCTTGCCGTCGCTGGGCGTGGGGCACTTGGCCCAGGGCGCGCCGCAGGTGGGATGGTTGCCCACGAATACGATCGCGACATCGGACTGCCTGGCGGTGGCGGCCGCGGCGGCGGCATCATTACCGTCGGCGTAGTTGACGGTCCACGCGCCGCCGGCCTTTTCTTTGATGCCGTCGAGCGGCGTGACGGTGTAAGGCGGCGTCCCGCTATACCAGTCGAGAGCGACGTCGTTGGCTCGCGGACCGATCACGGCAACGGACCGGAGAGCCTTGCGATCGAGAGGCAGAAGTCCGCCGGCGTTCTTGAGCAGGACCACGGATTCCAGGGCGACCTGTCTGGCGACGGCCTGGTGATCGCCCACCTTCCAGGCATCGCCGTCGCCCTTGATTTTGGAGTAGGCGACGCGCTCCGGGGGATCGAGCATGCCCAGTTTGATCATCACGCGGAACTCGTTTTCCAGGACCGCGTCGATTTCCGCTTCGGTCAGCAGGTTTTGTTTGAGGGCTTCGCGCACGTTGGCGCCGAAGATGCGGTCGAGAAACTGGTTGATGCCGGCCTTGACTGCGCCCGCAGCGGCGTGCGGCAGGTCGGCATAGTATTTGTGGAATCGCACCATGTTGTTCAACGCGCCGGCGTCGGTACAAATGATGCCGTCCTGTCCCCACTCCTTGACGGTGAGAGATTTCAAGACCGGGTTGGCGGTCATCGGAATTCCGTTCATGGCGTTATAGGACGCCATGTACGCCCGCGATCCGCCTTCGAGCACTCCCATGCGGAACGGCACGGAATAGTATTCGCGCAGGAGGCGCTCATCGAAATTGGAAGTGGAGCCGTCGCGGGTATCCTCGTTGCTGTTGGCCAGGAAGTGTTTCATTAGAGAAGCAGTCAGCCAGTACTTCGGGTCATCGCCCTGTAGGCCCCTGACCATCGCCACGACCATAGTGCCGTTGAAGAAAGGGTCTTCGCCGAAGCACTCTTCGGTGCGTCCCCAGCGGGGATCGCGCCCCAGGTCGGCATTGGGGGCGCGCACCACCAGCCCGCCGCGATGCGTCTTTTCGCTCTGGAAGATGTAACGCGTCTCGTAGGCTTCCACCCCGCCTGCCTTGCGGATGAGCGTGGGATCCCAGGTCTCGCCCATCCCGATCGCCTGGGCGAACTGCGTGGTCGGGATCGGCGTAGGCCGCCCCCAGCCGCCCGGCCCGCCCAAGGCCAGCCCATGCAGCCCTTCGACGTGGCCGGTGCCTTTGATGCCGAGGCGCGGCACGCTCGGATTGGTGCCGAGGCAGGCGATCTTTTCGTCCAGGGTAAGCAGCGAGACGATGTTCCGCACGCGCTGCTCAGCCGGTAGATCCGGGTTCTGAAACGGATATGGATCGTGCGCGGCGGGCTGCGCGGCCACGGCTCCGGCGAGCAAGCAAACGCTACCGACCAGATGTATGGGGTTCCTCATGAAGCTGGCTCCTCGATTCACTCACGAAGATAGTAACCCAAGAAGGGCTCGGAGGGTTCGTCCGACGTGCCGCGGGTTACAATTCTGGCATGCTCAATCATGGGACGCGCGGTGTGCCGCACCGCGGCATTCATACGCGGCGGGTTGCAGGAGCCGCCTGGCTTTCCTTGCTCACGGCCATTCTGCTACCGGCTTTTCCGGCCGCAGCGCAGTGGATACCGCACAACCCGGTGACGGGTTTCGCCAAGCAGGCCGACGGCGTGGTTTTCACGATGCAGAGCGGCACCCTGCGCGTGCTGGTGAGCACCGACTCCATCTTTCATGTCACGTATGCGCCATCCACCGATTTCCCGAGCCGGCCCGACGACGTCGTCCTCAAGAAATCGTGGCCGGCGGCGGAATTCACGGTAGCGGAAACGCCGCACGGCATTCTCATTGCGACTTCCCGGATGCGCGTGGCGGTGAACCGGGCGGACGGCACGCTGGCTTACGCCGACGCCGCCGGCCGCCCGCTGGTGCAGCAGGGTCCCAACACGCTGACCCCGGCCACAGTGAATGGCGAGAAGACGTATCACAGCGAGGCGTTCATCGGGTTGTGGGGGTCGAGCGAAGCCTTCTATGGCCTCGGCCAGCACCAGGCGGGCGTCTGGAACTATCACGGCGAGTCAGTGGATATTGTCCAGGACAACACCAACATCTCAGTGCCGATGCTGCTTTCGAGCAAAGGCTACGGCATCTTCTGGAACAACGCCTCGCGCAGCCGCTTCAACAACCGGTTCGTGCACGCGCTCTACATCACGTCGGAAGTGGCGGACTCGATCGACTACTACTTCTTCTATGGACCGGACTTCGACAAGATTGTCGCCGGCTATCGGGAGCTGACGGGCCAGGCGCCAATGTTCGGCCGCTGGGCTTACGGCTTCTGGCAGTGCAAGAACAAATACAAGACTCAAGCGGAGCTGCTGGGGGTGGCGCACAAATACCGCGAGCTGCACATTCCGGCCGACAACATCGTGCAGGACTGGTTCTGGTGGACCACGATGGGGTCCTTCCGCTTCAGCGACAAGTATCCAGACCCCAAGGGAATGATGGACGATCTGCACGGCCACCATTTCCATCTGATGATTTCGGTGTGGCCCTATTTTTATCCCGGTTCCGACGTTTACAGCGATATGGACGGCAAGGGATACTTCATCGACCGCACCAAAGTCGCGGCGTATCATCCGAAGGGGATGGCGCTTTATGACGCGACGAATCCCGACGCGCGGCAATATTACTGGAACCTGATCGACAAGTCGCTCTTCAAGATCGGCGCCGACGCCTGGTGGATGGACACGACCGAACCGGAAACCGAGGCCCGTGAGGACAGCGTGATGGTGACCAACCAGGTGCACGCCGGCAACGGGGCGCGATACGCGAACCTGTTCCCGCTGCTGACCACCCAGGCGGTTTATGAAGGCCAGCGGGCCGCGTCTGACCAAAAGCGTGTCTTTATTCTTTCACGCTCCGCTTTTGCAGGGTCGCAGCGAAACGGCGTGACGGCATGGTCCGGGGACGTCAATTCGGATTGGGAGACGCTGCGCCGCCAAATCCCCGCGGGGTTGAATTTCTCGCTCTCGGGGCTGCCCTACTGGACCACCGATATCGGAGGGTTCACTTCGGGCAATCCCGACGACCCCGCCTATCGCGAATTGTTTATCCGCTGGTTCCAGTTCGGGACGTTCTGCCCGATTTTGCGGGTGCACGGCACGCGTTCCAACGATCAGAACGAGCTTTGGTCATACGGGGCCGGCGCACAGAAGATCCTCACCGCCTACGACACTCTGCGTTACGAGCTGATGCCGTACCTATACTCAGTGGCCTGGAAGACCACGAGCGAGGCATACACGCCGATGCGGCCTCTGGTGATGGATTTCCGTACGGACCCGCGGGTGGAGAACATCGGCGACCAGTTTTTGTTCGGTCCGGCGATCCTGGTGAATCCGGTCACCGAACCGGCCGCGACGACTCGCCATCTGTATTTGCCGAAGGCGCAGTGGTACGACTTCTGGACCGGAAAGGCGGCCGAGGGCGGCAAGTCCGTCGATGCGCCGGTAACGCTGGATCGTATTCCACTTTACGTGCGCGCCGGCTCGATCGTGCCGATGGGCCCCGATATGGAGTGGGCCGCGGAGAAGCCGGCGGACCCGATCGAACTGCGCGTGTACCGCGGGGCGAACGCCAAGTTCACGCTGTACGAGGACGACAACACGACCTACGACTACGAAAAGGGCGCGTACGCAACGATTCCGATCGAGTGGAACCAGGCCGCGCAAACGCTCACCATCGGCGAGCGGCACGGCAGTTACCCGGGAATGCTCCACGCCCGGCATTTCCGCGTGGTTTTCGTCGGCGCGTCCCACGGCTCCGGCATCGGTGTTACCACCAAGGCAGATCGGGAAGTGGCGTACGAGGGCAAGGTTGTCACGGTCCAGCCGTGACGAGGCTGCGGAGGCGCCGGCAAAGCTCACAACGCCAAAAAATTGGGCAAATTCGTCCCATTTTTCAGGCCTGCTTTCTTTTATTATCAATAACTTAATGCGTCAAAATTGGGGCGAATTTGCCCAATTTTGGCGGCGATCCCGAAGAACCGTGCCGGAGCCGACAGCGCCCGCTCCTCAGGGGACGGGAGTGTGGACTCCCGCCATTACTTTGACACGGAGGCGGGGAGGCAAGGGGCAGATGGGGAATCGACCGTGGTGACAAAGCATTCCGGCGTCTTGGGTTAGGGGTGGCGAAACCAATTCGCTCGAGGCGTGACTGGGGTTTCAGGAATCGCGCCAAACCGCCGCACTGCACTATGATCGTACCTGTGACTCCCATTCAACCCAAGGCGGTCATTTTCGACTACGGCTATGTGCTGTGCGTACCGCAGCCGCGCGAGGACGTGGAAGCGATGGCAGAAATATTGCAGGTTTCGGCCCAGCGGTTTGAGGAAGTCTATTGGCCCTACCGCCTGCACTATGACAAAGGCGTTCTGAACGGCGTGTCCTATTGGCAAACCGTGGCCCGCGAACTGGGGCGTCCGCTGACCGAGAGAGACCGGCAGCGGCTGGTTGCGCTTGACGTCGGGAGTTGGATGCACCTGGATGCGCGGATGATGGAGTGGGCGCGGAGCATTCGCGCGCACGGGATACGGACGGCGATCCTCTCCAACATGCCGCTGGAACTTCGCAACTGGATCGTTCAGCAGAGCGGTTGGCTGGCCGATTTCGACTACGCGACGTTTTCGTGCGACCTGGGGCTAGCCAAGCCGGACACGGCCATTTATGAGCATTGCCTCTGCGGACTAGGGACCGCCGCAGAAGAGACGCTTTTCTTTGACGACCGGCAACCAAACGTAGACGGCGCTCACCTGGCAGGACTTCACGCGGTTCACTTCACGACAGCGGAGGAGACCCTGGCCGGGCTGGACGGTCAGTACCGGCTGCCACCGCTGCCGTGATGTTCCGGCGCGGCCGGCGGCTAGCCCGCCGCTGACGGGTGTTGGCGGAACGGCAACGAAGGTTGCTCACGCTCCGGACACGAAAGCGTTGGCCGTCTCGAGCACGCGCCAGGCAAACTCAAGGGTGAAGGGGAACTCGGCGCCGGCCATCGCCCCTTCGAATCGCTCGATAAACCGCTGAATAATCGGCTCACGATTCCTGGTGAAATCGATCGCCGCGAGCACACGGCCAGCGCGGCTTAGGGAAACAGCGCGTTCGTCCGGTCGATC
>Ga0335080_10006660_pt1 | contig 11949 bp, 12 predicted proteins | sample Lox_Sample_34_FD_206720 | JGI IMG/M metagenome (GOLD analysis project Ga0335080, IMG submission 206720) | Soil microbial communities from Loxahatchee National Wildlife Refuge, Florida, United States - Lox_Sample_3.4 | ecosystem: Environmental > Terrestrial > Soil > Wetlands | place: USA...
GGGAGGCGTCACCCGGCTGGGCGAGGAGCCAGCTGCACCGTCCACCAGTTAGGAGCGAGGTATGGGATCGCGCGGCAGGAGAAGTGTTGTTGTCACGATCGGGCTGGTCGCAGTGCTGGCCCTGGCGGCTTGGACGAGTGACTCGGGCGCGTCTCCGAGCGGGCACGCCACGGGCGCCGCACCGAAGGCGCACGAGGCGGGTCAGTGCTCCTCGAGCGACACGAGCCCATCCAACCCGAGCAACCCGCTCGACACCCCCGGGTTCACTGGCACCGATCCGCTGTCAGGCGCGCATCTGTTCGTCGAAAGCCCGTGGCAATACGGGGGCGACGCGGCCGACGCGATCGCCAATGAGGTCGGCCTCGGCTACCTCAGCAGCAAGGAGAGCGGCACGCCGATCCCGTGGCCCCAGTTCGAGACGCGGGTCAACAAGATGCACATGTCCCACAACGTCTCCTACCGGGTTCACATGCTCGAGAAGATCGGCGACTACCCGCAGGCCCACCAGTTCAGCCTGTACACCGCCGGCGGCTCAGGGCCGGCGATCTTCACCCAGGTGCAGAACTATCTGTGCCGGATGCAGCGAACCGATCCGGCCGCGGCGGCGGAGATCACCACCTACTTCGTCAAACACGGCGGGGGCTGCAACGGCGGTACGAATCCGAACTTCGACGCCGAGGTCAACGCGCTCAAGGATGCAGTGGGGAACTTCCCCGCGCTGATCTTCGTCGAAGAGGACGCGATCGACACGATCTGCTGGCGGAGCCCGGCCGTGATCGCTCAGCGAGAAGCGCTGCTGAAGTACGAGATCGATCAACTCTCGCAGCTTCCGCACGCGCTCCTCTACGTCGAGGGCGGCACCTCGGACGCGAACTCGCCGGCGGAGGCCGCGCGAGTCCTCAACGCCAGCGACGCCTCCAAGATCCGCGGGTTCTTCACGAACGACACGCACTTCAACTGGGCCTACAAGGAGATCCAGTACGGCAACAAGGTCTCCAAGCTGACCCACGGCCTGCATTTCGTGATCGACACCCGCGGCGACGGCAACGGCCCGCTGCGCAACCCGCACCCGGTGACGCAGGGGAACGAGCAGCTGTGCAATCCGCCCGGTCGCGGCCTCGGTCCAAAGCCGGGCGCCAGCAACGGCACGTCGTACGGCATGTACTCGCCCTATCTCGACGGGTTCGTGTGGGTGACGACCCCCGGTGAAAGCGCCTCGCCGACGTGTCCCGGCCGTTCGACGCATTACGCGGCGTCGGGGATCTTCGACGAGGGGATCGCGATCGGCTACGCGTCGCGCGCGAACGACCGGATCGGCCCCTCGCCGCGGTTCAAGAGCCGGCACTGGTGAACGTAGGCTGACCGGCTCGGATCGCGAGAGATGATCCGAGCCGGTCGCTCGCTCACGCTTTCAGCTCTGCTCAACGACCATCAGCGTGTGGCCGTGGGGATCGCGGAACCAGAACATCGGTGGGACCGGATCGCCCATCCGGGCGACCTCGGCGTCGACGTCCACGCCCAGAGCCTTGAACTGGGCATGGGTGGCGTCGATGTCGTCGGTCGTCACGATGACGCCCGTCTGGACCGGAGTGACCTCGTCCGGGCCCGGGGGCGGCGCCAGTGCGAGGCCGGTCGTGCCGCTCGGCGGGTAGACCTCGACCCAGCGGTACTTGTCGCCGAACGGGATGTCGGTGCGCTTCTCGAATCCGAGCGACTCGTAGAACGCGATCGATCGATCCTGCTCGCTGGTGGGAATGCAGACGAGGCTGATCGCGCCGATCCCGGTAGCTGTAGTGCTCACTGCTGGCCTCCTTGGAAGTGGGTTCAGGGCTAAGACAAGCGCCGGGGTGAGAACTAATCGGTGGACGCGCCGGTGCCGTTGACGAGCGCGGGGAGGGTTTGGTAAGTTATTACCTAACACGGGGACGCGTCGGGGCAAGCGGACGCGTCGGGGCCGCGCGCGGCGCGCTGTCGCGGTGCTGGATCGGTCCTCCGCGCGGCCGGATCACCGGTTCGCGCGGAGGACTAATTCCTTCTCGGTCGTTCTCGCCCGAGGGGGCGTGTGCCGCCCCTCAAGTCCACAGGTGCGCACGGTTGTTGCGCGCTCTCCGCGTGGAGATGCTGTGACGCGATGGCTCGTCGCACCACCACCGTCAGCTCGGCGCCAACGCCGGGCTCGTTGCGTCGACGCTTCCGGAGGACGGGCACAGGCGACGGGACGCTCGTGGGTCCCGATGTACCGCCCGTGACTGGAGACGTGCCGCCGGTCGCGCCGCCGCCGCAGAGTGCGAGCAGCGCCGCGATACCGGTGCGCCGGCGCGAGCCGGACGGCGGGCGCGAGCTGTTCCTGATCGACGTGGGCGCCGGGTTCGCGCTCGCGAATGAGGCGCGGTACCGCACGCTCGAGCGGGTGTTCGGGATCCCGCGGGTGGACGCCAACCTCCTGACGACGATCCTGGCGCTGATGGTGGCCAACGCGGTGTACGAGAAGGTCTCGGCCGCGAGTCCGCCGAAGCCACCGTCGATTCCCAACTGGGCGATCGGGGTCGGAGCTCTGCGCGAGACGATCTACGGGGTCGCTGGACCCGCATCGCGAGACACGCCGCTCGGCGGCACATTGATCGCGCTCGCGATCCTCGTCGGCCTCACGCGGGAGCCTGTGACCCGGTCGCTTCACGGAGTGCGGACCTCATCGCGGCGGATGTACACCGGCTTGCGCCATCGCTACGGTCACCTCATCCCTCGGGGAGTTGAAGAGCGTCTGCCCGAGCCGGCCTGACTGCCGACTCAGCGTTCTTCAGGTGGTACGTCGCGAAGCTCCTGGACGAGCTCGATCACCTGCTCCATCGAGTACCGGAGTTGGCGCCGGCGAGAATCCGGCGGGTCGTTTTGCAGGCCGGTTCCGTCGCGCCACGCGCGCGCCGGCCGGATCGGGCGCGGGGCGAACCCCCCGCCGCAGTTCGGACATACGTTGTGGAGGACGTTCTCAACGCAATCAGCGCAGAACGTGCACTCATAGGTGCAGATTCGGGCATTCGGTGCGGCTGGCGGTAGGTCGGCGTCGCACAGTTCGCAGTTCGGGCGCAAGGCAAGCATGTGTGGGACGCTACTGGCGATGAACGTTCTCATCTACGGTGACACCGAGACCTCACCGACCCCTCCGGCACGAGCTGCCGCTGACGATCGGGCACCCGTTCCTGTATCTCGAGTACAACGGACGGCGGGCCGTTCTGACCAATGCGATCGAGGAGACGAGGATCGCGCGCGCCGCGCCCGACGTGGAGCGGCTGCTTGTCGACGCGTTCGGCAGGGACGAACTGATCGCCGCCGGCCACCCCTGGTCAGTGGGTGGCGTCGGCGTCGAGGACCTGCTGGTCGTCGCCGACGGGGGAAGCGAGCGCTTGACGGGCGACTTTCCCTACGGGCTCGTCCCGTAGTCGGTCCACAGTCTCGTCAGCTGTTGTCGCGGGTATGGGCGATGCGCGACACCGCCTCCGACAGATGGACCGGGCTCGTGGCGAAATTGAGCCGCGCGTGGCCCGCCCCTGTCGCGCCGTAATGGAGGCCGGGGCTCAGTGCGACCCGTCCTTTGGTCAAGAACGCCTCGGCCGGATCATCGCCCAACCCGAGCCCGGTGCAGTCGAACCACGCAAGGTAGGTCGCCTGCGGTGGTGTCCACTTGATCTCGGGCACACGTTGAGCAAGGTCGCGCCCGAGTTGCTCCCGGTTGGCGGCGAGCTGATCGATCACAGCATCGAGCCACTCGTCTCCCTCCTCGAACGCAGCCTGTGCGGCGATCACCCCGAGCAGCCCGGCGTGGTCGTCAAACCCGCGCACCCGCGCCACGAGGTCGCGGGCGGCTGGGTCGGCGGTGACCATCAGCGCGGCCTTGAGCGCCGCGAGGTTGAACGCCTTCGACGCCGAGGTCAGCGACACGCCCCACCGGCGCGCGGCGTCCGACACCTCGAGCCACGGGAGGTGCGTGGCTCCGGGCAGCATCACCGGCGCGTGGATCTCGTCCGCGAGCACCCATACCTCGCGCTCCGCACACCGCTCGGCGATCGCCTCGAGTTCGAGCTCGACGAGCCCGATCATCACATCGGGCACGAGGACGATCTGCTCCTGGTCGACCTCCCAATTCAGCCGCCGCTCGGCGAAGCCACAGAAGGAGCGCCGCAGCGAGGGCCACGCCGGCCCGGGATAGCCGAGGTCGGCACGGTCTATCGCGTGGTGGAGCGCCTCGGCGACGGCCGGCGCGAGTGGGAAGTCCATCTCGGCAATCGTCAGGCTGAGAACGTCGGGGTCGTGGGCCGCCCACTTCTCGCCGGCGCGCCGATGAAGCGCTTCGAGATCGGGAACGCTCAGGTCGATGGCCACGAGGTGCCAGAGCTTCTCAGATACCGTCTGGTGCTGGATCTGGTGACTGGCAAGGCTCGTGGCTGACATAGCGGTGATGGCGTGCCTCAACGGTGGGCGCGCGCGTTCCGAGCATGCCGCGGTCCCGCTGTCGCCCGAGGAGCTCGCGGCGGACGCGGTCGCGGTTCGCGCGGCGGGCGCGTTCGCCGTCCACGTACACGCCCGGGATGCTCGCGGTCTCCAGACGATGGCGGCGGCTGCCTGCGACGCGGTGGTGAGCGCCATTCATTCCGTGGCACCCGGGTTGCCGGTCGGGCTGACGACCTCGTCCGCGATCGACCCCGATCCGTTCGCGCGGGCCGCCGCCGTCCGGGAATGGCGCTGCCCGCCGGACTTCGTCGCCGTCACGCTGTCAGAGCTCGGCGGAGCGGGGATCATCCGCGCCGCCCTGCACGCCGGGATCCCCGTCGAGGTGGGACTCGGCACGCCCGAGGCTGCCGACGAGTTGGCGCGGAGCCCGTTCGCCCATCAGGTCGTGCGCGCGCTGGTCGAGGTCCACGGTGAGGCTGGCGAGGCCCGCGCGATCTCGCAGCGTATCCCGGATGCGATTCCTCAGCTCTGGCACGGCTACGGACCGGGGACTTGGCCGGTCCTGGCGGCGGCCGTCGCCGAGGGTCACGCGGTGCGGATCGGATTCGAGGACGTCCTCGAGTTGCCGGACGGGCGCGTCGCTCAGAGCAACGCCGAGCTGGTAGCAGCGGCGGTGGAGTTGGGCGCCGGCGCCGGATAGTCCCGTGGCGCGACGACGACGCGTTCGAGCCAAGCGGCAAAGACTGTGCGGGCCAGCCGCGTCATCTCGTCCTCGCGCGCTTCGATCTCAGCGAGCAGGCGCGGGAGCGCGTCGTCGCCCATCAGGCTGTTGAGGCCCTCGGCGTAAGCAGGAACCTCGCCCCACTCCGTCGCGAGGCCGGTCCCGACCTCGATGTGGAACTGGACGGCGTAGGCGCGCTTGAACACGAACGCCTGCTGCTCGTAGGCGTGCGATCGCGCGAGTTGCACCGCACCGTCGGGGAGCTCGAACGTGTCCGAGTGCCATTGCACCGCCTCGAACTTGTCCGGCATCACGCCGAACACTGGGTCTGCTGCGCCTTCAGCGGTGCGGTACACCGGCAGCACGCCCACCTCGGGTCTGGGTCCCGGAGCGACCTGCGCGCCGAGGCTGGCCGCGAGCAGCTGCGACCCCAGGCACACGCCCCAGAACGGAGTTCCGGCTGCCACGGCGTCGGCGATCAGTTGCTTCTCGGTCGTGAGCCACGGGAGCCGGTCGTCCTCGTAGGCGCCCATCGGGCCGCCCATCGCGATGATGCCGTCGAACGCCCGCCAGTCCGGCAGCGGCTCGCCCTGGTCGACCATGACCCGCTGCAGGCCGCCGCCCCGGTCGCGCAGTTCGTCCTCGTAGGCCCCCGGCGGCTCGCAGGCGATGTGCTGGAGCACGAGTAGGTTCGGTCCCGTCCCGGTGACAGTGTCTCGGGTTCGCGCAGGCACGCGACGAGCCTACTCAGCTGATCGATGAGCTGCTCGGCTTCATCGTCGTCGAGGTCTTTAACCTGTCCCGATTCGCGGGATCGTCAATTACCTCCACGACGTCGGCGGGGCGGCACGGCGCGCCCCCCGGCGGTTGCGATGGGCACTCGAGGACCGGCGGCTGACCGCCGAGCAGCGGCGCGGTGTGCTCGGGCCGGCCCATCTCGGCTGGCGCGGGAACTCTGCCTCTGAGAACCGGTCGCGCTGGACCGGGTGGGATTGGAGCCGCGGGGGCGACGAGTGGACGCTGTCGCCGGAGTGGAAGGACGGACTCATCGAGGACGTGCTCAAGCGGTGGATCCCCGCGGGCGCGGAAGTCCTCGAGATCGGTCCCGGAGGCGGGCGCTGGTCCGAGGTGCTGTTCGAGCGCGCGACGCGCCTCGTCCTGGTCGACGTCAGCGAGCGGCCGCTGGAGCTGTGCCGGCAACGCTTCGGTGACGACAAGGTCGAGTACGTCCTCTCATCCGGGAATGACATCCCCGGGGTCGCCGATGCCTCGGTTGACGCCGTGTGGTCATTCGACGTGTTCGTACACATCGCCCCGGGCGACCAGGCGGCCTACCTCAGCGAGGTGGCCCGGGTGCTGGCGGGCGGTGGCGTCGCCGTCATCCATCACTCGGACGGCCGCAACCGCGGGCTGCAGCCGTCCCGTCACGGCTGGCGGGCGCCTATGTCGCGCGGACTGTTCGCCGCGTTGGGGGCCGAGCGGGGCCTGCGGGTCGAGTCCCAGTTGGACTCTTGGGGGCCGGACGGGTGCTACGACCTGAGCGGCTACGCCGACGCGATCACGGTCCTGCGGCGCGGCTGACGCCCCGGCCCCCGCTCGCCCGACAGCGAGGCGGACGCCCCGCCCCCGCGCGTTACGCGGCCAGGCGCTCGCGCTCGCCGTCGACGATCGACTCGACGAGATCGTTCAGGACGGCTTCGGCCCGGTCGTTGGCTACCTGGCACGTCCCGGCTGCTTCGTGTCCACCGCCACCGAGCGCCAACATCAGCGCGCCGATGTCGACTCGCGACGAACGATCGAGGATCGATCGGCCGACCGCGAACACCGTGTTCTGCTGCCTGAGGCCCCAGAGGGCGTGGATCGAGACCGTGCAGTGCCGCTGCAGAGCGTAGACGAGGAAGCGGTTGGCGGGGTGGATGACCTCTTCGTCGCGCAGGTCGAGAACCACCACGCTGTCGTGCACCGTCGAGCACCGCAGGATCTGCCCGATCGCGGCCTCCGAGTGCGCGTGATATAGCGCGACCCGCTCGGCAACGTCGGGAGAAGCCAGGATCTCTTCGATCGACATGTCGAGGCAGCTGTCGATCAACTGCATCATCAGCTGGTAGTTGGAGATCCGGAAGTCGCGGAAGCGGCCAAGGCCAGTCCGCGGATCCATCAGGAAGCTCAGCAGGATCCATCCCCGGGGGTTGAGGATGTCTTCCATCGAGAGCTTCGCCGCATCCGCGCGGTCGACCGCCTCCATCATCTCGACGCTCACGCGCGGGAAGCGCGCAGCGCCCCCGAAGTGGTCGTAGACGACACGCGCGGCGGAGTCAGCGTCGGCCGCCATTACGCGGTTGCCGCTGTCTTCGCGGACGCGCAACTGCTCGGAGGAGTGGTGGTCGAACGACAGCGCGACCTCCGGGCGATACGGCAGGTTGGTCGTGATGTCGTCGCCGGTCAGCTCGACCTTCCCGTCCTGGACGTCCTTCGGGTGAACGAACAGGATCTCGTGCAGGAGTCCGAGCTCCTTCAGCAGGGCGGCGCAGACGAGGCCGTCGAAATCGCTACGGGTGACCAGGCGATAGGTTCGGTTTGAGGAGGAAAGCGCAAGATTCGGCATGTTCCCTCGTCGTCTCTGTTGCGGGCTAGCTTGAGACTCTGTGGTTCTCAGCGGACGGGGATCGGCCACAATCCCCGAGGCGTGCAGTTCGGGATCACAGACCACATCGACGTGTCCGGGATGCCGCCGGCCGAGCAGCTCGAGGAGCGGCTCCGGCTGTTGGAGCTGTACGACCAGCTCGGGTTCGACCGCTACATGCTCACCGAGCATCACGGCACGCCGTTGTGCCTCGTCCCGTCGCCGCATCTGTTCCTCGCCGCCGCTTCGCAGCGAACCACCCGGATCCGGCTGGGGACGCTCGTGACGCTGCTGCCGCTGTACAACCCGCTGCGGCTGATCGAGGAGGTAGGGGTGCTCGACATGCTGAGCGGAGGGAGGTTCGAGCTCGGGATGGGCCGCGGCGTATCGGCACCGGAGATCTCCACCTACGGCATCGACCCGGCGGATACGCCGGCGATGTTCGAGGAGGCCTACGAGATACTGGTTGCCGGGCTTGGATCGGAGGCCCTTTCTTACGAGGGGCGCTTCCACTCGATGACGAACGTGGCCATGGTGGTGCCTCCGGTGCAGCGGCCCCGGCCGCCGCTCTGGTACGGCGTCGGGTCGGTCGAGAGAGCTGCGTGGGCCGCCCAGAATCGGATCAACATCATGGCGTTACGGCCGGCCGCGGTCGTCCGCCCGTACATGGACGCGTTCCTCGAGGCGTGGGAGGAAACGGGGCGCCCGGTAGAAGAGAGGCCGCTGCGCGGCGTCGACCGGCCGCTCGTGATCGCCGAAGACGGCGCCGAGGCGAGGCGGATCGCCGCCGAGGCGCACGCCGGCTTCCACCATTCGCTGATGCTGTTGTGGGAGCGCTCCGGCCTCACCCCGCCAACGCACTTCCCCGCGACCTTCGACGCGTGGCAGGAGCACGGCGGTGCGTTCGCCGGCACGCCCGATGAGGCCCGCGAGTTCATCGCCGAGCAGATCGACGTCGCGGGGCTGGACACGATGAACTTCCACCTCGCGTTCGGCGACATCAGCTTCGACGACGTCCGGCGGACCGCCGAGCTGTTCGCGGCGGAGGTGCGGCCGGCGTTTGACGAAGTCGGGGTCCGGCCTTAGCTGTCTTTGAAGTGCTCGGACTCGGCTTGGCCGAGGGTCGTCGCCGGCGGCGCGCCGTGTAGATACTCGGCAGCGATCGCGCCCCAGTCGGCGCCGGCGCGGAGCTGCCAGAGCACGACTCCGACGATGCCGTGCATGCGACGGATCAGCACCGTTTCAGGCGGCAACGTGAACTGGTTCATCTGCTCGCGGACGTTCGCGGCGGGTGGCTCGTCAGTTCGCTCGCGGTTCCGGCCGCGGCGGCGATCCTCCGAGCCGAAGCGGCGGAAGCCGGGGACGGCGTACCACCGGGTGGCGTGGCGCATCATCCTCAGCGCGAGGTCGGGGTCGACGATGTCAGCCCGTTCGGGTGGCAGGTAGCCGCCGGTTATGAGGGCCGACTTGAGGGCGTCTGCATCCTTGTCTCGGACGGCGAGGGCGATCGCGCGTTCCGCGTCGATGCGGCGTGGGCTGATGTCGCGAAGGAGGCCGTAGTCCAGGAACGCGACCTTGCCGTCGGCGCGCAGCAGGTAATTCCCCGGGTGGGGATCGCCGAGCGCGATCCGGTCGCGGTATGCCATCCCGAAGTAGAACCTGAAGACGATCTCGGCGAAGCGGTCACGCTCGGTCTCGTCTCGGGTTCGCACGGTGTCGAAGCGCTCGCCGGCGACGAACTCGGTCACGAGGATGCGCCGCGTCGAGAGGGCGGTGTCGACGCGCGGCACGAGGATAAACGGATGGTCTCTGAAGCGACGTGCGACGCGGCGCTGGTGCTGCGCCTCGAGCTCGTAGTCGAGCTCCTCGCCGATGCGCTCGCGCAGCTCTTCGAACAGCGCCTTTGTGTCGAGTCCCGGAGCGAGACGCCTGACCAGCGGCAGGAGCAGCATCGCATTGCGCAGATCGGTCTCCACGGCCTCGGCGACACCCGGGTACTGGACCTTGACTGCCACCTGCTCGCCGGCGACGGTCACGGCGCGGTGGACCTGGCCGATCGAGGCGGCGGCGAACGCCTGCTCCTCAAACTCCGAGAACACCAGGGTGAGCGGTCCGCCGAGCTCGTCGCGCATCATCCGCTCGAGCTTCGGGAACGGCACCGGCGGCACGCTGTCCCGCAAAGACGCCAGCTTGCTCTGAAGCTCCCGGCGCTGATCCTCGGGAAGCCCATCGAATTCGACCATCGAGATCATCTGGCCGACCTTCATCGCCGCCCCCCGCATCCGGCTCAGCTGGTCCACGAGCTCGTTGACCAGCGCCGCCGTCCGCTCCTGCTGCGCCGCCTCCGCCCGCTCGGGCGTGCGAAGGCGATTTGCCGTCCGCATCCCCGCCCACCGCAGACCCTGGCCGGTGACCAGCCCGCCGACTCGAGCGGTCCTTCCGATCCGGCCTGTCGGCAGCTTGCCGGCTTCGGGTGGCGGTTCCTCAGATCGACCGGTCATACATTCCAGGCTAGCTAGCGGCATCGCTCGTCCCGTCGTCCAGGGCCGGGACGTCGCGCACTAGGGCCGGGCCGCGCGCAGCGCCGACCAGGCGCGGGCGATCTCGGCGCCGAGCTTGCAGTTCCCGCGGACGATCTCGAGGTTGACGGCCACGCTCGTGCGATCCGTGTGCTCGTGGATGTAGTCGAGTAGGAAGGGCGTGATGTCCTTGCCGCGCACCGAGGCGGAGTCGGCCGCCTCGAGCGCCTCGGCGAGCAGGCGATCGTGGACGGCAGGGTCGAGCTGCGCTGCCTCGGGCAAGGGGTTCGCAACCAGCATCCCGCCCGGCAGGGCGAGCGCGTCGGCGGCGTGCATGATCTCGGCGATCTCGTTGGGGGTGGTGACCGAGAAGTCGACCGTGTGGCCGCTGTCGGTGAGCCAGAACGCCGGGAACCGGTCGGTGCCGTAGACGAGCACGGTCACGCTGAGCGTCTCTAAGCGCTCGAGCGTGGCGCCGATGTCGAGGATCGACTTGACGCCGCCGGAGACGACGGTGATCCGGCAACTCCCAAGGATGCCGAGGTCGGCGGACTCGTCAAATGTGGCGGCGGCGTCCCGGTGAACGCCGCCGATCCCACCCGTGGCGAAGACGCGGATGCCCGCCTGCGAGGCGAGCAGCGTCGTCGCGGCGACGGTCGTCCCGCCCGTTGCGCCCTGCGCCATCGCCACCGGCAGGTCTCTGGCGCTGAGCTTGAGCGCTCCCTCGCTGCCGGCGAGCCGCTCGAGGGCATCAGGCTCGAGACCGATGTGAGCGACGCCGTCGAGCACCGCAACGGTGGCGGGCACCGCCCCGTGTTCAGCCACCGTACGCTCGAAATCGACCGCCGCCTGAATGTTCTCCGGGCGTGGCAGGCCGTGCGTGATGATCGTCGACTCGAGTGCGACAACCGGCTCGCCATCGCGGAGAGCGGCGGCGACCCTCTCGGAAAGAACGACGCGTCGCTGTCTCATCGACGCGTGATCATGTCAGCATGGAGCCTCGGAGCGCCGCCGGCGGACGACCCGCGCCGCCATCGATCTGCACGATCGGCGACCTCATCCTCGACGTCCTTGTTCTTCCTGACAGGTCGCTCGTTCCCGACGCGGACACGCCCGCGACGATCCGGTTCGCCGCCGGCGGTCAGGCGGCCAACGTCGCCGCATGGGCGTGTGCTCTCGGCGCAACGAGCCGGCTGATCTGCAAGCGGGGCACCGACATTACGAGCAAGCTGGCGATCGCCGAGGTCGCGCGCCACGGCGTGGATATCTGCGGTCCGACCGTGGAGGGTCGCGGCGGGGTCGTCGTTTCGCTCCGTGATGCCCGCGGCCAACGGACGATGGCATCGGACCGCGGGGTGGCCTCGCTGCTCGATCGGTCAGAGCTCGATCCGGCGTGGGTGCGGGACTGCGACGTGCTCCATGTGTCGGGCTACTGTCTGCTCCGCGACCCGATGGCCGGCGCGGCGATCGACGCGGCAAGGCACGCTCGCCGCGTCACCGTCGATCTGGCCTCAGCTCACGACATCGCGATCGTTGGCGCCCAGGTGTTCACGGCGCGGCTGGAAGCTCTCGCCCCCGATCTCGCCTTCGCCACCGAGACCGAGCGGGCTGCGGTGCCCGACTTCGACGCCACCTGGGTG
>Ga0335080_10006661_pt1 | contig 11949 bp, 10 predicted proteins | sample Lox_Sample_34_FD_206720 | JGI IMG/M metagenome (GOLD analysis project Ga0335080, IMG submission 206720) | Soil microbial communities from Loxahatchee National Wildlife Refuge, Florida, United States - Lox_Sample_3.4 | ecosystem: Environmental > Terrestrial > Soil > Wetlands | place: USA...
CACGCGGCCATCGGAGTATGTCATCCAAGGCCGGTAGTAGAAATCGCGGCCGAGCAGGCCGAATTTCCAGAGCTGGTAGGCGATGTCCTTCCCGGTATAGACCACGGTTCCGTCGGAGCGGACGATCACCTTGCCTTCTTCGGAGAGCCCCGGCATAACCCAGCAGCCCGCGAGCTTGCCTTCCTTCTCGAAGTAGACCGCCTTGCGCTCTTTCAGAAGCTCGAAGGCTGCCGCCCAGAAGTGCAGGTGCAGAATCTCGCTCTCGCGCGGCAGAACGTCGTATTCGATGCCCAGGCGCAGCATGGTCGCCAGGTGCGCATTGACGATCGCATCCGCCACCGTGTAGGCCAGGTCGGCCTCGTCGCCCGCGCCGCCTTCGATGGCGTGCAGCATCCGGGTCCGCCACTCCAGAGCTTCGGGGTGGTCCTTGTAATACGCGGAGATTCGCGCGTATAGATCCCAGCAGTAATAGTCAAAACGGACAGTGGGGTCGGCCAGGAGTGCCTTCACGTCCGCGGCCGACTTGTTCTCCAGGTGGTGGAATCCGACCACCACGTCAGCGACCTGCACGCCGGTATTGTCGATGTAGTTCTGCACCTCGACACGGTAGCCGCTGGCGCGCAGCATGCGCACGAAGGTGTCGCCCAGCACGGCGTTGCGCAGGTGCCCGATGTGAGCCGCCTTGTTCGGGTTGATGTTGGTGTGTTCGACGATGATCTTCTCGCCCGCACCCTGGGGTGCTTCCGCGGCGCCGCCAAGCAGCGCCGTCCCGTACGCCGCGCGGTCGAGCCGGATGTTGATGTAGCCGTTGCCCGCGACTTCCATCGACTTCACGCCCGAAACCGGCCCGATCTCCTCCACCAGCTCCGCCGCGATCTTCTTCGGCGCCTGGCGGAGTTGCCTGGCGAGCTGGAATGCCGCAGGCACCGCGATTTCGCCGAAGTCGCTCTGCCGCGGCTGCTCGACGTTCACCGAGAGCTCGATACCGTACCGGATCAAAATATGAGCGCGGAACGCGCCTGCGACCTGCTTCTCAATGAAATGGAACACGGGAAATTACGAGTATAACGTAGCGTTACATCAGATCTCGTACTCCGGCGCCTTCTCCGGCCCGCGCCCGAAGCTGATGTGGTTCCAGATGCGCTCATGGACGAAGTACGCGCCGATTTTGAGCACCATGTCCATCGCGCTTCCCATGAGGGAGAGGAAGGGTTTGTTCGTCAGGACAAACATGATCAGGCCCGTAACCGCCGAGCCGAGAATCCGATAGCTCACTGCTTTGGCGATGCTGCGGGCGCGTGTCTCCATCGGCGATTCCCTATATGCGGGATTGTACCATACCCGATAAAGATTACGGTGATTGCTCGCACTACGGCCGCGCGGCGAAGTAGTTTCCGGTGGCTTCGGCGATCCTGCCGATGGCGTCCTCGAGGGCGTATCCGTTGCCGAAGTGCTTTGCCGTGAACACGCTCATGACGACGTGCCGCGAGTTGGACTCGAGGATTCCCACGTCGTTCCCGATGTACGGCAGGAAGTCTCCTGTTTTGTGCGGAATGCGCCAGCCCGAGGCATAACGCGGCAGGCGCGACGAATAAATCTGGCCGCGCATAACAGCCAGCATCTGCTCGCTCGCGCTCTTGCTCACTGCTTCGCCTTTCTCAAGCATTTCCAGCAGCTTGCCCATATCGCGGGGAGAGCTGAGGCCAAACGGGGTCTTGGCCTCCTGGTGGAACTTCTCGGTGCCGCCCGCTGCCTGAAGCGCCTTGAACCAGGTATCTGCCGTACCCGTCGCCCGGATGGATTTCAAGCCCCAGGAATCCATCAGTTGGTTCACCGGGTCCACGCCCCCGACCTTGTCGTAGAGCAGGTCGGTGGCGGTATTGTCGCTGACGATGATCATCAGCGTGAGCAGGTCCTTGATAGTCAACTGTACGCCGGGATCGAGCGAGCGGATCACGCCGGTGCCAGGGCGCCGCGACTCGGCGGTATAGGTCACGCGGTCGGAGAGTTTGAATTTGCCCGCTTCGATTTGCCGGAATGCCTCCGCCATCAGCGGGATCTTGATTACCGACATGGTGTCCATCTGCTGATCGGCGTTGATCGCGATCGTCTCGCCGGTCTCCAGGCACTTGACGTAGATACCCCAATTGGCGTTCAGATCGCGCGTGATGCGGGTAATCTGCCCCTCGAGCCGCGCCAGCGGTGCTTGAGCCGGGGGTTGCGCGAACCCAACGGCGGCAGCGGAAATTAAGAACAACGTCCTCATAATTGGCTAAAGATAGCATGCCACCTATGTAATTCTTTTGTCGCTGCGCGAGTTCGGCGATTTAATAATGATAGATTGAAGTTTTAGAGCCCTCAAACTCCGAAAAATGCCAACCCATCCTAAAGGTACCCGCGCCCGGATTCTCCTCTCCAGCGTTTTCGGTCCCTACGCGCAGGACGACGAATTCGGCAGCCGCCGCATCAACCCCATGGAGCTGTACCACAACCAGGTGACCCGCGAGCAGGGCCCTTTCTCGCTCCGCATGTTTCATCGCTCCTGGGGCATTCTGATGATCCAGCAGAACATCTCCGCCCCCACCACGGTTCTCGATTTTCCCACTCGCGAAACTTTCGCCGCGGAATTGCAGGCCAACCGCTACGATATCGTCGGGATCTCCTCCATCATCGTCAACGTCGGCAAGGTGCGAGAAATGTGCCGCATGGTCCGCGAGCTCTCGCCCGGAACCACTATCGTGGTCGGCGGACACGTCACCGCCATCCCCGGCATCGAGACCATGATCGATGCCGACCACGTCGTCAAGGGCGACGGCATCTCCTGGATGCGCCGTTTCCTGGGTGAAGATGAATCCGCGCCAATCCAGCATCCCGAAATCATCTCCGGCTATGACGCGCGCACGCTCGGCGTCAAGCTGCCGCAGCCCGAAGGCACCACGGCGGCGACGATCATCCCCAGCGTCGGCTGCCCCATGGGTTGCAACTTCTGCACCACGAGCGCTTTTTTCGGAGGCAAGGGCAGGTACCTGAACTTCTACGATTCCGGCGGCGAGCTATACGACGTCATGAGCCGGATGGAGCAGCGGCTCGGCGTGAAGTCGTTCTTTATGATGGACGAGAACTTCCTGCTCCACAAACGCCGCGCGCTGGAACTCCTCAAGCACATGCAGGACGGCAACAAGCCCTGGTCGCTGTATGTCTTCAGCTCGGCCAACGCCATCCGCCAGTACACCATGCGCGAGCTGGTCGAGTTGGGGGTTTCGTGGATCTGGATGGGGCTGGAATCGCCGCGCTCCGGCTACACCAAGCTCAACGGCACCGACACCCTCCAGCTCACGGCCGAGCTTCGCCGGCACGGCATCAAGCTGCTCGGCTCGACCATCGTCGGCCTGGAGCACCACACGCCCGACAACATCCGCGACGAGATCGAGCACGCCGTCAGTCACGACACCGACTTCCACCAGTTCATGCTCTACACGCCCGTGCCTGGCACGCCGCTGTTCTTCGAGATGCAGGAGCAGGGGCGGATGCTGCCGGACGTCCCGCTGGCGGACATCCACGGCCAGAACGAATTCAATTTCGAGCACGCGGCCATCTCGAAGAAGGACTCGAAGCGCTGGCTGGATTTCGCTTTTCGCCGCGATTTCGAGCGCAACGGTCCCAGCATCTATCGCATCTGCCGCACTACGCTGGAGGGCTGGAAGCGCTACAAGAACGACGCCGACGCGCGCGTCCGCGCCCGCTTCGCCTGGGAGGCGCGCTCCCTGCGCGACGGCTACGCCGCGGCGCTGTGGGCCATGGAGCGCCACCTGCGCCAGACCAATGCCGCCGTCGCCGAAAAGGTGCGCGCGCTGCGCGAGGAAGTCTCCGCGGAGTTCGGCCTTATCAGCCGCGTCGTCGGCAACGCCCTCGGACCGCTCCTGCTCTGGTCCGCGCGCCGCGAAGAACGCCGGCTCTCCGCCGGCCACACCTACGAGCCGGCACCGATCATCGAGCGACGCAATTGGGAAGGCGGTGTCCTCGAGGAGCGCCGCTCGCCGGCCCTGGTCACGCTGCCGCAAGAGTAGCGCGCGGGAATAAAATTGGAGCAGAAGGTTCCCCATGCGATCGGTTATCATTCTGCTTGTCTGCCTCCTGCCCGCGCTGCTATGCGCCGCACCCGCGCTGGAAATTGTCAAGCCGATCATCGCCACCAGCGATGGCGGGCCACCGGAGCCCGCTTCCTTCGAACACGTGCCCGGCGAGACGTTGTTCTTCACCTGCCGCATTTCCGGATACTCCAAGACTGCGGAAGAGAAGGTGCACGTGGCCTACTCCGTGCAGGCCTTCGACCCCAAGGGCGTCCCGCTCACAGAAATCTACAAGAACGACCTGCTGACCGACGTCACTCCGCAAGACAAGGAGTGGATGCCCAAGATCGCCACCGAGGTGCAGCTTCCGCCGCTGATCGCTACCGGCAGCTACAAGCTCGTGGTCAAAGCGGAGGACGTGTTCGCCAAGACGAACGCCCAACTCGAAGTTCCGTTCCTCGTGCACGGCCGCAAGGTCGAGCCCAATGACACGCTCATCGTTCGCAACTTCGAGTTCTTTCGCAGCGAAGACGCCACGGAGCCGGTCGAGAAGGCCGCCTACCGTGCCGGCGATTCGGTCTGGGCGCGCTTCGACATCACCGGATTCAAATACGGCGAGCACAACCACATCGACGTCAGCTACGTGACTATGGTCTACTCGCCCAGCGGCAAGCTGCTTTGGACTCAGCCCGAACCCGCCGTGGACCAGAGCGACTCTTTTTATCCCAAGCGGTACGTGCAGGCCTCGATGGGAATCAACCTGTTGAAGGACACCAAGCCGGGCGAATTTTCGATCGGCGTCAAGGTGACCGATGCCGTGGGCAACCAGACCTACGAGACAAAACAGAAATTCACGGTAGAGTAGTGTGGTGTCCGAAGCCGCCGAGCTCGGTGGGCGCCCGCTCACCATCGAAGACGTCGCGCGCGTGGCGCGCGAATTCACGCCTGTCCGCCTGACCGGTTCCGCTCGCACCCGGATCGCCCTGGGGCGGCAGCGCCTGGAAGAACTGATCGCTCGGGGCGATCGCATCTACGGCGTCAATACCGGTGTCGGCGGCAACGTCAACATCTCGCTCGCGCCCGAGCAGATGGAGACTCTGCAGCACAACCTGGTCCGCCATCTTGCCTGCGCTACCGGCCAGCCGCTGCCACACGATGTAGTCCGGGCCGCCGCGCTCCTGCGCCTGGCGACGTTCCTCTGCGGCGCCTCCGCCGTGCGCCTAGAACTCGTGGATGCCCTGGCCGCGATGCTCAACGCCGGCATCACGCCGGTAGTCCCGCGTTACGGAAGCGTCGGCGCAAGCGGCGACCTGATGCCCTCGGCCTACCTGGCGCGCGTCCTGGCCGGCATGGGGGAAGCCGAGTTCGCCGGCCGCCGCATGCCCGCGCTCGAAGCGCTCCAGGCCGCCGGCCTCCAACCCATCCGATTTGCGTCCAAGGAAGCGCTCGCGCTGGAGAACGGCACCACCTTCATGACTGCCTTTGCCGCGCTTCTGTGGGTCGATTCCTTCCGCGTGCTCAAGGCCCTGCTGGCCGGGATCGCGCTCGCTATCGAAGCTATGCAGGCGCCCGACCTGCCGTTCCATCCCTGGGTCCACGAGCGCAAAGGACATCCGGGGCAGATCGCCGTGGCGGCGTATCTGCTCGCGACGCTCGAAGGCTCGCGCTATACCCGCATGTCCGGCGGCCAAAGCTGCTATTCGCTGCGCTGCCCGCCGCAGGGTCTCGGCCAGGTGTGGGAGGCGCTCTCCGACGCGCGCCCCACCATCGAGCGCGAGATCAACTCCGCCAACGACAACCCGCTGATCGATCCCGACACGGGCCGGCTGTACAAGGCCGGCAATTTCTACGGCGGCCACATTGCGCGCCTGCTGGACACCTGGAAGCTCGATTTCGCCGCCATGGCGACCTGGGGCAACGCGATCATCGCGCTGCTGGTGGATGACCGCTTCAACGACGGCTTGCCCGCCAACCTCACGCCCGCTCCCGGCGTGAACTCCGGCTTCAAGGGCATGCAACTGAGCGTCACGAGCCTGTGCTGCGCGGTCCGGCAGATGGCCGCGCCGAGTACGATTCATTCCGTGCCCACGGAGCAGTACAACCAGGACGTAGTCAGCCTCGGCATGCACGCCGCTGTCACTGCGTGGGACGCGCTTGAATGTGTGCGCAACGAGACCGCGATGGTGCTGCTCGCCGCCGCGCAAGCCGTCGATCTCCGCGGCGGTCCCGAGAAACTCGGCCGCGGCTCCCGCGGGGCTTACGCCCTTGTGCGCCAGGTCGCGGCGTTCCAGGAAAAGGACCGGCCGATGGAAGCCGAGGTGGCGGAATTAGCCGCAAAGATCCGCGTTGCGGAGACCCTCGTCTAGACGGCTACGTCGTCGCGCTCGTGGCCGCTGCGGCCGCGGCCTCGTCGTCACGGCGCTTCTTCTCGCCCAGCACGACCGCCCGCGATCCGTCCGCCGAGGCGATGGTCACCAACCCCCAACCCAACCCCGTCAATGGATTTTTCCAGCGAACCTGCCCGGTGGCCGCATCCAGACACCACAACTCGCCCCGGGCCGCGGCGTACAGCGCGCCGTCTTCGAGCACGATGTTCACGAAGTCGCCCGAACGCAGCTTCGTCCGCCAGACCTCCTGTCCCGTCGCGCGATCAAGGGCGAGCACGCTTCCGGATACTCCGATATACAACAATTGACTTCGCGGCATTGAGGCAGCCCCCAGACTGCACTGTCAACTTATCACCTCGCACGGCGCAAAGCGGTTGAACTCCTCCCCCGCGTCAAGCGTACACTGGTTAGGATGCGCTATGTTCCGCTGATCCTCAAGAACTGCTGGCGCAACAGGCGCCGGACCATACTCACCGTCCTCAGCATCGGCGTCTCCATGTGCCTGTTGGGGGTAATGATCACCCTCTATCACGCCTTCTATCTGAGCGACCCCACTCCCGATCAGGCCCTGCGCCTGGTCACGCGCAACAAGATCTCGCTCACGGTCGCACTGCCGCTCTCTTACATGCAGCGCATCAAGCAGGTGCCGGGCGTGCAGGAGGTGATGATCGCCAACTGGTTCCAGGGCACCTTCCGCGACAACCGCGATCCCAAGAACCAGTTCGCGCGCTTCTCCGTCGAGCCGGAAAAGCTGTTCACCGTCTTCGGCGAGTGGAAGATCCCCGAGGAGCAGCGCAAGGCCTTCGAGCGCGATCGCACCGGCTGCGTCATCGGACGCACCCTCGCCAACACCTTCGGCTTCAAGATCGGCGACAAAATTCACATCCTGGGCGATATCTATCCCGGCGATTTCGAATTCACTATCCGCGGCATCTTCGACGGCAAGGGCACGCTCGATCTGATGTACTTCAACAAGGAATATATCGATCAATCCCTCCCCGAGGTCCGGCGCGGCCAGGTGGGGATCTTCTACGAGCGCATCGACGATCCCAACCACGCTTCCCGGGTCTCGCAGGAGATCGACGCCATCTACCGGAACTCTCCATCCGAGACCAAGACGGAGACCGAACAGGCGTTCAATGTCGGTTTTCTGTCGCTGCTGGGAAACGTCAAGATGTTTCTTGCGGCCATCTCGGCGGCGGTGATGTTCACCATCCTGCTGGTCTCCGGCAACACGATGGCGATGTCGGTGCGCGAACGGGTCCGCGAGATCGGAGTACTCAAGACCTTGGGATTCAGCCCCGGGGCCATTCTCGGCCTGGTTCTGGGCGAAGCGTGTACCATCTCGGTGGCCGGCGGGCTGGTCGGTTTCGTCATCGCGACCATGCTGATCCAGGCGATCGTAAACAGTCCGTTCGGCGGTTTCCTGCCGCCGATAGGGCTGTTCGATCTTTCGGTGGTATTCTCCTGTGTGGGCGCGGCCCTGGTCATCGGGTTGGCGAGCTCGCTGGTGCCGGCATTCGGCGCATCCCGCATCCCGATCGTGACCGCGCTGCGCAGCACGGATTGAAGCCATGACCATCCCCCTCGCCTACAACCTGCGCAATCTCGTGGTGCGGAAGACGACCACGCTGATGACAGCTCTCGGCATCGCGCTCACCGTGGCCGTGCTGCTCGCCGTCCTGGCGCTGGCAACGGGGCTTCGCGCGACCCTGTCCGCTTCCGGCGACCCGCTGCACGTGATCGTCATGCGCAAGGGCTCAACCTCGGAGCTGGTCAGCAATTTCATCCGCGCGCAGTTTCAGGACCTCAAGTTCAAGCCGGGCATCGCCGCCGGGCGCGACGGCCAGCCGCTCGCCTCGCTCGAAATCGTTTCGGTCCTCAACCTCGCCAACGTGGATAATCCGAACGGCGTGAACGTGCTGGTTCGAGGTCTCGCGCCCGCGGGGATCGAAATGCGCCGTACGACCAGGCTCGTCGCGGGCCGCTGGTTCGATACCGGCCGCAAGGAGTTGGTGGCGGGCGCTTCGGTGGCCAAGCGTTTTCCCGAGGCGAGGCTCGGCGGAAAGCTGCGCTTCGGCCGGGGGGAATGGGAAGTCGTCGGCATTATCGACTCGCAGCGCGGAGCCGCGGACTCGGAAATCTGGGGCGATGTCAACCAGGTCTCGGCGGGGCTGGAACGGATCGAAGTGCTCAGCTCCGCGCTGGTGCAGGCTGCCGATGCCGTGACCGCGCAGGCGCTGATTCACGATATCGAAAACGACCAGCGGCTCGGTATGATGGCGGTTTCGGAACAACAATACTATGCTGACCAGACCTCGCAGGGAGCACCCATCGAGTTTGTCGGCATCTTCGTGGCTGTCATCATGGCGGTCGGTTCGAGCTTCGCCGCCATGAACACCATGTATGCCGCGGTGGCGCGGCGCGCGCGCGAAATCGGAACCTTGCGCGTGCTCGGCTTCTCCCGCGGCAGCATTCTGGCCAGCTTCTTCGTCGAGTCGGTGCTGCTGGCCGGGCTCGGCGGCTTGCTGGGCTGCCTGTTGGTGATGCCTCTCAACGGCATCACCACCGCCGTCGGCAGCGCGAATTTCTCGGAGCTGGCCTTCGATTTCCGGGTCACACCGCGGATCATGCTCACGGGCGTCGTTTTCGCGGTCGTGCTGGGCACCCTGGGAGGACTCCTGCCGGCGCGAATGGCATCACGGAAAGAAATCCTCAGCGCACTGCGGGAAATCTGACAGCCAATGGACACGGAACTGCAAAACCTGAAGATCGACCGCTCCCGCCGCCGCTCGGGCGAGCCGTCGAAGTGGGCCACGCGCTGGATCGTGACCGGCGTTGTCGTGTTTCTGCTCCTGGGCGCCTGGCGCATGTTCTCCGGCCGAATGAACGCCGCGCCCGAGGTGGAGGTGCAGCGGGTCAAGTCCATCAGCGCCGCGAGCGCTCCCGAAGGTGTCGTGCTCAACGCCACCGGATACATCGTCGCCGCGCACAAGATCCAGGTGGCTGCCAAGGTGGTGGGCAAGGTCAAGTGGATCGGCGTGGACAAGGGCGACCGCGTGCACGAGGGCGACGTGATGGTTCGCCTGGAAGACGACGAATACCAGGCGCAGCTTCAACAGGCCCGCGGCCAGGTGGCGAGCCTGCAAGCCAAGGTCGATGAAGCCGTGAATGGATCGCGGCCGGAGGAGATCGCGCAGGCGCTGGCCAATGTCGAAGTGGCAAAGTCCGACCTCGAAAACGCCAAGGTGACTCTCGACCGCACGCAGAAGCTGCTGGCCGACCACGTGATCGCGCGGCAGTCGCTCGACGACGCCCAGGCACGCTACGATTCGGCGATCCAGAAGGTCAACGCGCTGCAAAAGGCGTACGAGCTCGTCAAGATCGGCCCACGCAAGGAGCAGATCGATTCCCTCCGCGGCCAGCTCGAGCAGGCTAAGGGAGCCCTGGCATACGCCGAAACCGCGCTTGCCAACACCGTGATCCGCGCTCCGGTCACCGGCACGATTCTGGAGCGTGTCGTGGAGAAGGGCGAGTTCGTCACCACGGGCTTCGTCGGCGACCGCGGAGCAAAGGGCTACGTGGTTTCGCTGGCCGACCTGAACGATCTCGAGGTGGAGCTCGATATCAGCCAGGCCGATTTCGCCCGTCTGCACTCGGACCAGCACGGCGCGGTCACCACCGATGCCTTCCCCGACCGCAAGTACGATGGATTCATCAAGGAGATCTCCCCCGAGGCGAACCGACAGAAGGCCACCGTGCAGATCAAAGTGAAGATCACAAAGCCAGACGAGTATCTGCGCCCCGAGATGAACGCCAGTGTGGCCTTCGCCGCCGACGAGAAGCCGAAGACCATGGAGACCCAGGCGAAACCGGTGGTCCTCATCCCTTCCGCCGCCGTCCGGGATGGGGCCGTATTCGTACTTTTCGAAGGCAAAGCGGTGAAGCGCACTGTCAAGACCGGTCCGGTCAGCGGAGCCAGCGTGCGCGTGGAACAGGGGCTCATCGGGGGAGAAGATCTGATCGTCAATCCGCCATCCGGACTCAAGGACGGCGACAAGGTGCGCCAAAAATCATGAGCGAAGCCGTCATCCAGACTCGCAACCTGACCAAAGAGTTCATTCGCGACGAATTCCATGTCATCGCTCTCAGCGACGTCACTATGGACGTGCAGAAGGGCGATTTCGCGGCCCTGATGGGACCGTCCGGTTCGGGCAAATCCACGCTGCTGCACCTGATCGCCGCCATGGACCGGCCCACCGAAGGCGACATTCGCGTCCTGGGCGCGGACCTGCGGAGCCTCAGCGACCGCCAGATCGCGCACTGGCGCAACGAAAACGTCGGGTTCGTCTTCCAGCAGTTCAACCTGATCCCGGTGCTGACCGCGATCGAGAACGTCGAGCTGCCGCTGAAGCTCACCAATCTGAAGAAGACGGAGCGCCTGGAGCACGCCCGGACCGCTCTCAAGCTGGTCGGGCTGGAGGACCGTCTGCATCACTTTCCGCGCCAACTCTCCGGCGGCCAGGAGCAGCGCGTGGCCATCGCCCGCGCCATCGTAACCGACCCGGCGCTGATCCTCGCCGACGAGCCCACCGGAAACCTGGACGCGGCCTCCGCGCAGGAAGTGCTCAGCGTGCTTTCGAAGCTGAATAAGGACTTTGGCAAGACCGTGGTGATGGTCACCCACGATCCGCACGCGGCGCAGTTCGCCACCCACATCCATCACCTGGAAAAAGGCGCCCTGGTGGCGGCGGCATAGGAGCAGAGCCGACGCTTTCTAGCGCGAGCGTTCGATCTGTTCCTGCAGCCATGCGGCCGCCACGCGAGCCATCTCCTCCGGATCCTGTCCGCCGAAGCGCCCGGCCTTTTCGGTTCTGCCGCTGATGCCGTTCACAAACCAAAGCGTCGCCCGAAGCTGCGCGTTGTACGAATCCAGCCTGCCTTCCACCACAAAGTCCGCGCCGCACTCGGCGGCGAACTCCCGGATGTCGCCCACCCGTCCCGCGTAGCTGAGCGCGGTCGTGGGCGAGACCAGCTTCGCGCCTCCGGCCTCTCCCGCGCGCACCAGGAGTTCCTCGGTCATGCGGAAACCATCCTCCGTCAAATCCGGGTGAGATCGGAGAGGGAGGATCAACAGGCAGACCGAATCGGAAAGCGCGCTGAGATCGCCGTTCTCGGGCTCGCACCAGGCAAAGCCGAGCACGTAACCTCCCGCGCGGCGGATGCGAAGCCGGTCCCGCAGCCCCTCCTTCGCATAATAAGCTCGCAGTTTCTCCCCCAAGCGGCTCATTTCCTTGCGAACCAGGGAGTCCGTTTGAGGGTCGAAGTCGCGACGCCGCAGCACTGTCTCGCCGATTTCCTTTTCGGTAGGAGGCGACGCCCCGGGAGTAAGTGACCGCTCTCCCAGCCATTCGAGTAACCGGCGCAGTTGTTCCGCGCGTGCTAAGGTCGCGCTGGAGGTTACTTTCTGCAAATGGGCGCGGCACACGCTC
>Ga0335080_10006662_pt1 | contig 11949 bp, 11 predicted proteins | sample Lox_Sample_34_FD_206720 | JGI IMG/M metagenome (GOLD analysis project Ga0335080, IMG submission 206720) | Soil microbial communities from Loxahatchee National Wildlife Refuge, Florida, United States - Lox_Sample_3.4 | ecosystem: Environmental > Terrestrial > Soil > Wetlands | place: USA...
CCTTGGCGGCATGATTTTGCTGCTCAACATGCGCCTGCTCGGGCTGCGTCTGCGCGCTGAGCCGATCGCCGCGCTCACGCGGGAGCTGTATCCCTGGATGGCAGGCGCCATCGCCGTGATGTTCATTTCTGGATTTCTGCTCTTTTGCACCGAAGCCGTGAAGATGTACGGCAACTGGGCGTTTCAGCTGAAGATGACGTTCCTGCTGCTCGCCATCCTCTACACCTTCACCATTCATCGGCGCCTGCTGTTGACGGCGGACACGCACCCGCGGCCGCTAGCGCGCGCGCTCACCGTGGCGATCTCGCTACTGCTGTGGCTGGCAGTTGGCTTAGGAGGCCGCGCGCTGGGCTATGTCACCACGGCGGTGTCTTCGCTCGCCGCCTCAAGATGATCTCCGCCGCAGACAGCGCCCGCGCACAGGAGCTGCTGCGCCTCATCAACAGCAGCTGGATCGCGCAAGCCTGTTACGTCACGGCGCGGCTCGAGATCGCCGATCTGCTCGCGCAAGGCCCTCGCTCCGCGGCAGAGCTCGCCGCGAGCACCCGGACCCATGCGCCCTCGCTCCGTCGCCTGCTGCAGGCGCTCGCCAGCATCGACCTGTGCCGTGAGCGCGACGACGGCCGCTTCGAGCTCACGGCGCTGGGATCGCTGCTCCGCAAGGACAGCCCCTGCTCGATGCGTGCCTGGGCGCTCAAATGGGGCGGCGATGACTGGCTCGTATGGGCGAACCTGCTGCACAGCATCCGCACCGGTGAGAGCGCCCGCACGCTGATTACGGGCACGCCGGGGTTCGCGCATCTCGACCGCGATCCGCAGGCGGCAGCCATCTTCAATCAGGCGATGGCGGACTTGACGCGCCTCACCGCAGTTGCCGTCGCTCAGGCGTACGATTTCTCCGGTGCGCGTGTCATGGACGTGGGCGGCGGCTACGGTGAGCTGCTGGTGCACATCCTCGCGCGCTACCCCACTGCGACGGGCGTGATCTTCGACATGGATCATGCGATGGAAAAGGCGCGCGCACACTTGCGCGCGAGCGGCCTCGAGGGACGCTGCGAGTTCCTGAGCGGGGACTTCTTCAAAGAGATTCCCGGCGGCGCGGATGTCTACGCGATGAAGAGCATCATCCACGACTGGCCGGATGAGCGGGCGCGCGTCATCCTCGAGAACTGCCGCCGTGCACTCAAGCCGGGTGCGCGCCTGCTCGTCATCGAGCGGCTCATGCCCGCCCGCATGGTGCCCTCTGCGGATCACGAGGCACTCGCGCGCAGCGACCTGCACATGCTCGTGGCGCTGGCCGCCCAGGAGCGCACCCGGGGTGCAATGGAGCAGTTGCTGCGCTCGGCTGGATTTACGGCTCTCAAACACATCGATACCGGAGCGGACTTTCACGTCATTGAAGCCAGGAACTGAACTGGCTGACCCACTCACCCCGAGGTGGTATAAGAGCCCGAGTCTCAACTGGCAGTGAAGGAGCTCCGCCATGAAGACCACCCTGATACGGATGCTGAGTGTGGCCCTGCTGTTGGCAACCGCCACGGCCCGGGCCGACAAATACAGCGACACAGTTCAACTGTTCAAAAACGCCGGACAAAGCGGCACATTTTTCTCCAACTGTTATGGCTATGCGGTCTTCCCCACCATCGGCAAGGGCGGCCTCGTGGTGAGCGGCGCGCACGGCGACGGCCGTGTGTACGTCAAGGGAAAGCATGTGGGCGACACGGCCATGACGCAGATCGGCGTCGGATTTCTTGCTGGCGGGCAGGCATACAGCCAGATCATTTTCTTTCAGGATCAGCGCTCGTTTGAGGAGTTCACCTCCGGCAACTTTGAGTTCTCCGCGGGCGTGAGCGCGGTGGTGATCACGGCGGCAGCCGGCGGCTCAGCGAGCACCGGTGGCTCGAGTGCCGGTGCCAGCGGCGGCAAGAAGGACGCCACCACGGCCGGCAAGTACTACAAGGGGATGGCGGTGTTCACCATCGTCAAGGGCGGTGCAATGTATGACGCTTCGGTCGCCGGGCAGAAGTTCTCCTATAAGGCTGTCGGCAGTGGCTGATCGCGTCCGCTGTTTCGCGGCGGTCGGTGTTCTGACCGCCGGTGCGCTCGCGGCAGCAGCCGCGAGCGCCGAGGCACCGGCGGGCCTGAAGGCTTACGTGTCGCAGGATGCGCCCGCGCTGGTGCTGGAGCACGTGCGTGTCATCGACGGCACCGGGGCCGCAGCGCTCGAGGATCAGCGCATCGACATCGTCAACGGCAGGATCGCGCGCGTCGGGAGCGCCAAGCTGCGCATCGCGTATCCCAAAGATGCCAAAGTGCTCGACCTCACCGGCCGCACGGTCATCCCGGGCCTCGTCGGCATGCACGAGCACCTCTTCTACCCCACGGCGGAGCGCGCGCCCGATCGCCTGAGCCTTTATGGCGAGATGGGCGACAGTGCGCCGCGCCTGTATCTGGCCGGCGGCGTCACGACTGCGCGCACGACGGGCAGTACCGAGCCCTATACGGATCTCGCCCTCAAAGCGCAGATCGATGCCGGCAAGCGCCCCGGCCCCAAGCTGCGCGTCACCGGCCCGTACATTGGCGACTACGAGGGCTTGATCCCGCAGCTGCACACGCTCACGGGAGCGGAGGATGCCGCGCGCACCGTGGATTACTGGGCCGCCGAGGGCGTCACATCCTTCAAGGCGTACATGAGCATCAAGCCCGAGGAGCTGAAAGCGGCGATCGAGCACGCGCATGCGCACGGCTTGAAGATCACGGGCCATCTGTGCGTGGTGGGCTTCCGCGAAGCGGCAGCGCTCGGCATCGATGACCTCGAGCACGGCATCGCGGTCGATACCGAGTTCTATCCGGGCAAGAAACCCGGCCAGTGCCCGGCCGATGAGGCGGAGAAAGATCTGGCGCAGAATCTGGATATCGAGAGTGCGCCGGTGCAGACCATGATCCGCGACCTGGTCGCGCACCACGTCGCCGTCACATCCACGCTCGCTGTTTTCGAGATCTCCGTGCCCAATCGCCCGCCGATGGCGAAGCAGACGCGGGCGCAGCGCGTGCTGTCGCCTCCGTCCTGGGCCGGCTATCTGCGCACGCGCAGCCGCATCGCTGAGGAGAATGATCCCGTCGATGGCGCCGTGCTGAAGAAGGAAATGCAGTTCGAGCGTGACTTCGTCAAGGCGGGTGGCCTTCTACTCGCGGGCGCGGATCCGACCTCCTTCGGCGGCGTGTTGCCCGGCTTTGCCGATCAGCGCGGGCTCGAGCTGCTGGTGGAGGCCGGCTTCACGCCGCTCGAGGCGATCCACATCGCCACGCAAAATGGCGCGCTCTTTCTCGGTGAGAGCGATTCGATCGGCACCATCGCTGCCGGCAAGGCCGCGGACCTCGTCGTGCTGAATGGCAATCCGGTGGCGAAGATCGACGACGTAGAGAACGTCGAGATCGTCTTCAAGGATGGCCTGGGCTACGACCCCGAGAAGCTCATCGCCTCGGTCGCCGGAATCGTCGGACTGCGCTAGGCGGCAGCGCCGGCGAACTGCACGGCCTGCGGGGGATGCGGCTCATCCGTCGGGCCGCTATCATCCGGTCAGCACGGCAACTTCGCCGGGAGGGGTCCCCATGAGCCGATTCGTGCAGTTGATCTCAGGTGCCGCCCTGCTCGGGCTGCTGGCGTTGCAGGCACAGGCCGCCGAGGTCACTTTGAACGCCGCCCGCGTGGGTGCGACCGATGTCGCGGCGCTCGCCAGGTTCTATGAGAGCGCCCTGGGCCTCAAAGAGGTCAACCGCTTCCAGTTTCCCAACATGCTCGAGATCCTGATGAACTTCGGCGACTCGGTGGATGCCGCGAAGTCGAACACCGCGGCACAGATCGTCATCATGCAGCGTGCCTCCAACGACACGAAGGATCCGATTCCGCATCTCATCTTCAATGTGACGGACGTGATGGCAACGGCCGCCGCAATCAAAGCCGCTGGCGGCACGATGGATGGCGATCCCAAGCCCTTCGGCAAGACCGGGATCATGATCGGCATGGCGATCGATCCGGCCGGCAACCGGCTGGAGCTGATCCAACGACCCAGGACCTGAGCCGTCACCGCGTCGCGGAGCGACTCTCGAAACGTTTCGCAAAGCCGCTGCAGCTGACTGATTCTATTCGACTCCGCAGCCGCCGCGACTGTGACCTGCGTCATGCTCCCCGGTTATGGAATGAGACAAACGGCCGCGTCCGCGTTATCGCGAGGCTCTAGCATCGAGCGGCAATTTTGCGCCAACAAGCCTGAGGCGAGCCGCTCGCAGCGTCCCTATGAGCCGGAGTCCACGGACTCGCACCAGCCCGGAGGGTGCGTCCAAACCGACTGCGCCAAGGAGTGGGCCCGCCGATACGTTGGCGCTGCGAAGCGACCTGCGAGCTTTCGTCGTCATTTCCCGGATTCTGTTCGCTGCCGAGAACTGTGTCAGCGGCATCGAAGATGCGATCCACGCCTTGTGCCTCGCTCACGATTTGTGCGGCGGCACCTACTGGCGCATCGACGAGGAGTCCGGACTGCTCACCGAGTTCGCACGCTGGCCGCAGGCTGAGGCCGCATCGGCGCCCAATGCCTTGCCCGCGGCGCCGCCAACCTGGCTCAACGAGCAGCCCGTCTGGATCAACGATCTCTCGGCCGATGAGCTGCAATCTCAGGCGCCGGACACCTGGCAGCCGACCGGGCCCGGGCTCATCGCTCCGGTGCGCTTCCAGGAGCGACTCACCGGCGCACTCGCCCTGACCACGCGCCTGCCGCAGGCCGCGCCGCGCGAGATCATCAGCACACTCGAGGCGCTCGCCCCGCTCATGGGATTCTTCTGCGAGCACGCTCTCGCCGTCGACCGTCTGCGCGCGAGTGAGCAGCGCTTCGCCTCGACGCTCGATCTCGCGGCCATCGGCATCGCGCATGTGAGCGACACCGGCCGCTTCCTCTACGCCAATCCGCGCTTATGCCACATGCTCGGCTACAGCGAACCTGAGATGCACGAGCTGAGCGTCAAAGACGTTTCCCATCCGGATGATGCCAACGTCACCGACGAGATGCGCGAGCGGCTGCGCCGTGGCGACATCGACTCCTTCAAGCTCGAGAAGCGCTATACGCGCAAGGACGGCAGCGAAATCTGGGTCGCCCTGACGGTCGCGGCGCGCCGCGATCCTGGCGGCCGACGCCTGTATGACGTCTCGGTCGTCGAGGACATCACCGCACGCAAAGTCGCCGAGGAGCGGGTTCAGTACCTCGCGACTCATGACGGCCTCACCGGTCTGCCCAATCGCGCCATGTTTGCCCAACTCGTCACCCTGGCGGTGGAAAGCGCCAAGCGCCACGACTCCAAGATCGCGGTGCTATTCATCGACCTCGACCGCTTCAAGATCATCAACGACAGTCTCGGTCACGACGCCGGCGACGTGCTGCTGCGGGAGATGGCAGCCCGCTTGCGTGACTGCCTGCGCGGCAGCGACGTGGTCGCGCGCCTGGGCGGCGATGAGTTCGTCGTGCTGCTGCAGGATGTCTCGAACCCCTCGGACGTTTCGGCCATCGCTCGACAACTGCTATCGGCGATCATGCGACCGATCGAGATTCACGGGCAGGAATGCCGTGTGACCGCGAGCATCGGCATCTGCCTGCACCCCGATAGAGGTCAGGAAGATCACTCGGTCATCAAGAACGCCGACCTCGCGATGTACGCCGCCAAGGAGAAGGGCAAGAACACGTTGCACGTCTATTCACCGACGCTGCGCACGCGCAGCGCAGGCCGTCTCGCCATCGAGACCCATCTGCGCCACGCCCTGGAGCGCAATGAACTCTCGCTGCACTACCAGGCAAAGGTCCGCGTCGATACCGACACCATCACCGGGGTGGAGGCGCTGCTGCGCTGGAACAGCAGGGCGCTGGGATCCGTCTCTCCGGTTCAGTTCATTCCCGTGGCGGAGGAAGCCGGCCTCATCATTCCGATCGGCCGCTGGGTGCTGCACGCGGCCTGCCAGCAAGGCGCCGCCTGGCGCAGGGCGGGACTGCCGCCGGTCCGCATCTCGGTAAATCTCTCGATGCGTCAGCTCGAAAACGACGGGCTCATCGCCGACATCCGTTCGGCTCTCAAGGACGCGAGTCTGCCGGCGGACCTGCTCGAGCTCGAGCTCACCGAGAGCATGATCATGCAGAACACCGAGCGCGCCGTGCGCGTGCTCACCGACATCAAGGCCCTCGGCGTGAAGCTCGCCATCGACGATTTTGGCACCGGCTACTCATCGCTCGCGCAGCTCAAGCGCTTTCCGATTGATACGCTCAAAGTCGACCGTTCATTCATTCGCGAGATCCCGCGTGATAGTGAGGACCGTGCCATCACGGAGGCGATCATTGCGATGGGCAAGACGTTGAGCCTGACGATCGTCGCCGAAGGCGTCGAGACGTCCGAGCAGAAGGCGTTCCTGCGTGAGCACGCCTGCGATGAGATGCAGGGCTATTACTTCAGCACGCCCATTCCGCCGGATGATTTCGCGCAGCTGCTGCGCAAATACGGTACCGCTCGGCGCAGCTGATCGAGGCCGATCCGCAAGAATCGGGTGTACCGGGCGGCTGTGCGCCGGCACACTGGTGCCACGTTTCTCACCGAGGCACCGACCATGTCTTTTCGCATCACCGGCCTGTCCCCCGAGCCCTTCCAGGAGCTCTACGGGTTGTCGGACCGGGAGCTCCTCGCCCGCGGCGTACAGCGGCATATCGCAAGCCACAACCCCGGCTTTCCGGACCGTGTCGAGCTGCGGGATGCCGAGCCCGGTGAATCCCTGCTGCTCCTGAACTATATCCACCAGCCGGCCGCGACACCCTATCGCGCGAGTCACGCGATCTTCGTGCGCGAGGGCGCTGCGCAGCGCTTCGACCGCATCGATGAGGTGCCGCAGGTCATGCGCTGCCGGCCATTGTCGCTGCGCGCCTTCGATACCGAGGGCCAGATGGTGGATGCCGATCTCATCGACGGGCGCGAAGTCGAGACGCTGATCGCGCGTCTGTTCGCCGATTCCGCGGTCAGCTACATCCAGGCGCACTACGCCAGGCGCGGCTGCTACGCGGCGCGGATCGATCGCAGCTGAGGTACCCGACGGCACACGCGAGCACTCCTACCTCCTGCAAGGCGCTGCTTCACAGCGCCAGGGGAGCTGTCATGAGTGCATCACGCGCGGTTTGGGTCCTGTCTGTCCTGTCTGCTGTGGCGGCCGCCCTCGGAGCGGCACCGGCGGGCGCCGAGGAGCATGCGCAGGGTCTCGCCCTCGGCGACAGTGTTGTCTTCGGCTACATCAGCGCAGCCGGACATCAATACGTCAATCCCACCAACTTCATCGGCTCTCCGGAGTACCTCTCGGGTGCCCTGCACCTCGAGATGACCAATGCGGGTTGCCCCGGTGAGACGAGCGGCAGTCTGCTTTCTGCGGCGGCACCGGATCACGGTTGCCGGGATTTCAAGTCAACCTTTCCGCTGCATGTGAGCTACGGCTCGACGCAGCTCGCGTACGCGCTGCGATTTCTCACGCAGCATCGCGATACCCGGCTGGTGACGATCGGCGTCGGCGCAAACGATCTGTTCGTGCTCGAGGACAGCTGCGCCGCCGATCCCAATCCCACCGGCTGTTTGCAGGCGGGACTGCCGGCTGTATTGAACGAAGTCGGTATGAATCTGGGCACACTGCTTGCCGAGCTGCGCGCCACCGGCTACGGCGGGGCAATCGTGGTGGTGAATTACTATGCGCTCGACTACACGGATCCCCTGGGCACGCAAGCGACCGCGGCGCTCAACCAGGCTTTGGCTGCACCGGCCAAGCCCTTCGGCGCCGTAATTGCCGACGTGTTCAGTGCGTTCAAGCGCATCGCGGCCTCGCCGGACGCGGCTGGCAAGACCTGCAACACCGGGCTCCTGAATGTCGATCCACAGGACCAGACGCTGTGCGACGTGCATCCGAGTCAATCCGGTCAGCGCCTGATTGCACGCACGATTGCTGAAGCATATCGGCCTGTCCGCTAAGGGCGCGCCACGCCATGGGCACTGACCGCAATGCGCATGCTACTGTTGTCCCAGGGGGGACCGAGCGTGCGCAAAATCCGCATAGCCGTTGTGGCAATGCTTCTGATCGCGGTGCTGGGTGCCGTGGCGTGGCTCTTCCTGCCGCGTCCGCCCGTCACCACGGCGCGTACTGGGGTGCCGGCGTCGGTCGGCGCTGCGGCGCTTCCCGAATGGGCCTATCCGCCCCTGGTGCCGCTCATCGTGTTCGATCGCGTGGTTACCAGACACGTGCCCGGCAGCACGCTCGCGCTCACCAAGGCGCAGATCGAAGATGACTTCGCCCCGCCGGACTGGTATCCGCAGGAGCACCCGCCGCTGCCGGACGTAGTGGCCCACGGCCGCCCGCCGGCGGTGCGCGCCTGCATGAAGTGCCACCTCTCAAACGGCGCCGGCCACCCGGAATCGGCGATGCTCGCGGGCCTGCCCGTCAACTACATGCTGGCGCAGATCACCGCCTTCCAGGATGGCACGCGCAATAATCCACGCGCGGTGTCGATGATCGCGGTGGCGAAAGCCATGAACGACTCCGAGGCGCGCGCGGCGGCGGCGTATTACAGCGCGCTGAAGCCCGTGCCCTGGATCCGGGTGGTGGTGTCCGATCGTGCGCCCGTGAGTTTCGTGGGACAGGGGGCGATGCGTTTCGCAACGCCGGGCGGAGCGAGCGAGCCGATCGGTCATCGGATCATCGAGTTGCCGGAGGATGCCGAGCGGGCCGAGAGCCGCGATCCACACTCGGGCTTCGTGGCGCATGTGCCCACGGGAAGCATCGAACGCGGCGCCGAGCTGGTGTCAAGCGGAGGCGGCCGCACGCTTCAGTGCACGACCTGCCATGGCGCGGATCTCAAGGGGCTTGCGGATATCCCGAGCATCGCCGGGCGCGCACCACAGTACATCTACCGACAGCTCGCCGACATCAAATCCGGACGGCGCACTGATCTGGGCGCCGCACCCATGAAGGTCGTAGTCGATCAGCTCACGGATGACGATCTGATCGACATTGCGGCTTATCTCGCCAGCCGCACGCCCTAGACTGCGCGGCAGCGACTGGCGCGTCAGAACTTGAAATTGATCTCGGCGCCGGCAGGCACGCTGAAGTCGTAGCCCTTGGTAAAGCCGATCCAGCGTGCAAAGCAGATCACCGCGATCCACAGCAGCATCGAGGTGGCGCCGGCCAGGCGCGCGGGCAGCGGCGGGCGCACGTTCTGATCCCACGCCGCGACGTTGCGGAAGGTGACGAACTGGAAGAAGGCCATATTGATGCCGGCGCAGAGGATCGCCAGCACTTTCAGCCGAAAGGCGGTGTTGATGAAGTAGGTGTGGGCATTGGCGGCGAACATCAGCGCACCCGCCACCACCGCCACCGCAAACGCGCCCCAGGTCAAGCGCAGCATCTCGTGCGAAATGCGCGTGAACGGGCGGCGCGTATTCGGCAAGCCCAGCAGGCGCAGATCGACGACCAGAATCGTGCCAAAGAGCGTCGCTGCTGCCAGCACGTGGATCGACTCCACGATCGGCATCGCCTTGATCGATGTGCGCATCCACTCGCCGGCGGCGGAGGACTGAATCGTCTGGACGAGGTGCGCGAGATCCATTCAGGCGTGCAGCGAGAGCGAGCCCCAGACTTCCTTGTCGTAGGCAATCGCCCGGCCGAGGAAGATCACGGTGAGCCACAGAACGATGATGGCGACCGAGGCCGCTTTGGCAGCGGTGGAAAACCCGCCCGCGCGCGGCGCGCGCATCCGGTAGCCGTAGAGGAGCGTGGCACCGATGCCTACCACGATGAGAGACATCTTGAGCCAGAAGGACAGCGCGGTGAACTCACGTACCGGCTCGCCCACGATGAGTGTGAGGCCGGTGAGCGCCATCAGCGCAAGCCCGCTCCACATCCAGGGCGCAAAGCGCTGCCACACCGCAGCGAAGGGCTCATCGGCGCGCATCTGCCCGAGCACCCGCAGCGCGATCATGAGGCTGGAGATGAACACGACGCCGATCGTCAGAATATGGATCGACTGCAGGAGCGGGATGACCCAGCTCACGGTCTGCACCGTCTGGCTGAAGGCGGTTGCCTGCAGCCACTGCGCGAAGCCCTGCACGCGCGGCTAACCCTTCGGCTGCAGCAGTCCGCCGGTGCCGATGGCTGTGGATCCGGTGACGGAATCGCAGTGCTTGCCGGGCGCCGGGGGAGTCTTGGGCGGACACTTATAAATAGCGCCGTTGGGCCCCCGCGTTCCAGCCGGCTGACCGTCGCGCAGCGGGTGCAGACCGACACTGAAAATCGTTCCGGGGGGAAAGGAATCGACCGTGACTCCCTCCTTCGCCATCTGGGCGGAGCCTGCCATCTCGACCGCCCAGATCACGGGCTTGCCGTCGGCATCGCGCAGCACGTTCTTGCGCTCATCGTTCATGGGCGCAAAGAAGATCTGCAGGTGGTTCGCGTCAGGGTTGACGCGGGTGACGACGCCCGTAAAGAGCTTGGTCACGTCCATGTTGTAGGCCGCGAAGGAATGGTGTGCCCAGGCCGGTACGCTCACGAGCGCCGCGGCAGCCAGCGCGAGGCCGAATGCGCGAACGACAAATTGACCCTGCGATCTCACCGTCATACTCACCCCGTTGCTGCAAAACGCCACTTTACTTGAATGTGAAGATGTCTTCTTGCTTCGGTCTCTCCATGCCCTGCTCGAAGTACTGCTCCCAGATCTGCGCCCACGGCCGGCCGTACATGTCCGGCACCCGGTATTGAATCGTCTGCCCAGGCGAGACCGACGTCGCGTGCCCGTCCTTGGGGAAGATCGTCTGCACGCACTCGATAAAGGGATACGGATCGCCCTGCTCGAAGCCGCTCAGCTTGGTGTAGTTGCGCACGATGCGGATCGGCTGCACGAGCGCTTCCGGGTCGTAGAAGATCGCCTCGTGATTTAAGCCGATGAACTTGCCCTTCGCATCGCGGTTGGGCGAGTAGATCTCGATGGTCTGCATCTTGTTCGAATACTCGAACGCGCCGTGCACCATCCAGCCCTGGATGTTCGAGGTCCAGGTGATGAGGGTGTCGTGATCCCAGAAGCCGATCGTCTCGCCGTACCAGCGCGGCACGGAGGGACCCAGATGCGGCACCGCGCCGTCCATCTTGAACTCGCGGCCGATGTGGATGTTGGTGATGAAGTTGTCGGCCACGCCCGCCAGGATTTGCACCAGCGAGGGCGTCACCATGATGTCCCATTCCCAGGTCGCCGCCTCGTGCCAGCGGCGCATGAAGCCCTCCGGCCAGCAGTACTGGGACGGCCACTGCGGTGCGTTGTCGTGCCCCTCGTGGTAGAGGAGCTGCACCATGCGCTGCTGATACTCCGGCGTCAGCAACGAGAGAATGGTGGGCGTCTGGTTGTGCCGCATGCGATACCAGTAAGCGTTACCCGGCGTGAAGCCGGGATGCATGTAGCGGCCGTTCCATTCTCCGGGCACCGTCGCGTAGGTGTGGATCGTCGGGCCGCCGCGCTTCTTCGTCTCAGCGAGCAGCGCCTCGTAGTGCTCCTGGGCGGTCTTGAACTTGTAGGGGCTGACGATCGCCTCGCGCGGGTAGTCGCGATCACAGCGACCCCAGGCCGCCGTCTGCGGGCCTGCCTCGCCGATCAGGCGCGCGCCGATCGCGCCCCACTGCTCCTCGATGCCCACCGGACTGTTGCAGCGGAAGTAGCGCTGATCGGTCCACAGCGCCTTGTCCTTGTAGAAGTCCCTGGAGGTGAAGATGTCGATCGGCAGGGGTGTGACGCCGGGAGGGGCTGCGCCGTCGCGCGCCGAGCCGATGAAGGTGCCGCGCGTCTCCCGCGGTCCGGGCGCCCCGGGAGGCCCGAGCGCGCGCGCAAGCATGGCGCCGACGTAGTC
>Ga0335080_10006663_pt1 | contig 11944 bp, 9 predicted proteins | sample Lox_Sample_34_FD_206720 | JGI IMG/M metagenome (GOLD analysis project Ga0335080, IMG submission 206720) | Soil microbial communities from Loxahatchee National Wildlife Refuge, Florida, United States - Lox_Sample_3.4 | ecosystem: Environmental > Terrestrial > Soil > Wetlands | place: USA: Florida...
CGGCAGAATTCTCGGCCTCGGCGCGTATTTCAAAGAACCGAACGGCGCCCTGGCCAGGCAGCTCGTGAGCGAGCAACTGGAAGATGGAGGCTGGAACTGCGAGGCGCCCAAAAGCCGGCGCTCTTCGTTTCACACCACCATCTGTGTGCTCGAAGGACTGCTCGACTACGAACTGGCAGGCGGCAAATCGGCGGCCGTGACAAAGGCCCGCAAGAAAGCCGAAAACTATCTGCTCGAGCGCCGCATGTTCCGGTCGCTGCGGACGGGCGAAGTCATCGACAAACGCTGGCTGCGCTTTTCGTTCCCGACGTTCTGGCACTACGACGTCCTGCGCGCACTCGACTATCTGCGGAATGCCGGCGTCAAAGCCGATAGCCGCGTCCGTGAGGCGATCGGAATCGTGGTGGAACGCCGCCACCAGAACGGTCGCTGGCCGCTCAACCTGCTTCATCCGGAATTTATCCCCTTGGAGTTGGAGACGTGCGTCGGCGGTGCCAGCCGCTGGAACACACTGCGCGCGCTGCGCGTGCTGCGCTGGTACTCCAGTGCAGCGTCACGGGTTCAGGTGTCCGAAGTAATCCACGTTCCAGATCGCCACAGTTCATATTCCCGGCGGCCATCTACGTGATGGCGCCCGATTTCCGCTGGCCGTACACCTGCGAGTTGAATTTCTCGGTGCAGCGGGAGTTGCCGAAGGGATCATTCCGCCGGCGAAGCGCCCGTACTCGGCGCTGTAGTTGTTCGTATAAGCTGACCCGATCATAGGGTCGCCGCAACGCCTCGCACGAGTTGTCGAACGTTCCGAACTGTTACCGAACCGTTCGCCGGGGCCGGGAATGCGCGTTAATCTGGTGTGGGATGTCGTCTCCCTCAGTCGCGAATACCGAGAAGGCTCGGGCGGCCGTCGAAGAGGTCCTGACCAGCGAGGCTTTTGCCCGGTCCGAGCAATTGCGGAGCTTCCTGCGCTACGTCTGTGAGCGAACCCTGGCGGGACACGGCAAAGAAATCAATGAGTACAGCATCGCGGTAGAAGCCTTGGGCAAACCTGCCGATTTCGCCCCTGGCGAAGACTCGTCCGTTCGCCGCAGCGCCTATGAGCTGCGCCAGAAGCTGCAGAAGTACTACGAGGTCGAGCGTCCAGCCGCCTCGGTTCGCATCGAGCTGCCCAAAGGCTCCTATACTCCGCGGTTCATCGAAGCTGCGCCGAAGCCGCTCACTCCGCCCGCCCGGACCAGCACGAGCCGGCTCCTCGCCGCGGCCTTTGTCGTTTTGCTGGCAGCCGTCCTTGCCCTCACGCTTCTGCTTGCCTCCAGGCGGGACCGCCTCGACCCGGTCGTCCGCGAGGCATGGCAGCCCTTGGTGCCGCCGTCCGGTCAGGTCCTGATATCGGTCGGGACCACTCTTCATCTGGTGGTACGCCCTTACGTGAGCACGGTCGCCGAGGGGCTTCCCAAGTATCCGGCCCCGCCCGAGCTCTATCCGTTGTTCCGCCAGCACCGGCCCCTCCCCGCGGGCACCGAGCTCTCCATGCACCCCGTCGATAACTCGGTGCAGATGGGCCATGCGGAGTCGGTCGCCATCGCAGCCTCGGTCCTTTCCTTGATGGGCCGGTCCTACCAGATCCTGCCCGAGCGCAGCGCCTCCTCCCCGGCCCTCCGCGGCCGCAGTACGATTCTCATCGGCGACCCGCAAAACAGCGTCACCGCCGCCAACCGGCTCGCCAACACGCCTCTCACTCTCGAGTTCGATCCCGCCGTTCAGGACGTGGTTGTGCGTGACCGCGCGTCCCCACGCACCACCTGGGCTGGAAAGCGCGGCCCTGACAACCCCTACACCGAAGTCTACGGCCTCATCACCATGCTGCCCGGCGAAGGCGAGACGGCCGGTCCGCACCGCACCTTGATCTTCTCCGGCCTGACTTCCGTGGGCGCGCACGGCGCCGCCGAGTTCTTCTCCCGGCCCGAAGGACTGACCGTCTTCCTCCGCCACCTGGCATCCGAGGGCTATCGCGGTTTCCCGTCCGCCTACCAGGTGGTCGTCCGCTGCGCCAGCAGCGACACCCTCCTGGTTTCGACCGAGTATGCCGCCCATCGCGTGATCGCGCGCTAGCGCTTCACTGATTCGGATTCCAGATGTCGGTGTGCCACTTCCACACGCCGTCTTCCTGCTTCCAGTGCACCACGTACTTGACGCCGACGGTCTGCCCGGCGTTGGTCACGATCTCCGCGCGGCCGATCTCCACCACCGTATCGCCCGCGGCGTCCGCTCGCACCGTCGCCAGCGACACCGTCTTCACGTCCATTCCCGTCATGGCCTGCCCCCAGAACGCCTTGATCTGCTCGCGTCCTTCGATCATCGGGGCTCCCGGCGGCAGGATCGTGGCGCTGGACGTATAGACCTGATCGAGCGCTTGGACATTGCGCTTCAGAGCGACTTCGGCGGTGAACAGTTCGTTGGTCCGCCGCATGGCGGCCGCCACGGCATCGGGTACAGGCACGGCATTCTCCAGAGCGCAGTTGCGCGAATGCCGAGTATATCTCAGTGCGGCCCCTGCGCCGGATCTACATGCCAACCATTTTGACCAGCACTCCCGCCAGCGCCGCGCCTGCCAGCGGGCCCGCGACCGGGACCGGCGCGTAGCTCCAGTTGGAAGTCTTCTTGCCCGCGATAGGGAGTATCGTGTGGGCGATCCGCGGCCCGAGATCGCGCGCCGGGTTGATCGCGTATCCGGTCGGACCGCCGAGTGAAAGACCGATCGCCCACACCAGCATTCCCACCAGCGGCGGTGCGAACGGCGCGTTCACGGCCTTCGAGCCGATGGCGAACACCACCAGGATCAGCACGAACGTCCCCAGCGCCTCCACGAAGAAATTGTGCGGAGGACTCAGCACTGCCGGCGAGGTCGAGAAGCAGCCGAGTTTCGCCGCCGGGTCGGGCGTCAGCGCCCAGTGAGGCAGGTAATGCAGCCACACCAGCGTGGCTCCGGCCATCGCCCCCAACAGTTGCGCAATGCAGTACGCAGGCACGCTCGACCAGTCTCCCGTCTTGATGGCCACCGCGAGCGTCACCGCGGGATTCAGGTGGGCGCCCGCGCTGCCGCAGGCAATTGCAGTGAGCACGCCCGTCATCACGGCAAACGCCCACCCCGCCGTGATCGCCACCCAGCCCGCGCCCTCCGCCTTGCTGCTCTTCAGCAACACGCCGGCAACGACGCCGTTCCCCATCAGGATGAGCACCAGCGTACCCATAAACTCGCCGAAGAAAGGGCTATGCATACTGAACACAGTACCGCGCCATTGGCGTGGGCGCCACCCGCGTCAATCCACCCAATCGAACGACCGCGTGACCGCTTTCTTCCACCGGCTGTAAAGCGCATCCCGCGTGGCCGCGTCCATTTGAGGCGTCCAGGTCTGGTCGGGCGTCCACGTCAGCTCGTCGAAGAAGCCCACCGCGCGGCCCGCGGCGAACGCCGCGCCAAGCGCGGTCGTCTCGTGGTTGACAGGCTTGAGAACCGGCCGGTCGAGAATGTCGGCCTGAAACTGCATGAGCAGGCTGTTCGCCACCATTCCGCCGTCCACGCGCAGCACGTCGAGCGCGATGCCCGAGTCCTTCTCCATCGCCTCCACCACTTCCCGGGTTTGAAACGCGGTTGCCTCAAGTACCGCTCGTGCCAGGTGTCCTTTGTTGGCGAAGCGCGTCAGGCCGGCGATCACCCCGCGGGCGCTGTCCTTCCAATACGGCGCGTAGAGCCCGCTGAACGCCGGAACGAAATAGACCCCGCCATTGTCTTTGACCGATCGTGCCAGCGTCTCGATATCCGGACTTTTCTCGATTAGTCCTAAATTGTCCCGCAGCCATTGCACTAGCGCGCCGGCAATCGCCACGCTGCCTTCCAGCGCATACACCGCCGGCTCCGTCCCGAACCGGTACGCCACCGTGGTCAGCAGGCCGTGACGCGACGCCACCGGCTTGGTCCCGGTGTTCAATAGAAGAAAGCATCCCGTGCCGTACGTGTTCTTGGCCTCGCCCTGCCGCAGGCAGGTCTGTCCCACGAGCGCCGCCTGCTGATCGCCGAGAATGCCCGAGATCGGTACCCCCGCCAGCGGCCCTGCGCAGATGTTTCCGTAGATCTCGCTCGATGACGCGATCCGCGGCAGGCACGCTCGCGGGATGCGGAACGCCTCCAGCAACTCCGGGTCCCAGTCCAGCGTAGCCAGGTTCATCAATTGCGTGCGGCTGGCATTGGTGCAGTCGGTGACGTGGAGCCCCGTTAGCTTCCAGGTGAGAAACGTGTCGATGTTGCCGAAGAGGACGTCGCCCGCTTCCGCCCGCGCCCGCGCGCCCGGAACTTGATCAAGAACCCACCGGATCTTGAGGGCGCTGAAGTAAGTCGCCAGCGGCAGCCCCGTCTGGGCCCGGAACCGGTCGAGGTTCGGCTTGGCCATCTCGGCGACCGCCGGCGCCGTGCGCGTGTCCTGCCACACCAGTGCGTTGTGCACCGCCTCCCCGGTCTTGCGGTCCCAGAGCACCGTCGTCTCGCGCTGGTTGGTGATCCCCACTGCCGCGATGTCCGAGGCCCTCAGCGCGCGCTGCTCCAGCGCCTGCGCGATTACTTCGCTCGTCCGCCGCCAGATCTCCGCCGGATCGTGCTCCACCCATCCGGGTTGAGGATAGATCTGCTCGTGTTCTTTCTGGGCCACCGCAACCGGGCGGCCCGTCCGGTCGAAGACGATGAACCGCGAGCTCGTCGTTCCCTGATCGATGGCGCCAATATATTGAGGCATCGCCCTGCCGTCACCTCCTGAATCCCATATGCTCTTTGAACGCTTCCAGCGAATGATAGACGATCGGGCACACCCCGGCCCGGTCCACGATCGACCACATTCGGCTGGCAATCGACCCGTTGCCCCGCACCAGGTGCGGATACCGCTGGCAGACTTCCGGACGGGCCTCGTAAACCGTGCAGTCGTTGCCATCCAGGAAAACGCACTCGCCGCTCTCGCGGCGGCGGAGGATGAACCCTTCCTCGGCGTCTTCCACTACGTAGTCCGCCATGATGCGCTCGGGCTTCAGCCGGAAATGGCGCGCCAGCCGGTCCACGTCGCGCTCGGCGACTTTGGCCGTGGCCACGCGGCAGCAGTTCGCGCACTGCCGGCAGTCGATCTGTTCCTGAATGCCCTCGGCGATGCGCCGCAAAATCCGGTCCGAGTGGTCGCGTGACTTCATGAATCGCCGGAACCGGAAGTTCTCTTCGCGCTTCTTCTCGCCCAGAATCCGGATCTGCACCAGGTCGATGGTCACAGGCGCTTCGCCGCGACCAGCGTGATGTCGTCGGCCTGCGGCGCTCCCGCGGCGAACTCCGTGACCGCTTTGGTTATCGCTTCCACGATCTCCGCCGCCGGCCTGGTCCGATGGTTCCTGATAACCTCGATCAGCCGGTCCTCGCCGAACTCGTCGAAGCTCGGGTTGTTCGCCTCCGTAATGCCGTCGCTATACAGCACCACCATATCCCCGCGATTGAGATGGGCGTGCATCTCGCTGTACGGAGCCACCGGAAGAATCCCCAGCACCGGTCCTCCGCCTTGCAGCAACTCCGCGGAGCCATTCGCCCGCATGACGATCGGCGGATTGTGACCTGCGTTGGCGAACGCGACGTCTCCGGTCGCCGCGTCGAGAACCGAGAAGAAAAAGGTGATGAAGCGGTTGCTCGGGCAGTTGGCGCACGTCGCCTTGTTCAGCCGGGTCATGAATGAGCCGAGATCGCCGGGATCTTCGGCCAACAACTGGATCCGGGCATCCAGCTGCATCATCAGCAGCGATGCCGGCATCCCCTTTCCGGAAACGTCGCCCAGCGCCAGCCCCACTCTGCGTTCGGGATATTGGAAAAAGGAATAGTAGTCTCCTCCCACAGTGCGGCAGGCGGCGTTGTACCCGGCGATATCCGCTCCCGGAATCTCCGGAGAGCGGTCGGGCAGGGCCCCCTTTTGAATGTCTGCGGCCTGCGCCAGGTCGCGCTTCATGATGCGCTCTGCCTGCTCGATTTCGGTGAGCCGCGCATTCTCGATGCGGAACGCCGCTACGTTGGCCATCAGGGTCAGCAGGCTTAGATCGTCTTTGGTGAATTCCCGCAGGATAAAGGGCGAATCCACGTAGATGAGCCCGATGATCCGCTCCTTGGTTTGCAACGGTGCGGCCATCATCGTGTGGACCTTCTGCTCCACGATGCTCATGCGCCCCTTGAACGCATCGTCAAGTTGCGCGTCGCGCACCAGAACGCCGATCTTTTCCTTCAACACCCGGTCGCGGACCGCGGTGCTGATGCGGAACCCGTCGCCCTTGTGGGCCTTGACCACCAGGTCTTCGCTTTCCAGGATCAGCAGCACGCCGCGCTGGGCGTTCACCGCCTGGATGGCGAGGTTCAGCGTGACGGGAAACAGGTCGTTCAGCGAAGGGTACACGGAGAGCTCTTCGCCGAACTTGAGCAGGGCTTGCAGCGGCGCCGACGCCGTCGGGCCGCCGCTCTGGATCCTCATCGTCTGGTTGGTGAGCGCGCCTTCCAGGCTGGTGACCACCGTGGATGTCGTCGGCGACGTGCTCTCGCCTTCGAAGACCACCACCCCGGGCACCGCCGCCGCGTCCGTCGGGGAATAGACGATCACCAGGTGGCCGGCGGTGATCCGGTCACCCGGGCGGAGAATCAGGCGGGCCTTCAGCGGGATATTGTTGACGAACGTGCCGTTCTTACTGCCCAGGTCCTGCACCGTCCAGTCTTCGCCCTCGGGCTCGAAGGCGAAGTGCTGGCGCGAGAGACCCGCGTCTTCGGGGAAGCAGAGCTCCGCCGCACTCGAGCGTCCGATGGCCAGGCGGGCACCGGTGAGCGCGACAGTCTTCATCTGCCCGTCCGGGCACTGAATCATGAGTTCGCGTGGCATGAGCTGAACGATTTATTATATGCGCGGCGCTGCGCTCTAGCGGGAGAATCGCTCCAGCATTCCCCCGCCCGCCGCCAGATCCAGGTGGAGCGTGTCGGCGCGGGATGCTCCGCCTTCGGCCGCTTCCACCGTCTCTCCCGCGTCGCGGACCGCGACGGAATGGTATCTGCCGGAGCCTAGAAAATCGAGCTTGAGATCGGCCTTGCGCGGCGCCGGCCCGTTCATCACCGCCAGGAACCACGTGTCGCCTCGCCGGCGCGCGTAGGCTGCGAATTCTCCGATCTCCGACGGCGGCAGCACGATCGTCTCGTCCCAAACGCTCGGAATCGACCGGATCACCGCGACTGCCGGGCTGGCCAGGATACTCGCCGGATTGGCGGCATACACCAGCAGCGGGCTGGTGATCATGGCCGCGCTCGCGATCTGGTTGGCGACCGTCGTGTCGTTCCGGCGCGGGCCGAAGATCATCGGAGTGTAATCGGCGCCTCCGGCCAGCAGACGCGAAAACAGGATCGTGGTCTGGTGTTCGGCCCGCATGGAGCGTGTCGATTCCAGTCCGCGGATGCCCTCGCGCGTCAGCTCGTTCGGCCAGGTCCGCGCGAGCCCGGTCGGCTTGTTCGCGCCATGAAAGTCGATCACCATGTGCCGCGACGCGGCTTCCCGCAGCAGGTCTTCATAGAGGTCCACCACCTCCATCGCCTCATGATCGAAAAAGTCGATCTTGGCCCCGGCGGCTCCGGCCTGCTGAATGCGGTCGAAGAACGCGCGCCGCTGCTCGGGCGTGCCCAGGTCGCGGCGAAACGCCCACAGGATCGCGCCCACCCCCTGCTGCCGCGAGTAGTCGCAGAACTCCTTGAGCTGCTCCGACGTCCAGTTCCGCCACAGGCCCTCGACCACGTTGTATTCGAAGCCAAGCTGCCCGGCAAGGCGGCTGAACTCCATCATGCCCTCGAACGTGTTCGGTCCGCCGTCCAGGTAACGCCACACCGCGCGTCCGGGCTTCACCCATTTCGTGTGCAGGCCGTCGGGAAAATACTTCGGGTCTGGAGGGTCGGAGACGTTGGTCACGATATCGGCGTTCACCAGCGTGTTGAGGTCCGGCGCCGCCAGAATAATCCGCCACGGAGTCGTAATTGGGCCCTTGATCGCGGGGGCGATGGCAAGGCGCTCCCAATCGGCTTTCTCGAATCGCAGGGCGAACGGGTAGGAGACCGGCTGATCGTGGCCCAACAGCGGGTGGAAAGTGTGGCCCGCGCCTGCCTCGAGAGCCATTCCCGGGAAGTGCCGCAGGGCGCCCTCGGTGATCGATCCGTATCCCGTGCCGCCCGGCAGCCGGAATGTCATCGGCACCGCGGCCATGTCGCCCTGCTCGATCTCCTCGAAGGCGTGCTTCCGGTAATTGCCCTCGTAGTGTCCTTCCAGGTCGTGGTACCAGGCCGTGCTGCCCCCAGCGATACGGAACACGGTGGCGTCCTCCGGCACGCGGGCGCGATCCGCCGGGCCCGGCACAACGTACCGGAACGCCACTCCGTTGTCGTAGGCGCGTGCCTCGATGGTGAACGCCGTGCCCGAAGGCACATGCGTCAGTGGCAGCCGTGCGGCGTTGGACTTGTCGCGGGCGGTCGCGTGTACGCCCAAGACGGGATAGCTGGCGTCCGTCTTGTAGACTGCGGGCGCGCCGGCGCGAGCCGCATCGCACAGATTGACACCGTCGATAACGATGCCCAGCCGCGAAGGGTCGATGACCGGTTTGCCGCGCAGGCTCACGTCGTAGAAGACAGCCTGCCCCTCGACCGTTATCCGGAAATGAACGGCGCCGCTTGGGCTGGTAAGCACCAGCGCTTCCGACGCGAAGGCGGCCCATGCGCAAAGCGCAGCCGCGGCAAGGAGTTTTCTAGCCACGTTACCGTTATACCCAAAATTCGCGGCCGCGGACCCCCGCCAAAACCCGGCGCTAAGCCTGCGCGCCGCCCTTTGCGCCCACACTCTCCAGGTGCGCCTCGAGCGTGATGTTGGTGTGATACAGCTTCGAAACCGGGCAGCCGGACTTGGCCTCCTGGACCGCGTGGTCGAATACATCCTGCGCCACACCCGGTACCCTGGCGTGCAATTCCAAATGGCTCTCGGTGATCGCAAAGCCCCCGTCCTGCTGGCTCAGCGTGATGGTGCACGTGGTTTCCAAGGATTCCGGTTTGAGCCCCGCCTTCGTCAACTGCGCCGACACGGCCATCGTGAAACAGCCCGCGTGCGCCGCCGCCAGCAGTTCTTCGGGATTCGTGCCTTGTCCGTGCTCGAAACGGCTCACGAAAGAATAGGGCGTATTCGAAAGTGTGCGGCTCGCTACCGAGAGCTGGCCGGAGCCGGATCGCAGATCGCCGCGCCATTGCGCCTGTGCCGTACGTTGCATGTCAGGGTTCTCCTTACTGCATGAGATGAATGAGCCTGGAGCCGGATGCAACTACTTCCAGGACCGGCGCGCGGCCGCTGATAAAATCGGTAGAAATGAGATTAGCCGCTTTCGCGTTCCTCACCCTTTGGGTTCCCATGCACGCACAGAACCCGCTGAAGCTCCGCGTGGACGCCACCGACGCTACGCGCCGCCTCTTCCATGTACGGATGAGCGTGCCCGTGAAGAGCGGCCCGGTGACACTGCTCTATCCGCAGTGGATTCCGGGCGAGCACGCACCGACCGGCCCCATCGCCAACCTGGTCGGCCTCAAAGTGCAGGGAGGCGGCAACGCGATTCCCTGGAAGCGCGACAGCGTGAACATGTTCGCGTTTCACATCGACGTCCCGGCCGGGATCTCCGCGGTCGACGTCGCCTTCGATTTCATCGCCCCGCCCGACGCGGAAGGCTTCTCCTCCGGCGCCTCCACCACCACCGAGCTCGCCGTGCTCAACTGGAACCAGGTCCTGCTCTATCCGCAGGGCGTGCCGGCCGACAGCCTCCAGATTCAGGCGGCCCTGAAGGTCCCCCCCGGATGGCGCTATGGCACCGCGCTGCCCATTCAGCGCGAATCGGGCAACGAGATCGAATTTCAGCCCGCGCCGCTCACCACCATCGTCGATTCCCCGGTCTCTGCCGGAGCGCACTATAAGACCTTCGACCTCGGCACCGAGGGCGATATCCCGCACTACCTGCACGTCGCCGCCGACAGCGACCGCGCCCTCGAAGCTCCCAACGAGGTGGTCGAGCACTTCCGCAATCTCGTCAAGGAGACAGGCGCCCTGTTCGGTGCCCGCCACTATCGCAGCTATCACTTCCTCTACACGCTCAGCGATCACGTCGCGCATTTCGGCCTGGAGCACCACGAATCGAGCGACGACCGCACCGGCGAGCGCTCGCTCATCGACCCCGATGTGCTCCGTGCCAGCGCCTACCTGCTTCCCCACGAGATGGTGCACTCCTGGAACGGGAAGTACCGCCGCCCGGCCGGCTTGACCGCCCACGGCCAGGACGGCGGATACGACGTGCCCATGAAGGGCGACCTGCTGTGGGTGTACGAAGGCCTGACCAACTATCTGGGCGAGATCCTCGCGCCGCGCAGCGGACTGTGGAGCCCCGAGGACTACCGCGAATCCCTGGCCGGTACCGCCGCCGAGCTGGACAACAAGGCCGGCCGCACCTGGCGGCCGCTCGAGGACACCGCGGTCGCCGCCCAGACCCTCTACGAATCCGGCGACGACTACGGCAGCCTCCGCCGCAGCGTCGACTACTATCCCGAAGGAACGCTCATCTGGCTCGAGGCCGACGTCCTCATCCGGCAACTGAGCAAGGGGGCCAGGTCGCTCGACGACTTCTGCCGGTCCTTCCACGGCGGCGCGAGCGGGAAGATCGAGATGAAAACCTACGAGTTCGCCGACGTGGTGGCGGCATTGAACGCCGTGCAGCCCTACGACTGGGCAGGGTTCCTCAACCAGCGCCTGCACTCCACCGACTCGCGGGCTCCACTCGGCGGCATCACCGGCTCGGGCTGGAAGCTCGTCTACGACGGCGTGCGCAGCGACTTCTGGAAGGCGTACGAGGACAGACGGAAATACGCCGACCTGAGCTACTCCATCGGCTTGCAGGTAAGGGAGGACGGATCCATCGTGGACGCCCGTTATGGGGGTCCGGCGCAGAAGGCAGGCGTCACACCCGCGGTGAAGCTGATTGCCGTCAACGGACGGCAGTTTACCCCGACCGTGCTCCGCGAGGCGGTTGCCGCCGCCAAACCGGTGGATCTGCTGGTAAAGGATGGCGAGTTCTACAAGTCGCTCCACATCGATTACACCGGCGGCGAGAAATATCCCCACCTGGTGCGCGACGAAACCAACCCGGATCTGCTGAGCGCCATCATAGCGGCGAAAGTAAAGCGATAGAACAGTGCCGCCGTTTTTCACGCCTGTGAAGTTTTCGCCCATTCCATGAAGGGTTTACGGCGTGTTCTAATGGATATTCCATATGGGTCGTCTGTCTCTCTTTGCGGGCGGGATGTGGTCCGTGTGTCTCGTCGCATCCGCCGCTCCCAAACCGGTTCTGTCCCGGCTGCCGCTGCGGTTCGAAGAGAACCGCGGCCAGTTTCATCCCGCGGTCCGGTACACGGCACGCACCGGGGGCTACAATGTCCAACTCACCGATCGCGGTCCGGCGTTCCTGCTGGGCGGGCAGCGCGTCGAGATCGCCATGGTGCACGGCAATCCAGCGCCCCGCCTGGAAGGCGTCGATCGCATGGCCGCTCCCACGAACTACTTCGTGGGACGGCGCGAATCTTGGCATACCGGCGTGGCGAACTACGCGCGCGTCCGTTACTCGGGCGTCTATCCCGGCGTCGATATCGTCTATTACGGCAATCGCGGACAGCTCGAATACGATTTCGAGCTCCGGCCCGGTGTGAATCCCGATGCCATCCGCATGAGGTTTGACGGAGCCGGATCGGTGTTCCTTTCCCAGGAAGGCGATCTGGTCATCGAGGCCGCCGGCGAACAAGCTGTGCAGAAGAAGCCGGTGATCCTGCAGAACGGCCGCCCCA
>Ga0335080_10006664_pt1 | contig 11943 bp, 9 predicted proteins | sample Lox_Sample_34_FD_206720 | JGI IMG/M metagenome (GOLD analysis project Ga0335080, IMG submission 206720) | Soil microbial communities from Loxahatchee National Wildlife Refuge, Florida, United States - Lox_Sample_3.4 | ecosystem: Environmental > Terrestrial > Soil > Wetlands | place: USA: Florida...
GCACCGCGTGGCGCACCGACCCCGCCGACGCTGCCGCCCTGCGCGCCTCCTATGAGCGCACCGTCGCGGTGGCCGGGCGCGGTCCCCGCATCCAGCCGATCCCGGCCCGCCTGCCATGACAACGGGAAAACAGCCGCCGCACAGCACGGTTTGCCTGCCTGAGCACCGCAACCACCCTGCCCTGCGATCCCGCCATGGCCCCGGGGGCATGCGCTTGACGATTGGTCTCATGGCACCTGCTCGCGTCGCCGGGGACAGCGCTGGAAGGTTCACGAACGGCGGTATGGGGACGGCTGGCTGCCTGCACCGATCAGAGCCCTTTGCCGCTGGGACGTGCTGCCAGGGCGGGAACGGCTCAGGGCACCACGGCAGAGGCCGGCGCCCGTGCCCGACAGGATGAAGGACATATCTGATCGCTCAGACGCCCGAGCAGGGGCTCCTGCGGCCGGGTCGCCCGGTACCGCCAGACAGGGCGGGACCGGGTCGTCCTGCGCGATGGCCCTGCCGTTGTGATCCGGCCACCGGCCACCGGGGTGTCGCGGCGGTCGCCTCCTGGTTATGTCGACGGCCAGAGCTGCCAGGCAGACTGCGCATTTCCCCGCCGCCGACAGCCCAAGCCGACAACGCCAGTCACGACCCGCGACTTCAAGGTAAGCGCGAACCGCCGTCCGGGCGGCGAGCGGGGTGTGACGTCCGCCTCGCGGCGCCGCGCAGATCTGGGCGATATTTCACCCCGGCGGCGGCGCTGCGGGAGGCCGGTTGCCTCGCCGCGGCCTGCGTTTGTATCTGGCCGGGCTCGCACGGTTCTGGCGGCTGCCGCCGGGCCGGCTGGCAGCTGCCGGGCTCGGTGGTGCTGGCATCGTGCGAAGCTAGCGGGGTGGCTGCGTTCCGGGCGGAGCAATTCAGCATCAGGGTTGATGACGAGGTCCTGGCCGACTTGCGTGCGCGGATCCGGAACACGCGGTGGCCAGGGCCGGCGCCGGGTGCGCCGTGGGAACAGGGCACAGACCTGGGTTACCTGCGGGGCCTGCTGTGGTGATCCCCTCGCTGCCTGGCTACGGATTCTCTGGCAGGCCGGCCCGGGCGGGGGTGACATGCCGCTATACGGCGGGGCTGTGGCACCGCCTGATGCGCGGCCTGGGGTATCGGCGGTACGGCGCGCACGGCGGCGACTTCGGGGCCGCCGTCACGACGTTCACGGCGCTGGATGACCCTGCGCCCCTGCTCGGCATTCACCTGTCCAGCCTGGACCTGGCGCCCAATACCGGGCCAGGGTCGCGGCCGCTGTCCGCGGCTGAGCAGGCCTACCTGGCCCGGTACCAGCGATGGCGGGACGAGGACCGCGGCTACGGCGCGATCCAGTCGACGCGGCCTCAGACCCTCAGCTACGGCCTGAACGACTCACCCGCGGGCCTGGCCGCCTGGGTGCTGGAGAAATGGCGCGGCTGGGCCGACTCCGGCGGGGACATCGAGGCCGCTTTCTCCCGCGACTTCCTGCTCACCATCGTGACCCTGTACTGGGCCACCCAGACGATCGCCTCCTCCATGCGGGACTACGTTGACAACCGGTGGCTGGCAGCCGGGCTGCGCCTGTCCGACGCGGTCAGGGTGCCCACGGCGGTAGCTGTCTTCCACCAGTTCATCGACGACGGCACGCCTCCCCGCCAGTGGGCCGAGCGCCTGTATGACATCCGCCGGTGGACGCCCATGCCCGTGGCGGCCACTTCCCGGCCGCCGAGCAACCTGGCCTGCTCAGCCGTGACATCGCAGCTTTCTTCAACGACCTGGCCGCCGCGGCGGCCCGCCCGCAATGACCTGCCTAACTGGCTAACCTGTGCCCGCACCGGGCCGGTATCGCTATCCGGGAAGCAAGCGGATATCCGGCGATCAGGTCACTCATGCTGCGGAAACGGCTGACACGCCCCGTTACGATTCTCAGCCTGCTGCCGCCGCGCACCGCCGCATCCTGATCGTGTTCACCTCGGACCTGCACATGACGTCGTGGCCTGCACCCGAGTTGCCGCAAGCTTTGCACAACCCTCATGCGCTCCTCATCGGCAGGAAACGCAGCGACTTGCTCCGGTTCACTCAGTGTGACCGGCACTCGAAGGCGCGCACGCAAAGAGCCGCCGTTAGGTACGGAGTGACAAAAGGCGCTCGTGACCATCGGGGTCACTCTGGTTAGGTTGATCTGTGCGCGGACGCCTCGCGCACCGCCGCGTAGCGCTCGGCCGCCACAGCTCCTGCTCGGCCGCCTGGGCGTGACCGTCGGGTATGGCCCTGGTGTCTGGCGCGGGCCCGGCATCGCGCAGACGCCGCGCGCAGGATCCGGCCGCTTTCCCGCCGGGTCGTGACAGTCCGCAGGAAAGCGCGGCCGGGTCGCGGATCCTGCCCGGCTAGGCTGCGCGCTTGAGCCAGACACTCTGGGCGGGCGCCGGGTTGGTGGCCATAGACATCTCGTGGCGGGCGCCGCGCCTGGGCCCTGACCGGGTCCAGGCGCGGCTGTTGTTTTCACGGCGGACGGGGGCGCGTCATGCGGTGGTCGCGGAGGCTGCCCGGTGGGCGGCTCGCGCCCGGTCCAGCAGGACGGCGGCGGCGGCCGCGACCAGGGCGGCGCCGAGGGCGATCAGGGTGATCTGCCAGCCTGGCATGCCGCCCGCGGTGACCGCGCCGACTGCGGGCGCCTGGGCTGGCCCGCCGGGCGGGATCTCGTTCACTGCCCAGGCGGCCGGGGCGATGGCTGCCGATGCTAGCGCGGCGCAGATGACAGCGGCCAGGGCCGCAGCGAGCCGACGCAGGGTACTGGCAGCCTGCCGTGCCGTGGTATGCGGGTGGGGTCCCCGGTGGGGAAGGTGTGCGAACATGATGGCCTCCTGCCTGTTCGGAAGGGGCCGGCCTATCCGGCCTCATTTTCAGTTTTGCATGCGTGAGCGGGGCCGGGCAGGGGCTGGATTACCCCTTTTCGCGCCGCCGCGCGGCCGGGGTAGGACTACCCACGGCCGCCGCGGACCCGGCGGAGGAGGCCGGGGCTAGATGAGCCCGGCGCTGAGGGCCAGGCGGGTCAGGTCGGCGCGGCGGCGGCAGCCGGTCTTGTCCCGGATCCGGTCCAGGTGCGAGCGGACGGTGCGGATGCTGATGAACAGCTCGGCGGCGATCTGGGCGTCGGTCCGGCCCTGGGCGACCAGGGTCACCAGCTCCCGTTCCCGGCCGGTGAGCTTCCCGGGTCCCTGCGCCGATCGCGGCAGGCCGGTACTGGTGAGCATGAGGGCATACTCAGTTGCGGTTGCCAGGCTCATCATCGCGCCGCGCTTCTCGGCTGCATGGGCCCGGGCTGGACCGAGTACCTGCCGGGCTCTGCGCAGCGGTTCCTGGCGACGGCGCACGTCCAGCGGCGGGTCGGCGAGCTTCTCCTCCTGCTTGAGCGCGGCCATGGCGGCCCAGGCCGTGACCGCCTCGGCGTAGCGCCCGGTCGCCGCGCACAACAGCCCGCAGTGATCCAGGTGGTCGCCCAGATTAGGCCAGAAGCCGGTACGCGTGTCGAGCTGGAGTGATTCCCGCAAGCGCTCGGCGGCGTCCCGGAAGCGGCCGGCCTCCAGGTCCAAGATCACCATCAGGATCAGCAGGCTCGACTGGTGCCACAGGTCGCCCACCTCGCGGGCCCGGGCCAAGGCCGTCGCGCAGACGGGCTCGGCGGCGGCCAGATCCCCCGCCCCGACGAGGACGCTGGCCAGGGCGTAGGCGCTGAACCGCGCGACCGGGCCGGGGACACCGGCCGTGATCTGAACGGCCTGCCGGGCCGCCGCCAGGGCACCGTCCAGGTCTCCTATCTGCACGGCGTCGAAGCCCGAGCCCCCCAAGGCTAGTACCTCTCCCATCGGGTACCCGGCCTGCCTGGCCACGGCCAGGGAACGGCGTCTCTCGCCGGCCGCCTCGGGGTACCGGCCCATCTGGGACAGCGCGCCCGCCCGGCCGACCAGGCCATCGGCCAGCGCCCGGCACGGCCCCCGATGCGCGACCGCGTCCCGGAGCTCGGTGAAATGACGCAGGGAGGCGGCCAGATCCCCGGTCCACTGCGCCGTGTAGCCGAGCCAGAACCGCGCGGCACACCACCCGTCGCTGCCCGGCTCGGCCTGCCCGGCGGCGTGGCGCAGCAGCGGGTAATTACCCGCCAGCCGGCCCCGCAGGAACCACCACCAGGCCAGCGCGACCGCCAGCTGCAGCGCCATCTCCGGATCGTGTTCCATCGCCCAGGCCAGCACCTGCCGCATCGTGGCATCCTCAGCGTCCAGCCACCGCGCCGCGGCCACCTCCCCCTCGATGGCCTGCAGACCCGCCGCGGCCTGCCCGGCCGCCCCCACCGCCCACCCCGCCAGCAAGGCGGCGACCCCGTCGCCCTCACCGGCCTGGGCCAGCAGCCCGGCCCCGTAGGCGCGCAGCGTCTCCAGCATCGAATACCGCCACCGGCCATCCGGGCCCGCCCGCGGCGGCACCAGCAGCGAGCAGTCCACCAGGTGCAGCACCGCCGGCCCGGCGCCAGGCCCGGCGACGGCCCCGGCGGCCTCCAGCGTGAACGGCCCCGGGAAGACCGACACCGCGCGGAACACCCGCTGGCCGCGCGCATCGAGCAGCCGGTAACTCCACTCCACCGTGGCCGCCAGCGACCGCTGCCGGGCCGGCGCCAGCCGGTCCCCGGCCGTCAGCAGCGCGAACCGGTCATCAAGGCGATCCGCCAGCTGGCCCACCCCCAGCGCCTCCACCCGCGCCGCCGCCAGCTCGATCGCCAGCGGCATCCCATCCAGCCGCCGCACCAGCCGCGCCACCGCCGGCCCGGTCTGCTCATCCACCGCGAACCGGGCATCGGCCTGGCGGGCCCGGTCCGCGAACAGCGCCACCGCCTCCGACCCGGCCGCCTCCGCCGGGCCCTCACCGGGCACGGTCAGCGGTCCCAGCCGGTACCGCGCCTCCCCGGCCACGGCCAGCGGCTCCCGGCTGGTCGCCAGCACCCGCACGTCATCACAGGCCGCCAGCAGCCGCGCGCACAGCTCCGCGGCCGCGCCGATCACGTGCTCGCAGTTATCCAGCACCAGCAGCACCTGATGCCGGGCCAGCACCCGCACCAGCGCCTCGTCCACCGCGACCCCCGGCTGCTCCCGCACCCCCAGCGCCGCCGCCACCACCGCCGCGACCTGCGCCGGATCGCCCACCGGAGCCAGTTCCGCCAGCCACGCCCCGTCCGCGAACCGGCCCGCCGCCCCCCGGGCCACCTCACCGGCCAGCCGGGTCTTGCCCACCCCGCCCGGCCCGGTCACCGTCACCAGCCGGTACTCCTCCAGCAGCCCCGCCACCTCACGCACCGGCCCGGCCCGGCCGATGAAACTCGTCAGCGCGGCCGGGAAGCCATGCACGCCACCCGTCGCAGCGACCGCCGACTGATCCACGCCCGTACCATAACCACCGGCCGCAGCCGCCGCATAGCCCAGCAAGGCGGATACAGCACCGGGACACGACATGTGACGCTGCCCACGGCAGCCGGCCATCCCCGCCCGCGCAGCGGCCGTAACCGAGAACCCGGTCCGCAACGGCGGCCGCGCCGGGGCGCTGGTTCAGCGTCGCGGTGCCCGGGCTCGTTCGAGCGCGTGCGTGACGGCGCTGGCGGGGCTGCCGTGGTAGGGCATGCCATGCCCGGGGATGATGACGTCGGCGGCGATGTCGCGCAGTCGCTGCACCGACTCCAGGGCCTGGGCGTAGTCGTAGGCAAAGTCCGGGTGCATCAGCTGCGGCTCGGGAGGATGGGTGCGGCGCGGGAAATCCTCGGTCACCAGTGCGTCGCCGCTGATCAGCACCCCGCGTCCGGGCAGGTGGTAGGAGCAATGGCCGCTGGTGTGGCCGGGCGTCGGGATCGGCACCAGCCCGCCCGGGACATCCAGCGGTACCGTGCCGTCGAACGGCTCGGGGTCGGGCACTGGCTCGCCTTCCCAGAACACGATGTGATGCAGACGCAAGCCGCCCAGAATGCGCACGAGCGCGCGGGCCGTGCCAGGCTCGAAGATGTGCGACAGGACGCGGGGCCGGGAGATCATCTGGCGGATGTCCCCCCGGGCCAGCGGCACCTCGGGCTCCCAGACCAGGACGCGGGTCCCGTGCTCGCGGCGCCATCGTGCGCTGTCGCCGATGTGGTCCATGTGGGCGTGCGTCACCACGACCGCCGACACGTCCGACACCCGCCGGCCGATCCGGGCCAGCGACGCCTCCAGCCGGGCCAGGTCCTTCGGGTAACCCGCGTCCACCACGGTTACCGCTTTCCCCTCGGTAACCAGGATCGAGTTCGTCTCTGTCGCCGGGATATGGAATACCCCGTCCGCGATCTCAGACGGCGTGAGCGGCAGGTCAGTGTGGGTGCTCATGGCAGCCTCCCCTCTTCATGCCCTTCGCCCCCACCGTGGAGCCGCCCGGGGTGATCGTGTAGGGCCAGAAGACCTGATTTACCGGCCCGTCGTGGAACAGCGGGATGTGGCAGCTGCGACGAAGGATGCAGACGAATAGTCAGCCCAGCCCGGTGGCGCGCGTAGTCACCGGGCTAGGTCCGTAAGCCCTCCTGGCACTGGTGGCCCTCATGGGTGCCGCGATGAGCGCGCCTGCTCGGTGACGAGAACCGTCCAGAACCAGAACATCTGCGTGCAGGGTGTCCGCGCTGTGGAGCCCGAGCGCCAGCTGCACCTATTCGGCCGGCCAAGCCGATCACGCTCCGCGACAAGCGGCCTGCGTATGAAGGCAACTGCTGGCTCCCCCGTCATAAATTAGCGTTGCCGTTGATCTTCGATCCATGACCCGATAATCATGCCGATAACACCAGGCAGAACCATACAAACAAGACACGCTAAGAACAGCCCGCAACAGCCACAGACTAGGCAGGGAAGACGACTGCTACGCCAACCTGCACCCGGGCATCACGGTCACGGTGGCGTTCTTCGCGGCCCGCTCGGACGCCAGCAGCGAGCCGTTCGCGGTGATCCGCCAGCGGACCCGCAGCGACCACGACTACCCCGGCCTCGGGCACTTCCCCGACCGCGGCCGGCAGATGACCTGGCGGCTGTGCTGGGAGCACACCTCACTGCTCGTGGAGGAGGCGCACGGCGGCGCCGACGCGGACATCGCCGAGATCAGCCGCGACGAAGCCGAGCAGATCATGGCCGTGCTGGCCGCCCGGCACTGGCCGCCCGGTGCGGCCCGGCTGCCCTGGGTAGCCTGCGCCTACCCGCGCTGACACCCGCACGGCACACCCCGGAAGCCGCACGGGAAACATCCGGCCGGGACAGCGAGGCGCGGCCTGCATCCTGGCGGGCAGCTACCGTGCCAGCGGGTAAGTAGACGGTAAGCAGCGGGCGGCGCCATGACCTGTATCTGACGACTGCCCGCCACGACGAGCAGGACGCGAGCGCCGCCACGTGCCCGGGCTGCGCCCGCCGGACCACATGATCCACAGCCGTCGGTGCGCAGGATCCAGCCGGGCCCAGGAGCCTGACGGGAAACCCGTCACGGAGAGCAACCTGAGTCTTCGCTTACGCGCGCGAGTACCCGGCGTTCGGCGCGGATGTCGTAGCTTTGGGTGCGGTGCGTAACCGGAATAGATCTGGCTGATCTGCTTGCCGGATTCGCTGACTCGCGCGTACGCGGTTGGTTTTGCTGTTCCCATTCGGTTTTGCCCAGGGCGTATTCGGCGTCTCCTGCCTCTCGGTCGGCGACCGGATAAGGCCAGGGCTGGTGGAAGATCCGGATGAACTTCAGGCCTGCCTTTTCCAGTACACGGCGGGAGGCTAGGTTAACGGCCATGGTCTCCGCGATCACTCGCTGGGCGCTGAGCTCGGTGAAGCCCTTGCATATCAGTGCGCGGGCTCCCTCGGTGGCGTAGCCCTTTCCCCATGCTGATTTGCGGAGCCGGTAGCCGAGCGCGATCTCGCCGGGCGGGCCTCCGTCGCGTGGCTCGAAATGGAACCACCCTAGGAAAGTCCCTGTTGTTTTCTCGATAGCGGCCCAGCAGCCGTATCCGTCCGAACGCCGGTAGCGGGCAAGAAACCCGGGCAGGAGCGTGTCTTTGACCGTGTCGCGGGAGGTGGCCTGGCCGCCGGTGATGAAGCGCATCACGTCCGGGTCGGCGTCGAGGCTGACTAGGTTGTTCAGGTCGGCCATGGTGAACTGGCGGAGCACCAGTCGTTCGGTCTCTAGAAATACCTGCATCACTGCTCCTTCCAGGGGATCGCAACTGTGCACCTGCCGCTGGCATCGCGCCGGAAGTTTCGCTGCGTCTTTACAGGCTGCCTGCTACGTGGCGGCGTGGGCAGGGGCCGCCCTGCGGGCCTTCCGGTCGATGCCCCGCTCCAGGTCACTGACCGACCGCGGGCTCAGCCGCGCCGCCTCGGCCAGCTCCTCCTGGGTCAGCAGGGCGTCGGCCCGCAGTTGCCGCAGCAACCCGCCGAATCCCAGCCCAGACCTCTCCGCCATGATTCCGGAGTCCCCTCCGCAGGGCCCGCCCGCCAGCGGCAACCCGGCATCGCCGCGGGAAGACCTGCACCAACAGTATCCAGACCTCGGCCGGCGAACGCCATGTTCACCGCCCCACCCGGGCCGGCCACCGGACAGCACACGGCGGCCGGGCCCGGCGCCTGGACCTGCAGACGCCGACGCCGACCCGCCCGGGCGAATTCACCGATCTCCTGGCATCTTCCAGCCGGCCCGGGATACCCGGCAGTCAGCGCGATCCTGCGGGTCTCCTTTGGGTCACATGTCTGGTGATCAGCGGGACCCCGGGCCATGGCGATACCAGCTGACGGCCAGGCTTCCCGGCCGGTTCCGCGCCGGCGGGAAAGGAAGGCACACGATGTCAGAAGGCCTTGGCACCGGCCCGAACGGAATCGCGGTAAATCAGGACTGGCAGTTCATCGGTCCTAGTTCAATTGGAAGTTAAAGTTACGCACGGCAATCCAGCAGATGCGCAGCACAGTACTTATCTTCTCGATGCTGATCTATTTCTCACTGCAGACGCAAGATACGTATCAGTTCTTGAAATGGTCCGCAAGAGTGCGCCGTTTAACTTCGCTAGATCGTGTCTTGTGAGCGGCGATCGTAATATTCCTGTTCTCGACCGGATCCAGACAACACTCCAGGACCTGTAAAATATCAGAACGTTTGTCTTGCTCCGCCTTGAGGGGCGTTCTCTAGAGAATATCGACTCCTTAAATCTAGCGACTTACTAAGGAGAACATGGGTTCCTAGACTCAGTCGAGCGGCTGACCTGCTCAGGCGTCAATGCTCTGGTCTACAAACTCCATTTCTTATTAGTAGCTAATACGGGAACCACGTGCTCACATCTGCCTGAGGGTGGGAGGGCTGGCCTACGTCCAATCCGATCATCGGCATGAGGTGGGTGGGTTGGCCTACGTCCAACCTTCGCTGGAACGGCCTGACCAACGCTGAGCGGTAGCCAGCAGTCCGGTGGTATATGGGTGCTGCCTGGCAACGGCTCCAGATGCGAAGCCGGTACCGGAGTGTGTCATACGCGCCGGCATCGAGCAGCCGACCTGTCACCCTATATTTTGTGGTTCGCCGTGACGTCCCAGCCTGCGTTTACCGGTGCATCGAGAGTCCCATCGGGCCGCTGCGGGCGGTATGCGATCTCAATCCGGCCGAAGCTAAAGGACACCTGATCGGTTGGCGAGGGATCCCCGGCCGACGCCTCTGTCTGATAGGAGGATACCGTCAGATCACCGAACCGGCTTCTGAGCCGTCAGCACCGCCGACTTGAAATGCTGGCCCGACGCCGCGGCGAGCATTAGCATCGGCGATGCCTTATCCATCCGCTTCATGACTTGCAAGTCCCTGATATGCACCTTCCCGGCGGCAACGGCGCCCGGCGTGGGTGCCGGATGGGTCTCGCCCCAGCTGAACGACTCCAACTCGATCTCGCCCGTGTGCTGTTTATCCTGCGACTCCCCCGCTATACCGTCGATCTTCAGGAAATAGCTTGCCATCTGAACCCCTCCCCGCAGGAGATCCCACCTTGGCCTGAATCGCAGCAGCCCGGAACGACCAGAGTACCGTCGAAGGGCGCATCGTCTTGGCCGTAAGGGCCGAGCATCATCTGAGTCAAACACAGGGCTCTTATGCCTGACCAGACCCCAGGCAGAAGAGGCAGGGATCGCTCCGGTCAATTACTGTAACAACCTGCTGTCCGACGGCGCCACGGGCCACCGGCGTGATCGACATCGGCCCCCTGTCCTGGCCGGGGACCGCGCCTGCGACCTGGCCACCTTGCTGTCCTGCCACTACGACCACGAGCAGATCCGTAACCTACTGCGCGGTCGGCTCTGAACCTGGCCGGCAACACCAGACAGCCCGCGCGTACCTCGCGCACATGGTGCCGCGCTAAGTCAACTGGCCACTGCGCCACCATCCCTCAGCCGCATCCGCCGGTGTCACCTGCGCCTTGCCACAGCCATCACCGCCGAAACCCGCCCACGGCCTGGCACACTGAACCCGTGCCGCGCTCCAAGCGGCATGAGCCCGCCGCACCGAACTGGGCTGATTCAAGCGCAGTGGGTGCTAACTGGAGCGGGCATGCAGCACGGCGGCCGGTCCCGGCTGCCAGGCCTGCCGCGGCATCTCGCGCGGGACCAAGGCCCCTGCCGGCCAGGACGGATCGTCCTTGCCTTCTCGCTCCCGGCGGAACAAAGTGGACCGCAATCTGAACAGGCCTCCGGGCAGCAGGGGTGCACAGCGCGGGCCGTCAGCGTAACAATGCTCGCGCACGGCAGTCGCTGAGCAGCAGCATCAGGTCCGCGGCCAGCAGATGCGCTCGGTGAGGCTCCGAAGCTAGGGACGGTCGTCGTGGGACTTATCAGCAAGGCCGCAAGCATCTTGATGCTCGGCGGCGTGAGCAGCCATAGCAAGCGCGATCCGCAGGCCAAAGCCACCAAGGCCCAGGCTCAGCTGGCCGAGGCCGAGGCGAAGGTGGCGCAAGAGCAAGCCGCGGTGATCGCGAAGGCGTTGCACGAGGACGAGGCGCACCGGCAGGCAGACCTGGAGGAGGTCGCCGAAAAGGAGGCCGAGGCCGTGCCGTGGGACCGGCCAGCCAGCTCGAGCTGACCGGCCAGCGCTATGACCGGATCGTCATCACGGTGGAGAACCCTGATGAAATTGCCGCCGACCTGACCTGATAACCAGCGGAACCCATGCGTACCCCACGCGGCAGAAGCGAGCATTGACTTGTAGCCTGCAGTGCCGTAACAACTGCGTCGGCGGAACAGTTGCGCTGGTCGGGGGCGACTATCTGGGCTCCCCCGGTGGAGAGAGCAAGTAGCTTGGGCCCTTGCTGGTAGTCCAGCAGCACACCCCTGTCCTTTATCGATCCGGCCGTCAATCTTGCGCGGCAGGTTCACCCTGGGCAGCGGCATTGTTCATCGCAGTGGCCTTTGCGATCAGCTCATCGGCCCTGGTTACGTCGAGGCTCCAATTAAAAAGGCTGGCCGCGCGCTTGAGCAAGTCCAGCTGCGCCATCACGCACGCGGTGGTGATCATGTCGGTGAAGGAGTCGGGCTGGCGTTTTGTGTGGAAGCCCGACTGCTCGGCGCCAGCCTGGACATGGAGGCCGACAATCGCGTAGCTGCCCTCCCAGGTACTCCTCGCCAGGTGCATCTCGGCGTTTAGGTTTCTGTAGCTTGCGGTACTCTCGGGGCCCGGGAGCGTATCGGGGATGGCGATGCCGAGCTGATCGCCAACTTGCTGGATCACCCTCTGGGCTTGCTGGCTATGACCGGGATCTGCCCCGATCTCGTCGGCGCTGTTCAAGGCCATCCGCAGCACGATGCCGAGCCCGGCTCCCGCTGGGTCGCTCATCTGCTCAAAGCGCGCGGCAATAAGTGTCAGCCCTCGCAAGGACGGCAGAACCTC
>Ga0335080_10006666_pt1 | contig 11942 bp, 11 predicted proteins | sample Lox_Sample_34_FD_206720 | JGI IMG/M metagenome (GOLD analysis project Ga0335080, IMG submission 206720) | Soil microbial communities from Loxahatchee National Wildlife Refuge, Florida, United States - Lox_Sample_3.4 | ecosystem: Environmental > Terrestrial > Soil > Wetlands | place: USA...
GAGGATGTCCGCAAGCTCCGGCGCGGCGAGCAACGTCCCGAGCGATGTCCTGGGAGCGATGCGCTTGGCGGCGAAGCCGAGCGCAAAGTGACCGATGAACACGAGGCCTCCGGATTGGCTGGGTGCGGTCTCAAGCTAGCGGACGCGCGCGCCGGCTTCCACGGGCCTCGCGATGCTATGCCACGGCGGCGCTCCCGAACCTGGCCGTCCGCGCCGCGAGGGCGTGCGCGGCCCAGGACAGGATGTTCATGGAGGATGAGCCCGTGGCCCGGCGGAAGGCCGCGTAGACCTCGGGCCGCCACCACCCCCGGCGCGCGTGCATCAGGTTCAGCGCGGCCGGACCGGACAGCGCCGGACGGTAGCTCCGGCACGTGGTGAGCGCGTCGAACACGTCGGCGATGCCGATGATGGACGCGTGCAGCGGAATCTCGTCACCCGTCAGCCGGTCGGGATACCCCGAGCCGTCGCACTTCTCGTGATGCCAGCGGATGGTGGGCCGGACGTCGAACGGGAACTCAACGCCCTCGATCACCTCCAGGCCCCACACCGGGTGCATCTTCATCAGGTCGAATTCGGCTCCGGTGAGCCGTCCCGGCTTGTTCAGGACTTCCTGCGGCACCCGGATCTTCCCGACATCGTGCAGGTAGGCGCCGAGCCTGACGGCCGACACCTCCGCCGGCTCGAGGCCGAGCGCGGTGGCCACGCGCGCCGCGTAGCGCGCGACCCGTTCGCTGTGCCCGAACGTGTAGCTGTCGGAGGATTCGATCGAGAGCCCGATGCTGCGCACCACCGTCAGGAACCGCTCGTCCAGCGCGGCGAGCCCGCTCGACGCCGGATCTTCGCGCACCAGCACGGCGGTCGCGCTCGGCCCGAGCAATTCCTCGCGCAGCTCGAAGGACGCCGGTTGCGTGGTGGGCATCGCGCTGCCCACTGCGCCGTCGGTTGACGGCCATTCCCCGCTCATCCCGGTCCGCATGGGCGCCTCCGGTCTGCTGGTCGTTCCGCCGCTCCATGCGACGGCGCACTTCCCCATGTTCGTGAGGTGGTGAGGCGTTACAGGGACACGGCCGGCCGGAGGAAGGTGACGCCGCTCCCGCTGTGCAGGTGATGCGACATAGCCAGGTGCCCGGGACGTACGGAGAAGTGAAGATGATGTGGAGAAAGTGTTTAGGGACCAACTGCAGCGACCCCGACGGGTGCGCGGGCGCGGGCTCTACGCCGCGGCCCGACTCCCGAGCGCCGGCTTCGACTGCTGGTCTTCGGCTTCGAGGTTCGGGACCGAGTCGCCCGACCCCGCGCCCGCGATCGCCCTGCCGAACGCCTCGTACACGTCGGTCCGCCACCAGTGCCGGCACCGCTGCATCTCGTCGAGCGCCACGGCCGGCGCCATGGCCGGACGGTAGCTGCGGGTGGTGGTCAGCGCATCGTACACGTCCACGATGCCGATGATCATCGCATGCAAGGGGATCTCGTCGCCGCGCAGCCGGTCCGGATAGCCTGACCCGTCGCTCTTCTCGTGGTGCCAGCGGATGATCGGCTTGATGTCCCACGGGAATTCCACCCCCTCCAGCAGATCGAGCCCCCAGATGGGATGCATCCTGATGACATCGAACTCGTCGTCCGTGAGCCGGCCCGGCTTGTTCAGGATCTCGTGCGGCACCCGGATCTTGCCCACGTCGTGGAGGTAGGCGCCCAGCCGCACGGTGGTGACCTGCGGGTCGTCCAGGCCCAGCTCTCGCGCCACGGCCGCCGCGTAGTTCGCCACGCGCTCGCAGTGCCCGAAGGTGTAGGTGTCCGACGATTCGATGGACTGGCCCCAGTCGCGCACCACCGCCAGGAACGTGGCTTCGAGCTGGGCCACCTTGCGGCCCACGTCCACCAGGTCGGCGCGCGCGTCGAGCCCGCCGAACAGGCGGTGCGCCGCGTTCAGCAGCGACAACGCCTCCTGGTTGCGGCCCATGCCCTGGTAGAGCAACGCCAGCTCGCGCGACGACTCCGCCTCGCACAGCACCAGCCCGTTCGCGCCGGCCAGGTCTATCGAGGAGCGCAGGCGTGATTCGGCGAGAGCAGGCCTCCCGGTCTCGCGATAGACGATGCCGATGACGCGGTACGCGTCCGGCTTGTCGAGCTGGGCGCCGAGTTGATCGAACACGGCGAGCGCGCCTTCCGCGCTGCGCTTGGCGCCCTCGAACTGCTGCCGGGCGACGAACACTTCCGAGTGGTTCAGCAGGCACAGCCCCTGCAGGTGCAGGTCGCCCAGCCGCTCCGCGATGGCGCGGCTCTGGCTGAAGTAACCGTCCGCCTCCTCCCACAGCTCGCGGTCAGCACTGATCATCCCGAGGTTGTGGTAGGCGAGCGCGCAGCCGTGCTCGTTGCCTGCTCCCCGATATGCCTCGAGCGAGCGGGCGTAGTGCTCCAGGGCCTCGTCGAGCAGGCCCTGGACGTTGGCGAGGACACCGAGGTTCTGCTCGATGCGGGCGCACAACTCCGTGCTCGCACCGCCCATTCCCAGCGCCCGGAGGAAGGTGGCGCGGGCCGCCTCGATGTCCCCATGATCCATGGCGAACAGGGCGCGAACGTTCAGCGCCTCCGCCGCCAATACCTGGTCTCCGTTGCGAGCGGCGATCTCGTAGCTCCGATCGCACGCCTCACGTGCCTCCGCGTTCTCGGTGCGGTGATGATACAGGACCGCGATCCGACGCAGCGCCTCCGCCTCGATGGCCCACTCGCCCGTTCGCTCGGCCTCGGCGACCGCCTCGATGTAGCGGGTCTTGGCCTCGACCATGCAGCCGGCCCGCTCGTGATCCCGGGCGCGGTGCAGCAGGTCGGCGGCGCGGACCGCGGTGGCCTGCGGCATCGGCCGCGCCGACGTCATCCGAGGAACCGGCATGCTCACCGCCCTACCAAGCCACCGCGTACCGGGAGAAGTGCGAGACCTGGCCCGTGACGTGATGAGTGAACAGGTCGGCGAGCGAGGGGATGTAGTACAGCAGCCGGAGCCCGTCGGTCGTGTACGCGATCCGCGGCAGGAGCCACGCGACGAGGCCGCAGTTGGCGTAGCTCATCGTGAGCGCGGCCGGCCGCTCGAACTGCAACCCTTCGGGATAGAGGCGGACCGAGTTGACGCTGTCGGACGGCGCCTCGCCCCGGATCATCACGGGTCGGTGGAGCGCCCCCGGCGGAATGACGAGCGTGTGCACTCCGAGGTGCAACGCACCTCCCGCCGGTCCGATCAACGCGCTGTCGGCGGCGTAGGGCAGCGGGCTGCACGTCAGCAGCTTGCCCACCAGGCCGACGGTCGTGCCGAGGAGGTCCGACGCCGGGGCTGTCGCCGTCGGCCGTGCCGACAGCGGCGCCATCGGTGCATCGTGACCACAGCTCGCCGCGACCAAGGCGGCGGTCAGCGCGCCGAGGATGGCGCGAGTCAGTCGGGTCCTTCTCCGGAGATCCATAGCTTCCTCCCACTTCGCTCGTGGTTACCGCCGCTAGGGATCGCTCCGCTCCGCTCGTGCTGCTGGTGCTTCTGATGCTGCTCAGGCCTACCCGCACCGGAGATAGCCGAGTACGGCTGTCGGAAATGCAACCGGCGTGCCCGGCGGCCGTTGTGAGCCATGTCACCCAAGACCATGCCGTTGAGGGCCGTTCAGGCGAAAAACGCAGGTCCGGCTTGGTTTGACGGTGTTGCGACGGCGCAGCACTGGGGAGGAGTGACTACAGATGTGAAGCCGCGTCGGAGCCTTACGCCGAAGGTGCTCCGCGTGGGTCCAGCGCGTTTCGCAGGGCATCCGCGACGGCGTGCAGCGCCACGACCACGCCTGTGATGGCGATGCCGGGGAACAGCGACGCCCAGGGCGCCGTCGCCAGCTGATCGCGCGCGTCGGCGATCATGTTCCCCCAGCTCGGCACGGGCGGCTGGACGCCTACGCCCAGGAAGGAAAGACCCGCCTCCAACAACATGACGTTCGCGACGCCGAGCGCCGCGGCCACAACCACGACGGCGCTCGTGCCCGGCAGCACATGGCGCCAGATGGTGCGCCACGGACCGACACCGAGGGCGCGCGCGCCTTCGACGAACGTGCGCTCCCTGAGGCTCAGCACCTCGGCCCGCACCAGCCTGCTGGTGGCGAACCACCCGGTGAGGCCGAGCAGCAGGGCCAGCGGTACCACCGAGAGCGGGTGCCCCACCGCTATCGCGGCCAGGACGAGGAAGATCCGAGGCACGGCGAGACCCACGTCCACCAACCGCATGAGCACGGCGTCGGCTGTTCCGCGGAAGTAGCCCGCGACCGCTCCCACCACGGCGCCCAGGCCGATGGACACCACCGTCGCCAGCAATCCGATCCCGAGCGACACTCTCGCGCCGAACGCGACGCGGCTCCACACGTCGCGGCTGAGGAGGTCGGTGCCCAGCAGGTGCCGCCAGGAGGGCGGACTGGACTGCAGGCCGACGATGTCGAGCTGGAGCGAGGGCCGGTAACCGGATACGAGCGGTGCGACCACCGCCAAGAGGATGAAGAAGACCAGCACGCCGAGCCCGAAGCCGGCGGCCGGAAGGCCGAAGAAGCGGCGGCTCCCCGGAGCCGGCACGCCCCGCAGCATCCGCACGGCGGCCACCGAGCCCACGGCCACCAGTAGGAGCGCGACCCAGGAAGCCGGCGTCACGCTGCCCTCGAGGGCCTGATCCTGGGATCCGCGACCGCGTACAGCACGTCGGCCGCGAGGCTGCCCAGCGCGACGAGCAGTGAAGCCACGAGCGTCGCGGCCATCACAACGGGATAGTCGCGGCTGGCGATCGCGTCGGCCGCGAGCTTCCCCATGCCGGGCCAGGCGAAGACCGTTTCGACCACCACCGAGCCGGTGAGAAGGAACGGAAGCGCGAGGCCGAGCAGCGTGATCGACGGGAGGAGCGCGTTGCGCAGGGCGTGCCCGAGCACGCGGCGCTCGCTCAGCCCGCCGGCCCGGGCGGTGCGCACAAAGCCCTGGCGGAGCGCGTCGAGCATCGCCGCGCGCTGGAACCGTGCCGTCCCCGCCGCGCCGACCAGGCCCAGCGACAACGCCGGTAGCGCGAGATGGTGCAGCCGATCCAGCACCCGGCCCGCGAGGGGCAGCGCGCCGTAGACCACCGGATCGGTCACGCCGCCCACGGGAAACCAGCGCAGCCACTGACCGAAGACCAGCAGCAGCACCAGGCCGAGCCAGAACGTCGGCAGCGCATACACCACGAGAGTCACGCCGCCGAGCGCGCGGTCGGCGCGGCGGCCGGCCTGTGCGGCCATCAACACGCCGGTGAGCGTGCCCAGCACGAGGTCCAGCGCGAGCGCGGTGCCGGCGAGCACCAGGGTGTTGGGGATGGCTTCGGCGAGGGCCGTGCTCACCTCGCGCTGCTGGCTGAACGACTCGCCCAGGTCGCCGCGTGCCAGCGCAGCGAGGTAGTCCGCGTACTGCACCACGAGCGGCCGGTCGAGCCCGAAGCGCGCCCGCAAACCGGCCTCGACCGCCGGGTCCAGCGGCCGGTCGCCGCCTGGAAGAAACGGCCTGCCCGGCGCGAGGTGGATCGCGAAGAAGATGAACGTGACGACCGCGAGCACCGTGACCAGCGCGGCGAAGGTGCGACGCAGGAACCAGGCGATCATTCAGCGGCCCAGGCGGTCTCGCTCGATCAGGCGGTCCGGCGCGATGCGCCACATCCAGACGTCGGCCCAGTACTCGTCGGCGCGGATCCGGACGCCGGCCACCCGCTGGTCAATGGCCGCGATGTTGTCCGGCGCACACAACACGATGGCGGGTGCGTCCTGGGCGAGGACCTCGAGGGCCGCACGCCAGGCGCGGGTCACGTCCTCCGGCGAGCCTGCGCGCAGCGCCGAGTCCACCCAGCGATCGAAGACGGCGTCGGCGTAGTGGCCGAAGTTCGAATCGCCGCCGCTCTTCCACGCACCCGGTATCCCCGACGAGGGAGCGGGATCGTTCCCCCACGATTCGACCGCCGCGTCATAACGCCCCGCCCGCAGCCGCTGGTCGAGCGTGGGCGGATCCACTTCCTCGATGCGGACGGCCACGCCCACGGCCCGCAGCTCCTCCTGGATGAGCTGCGCGTACTGCCGCCGCGGCGGGCTGGTGGACGGCACCAGCAGGGAGATCGAGAGCTTCCGGTCGCCGCGCCGGCGCACGCCGTCGGCGCCCGGCAGCCAGCCGCGCCGCTCCAGCAGCCGCGCGGCCTGGGCGGTGTCGTACGGCGGAACGGCCAGGTCCTTGAACCACAGGCTGCTCCACTCCTCCGGGATCGGCGCGGGCGGCACCTTGGCGGCGTCGCCGAACACGCTGCGCGCCATGCGGACGCGGTCGGTTGCCAGCACCAGTGCGCGCCGCACGTCCGGATCACCGAGGATGGGATGCGGCCCGCCGCCTCCCGGCGCGCGGAGATTGAAGCCGACCATGCTGTAGACCGAGCCCGCGTACGGATACAGTCGCAGATGGGCCGCACCCCGTGCCCGCGCGATGTTCGGGGGAGAGACCAGGACCTCGATCGCGTCCGCCTCGCCCGCCACGACCTGCGTGACCGCCACCGAGAGGTCGCCGTTGAACCGCCACACCAGGCGCCGGATGTGGGGCCGGCCCAGGAAGAAGCTCGAATCCGCCACCAGCTCCAGGCTCTGCCCCGGCGCCCAGTTGACCAGCCGGTAAGGCCCGTCGCCCACGGGGGCGCGACCGAAGGGCGCGGTGCGCCAGCGCGCGAACGGCACCACGCGCAGCAGGTGCGCGGGCAGGACGCGCAGGTAGTACACCGCGTCGTAGAACATCTCGGGGTAGCGCGAGCGGAAGTGGAATACCGCTGTCGAGCTGTCAGCAGCCGTCACCGAGGCGATCCGCTTCAGCCCGTCGCGGTACGGCGAGTCGAGGGACGAGTCGGTGAAGGCGGCGAAGCTGAAGACCACGTCGCCGGCGGTGACCGGCGGGCCGTCCTGCCAGCGCGCCTTCGGATTCAGGTGGAAGGCGAGCGTGAGCGAGTCGGTCCACGTCCAGCGGTCGGCCAGCCGCGGCACGGACCCAGCGTCGCCCACGGTGTTGAGATCCGGGCCGATGTCCGCCAGCCGCAGGAAGATCTGGTCGAAGATGTCCCGGTCGAGCACCTGGTCCGTCACGGGCGGAAGCAGGGTCACCGGCTGCCCGACCGCCGCGAAGACGAGCGTCCCGCAGTACTCGCCGTGGCAGGTCCCCTTCGGCTCGCACGAGGCGGCCAGCAGCACGGCGAGCACCGTGCCCGCCACTCCCGCGGTCCGCGAACGCGACTCGATGGCCACTGCGCACTCCTCGCTGGGCCGGCGGCAGTGCCGGAACGGACGGTTGTGTTGGGAACGGCGGTAGGATGCGCGGCTGCCTCGTGCGGCGTCAAGCCGCAGCGTCACCAACCGGCGCGCTCCCGGTGCGGTGCCCGGCGATGCTTGCCGGCGCGGCCCTTCCGCGCAACCCTTTCCCGTCCCCCTGTGTCGCACGAATGACCGTCACCGCCCGGAGTCCCGTGGACGAAGCTGAGCTGGTCGCCCGAGCCCGCGCGGGAGAGCCCGCCGCCGAGCGGGCGCTGTACGAGGCGCACGTGGATCGCGTGTACCGGCTCGTCTACCGCATGGCCGGCGACGACGACCTGGCCCGGGACTTCACCCAGGACACGTTCGTCCGCGCGTTCGAGCGGCTGCACGAGTTCCGTGGCGAATCGCGATTCTCGACCTGGCTGCACCCGATCGCGGTGACGGTCGCCTTGAACGGGCTGCGCAAGGTGCGGCGACTGCGGCACCGGGAGGCCGACCTGGACGAGGGACTGGAGGTGGCGGGATCGGCCCGCACGGCCGAGCCGGACCTCAAGCGGCGGCTCGCTGCCGCCATCGAAGCGCTGCCGGAGGGATATCGCACCGTGTTCCTGATGCACGACGTGGAAGGCTATACGCACGAGGAGATCGGCACGGCCGTGGGCGTGGAGACGGGCACATCGAAGGCGCAGCTGTCGCGGGCCCGCGCCAAGCTGCGGGCGGCCCTGGCCGATTTCGCGGGAGAGTGGGCGACATGACGACCGACGAACGGGACAACGAACCGTTGCCCGAGCCGCTGCTCGGAGCCGCGCGCGGCTATCACGAGCCGCCGCCCGTGCCGCGGGAGGCGATCTGGTCGGCCATCGTGGCCGAACGGGAGCGACGCCGCGCCGCCCGCCGCAACCTGCGGCGGCTGCGCTGGGGACTCGCGCTCGCCGCGACCCTGGTTCTGGGCATCGGGATCGGGCGCTTCGGCTGGGTCTCGGGCTCGCCCCGCGCCTCCGCCGGCACCGTCGCCGCGCCGGGCGTGCCCGCCGTCGCGTACCGGGTCGTGGCCGCGCAGTACCTCGCGCGCACCGAAGTGCTGCTCACGGATTTCAACGCCGAAAGCCGGCGCGGCCGGCTCGATCCGCAGTTCCTCGCCTCGGCCCGGGACCTGCTCACCACCACGCGGCTGATGCTCGACTCGCCCGCCGCCGACGATCCACACCTCGGTGCCCTGCTCCAGGACCTGGAGCTGGTGCTGGCGCAGATCGCCCAGCTGCCCGAAGAACCGGGCCGCACGGGCGACATAGACCTGATCAACCAGGGTCTGACCCAACGCAGCGTGTTGACCCGGCTCCGGGCGGCGACGCCCGAGGCCGGCACACCGACGCGCATCCAAGGAGCCCTCTGATGGTCGCAAGACTCTCGATGCTGGCCGCCGTCACCCTCTTCCTGCAGGCCGCCTCCGGCGGTGCCCGGCACCCGGCGGACCGCGCCACACCGCCCGTCACGCGCCCATGGTCGGTGCGGGACGCCGGCGGCCCGCTCGCGCATCCGCCCGAGGCCTGGGCGCCCGCCGATCCGGGCGACTCCCTGTACCGCGCCGCGCGCCGGCTGTTGAACGGCGGACGCTACCTGGACGCCGCGAGCGCGTTCAAGGACCTGATCTCCCGCTATCCGCGGTCGGCGTACACGCCGGACGCGTACTACTGGCAAGCGTTCGCACTGTATCGCACCGGTGACGACTTCAACCTCCGCGGCGCGACGGCGCTGCTCGAATACCAGGCGACGCACTATCCGCGGGCGGCCACCCGCGGCGACGGCGATACCCTGCTGGCGCGGGTCTACGGCGAGCTGGCGCAGCGCGGCGATCCGCACGCCGGCGAGTGGGTGCAGGCGCACGCGAGCGCCGGCGGCGCCGACACCGTGCGCCCCTCGGGCGCGGCGTGCACGAACGACGACGACGATCCGCGCGTGGCCGCGCTGAACGCGCTGATGCAGATGGACGCGGTCAACGCGGTGCCCGTGATCAAGCAGGTGCTCGCCCGGCGCGACACCTGCTCGGTCGAGCTGCGGCGCCGCGCCGTGTTCGTGCTCTCGCAGAAGCGCACCGCCGAGACCGAGGACGTCCTGCTCTCCGTGGCACGCAATGACCCGAATGAGGACGTGCGGGAGCAGGCGGTGTTCTGGCTCTCGCAGGTGGGCAGCGACCGGGCGGTGACGGCACTCGACTCGATCCTCCAGAACACGGACGACGAGGACCTGCGCGAGAAGGCCCTGTTCTCGCTGTCGCAGATCCACGGCGACCGCTCGAGCCAGATCCTGCGCGACTACGCCGCGCGCGAGAGCGCGCCGGAGGAGGCCCGCGAGAAGGCCGTGTTCTGGCTCGGCCAGGGCGAAGGCGACAACGCCTCGTTCCTGCGGGACCTCTACGCCCGCGTGACGCCCGTGGACCTCAAGGAGAAGATCCTGTTCTCGCTCTCGCAGATGCGCGGCGGCGAGAACACGCGCTGGCTCATGGATCTCGCCGTCAATCCGCGCGAGGACATCGAGCTCCGGAAGAAGGCCCTGTTCTGGGCGGGCCAGACCGGCGCCGACATCGCCGACCTGGTGGGGCTTTACGCCCGCACGACGGACAACGACCTCAAGGAGCAGCTGATCTTCGTGTACTCGCAGCGGCACGAACCGCAAGCGCTCGACAAGATCATTGACATCGCGCGCCACGAGACCAACCCGGACCTGAGGAAGAAGGCGCTCTTCTGGCTGGGACAGTCCCACGACCCGCGCGCGGCGCAGGTCCTGCTCGAGATCATCAACCAGTGAGCCGCGCCGTCGTTCTTCTGGCGGTCCTGCTCGGCGCCGCGGCACCCGCCGCGGCGCAGAGCCTGGCCCAGCGCGTCGCCCGCGCCCCCGACGGCGTGGTGCATCTCAGCTACGCCGCGCGCGACGGCGTGTGCGGCACCGGCGCGGGCTCGATCTCGTTCGACTGCGCCGGCGGCAGCTGCGGCCGGCACCGGATCAACTCCAGCTCCGACTGGGACGACGACTCGTGTCCCTGCGAGGCGGGCCCGGTGCGCCTGGAGCTCCAGATGTCGGGCGGCAAGGTCACGCGGCTCCGGGCGTACGTAGGTGGACACTGGCGGGCGGGGTCGGCGGCGACCGACCTGGGCGCGGTGCCCGCCGCGGAGGCGGCCGGCTTTCTCCTCGCGCTCGCGCGCTCCGGGGAGGGTCAGGCGGCGCGCGATGCCGTCTTTCCCGCGATCCTGGCGGACTCGGTGACTGTCTGGCCCGATCTCGTCCGACTGGCGCGCGACGCCTCCGTGCAGCGCGGCACGCGCGAGCAGGCGGTCTTCTGGCTCGGCCAGGCCGCCGGCGACGCCGCGGTAAAGGACCTCACCGCCCTGGTCGGGGACGATTCGCTGGACCGCGACGTGCGCGAGCAGGCGGTGTTCGCGCTGTCGCAGGAACCGCACGACGTGGGCGTGCCGGCGCTGATCCAGGTCGCGCGCACCAACCGCGACCCCGACGTGCGCAAGAAGGCCTTCTTCTGGCTCGGCCAGACCGGCGACCCGCGCGCCGTGGCGTTGTTCGAGGAGGTGCTCACCAGGCCCTGAGCGCGAGGCTCCCCTCGAAGTTGCGACGTCGCATACGGCGACTTAGTCTGTCGTAAGCCCTTCACAGTCTATTCCCGTCGAGTCGTGGGGGATCGCCGTATGCCCATGAACTTCAACCGCCTCACCGAGCCGCTGGTGCGCGACCGCTCCGGGGCACTCCGCCCCGCGTCGTGGGAAGCCGCCCTCGACACCGCGGCCGAGGGATTCGATCGCATCAGGACGAAGCACGGTGGCGACGCGCTGGGGATCTTCAGCTGCTCCAAGGCCAGCAACGAGATGAACTTCCTGGCCTCGAAGCTCGCCCGTGTCGTCTTCGGGACGCACAACATTGACAGCTGCAACCGAACGTGACACGCGCCTAGCGTCGTCGGTCTGGCGACGGTGTTCGGGGCTGGTGGCGGCACCAGCTCGTATCGCGAAGTCGAAGACACGGACGTTCTCTTCCTCTGGGGGGCGAACGCCCGCGACGCGCATCCCATCTTCTTCCACCACGTGCTGAAGGCCGTACGGCGCGGCGCCACGCTCTTCGTGGTGGATCCGCGCCGCACCGCGTCCGCGCAGTGGGCCGACGATTGGCTCGGACTGAACGTCGGGTCGGACATCGCTCTCGCGAACGCGATGGCGCGCGAGATCATCCACGCCGGTCTCGCCGACGAGGCCTTCATCAGGCACGCCACGAGCGGATTCGAGGCTTACCGTGCCTGCGTCGAGAAGTACACGCTCGAGTACGCCGAGCAGGTGACCGGCGTGCCGGCCGCGGTCATCCAGCGTGCCGCCCACGCGTACGCCCGCGCCGATCGCGCGATCATCTGCTGGACCCTCGGCATCACCGAGCATCACAACGCGACGGACAACGTGCTGGCGCTGATCAACCTCGCCCTGCTGACCGGCCACGTCGGGAAGTACGGCTCGGGCGTGAACCCGCTCCGCGGCCAGAACAACGTCCAGGGAGGCGGGGACATGGGCGCCATCCCCAACCGCCTCGTGGGCTTCCAGGATTGGACCACCGACGCGGAGGTGCGCGGGAGGTTCGAGCGCGCGT
>Ga0335080_10006668_pt1 | contig 11938 bp, 10 predicted proteins | sample Lox_Sample_34_FD_206720 | JGI IMG/M metagenome (GOLD analysis project Ga0335080, IMG submission 206720) | Soil microbial communities from Loxahatchee National Wildlife Refuge, Florida, United States - Lox_Sample_3.4 | ecosystem: Environmental > Terrestrial > Soil > Wetlands | place: USA...
GCCTGCATTTCCGCCGCCGCCGCAGTGGCTGTCTCCGTTGCAAGAAGAGGAGATGCGGGACGCTGCCGTGGAGTTCTCCTGGGCCGGGGAGGCCGCCCGACACGTCGGCAGCGTCGTGCATCGTTTTTTGCAGCGCATGGCCGATGAAGGGCTCGACGCGTGGAGCGTCGACAGGGTGCATGCGGCCGACGACGTTCTCAACCTTGCGCTGAAGCAGGCGGGGGTTCCGAAAGGCGAACGCGAGACCGCGCTCTCGCGCGTACGCCAGGCGTTGATCCGAGTACTCGGGGATTCACGCGGCCGCTGGCTCTTGAGCGGCGATCACGGGGACGCGCATTCCGAGCATCGGCTCACGGGAGAACTGAACGGAGCATTCGTCAATATCGTCCTGGATCGCACGTTCGTTGACCGCGAAGGGGTGCGCTGGATCGTGGACTACAAAACCGGCGTACATGAGGGCGGGGATCTCGACGCGTTCCTCGACCGGGAGCGCGATCGCTACCGTGGTCAACTCGAACGCTATGCTGCGCTGCTTGCGCGAATCGAGTCGCGGCCGATTCGACTGGGACTCTACTTCCCACTGCTCGGGGGTTGGCGCGAATGGGACGCGCCGCCCGGCCCATAGCGCTTACCGATGCGCGCCCCGATCCTTTTCGTCTCCGGAATCGCCGCTTACAATCCGGTGGTGCCGGCCGCATGTCGCGACTGGGCGGCCGGGGCAGAGTGCAAGCATGAACCTAGGTAACCGCCGTCATCGATTTGGAGAGCGCGCGCTGTGAGCTGGGGACCGGGACAACTGTTGAGTGCGATCGAGACGGCAATCTGGACCAACCCTCCAGAGCCAGTCCCGGCTTGGAAAGCAGCTTTGCTGCGGGTGGTGCGCGTAACCGTAGTCCTGATCCGCGACATCTGGCAGGGGCAGCTTACGCTGCTTGCCATGAGCCTCGTGTATACGACGCTCCTGTCGATTGTTCCTCTGCTGGCCTTGAGCTTCTCGGTACTCAAGGCCTTCGGAGTCCACAATCAGACCGAGCCTATGCTGATGAGATTTCTCGCTCCGCTCGGTCCGAGGGCAGAAGAAATCAGCCATCAGATCATCCAGTTCATCCAGAACATGAACGTCGGCGTGCTCGGATCTCTCGGCCTCGCGCTGCTGCTGTATACGGCCGTGTCGCTCATGCAAAAGATCGAGGTGTCGTTCAACCATATCTGGCATATCTCGCAACCACGCAGTCTGGGTGAACGCTTCAGCCGCTACCTGAGCGTGTTGCTGGTGGGTCCCATTTTGTTGTTCGCGGCCCTCGGCATGACGGCCACCGCGATGAATATCGGGGTCGTGCGCGAACTGATGGCTCTCGAACCCTTTGGTCAGCTGATCTATGAATTGGGCCGCGTGATGCCGTATCTCCTCGTGATTGCCGCCTTCACGTTTGTCTACGTGTTCATCCCCAATACAAAGGTCGAGCTGGGACCAGCGCTGGCGGGAGGAATCGTGGGCGGAGTTGTGTGGCAATCCGCCGGAATGGCGTTTGCGATGTTTGTTGCCTCTTCGACCCAGTATTCGGCCATCTACTCTGGCTTCGCGATCCTGATTCTGTTTCTGATCTGGGTGTACTTGAGCTGGCTGGTCTTGCTGTTCGGAGCGAGCGTCGCGTTCTATCAACAGCACCCGGAGTATTTGATCGCTGAAGGCGGCGAGCCGCGGCTCAGTAACCGTATGCGCGAACGCTTGGCGCTGGTCATAGCAAGCCTGATCAGCGCGCACTATGCCACCGGCCGCTCCGCGTGGACCCTTCGGCGCTTGACACAAGCATTGAGCGTTCCGATGCACGCCGTCGAGGTCGTTCTTGCCGCCCTCGTGCAAGGGAACCTGCTCATCAGGAGCAACGACGATCCGCCGGCCTATCTTCCGGCGCGAGACCTGGGTGCAATATCAGTCCGACAGCTTCTCGAAGTAGTTCGCTCCGCTGGAGAAGATCGGTTTCTGAACCCGGCCGGGTTGCCCGTGTCCACACCCGTAGCGCAGCTCCTGGCTCGCCTGGACGAAGCGTTGGGGGCGGCGACGGCCAGGGTGACCCTCCGAGACCTCGCTGGCGATTCGGCTGCGACCTTCGCGGCTGAGCCCTCAACGCCGACCGCCAGCACAAAGAGGGTCGAGAACCCGATTAGTTGAGGAGCCTTGCTAACGATACGCTGCGCCCTGCTACGACTGGCGCCGCGCGGTGTACTCCGAAAACACTTGAACTTCGACATGTCGGCGTATCGCCGTGAAACCCGCACGTCCCAGAGCTTCCGAAACCTGCGCAGGAGGTGCGCAAGCCTCGATGGTGTCCCAGAAATACCGTAGCAGCAGTGACGTCTCGTCGTGACGCGCCAGCACGCGAGACAGCATGGGGACCATCTTGCCAAGGTAGAATTTGAGCAGCCGGCGCGCCCAGGCGGCGCGTGGCGGCGTGATCTCGAGCAGGCAAACGATCCCGCCCGGGCGCAACACCCGGTAGAACTCGCGAAACGCACTGTGCAAGTCCGACATATGGCGCAAAGCGAATCCGAGCGTTATGAAATCGAACTCCGCATCGGCTAGTGGCAGCCGCTCGGCAGTGCCTTGGATGAGGGGAAGAACCGAGGTGCCCGGACCGCTGCGCATCATCGGCTCACTCGGGTCAAGTCCGATCACGACACCGGCGTCACCTACGAGGGAAAGCGCTTCACGAGCAACCAGGCCAGTTCCCGTTGCCACGTCCAACACGCGCATACCGGGTCGGAGGCCCGCGCGGATTAATGCATCGCGACGGTATCGGGACCCGCGGCCGAAGCCCACCAGTCGCTCTACGCTGTCGTAATCGCCTGCGGTCTTATCGAAAATCTGACGGACGAAGCCCGAGCGCTCCTCTGCCCGACCATAATATCTGGGCAGGACTGGATGAGGGGCTAACGGCTCAGCGTCGCGCGCGACGTCGCGTTGCTCCATGGGCGGCCTCGTGAAGGAGATTGCCTACGGTAGCTGGATCTTGCCGCCGCCCCCAAGTCCTCCGGGAGGTAGACCGCCGGCCCCGCCCTTCGGGATCACGATCGACGACGCCGCTTGCCGGCGCATGTCCTCCAGTTCTCGAACGGCCTGCTCCACCGCTTGCTTGGCTGCCACCGCGTATTGCGTCACGGCTTCCGGCAGGGAGTCGGCGGCGAGCTCGAAGCTAAGGGGCAACGCGCCCATAGTGGTGTATATCTGCGCTTCGCCCAGGTAGACGGTCTTGCGTCCCGCGTCCGGGGAACCGTCGGTCCGGATCGGGGTAAGCACCCGGATGGTGCCGACCTTGCGATCGGTGATGACCTCTTCGCGGTAAAGCGCTGCCGAATCCATCTTGGGTTCCGGCAAGCGCTGATCTTGTCTCTCGGCCATGGTCGCCTCTTCAATGCGATGGTGGGTTCAGTCGACAGCGTACCAAAGAAAACGCGGGACTTGGTTTGGGCCGGATACGAGCGCGTCTGCACGCTCGATCCGGCTACAGTCGACCGAGGCGTGCTTTTCGCCTATTGTAGGAAGCCCGGGCGTAGATGGATTCGAGTGATTGTGGCCGCACCGGGCCCGGCCGTCCCCGTTGCATGGTTCGAGCGTGGAGATCAGATCGTGGAGCTTGGCGGATTTCGCGACTCCTTATCCAAGGCCGCTCCTCCTGAAGGCCTTGGAAACTTGCTGCTCGCGTTGTGGCACGAGGCGAAGGGGGATTGGAACCGCGCCCATGAGATCGTCCAGAATGAGGAAAGTCGCAATGCCGCGTGGGTACACGCCTACCTCCATCGTAGAGAGGGCGACCTGTCCAACGCCGGCTATTGGTACCGACGGGCGGGGAGACCCATCGCGGAGAACGCGCTCGACGAGGAGTGGGAAGCGCTCGCCACCGCGCTGCTCTAAGGCACCAGCTCCCTAGTCCTCCGGATGCACCTTGTGTTGCGCGGCGAGCTGCTGCTGGATTGGCGGCGGCACTGCCTCGTAGTGGGACAGCTCCATATTGAACGAGCCATGGCCGCCCGTAAGCGACTTGAGCCTCGACTGGTAGCCGTTCAGCTCCGACAGCGGCACTTGCCCTGCGATGTTGACCAGCCCCCCACCAAGGGGCTGCGTTCCGCTCACCTGGCCACGCTTGGATGAGAGATCTCCTGTGATGTCGCCGATGCAGTTTTCCGGCACGCTCACGTGTATGTTGACGATGGGCTCGAGGACAATGGGACGTGCCTTGTTGATCGCGTCGAGAAATGCTTTGCGGCCGGCAGCCACGAAGGCGACCTCCTTCGAATCCACCGGATGGCTTTTGCCGTCATATACCACGACCTTGACGTCCTGCAGGGGATAGCCGGCGATCGCGCCGTGCTCTAGCACCGTCAAGACCCCCTTCTCCACCGCAGGGATGAACTGGCCCGGAATGGCGCCGCCTCGGACTTCGTCGACGAACTGAAAACCAGTGCCGCGCGGCAACGGCTCGATGCGAAGGAAAACCTCACCAAACTGTCCCGCACCGCCAGTCTGCTTCTTGTGGCGGCTGTGCCCTTCTGCCGGGGCGGTGATCGTCTCGCGGTATGCGATGCGCGGCGGGTGAGTGGTGACCTCCAGCTTGTATTGATTTCCCATGCGCTCCAACATGCAGCGAACCTGTTGTTCTCCCAGGCCGCGTACCACCGTCTCGTTCGTGGTGGCGACGCGCTCGACTTGTAGGCAGGGATCCTCCGAAGCGAGCTTCTGAAGAATTTCCCACAACCTCTGCTCGTCGCCGCGCTTGGTCGCGTCGATGGCAATACCGTAAATAGGCGCCGGCAGCTCCAGCGGGCGGATATGGATGTGGTCCTCGTCGTGAGAATCATGCAGCACGCCGTCGAACGCGATCTCTTCGATCTTGGCCAACGCGCCGATGTCGCCCGGCACACACGCGTCGACAGGAATGTGTTCCTTTCCGCGCAGCAGATACAGCTGATTGACTTTGAACGGCTTGCGCCCGTCACCCACGAACAGTTGCTGATCGCGCCTGATCGTGCCTTGGTGCACCTTGAACACGCCGAGCTTGCCAACGAACGGATCGACGCTGACCTTGAACACATGCGCAATCACGTGCTTCGCAGGATCCGGCTCGGCGTGAAACTCCTGGGCCTGCGGACCCTCGCCCTTGAGGAAGGGGCGCGGATTGCCTTCCAGAGGATTCGGCAGGAGCTTCGCGCATATGTCCAGAAGCTCCGGTACCCCAGCTCCCGTGCGCGCGGACGTGAAGCATATCGGTACCAGGTGTCCTTCGCGCAATGCTTTCTCGAAGGGAGCGTGCAACTCGTCGGGCGCGACCTCACCTTTGTCCAGGTATACCGCCATGAGGTCCTCGTCCACCTCGACAACCTGGTCGATGATGGCGCTATGCGCGGCGGCTACCGAGGAGAAGTCGGAGTCGCCCGCCGGGTTGAAGAAGCAGTCCACTACGCGGGATCCCCGACCCGCCGGGAGATTGATCGGCAGGCATTCCTTACCGAAGGCATCCTGGATCTGGCCTAAGAGCCTTTCCAGGTCCACCTCCGGAGCGTCGATCTTGTTTACCACGATCAGACGGCATAGATTGCGCTTCGCGGCCCAACTCATCATACGAGTGGTGGCGAGTTCGATGCCGGTCTGGGCATTGATGACGACGACAACCGTGTCCGCTGCCTGCAAGCTGCTCATGGCCTGCCCCAGGAAATCTGGCAGGCCCGGCGTATCGATCAGATGGATGCGCGCGCCGCCATGCTCGAAGTAAACCGGGGTTGCGTATAGCGAATGCTGATGTTGTTTCTCCAGCGGGTCGAAGTCGCACACGGTGTTGCCACGCTCGATCGTGCCCGCAGTCGTGACCGCTCCAGCCTTGTGCAGCAGCGTCTCCGTGAGCAGTGTCTTGCCGCAGCCCGCATGCCCGACCAGAGCAGCGGCCCGAATGGATTCGGTCGCGATTCCGCCCATCGGTCATCCTCCTCTTTATGTGTTGTATGGGGCTCCTCCCCTCTCCACGAGTATAGAAAGGGCAAGGGACTGCGACAAGCTGTAAGCCGACGGCGTTCTGCGCGTTGCGGTGCGGAACTCACCCGGCCGACCTGGCGTCGCTCGACCGCGTCGGGTCGATACCGATCAGGGCAGTACTTTGATCTCCTTCACAAACTGGAGTGTATAGGCCTTGCGATAGTCCACGTCCGATTTCGTCAGACCGGCGCCGACCATGAAATCGAAGGTCTGCTTCCAGCGGCTGTCGGTCATGGTCAAGATGCCAAGTGTCCTGGCGTCGCCACCCGTTACCAAGCCATACTCTTTCATCTTCGTGACGCCGTAGGCCATCAACTCCTCGGTCATCTCGGGGTTTGCCTTCTTGATGAGCGCGTTGCCGGCGGTGGGGTCCTTCAGGTAGCTCTTCCAACCCTCCGCTGACGCCCGCACGAAGCGCGCGATCATGTCGGGTTTGTCTTTCAGGGTCTTGGTGGTGACGACGACGGTCTCCGCGTAAGGCGGGTAGCCGCTGTCCGCCAGGAGAAATACGACCGGCCTGATGCTGGCCTTCTCGATCGTATAGGGCTCCGAGGTCAGATAGCCCTGCTGCGCGACGTTCTGATCGACGAGAAACTGCTGCACGCTGAAGGCATACGGGCGCTTCTGCGCGTCCGTGAAACCGTACTTCCCTTTCAACCACGGCCAGAACGTCGTCTCGCTCGCCTGGCCGATGAGCAAGGTGTGGTTCTTCAGATCGGGCAACGCAGCGACTCCCGGGTGCGCGATCAGCACCGCCGGATCTTTCTGGAACGTCGCTGCCACGGTTGTCACCGGCAGTCCTTGCTCGATCGCTTTGATGGTCTGGAGATCGTACCCCATGACCAGATCGGCCTGCCCGGCGAGCAACAGTTGCAGAACGTTGATCTGTGGGCCCCCCATTCTGACTTCGACCGCGAGGCCATTGCGCGCATAGATACCCTCGGCGACCGCCTGATAGAAGCCGCCGTGCTCGGCCTCCGCATACCAGTTGGTATAGAACACCACCTTGGTCGTGTCCTCCGCCAATCCGATGCCGGAGCCGAGGCCCAACGCCAATACTGCGATCCAATACCTGCACCCTCTTGCGATCATCCCTCCCTCCTCAGACAACCCGGTCAACAGCGAAAGCGCCAGACCATTGCGATCCGACACATCAACGTTCAGGCGCTAGCTCGCTCTCGTGCCAGTGCCGGAGCGATAGGCGGGCTACCAGCGAGACGAGCAGAAAAATGGCCACCCCCGCCAGCGTGATCAACAGCAGCGCCGCGAACAGCCTCGGGATGTTGAGTTGCAAACCCGCTTGCAGGATTTGATAAGCCAGTCCCGACGAGGTCCCGCCGGTGCCCGCGACGAATTCCGCCACTACCGCACCAATCAGCGCCAGCCCTCCCGATACTCTAAGCCCGGCGAAGAAGTAAGGCAAAGCGCTGGGGATGCGGAGCCTTGCCAGCGTCTGCCAGCGGCCTGCGCCATATAGGCGGAACAGATCTGCGAGGCCCGGGTCGATGCTGCGGAGGCCCAGCGTCGTGTTGGAGATTACCGGGAAGATCGCCACGATGGTCGCGCAGATCACCAGGGCCGCCAGCGGGTCCTTGACCCAGATGATGATGAGCGGCGCTATGGCTACGATGGGCGTGACCTGGAGTAGGACAACATAGGGAAACAGACTGGTCTCCAGTACTCGGTTCTGCACGAACACGAAGGCGATAGCCACGCCGAGCACCACCGCCAGGAGCAGGGCCAGAGCGGTGATCTTGAGCGTGACCAGGAGGGAACCGAGCAGCAGCGGTGCGTCGCGCACGAGCGTACTCAGAACAAGGAGGGGCGAGGGCACAAGGTAGAACGGCACGTCGAACGCTCTCACCAGAGCTTCCCATAAGAAAAGGAAGGCAACTCCCACAATCGCGGGAGCGAGCAAGCGTGTCGCGTGATCGCTCATTCCCGTGGCGACCGATCGCCGCTTCCTTCGTCGCTGCTGGCTGCGAGCATCTCGGACAGTTGCTTGCACCAGTGCGCGTAGCGTTCGGATACTCGAAACGCGTCGGTTCGCGGATGTGGCTCGTCGATCGCAAGCTCGCCGACGATGCGCCCGGGACGGGCCGACATGACCAGCACGCGCGTGGATAGGTACACCGCTTCGTAAATGCTGTGCGTGACGAAGACCGAGGTGAGCGAGCGCCGCGCCCACAGGTCGCGGATCTCGCGATCGAGCCGGTTGCGCGTGATCTCGTCCAGTGCGCCGAATGGCTCGTCCATCAACAGTAGACGCGGTTCAGTTACCAGAGCCCGCGCGATCGAAGTGCGCATCTGCATTCCGCCAGACAGTTCGCGCGGATAGACATCAGCAAAATCGGTTAGTCCCACTAGTTTCAAAACTGCGGCAACCCTGGGCGCGCTTTCGTTTGCCGTTCCAGCCACATCCAAGGGCAGGCGGACGTTGCGCTCCACGCTTGCCCAGGGCATGAGCGTGGGCGCTTGGAAAACAAAAGAGAGTCGCGTCTCGTGCGGTCTTGGAATCTCCGCACGTCGGCCGGTGCTTGCAACGCCGGGCGGGCCGAAGGCTGGTGCTGCACCTCTCGAGCCCGACCCAACTACTACGCTTCCGCTCGTTGGTCCGATCAAACCTCCGATCATGCGCAGCAGCGTGCTCTTGCCACAACCGGACGGACCCAGCAGTGTGACGAAGTCGCGCTCGCGCACTTCCAAATCGATCGCCTCCAGCGCGCGCAGTCCGTTCGCGTACGTCTTGCTTACGCCGCGCACCTCAACCGCCCGTCCCGCAGGGTACTCGGGTGCTGTCCCGGTGCGCGAGGTAGTGGGCGTAGCATTAGTGCGCGATTCCGACATCGAGATGCTCGATCCCTGCTTGTGCTACTGGCCCATCGAGATGCGCCTCGACCTCGCCGCAAATCCTCGAATCACGAGTCGAGACGGCGCTTCAGGAGCGCCCCATCTTTCATGACCGCCGTCAGGCGTCGTTCGTCTTGAAGGATCCGAATGTCCTCCAGCGGATTGCCGCGTACTAGCAAGAGATCGGCGAGATAGCCAGTTTTGATTTGACCGAGTTGTCCGCTCATCATCATCATTTCGCCGCCAAGCCTGGTCGCTGCCACGATGGCGTCCATGGGCGAGAATCCCAACAGGTTTACGAAATGCTCCAGATCGCGCGCATTGCTCCCGTTCGGGTTCCAGGCAAATCCATAGTCACCGCCCGGCAGCACGCGCACGCCGCGCCGCTTGAGTTCGCGCATCGCTCCGATCGTGGCGTCCAGCTCGCTCTCCAGAATCGCCCTTTCTCGGGGCTCGCGAGCGCGACCGAATTCGGGACCGCGTTCTAGCATCGACACTGTCCAGCCGATGGTTGGGGCGACGAAGACGCGATCCTTGTGCGCCTCCAGCAGGTCGCAGGCTTCCTCGTCCACAAGGTTGGCGTGATAGATGATCTGGACGCCGTGCCGCAGACACAACTTCACCGACTCGGCGCTGCGAGCGTGGGCCGCGACGCGAAGCCCATGCGCGCTAGCAACAGAACACACGGCCGCGACCTCGGCTTCCGCCATCACGGTTTGGCGGGAGCGCGCTCGCGGCAGCAGCGTGTCTCCGGAGGGGTTGATCTTTAGCGTGTCCACGCCCTCGCGACACATCTCGCGGGCGTAGCGGCGGAATCCCTCCGGTCCGTCTTGAACAACCGCGAACGACTCCTGATAGATGTGGCTCAGCTGCGCGTCACCCAGGCCGCTCGTCACAGTCAGTTCGGGACTGGCGGTCAGCAGCCTCGGGCCAACGACGTCGCCGGCGTCGATCGACGCTCTCACCGCGACGTCCAGGCGTGGCTTCGCGGAAGCTGCGCTCACGCAGCTGGTAAAGCCATGCTCCAGGAGGAGGCGCGCATACGCCGCGGTGCGCAGCGTATGTTCCTCGGGTGGGGTGTTGCCGAGATCTGTACCAACCTTGATATCGGTGAACGACAGGTGAGCATGCGACTCGATGAGACCGGGCATGAGAGTCCCACCTTTGCCGTCAATGGTCTGCGCCCCTTCCACGGTCAACGCGACGTCTGGCGGCGCGACGGCAGCGATGCGATTTCCGTCCACTAATACCCGCGCGGGGAAGGGCGGCGCACCGCTGGCGTCGAGGACAGCGACGTTCGTGAACAGGAGTCTGGCCATTTTTATCGCGCGCCGGCCTGGTTCACCTGAGCACGCCGCTGAAGTTGTACCATGGCGCGCGCGCGGCTTTGCCGAGATAGAGCAGCGGCGTCTTGTCCGGAGTGAGTTCGCCGCCATTGGCTTTGACGGTCTCGGCTTCCTGACGGTACTCGACGCAGACCAGGTATTCGCTGTAGGCGATGTCCCCGACGCGTAGACGATCTTCGGACTGTGTCCGGGTACAGGGGCCGACGCGGCCGATCTGATCGAGGTCGGCGCGCAGTTTCGCATCGTCAAGATTCAATGTCTCAGTCTTCTTGCCGGTGTTGACGGCGGTCTTGCGGGCCTCGCTCACCAGGGCCTTACGAAAGGCTTCCGCCTCTTTCTTGTCGAAGCGCGTCTGGATCGTCCCGGCGCGGTATTTCGACGGCTGCCGGGACACGGTGATCTGCAGAATCAGCGTGTCGTTACGCACGCGGACCTGACGCACCTGCTTGCTCTTCGGGTCGACGTAGACGAAGCGGAACGGCTGATCGAAAGTGAGCGCTTCGGCCTTGAGCTGATCGTTGCCCGTTGGCCGCAGCCGCACGATCGTGTTGCCAGGCGCGAGCCCTTTCGCGGTGTCCTCGATCTGCTCGCCGTTGCGTTGCGCGACGCTGATGGTATCGGGAGCCCACTTCACGCTCACGACGTCCTCAAGCCAGATCAAGCCGTGATTGGGGGTCTTCAGAGCGTAGAAATCTGGTGCCGAGAGGCGTCCGAAACGGACCACGTCGAAGCTTTCGCCGGAAGAAAGCAACACGCCGCCGCCGCTGCCGTTGCCGGACAAAGTCTCGATGACGCGGCGATAGTCGGCGCCTTGTGCTTCGCTCAGGCGCGAGATCCAAGCGGCCGATTCGCCGGTGAACTGCAGGGTTCCCTGCTGCTCCGGCGTCGAGTGAAACACCTGCACGGAAAGGCGGGCAATCACCCTTCCGTCCTGCGCAACGCAAACGAGCCCCGCTGGATCCTGAAGGATCTTGCCCCCGTTCTGGGCGCAGAAGGCCTCGTTGCCAGAGATCAATCTCGCAGCTGCAAGCTCGGCGGTCCTGTCCCCCGCGGAGAATGCATAGCGCACGATGTCAGACGCGTCGATCTCAGGCACCGCGCCTTGGAACCAGCTCTTCAGGAAGGCGATGTAGTCGTTGGCGCTAGATTCGAGCGCGACCTTGTAGTCAGGAACTAGAGTCGTGGCCTCTGCGGCTGAGTTATCGGGCGAGGCGCTCTTTTTCGGCCCTGCCTGACAAGCGGGAAGCGTGGGGAAAACGACGGCGATTGCTATTGCCGAAAGGAGAAGGCGTAAACGATGCATGGTCGTCCTGCGTCAACGCGGGATCGCTCTAGGGCGCCGCGAGTATAGACCAGGCGTGCATCGGGTTGCACCCGGCGCACGCCGCGTTGGACCGGGGAGGCTGTGGCAAAAGGAATCGAGTCTATGCAACGCTGCTGGCCTTGATCAGACCTCTGGCGAGCAACGTTCGAAATGCTTCATAGGTGCTTCTGATTCCAACCTCGAGTGGAACCGATCCATAGTTGCCCAGGTAAGCGCGTACTGGTTCGTCCGACAGATCCATTGGAAACGGCAGCGGATCTCCGGACCAATTCACTCGCATCGTCGGCGCGACGTTCCGGAGCACCTCAAGCGAGCGTTCTACCGTCGTGCTGACGCCGTTGATGTCGAACACCGGTGCGCCGTTGCGATCCTTCGCGACGGCCTGTACGAATG
>Ga0335080_10006669_pt1 | contig 11937 bp, 10 predicted proteins | sample Lox_Sample_34_FD_206720 | JGI IMG/M metagenome (GOLD analysis project Ga0335080, IMG submission 206720) | Soil microbial communities from Loxahatchee National Wildlife Refuge, Florida, United States - Lox_Sample_3.4 | ecosystem: Environmental > Terrestrial > Soil > Wetlands | place: USA...
GCGCGCCGCGGCTACCACGTCGCGCAGGGTGACTCGCCGCCGGTCAACCTGCTCGGCACGCTCTCCGTGTTCAGCCGCAAGGCCGACGATCCGCTGCACGTGCGGCTCGAGCTCAGCCTGGTCGACGCCGCGAGCGGCGCCGTGCTGTGGCGCGGCGAGGCGCGCAAGCCGGTTCCGGTGCCGGGCGCGCTCACCCTGGCCGAGGTCGCCCAGGACGCCGCGCCCGCGATCTTCGCCGAGGCCTTCGCCGCGCACTGAGCTACGTTCGCGCCGCGATGAACCCGGCGCGGCCCAACGCGGAGCTGCTGCTGCGCGCCTATGCGCGCGGCATCTTTCCGATGGCCGACCCGCGCACCGGCGCGATCGACTACTACAGCCCCGACCCGCGCGCGGTGCTTCCGCTCGACGACTTCCACCTGCCGCACAGCCTGGCGCGCAGGCTCCGGAGCGGCGTGTTCGAGATCCGCTCCGACACTTCGTTCGAGAGCGTGATTCGCGCCTGCTCCGAGCCGCGCCCCGACCGCAGCGAGACCTGGCTCGACGAGCGCCTGATCCGCGCCTATGTCGAGCTCCACGAGCGCGGCTTCGCGCACTCGGTCGAGGCCTGGCGCGATGGGGCGCTGGTCGGCGGCCTGTACGGCGTGCACATCGGCGCCGCGTTCTTCGGCGAGAGCATGTTCAGTCGCCCCGAGGCCGGCGGCCGTGACTCGTCGAAGGTCTGTCTCGCGGTGCTGGTCGAAAAGCTGCGCGCCGCGCGCTTCCACCTGCTCGACACCCAGTTCGTGACCCCGCACCTGGCGCGCTTCGGCTGCGTCGAGATCCCGCGCGACCAGTATCTCGAGCGGCTCGAAGAAGCCCTCGACCGCCGCGCACAGTGGCCCGTGCCATGAGGGTCAAGTAGCGTCGCGATGGATCCGATGTGCAGCCATGGCGAGCCTCATGGCGATGGTCGTGGCTTCGCTGGTCGGGATCCTGCTGCACGGCCCGCTCGACGGGCTCTTCGGTGTGCTGCCCGGCGAGGCGATCGGGCTCGTCGTTGCGTCGGTCGTCTACTTCTACGCGCGCCGCTGGCTCAAGGAGCTGCGCGGCGAGTGACTCGCGTCCTCACTCTGGATCGAACGCGATGCGCATCTCTTTCACGCCGTTGATGAAGTTCGAGCGCAGGCGGCGGGGTGGGGCGGCGAGGCGCGGGTTGCGCAGGCGGGTGAGCATCTCCTGGAAGATCACGGTCAGCTCGAGCCGTGCCAGGTTCGCGCCCAGGCAGTAGTGCTCGCCGATGCCGAAGGCGAGGTGCGGGTTGTCCTCGCGAGTCACGTCGAACGTGTCGGGCGCGACGAAGACGTCCTCGTCGCGGTTGGCCGACGGGTACCACACCACCACCTTGTCGCCCTTGCGGATCTTCTGGCCGCGGATTTCGGTGTCTTGAGTGACCGTGCGGCGGAAGTGGTGCACGGCCGGATCGAAGCGCACGAACTCCTCGACCGCGCGCGGCACGAGCTCGGGATTCTTCGCCAGGAGCTGCAGCTGGTCGGGGTGGGCGAGCAGCGCGCGCATGCCGTTGGTGGTGACCGTGCGCGTGGTCTCGTTCCCGGCCACGAGCAAGAGCAGGAAGAACGAGCAGAACTCGATCTCGGTGAGCTTCTCGCCGTCGATCTCCACGTTCATCAACGTGTTGGTGAGATTGTCGACGGGCTCCTTCTTGTAGCGCTCGGCGAGCTTCATCGCGTAGCCGAACATCTGCATCGAGGCGAGGCGCGCGTCCTCCTCGGTGTTCTGGAACTCGGGGTCGTCGAAGCCGATCAGCTTGTTCGAGAGATCGAAGATCAGCTTGCGGTCTTCTTGCGGAACGCCCATCAGCTCGCAGATCACCTGCAGCGGCAGCTCCGCCGCGAGCTCCTCCACGAACTCACACTCACCGCGCTGCGCGACCGCGTCGACGATGCGCTTGGACAGCGCGCGCAGATACGGCTCCTGCTTGGCGGTCATCTGCGGCGTGAAGCCGCGCTGCACGATGCGCCGGAACTTCACGTGCTGCGGCGGATCCATGTTGAGCATGATCATGCGCATGCCCTGGAGCGCCTGCTCGTCGCGGTCGGGGATGTTCGTGCCGCCGAGCCAGGACGAGAAGGTCTGCGGGTCGCGCGAGACCTGCTTCACGTCCTCGTACTTCGTGATGCACCAGAAGCCCGGCCCGCTGCGCTCCTTGTGGAAGTACACGGGTGCCTCGCGGCGCAGCTCCTTGAACCAGTGATGCGGGGTTCCGGCGACGAAGTTGTCGGGATCGTCGAGGTCGATGTGGTCGAGCGCCATCGCGGTTCCTCCAGCGTGCGCGATTAGAACACGTTCTACTTCGGGTGGCAACCCGAGCGTACCTTGAGACAGCGTCGGTCGCGTGGTCCAATCGCGCGCATGAGCCCCCACGCGATCGTCGAACGCGACGGACACGTCCTGCTCGTGACGCTGAACCGGCCCGAGGCCCGGAACGCCCTGTCTCCCGACATGCTCTGGCGACTGTACGAGGCATGGCGGCTCCTGGATCGTGATCCCGAGCTGCGCTGCGCCGTGCTGACCGGTGCCGGCGGCATGTTCTGCGCGGGCGCGGACCTGAAGACGATGGGGCGCGAGCAGCCGGACGCGGAGCTTTCGAAGCGCATGCTGGAGGTGCCCGACCTGCACTGGCAGGCGCTGCTGCGCCACAACCGGCCGATGAAGCCGATCATCGCGGCGGTCGAGGGCTATGCGGTCGCCGGCGGGACCGAGATCCTGCAGGGCACGGACATCCGGGTCGCGGGAGACACCGCGACGTTCGGAGTCACCGAGGCGAAGCGCGGGCTGTTCCCGCTGGGCGGGTCCACGATCCGGCTGCGCCGGCAGATCCCGTACACGCTGGCCGCCGAGATCCTGCTCACCGCGCGCCACGTGAGCGCGCAGGAGGCCAAGGAGTTCGGTCTGATCGGTCGCGTGGTGCCCGCGGGCGGCGCCTTGGAAGAGGCGCGCAAGATCGCGGCGCAGATCTGCGAGAACGGCCCGCTCTCGGTGCAGGCGATCCTCAAGTCACTGCGCACGCTCGACGAGAGCCTGCCGGAGTCGGTCGCGCTCGAGAAAGAGCTCGAGCTGGGCTGGCCGATCTTCGCCACCGAGGACGCCAAGGAGGGCCCGCGCGCCTTCGCCGAGAAGCGGAAGCCGGTCTACAAGGGCAAGTAGCCCGTCAGCAAGCGACCCCCGCCATGGTCTAGGCTTCCACTACACGAGAAGTAGAGGAGCGAGGCCCATGTGGGATTTCGAGACCGAACCGGAGTTTCAGCGCGAGCTCGACTGGGTCGATGGCTTCCTGCGCGAGAAGGTCGAGCCGCTCGACCTGGTGCTGGGCGAGGCGTACGACGTCGGCGACCCGCGCCGCAAGAAGGTGATCGACCCGCTCAAGAAAGAGGTGAAGGAGCGGGGTCTCTGGGCATGCCACCTCGGTCCCGACCTGGGCGGCTTGGGCTACGGCCAGCTGAAGCTGGCGCTCCTGAACGAGATCCTCGGCCGCTCGCGCTTCGCGCCGATCGTATTCGGTTGCCAGGCGCCCGACTCGGGCAACGCCGAGATCCTGGCGCACTATGGCAGCCCGCTCTTGAAGAAGAAGTATCTCGAGCCGCTGCTGAACGGCGACATCATGTCGTGTTACTCGATGACCGAGCCGCACGCGGGCGCTGACCCGACGCTGTTCCGCACGCGGGCCGTGCGCGACGGCGACTCGTGGGTGATCAACGGCGAGAAGTGGTTCTCGTCGAACGCGCGCTGGTCGTCGTTCCTGATCGTGATGGCGGTGACCAACACCGAGGGCGACCCGCACGGCGGCATGTCGATGTTCGTGGTGCCGACCGACACGCCGGGCGTGAAGATCATCCGCAACGTGGGCGTAGGCGTCGAGAGCGCCGAGCACGCGAGTCACGCGTACATCCGCTACGAGAACGTGCGCATCCCCGCGGACCACATCCTGGGCAAGCCGGGCGGTGCGTTCGTGATCGCGCAGACGCGGCTCGGCGGCGGGCGCATCCACCACGCGATGCGCACGATCGCCGCGGTGCGCAAGGCGTTCGACATGATGTGCGAGCGCGCGCTGTCGCGCGACGTGCGCGGTGGCCGGCTCGCCGACCTGCAGATGACTCAGGAGAAGATCGCGGACAGCTGGATCGAGATCGAGCAGTTCCGGCTGCTGGTGCTGCGCACCGCGTGGCTGATCGACAAGTACAAGGACTACAAGAAGGTGCGCAAGGACATCGCCGCGGTGAAGGTGGCCATGCCCAAAGTCTTCCACGACGTGGTGTACCGGGCCATGCACCTGCACGGCTCGATCGGTGTCTCGAACGAGATGCCGTTCGCGAACATGCTGATCACCGCCGCGGTGATGGGCATCGCCGATGGCCCGACCGAGGTGCACAAGATCACCGTGGCGCGCCAGATCTTGCGCGATCACAAGGCCACCGACGGCCTGTTCCCGAGCGGTCACATCCCGACCCGCAAGGAGGCCGCGCGCGCCCGCTTCGCGGACATGATCGAGTCGGAGGTGGGGAACCTCTAGGGCACTCGACTCACTGACCCGTGGGCATTGCTGCCAGCGCCTCGCCGATCTTGTCGAGGTGTCTCGCGGCCGAGCCCAGGCTGAGCTCGATCTGTCGCGTCCACAGGTAGGAGCGGTGGAGCGGGTAGTCGAGGTCCATGCCGATGCCGCCGTGCAGGTGCTGCGCGGCGTAACTGGTAAAGTTTCCGCCGTCGGCGGCCCAGATCTTCGCGACCGAGACCGCCAGCGACGCGGGCCGGTTCTCGGACAACAGGAACGCTGCCTGCTGTGCGGTGAGTCGCATCGCCTCGACGTTCACGAAGGCGTCGCCGGCGCGCTGGTGCACGGCCTGGAAGCTGCCGATCGGGCGGTCGAACTGTTTGCGCTCGCTGGAGTAGCGCGCGGTCATGCGCAGCGCGCGCTCGGCCACGCCGACCTGGATCGCGCACAGGCCCGCGACCGCGCGCTCGCCGATCCAGCGCGCGATCTCGCGGCCACGCGCCAGCGTGCCCAGCAGGTCTTGTGGCTTCGCGCGGACGCGGCGCAGAGTGAGCGTCGCCACGGGCTCACGGTTGGTCGAGCGCTGCAGCTCGAGCCGCACGCCGCTGGCCTTGGGATCGATCCAGAACCAGCCGATCCGACCCTGGCCCGCGGCCGCGGGCACGAGGATGCGCTCGGCGAGCTGCGCGATCGGCACGCAGATCTTGCTGCCCGTGAGTCGCCAGCCCGCGCCGTTGCGGTCGGCATGCGTCGACGGCCGCTCGAGGTCGTCGCCGTCGGGCTCCTCGAGCGCCGCGCTGAGCAGTGTCTCGCCGGCGACCACGCCCGGCAGCCAGGCACGCTTCTGCTCGGCCGAGCCGAACTGCGCCAGCGGCAGGGCGCCCAGCGCCACGGTCGCGAGATAGGGCACGGGCGCGACCGCGCGGCCGATCTCTTCCAACAACAGACACAGCTCGAAGAAGCCGAGGCCGCTGCCCCCGTGCTCCTCGGGCAGACACGCGCCCACCAGGTTCGCCTCGGCCAGCGCGTGCCAGAGCTCGCGGTCGATGCCCTCCTCGCCGGCCTCGACCTGCTTCGTGCGCTCGTGAGTCGCCTTGTCGGTGAGGATCTTGCGCGCGAGCTCTGCGAGCGCCTTCTGGTCGTCGGAGAGGGCGAAGTTCATGCCCGAGTCACCCCTTGTAGTGCGGCATCTGGAGCCCGGCCATGGCGATGATGTCGCGCTGCACTTCGTTCGTGCCGCCGCCGAAGGTCAGGATCAGCGCCGAGCGGTACATGCGCTCCAGCCGGCCCGCGAGCACCGCGCCCGGCGAGCGGCGGTGGATCGCCGCCGCCGGCCCGATCACTTCCATCAGCAGCCGGTAGGCTTCGACGAAGAACTCGCTGGCGTACACCTTCACGGTCGAGGCGTCGGCCGGGTGCAGGCGCGAGTGAGTCAGGGTCCAGGCCTGCTTCCACAGCATGAGCCGCAGCGCCTCGGCGCCGGCATAGCAGCGCGCCAGGTTGCGGCGCACGAACGGTTGGTCGATCACGCGCCGGCCGTCGGCGAGCTTGGTCGACTGCGCCCAGCGTCGCACCTCGTCGGACAGGCGCTCGAACGGCCCGATCGGGAACAGCGACACGCGCTCGTGGTTCAGCTGGTTGGTGATCAGCCCCCAGCCGTTGTTCACCCCGCCGACCAGATAGCGGTTCGGCACGCGCACCTGGTCGTAGTAGGTGGCGTTGGTGCGCACGTCGGCCATGGTCCAGATCGGAGTGAGTCGGAAGCCGGGCGCCGTGGTGGGCACGATGAAGATCGAGATGCCGCGGTGCTTCTTGGCGTCGGGATCGGTGCGCGCGGCGAGCCAGATGTAGTCGGAGAAGTCGGCCAGGCTCGTGAACGTCTTCTGGCCCTGAATGATCCAGTCGTCGCCGTCGCGCACCGCGCTCGTGATGAGTGACGCCAGGTCGGTGCCCGCGCCCGGCTCGGAGTAGCCGATCGCGAAGAACAGCTCACCCGCCAGGATGCGCGGCAGAAACTCGGCCCGCTGCTCGGCGCTCCCGTAGGCCATGAGCGTCGGGCCCACGGTATTGAGCGTCAGAAACGGCAAGGGGAATCCCGCGCGCTGCACTTCGTCGGCGAACAGGAACTGCTCGAGCGGCGTGCGGTTCTGCCCGCCGTACTCGGACGGCCAGCCGATCCCGAGCCAGCCGTCGCGCCCCATCTTCTTCATCGCGCGCCGGAACTGCGGTCCGCCGCCTTCGCCGCCCGCCGAGAGCTCGGCCACGAGCTCGGGAGTCATGAGCTTCGCGAAGTAAGTCCGCAGCTCGTCGCGCAGCGCTCGAAGATCTGGTGTCAGATCGATGTACATGGGTGCTCCTCGCGGGAGCCCATTAGAACGTGTTCCAAAAAACAGGGCAAGCGCCCCGCGAGGATGCCGCAAGCGAACGCGCGCAGCGAGGCGAAGCCGAGCGAAGGAGGGTGGCGCGGCTGTGCCGCGCCGGGACCCTAGAGACCCGCCGCGGCGCTGCTCTTCTTGCGCGCTTCGCGCTCGCGGCGGGCGATCGCGGCCAGGATCACGCCTTCGCGAATGCCCCAATCGCTGATCATCATGCCGGGGAGCCGCAGCTCCTGGAGCACGGTCGAGAGGATCAACGCGCCCGTCGGCAGGAGATCGGCGCGGCGCGCATCGATGCCCACCATGTCGAGCCGCTCCTCGTGAGTCGAGCGGCGGAGCTTCTGGGCCAGCTTCTCGAGCTGGTCGGTCGAGACCAAGAGGCCGCGGATCGCCCCGTCTTCTTCCTCGAGGATCAGCCGCCCGAGCGCGCGCGCGGTTCCGCCGGCCACGATGCAGCGCACCGGCTGGAGCGCCTTGATCTGCGGCACCAGCGGCTTCAGTGACTCCTCGACGCGCTCGCGCAGCGCGCGCGCCTGGCCGCTGGTCATCGGGTCGGAAGGCTCGAACTCGCCGTGCAGGCGCGCCACCCCGAGCCGCAGCGTCTCTTCGAAGCGCAGGTGCGAGGCATTGCCGACCGCGAGCTCGAGGCTGCCGCCACCCAGGTCGAGGCCGAGCGCCGGCTCGTCGCCCAGACCGACGCGGCGGCGGAAGGCCGAGAAGATCAGCCGCGCCTCCTCCTGACCGGACAGGATGCGCACGTTGGTGTCGAGCGCGCGCCCGAGCTGCTCGGCCAGCTTGCGACCGTTCTTGGCGTCGCGCAGCGCGGCGGTCGCGGTCGCCAGCACCTGCTCGGCGCCGGCGCGCACCGCGGCGCGGCCCAGCCGGCGCGCGGCGTCGACCGCGCGCTCGCAGGTCTCGGGCGGAATCAGACCGTCGGGTCCGATCGCGGCGCCCAGCCGCAGCATCTCGCGCTCGCGCGCGACCCGCTCCAAGTGACCGTCGGGCGTCGCGTCCGCGACCAGCATGTGGAACGAGGTGCTGCCGAGGTCGGCCACCGCGATCCGGAGTCTTTCGCCTTCGGCGCCGGTGCCGAACGCGTGGCGCGGCGGCGGCAGATAGGCGACCCGGAGTGTCTCACCCAGCGTTCCCTGGAACACCCAGGTCGAGCCCTTCGGCACGACGCCGCCGCCCTCGAGCTCGAGCGCGCCGGGCCAGAGTTTCTCAACCAGCCCGGGAATCAGATCTCCGTGAGAGCAGAGCGCGACCGGGCGGCTACCGAGTGACTGGATCAGCGACATCGCGTCGCTCATGCTCGAGCCCTCGCCCAGCTTCGGCTCGATCTCGACCGGCAGCCCGAAGCCCGCGGCGAGTGGCTCTACCGTCTGCCGGCAGCGCAGCGCCGGGCTCGAGATGACTCGCGCCAGCGGCACGCCGTCGAGTCTCTCGACCAGGCCCATGGCCTCGGAGTGACCCGCGGCGGACAGCGGCCGCAGCACGTCTTCGTGCCACCACGATGCGCGGCTCTCCGCCTTGGCGTGCCGGATCAGGTAGAGCTTCATCCGGGACGAGAACGTAGACCGTTCGTGCCGAAAACGCTCTGCGGGCGCTAGCTCGCGCTCGGGAGTGAGCGGTCCTTGGCGAGTCGTTGGAAACGATCGTGTGACGTCGGTGTGGCGGTTTCGCGCTTCTGCCAGCTGCCGTCGGACAGCAGCGTCCACGCGAGCGCGTTCGGCGCCAGATTGATCTCGAGGATCTCCTCGAGCCGCGCCTGCAGCACCGGGTCGTCGACCTGCGCGAGAGTCTCGACGCGCTTGTCCAGGTTGCGGTTCATGAGATCGGCCGAGCCCAGGTAGTAGCGCGCGCCGCGGCCCGGCTTGCCGAAGCGGTAGACGCGCGAGTGCTCGAGGAAGCGGCCGATGATCGAGCGCACGCGGATGCGCTCCGACATCCCGGGCACGCCGGGGCGCAGCGAGCAGATGCTGCGCACCGCGAGGTCGATCTCGGCGCCGGCGTTCGACGCCGCGTACAGCGCGTCGATGATGCCCTCGTCGCACAGGTTGTTGATCTTGATCGCGATCCGGCCGTCGCCTGACTCGGCCTCGCGGCGGATCTCTTCGAGCAGCCGCGGGCGCAGAGTGACCGGCGCGACCATGAGCTTGCGGTAGCTCTGCGGCCGGCCGCCGCCCGTCAGGTAGTTGAAGAGCTCGGTCAGGTCCTGGCCGAGCTCGGGCCGCGCCGTAAGCAGGCCCACGTCCTCGTAAGTGTCTGCCGTGATCGGGTTGTAGTTGCCGGTGCCGATGTGGCAGTAGCGGCGGATCTGCGCGCCCTCGCGCCGCACCACGAGCGCGACCTTCGCGTGCGTCTTCAGCCCGACGATCCCGTACACGACGTGCACGCCCGCCTGCTCGAGCCGGCGCGCCCACTCGATGTTCGAGCCCTCGTCGAAGCGCGCCTTCAGCTCGATCAGCGCCACGACCTCTTTGCCCGACTGCGCGGCGCGGATCAGCGCGCGCACGATCGGATTGTCGCGGCCCGAGGTGCGGTAGAGCGTGTGCTTGATCGCCAGCACGTCGGGATCGGTCGCGGCCTCGGTCAGAAACGACTCGACCGAGCTGCGGAACGAGTCGTAGGGGTGGTGCACCAGCACGTCGCCTTCCGAGATCGTGCGGAAGATCGCCTTCTTGCCCTCGTCGCCCGCCAGCCGCGCGGGGGTCTGCGGGTGCCACGGCTCGTCCTTGAGCTCGGGCCGGTGCAGGCCATACAGCGCCCACAAGCCGGCCAGGTCGAGCAGCCCGTCCATCACGTACACGTCGTCGGGCGTGAGCTCGAGCTCCGAGACGAGCACCTCGCGCACCTTGGTCGACATGCCGCGGTCGACCTCGAGCCGCACCGCGTCGTTGAGGCGCAGGCGCCGAGTGAGTCCCGACTGGATCGCGGCCAGGAGGTCGCGCGCGCCGTCCTCGTCGACGGCGAGATCCGCATCGAGCGTGAGCCGGAACGGGTGGTGCGACACCAGCTCCATGCCGGGGAAGAGTGACTCGAGGTTGGCCGCGATCAGCTGCTCGACCGGCAGGAAGCGCTGGCCGTCGGGCAGCGCGTAGAAGCGCGGCAGCAGCCGCGGCACCTTCACGCGCGCGAACCGGTTCTCGCCGCTCGCCGCGTCGCGCACCACGACCGCGAGGTTCAGCGACAGGTTCGAGATGTACGGGAACGGGTGCGCGCGGTCGACCGACTGCGGTGTCAGCACCGGCAGGATCTCGTCCTCGAAGATGCGCGCCAGCCGCGAGCGGTCGATCTCGTCGAGCTGACTCCACTCGACCAGCCGGATCCCCTGCTCGGCGAGCTTGGGCAGGAGCTCCTTCTGCAACAGGTTCTCTTGCTCGCGCAGCTGCTCGAGCACGAGCGGCCGGATCTCGGCGACCTGCTCGCGCGGCGAGCGGCCGTCGATCGACGGCACAGTCACTCCCGCGTCGATCTGCGCGTGCAGACCCGCGACCCGCACCTGGAAGAACTCGTCCAGGTTCGAGCTCACGATCGCCAGGTACTTCACGCGCTCGAGCAGCGGCTGCGCGGGATCGTGCGCCATCGCCAGAACGCGGCGGTTGAACTCGAGCCAGGAGAGCTCGCGGTTCAGGTAGCGGCTGGACGGCGACGAGAGCGAAAAGGGAGCGCCGTTGGGCGCCGGATCCGCGGCAGGGGTGTCTTCTGGGGTCGACATGGTTAGACGGTACCGGGCCCTTCGGGGGATCCGGTCTCCCATCATATTACATTCGCATGACGATTCCGGGTAGGCGCCCGTAAGGGCGCGAACTTGCGCGCGAACTTACCGCTCTTTTTCCGGCAGCGCGGCCAGCCGGTAGCCGACCCCATGGAGGCTTTCGAGCACCCAAGCCGCCGGGCCCAGCTTTCGCCGGATGCCCTTCACATGGGTGTCGACCACCCGCGGCGTGCGGGCTGCCCCGTCGGGCCAGATCTCGGTCAGGATCTCGTCGCGGGTGAACACGTGGGACGGCCGCCGCAGCAGCAGCCCCAGCAGCGCAAACTCGATCTCGGTCAGCGCCACGGAGTCGCCGTCCGCGAGCACGGAGCGGCGGCCGGGATCGAGCGAGATGGGCCCGTGCGCGAGCGGCGGCTCGGGCGCCTGGCGCTCCCCGTCGGCCCGGCGCAAGAGCGCCCGCACCCGCAGCGCGAGCTCGCGCGCGAAGAACGGCCGCACCACCACGTCGTCGGCGCCGGCTTCGAGTGCCAGGATCCGGTCGAGATCGGAGGTGCTGCGCGTGACCACCAGGATCGGGACGTCCTTCGCGTCGGGGTTCTCGCGAATCGCGCGACACACTGCGAAGCCCGACTGGTCGCGCAGGAACATGTCGAGCACCACGGCTTGCGGGGTAAAATCGCGAAGCCGTTCGGCTGCTTCGCTCGCGCTCGAAGCCTCGGCGAGCGTGAAGCCGGCCGCCGAGAGACAGCTCGCCAGCTCGGCTCGGCCGGATGGATCCGAATCCACGACGAGAACACGCGCCACGATCGCGTGGTTTAGCAGGCGAACGAAGCGCCACGTTCAAGGAACGGTGTTGTCTGTGTGAAGTCTCGGGTGCGCCGTCTCCTGGAAACGCCATCCGATCGTCACTGGGGGCGAGCGCCGTCTCTCCGGAACGGCGCTAGCCTCGGCTCGTGAGGCGAGTTGGGAGCACCGCAGTGCTCGCGGTAACCGCCACTGCAGCTGTTGCCGTGGCTGTTGCGGTCCTGCACGGGCCGGGCTCGAGCGCATCCGAGCCCGCAGCGCAGATACCAGCCGCGAGCCACCCGCTCGCCGTCGCTCCGGCGGATACGACGGGGACGGAGCCGCAGAAGCCCCGGGTCGCGCTGCCCGCTGCGAAGGCAGCGACTGCGCCGAGCGCTCCGCGGCAGCAGGGCGAGACCCCGGCACAGAATGACCTGCGCGCGCTCGAAGATCAGGCGCTGCGCCAGATCGACGTGATGCCGATCCTGCGCGCGGCGGGAATCGACGCCGCCGCC
>Ga0335080_10006671_pt1 | contig 11937 bp, 13 predicted proteins | sample Lox_Sample_34_FD_206720 | JGI IMG/M metagenome (GOLD analysis project Ga0335080, IMG submission 206720) | Soil microbial communities from Loxahatchee National Wildlife Refuge, Florida, United States - Lox_Sample_3.4 | ecosystem: Environmental > Terrestrial > Soil > Wetlands | place: USA...
TTTCAAGTGCGCGGATATCCTTGTCCCCAGCAGCCTGACGTGCCTGCCCAGCCAGACAAGGACCTCCCGGCTTCCGACTAACGGCAAGACCGTGGCAGCGCAGTAGCATCACTCCAGCAATACCGTAGTAGCAACCATGTCGCAAGCATGTCGCTAGGACGTTCCTTGCTTGTTCTTAGCTTTCCGCTCCTCTTATTACCCCAGACGCCCTCCGGGCCTCTCTCACTGCCCCGTTAGTTTACACACGTCGGAAGCGTTGTCAAGGTTGGTCACCGCGAGAGCGCCCCTGGATCGACCGCAGCCCAACTACCGGCGGCGTGTGGCTCGACAAAGGGGAATGGGAGGCTCTCAAGAGCAAGGGTTTGCATGTCGCGTTGAATCTCATCTTCACAGCCGGCTACCAGCGTCAGGTCAGGTCTGACGAATATGCCCGAGCACTGACGGAGACCTTCCGGGACCGGATTGGCACAGCGGATTTTTCAAAGGTTGTGGAGTTTGCAGCCTGGCTTGCTGGTCACCCCAAGCGCCGGGACATTTGCTGTTACTTGCTGGACAGTCTTGAACAAAAGACCGAATCGGGCGCCTCACCCAGTGCTCCGCCAGCATCGGCGAACTGACCGCTAGTGTCGGTTTTCCTGAATTTCATGATCCTCCTGCAGGCTGCCTTGGGCGGGGCTTTCCATGCACGGCCGCGGCACAGGCCCAGGCGGATTTGCCATGACTTGCGGGGATACTTGACACAGTTGCCTAATAGTGTGATAATGACACTAACAAAATGAAGACTTCGGTTCAAAACCTGCCCGGTGCCCAAGCGCTGCTGACGGATCTTTACCAACTCACCATGGCGTATGGGTATTGGAAAACGGGCAAGGCAGATCAGGAGGCGGTCTTCCATCTGCTGTTTCGCAAACAACCATTCCAGGGCGGCTTCACGCTTTCTTGCGGCTTGGCAGACAGCATCCAGTATTTGCTCGGATTCAAGTTCAACAAATCCGATCTCGATTACCTCGGGCGATTAAAGGGCAACGATGGCAAGAGGTTGTTCGAACCCGCCTTTCTGAAATACCTCGGCGGTTTGAAATTGCGGTTGGATGTGGATGCGATTCCGGAAGGAACGGTTGTCTTTCCTCAGGAGCCTTTGCTGAGGGTTCGCGGGTCCATATTGCAGGCTCAACTCGTGGAAACCGCGCTGCTCAATCTGCTCAACTTTCAGTCCCTGATTGCCACGAAGGCCGCGAGGGTCTGCCTGGCCGCGCAAGGGGATCCGGTGGTAGAATTTGGGTTGCGGCGCGCGCAGGGGATTGACGGCGCGCTGACGGCGAGCCGGGCGGCTTACATCGGAGGATGCAGCGGCACTTCGAATGTGCTGGCCGGAAAGCTCTTCGGCATCCCCGTCAAAGGGACCCACGCCCACAGTTGGGTAATGTCGTTTGAAAACGAGGCTGACGCATTCAGCGCGTATGCCGACGCCCTCCCAAATAATTGCATCTTCCTGGTAGATACCTACGACTCGCTCGAGGGAGTGCGGCATGCGGTCGAGGTTGGCAAGCGGCTGAGGAAACTAGGCCATAAGCTAGCCGGAATCCGCCTTGATTCGGGCGACCTCGCTTACCTCAGCGTTGAGGCGCGCAAGATACTCAATGCCGCAGGTTTCAAAGATGCGGTCATCGTCGGCAGCAACGATCTCAACGAACACCTGATCGCCAGCCTCAAACAACAAGGTGCGGCGATCAATATGTGGGGCGTGGGAACGATGCTGGTAACCGCCTACGACCAACCTGCCTTGGGCGGCGTCTATAAGCTCTCGGCCATGCGCGGATCCGATGGGACCTGGGACCACAAGATAAAACTTTCAGAACAGACGGTGAAGGTGACGAATCCCGGCGTGCTCCAGGTGAGGCGCTTTCGCAAGGTTAATGAGTTTATCGGCGATGCCATCTACGACGAAACACGCCCACTTCCTAAGCTGATTACCATCGTGGATCCAACCGACTCGACGCGGCGCAAGCATTTCCCGGCGGCCACGGATTACGAGGATCTGCTCATTCCCGTTTTGCGGCGCGGCAAACTTATGTATGACCTGCCGTCGCTGGATTCGGTCCGCGCACGGGCTCAGCGCCAATTGGCGATGCTGCATCCGGGTATCAAGCGGTTCGAGAATCCGCATCAATATCCGGCGGGCCTCGAACTCACGCTGCACGAGTTCAAAACAGAATTGATCCTTCGAGCGAAGGGTGAGATCTGAAAGCGCGGCTATTATTAAGCTCCTGAGACTTGGAGCTGCGGTATTGAATCCGGTTCCGCTGAGTTGGGCCTTGGATGCGAGAATCTCAAGAGCCTTGATGATTGACCCATAACAGATGTCCTTTCGCAAACTTACCGCCTGTTAGCCACATTATTCAGGGCTTCCCTGATCCGGAGTAGATGCCTTCTCGGCGGCCAAGACCATGTTGGTCGGCGGCCAAGGCAGGGAATGGCCTCCCAGGTCAGTAATCTCGACGCGCCCCGCGTATCGATGTTCAACAATCCAAGGATTGGTATAAACTCGAGAGCCTTCAGCGGGCTGGTTGGGATTCTCGAGGACATGGAAGCCGACTTCCGAAAGCACGGACTTCCATCGATTGAAATCCCAAAAGCAGAACTCTTCGTTCATCTCGGACTTCCAATTGTCAGCGTAATCCTTTTTCGACAGAAACTCCGCAGCTTGGCGAAGGGCAAGCCGGAGAACGGGGCGACCGTTGTGCCGAGCCTTTACAACCGGAAACGGCCGCCGGCCGCCGAGAAAGTCTTGAGCAAACGCCCGAAAGCGGCTGCGCGTGGAGAGTCGCGTTAACCACGCAGCCTCTCGGGTTTCATGCCGGTCAAGTTCGGCGGGCGTGGGATTCTCACCATCGCAATCCGAACACCAGAGCATGATTTCCTGATCACCGTCCTCCGGTCCGACCACGTCGCGAATGATCAACCGCCCGCCGGGCCGCAGTTGGCGGAACTTCTCGGCGAGATAATTGCGCACCGTCTGCTCTTGTTCGGCGTAGCTCCAGAGCTCGTGCAGCGTGCTGTTGCAAATGGTCGTGTCAATGGAGTCGGACTCAAAGAGACGGTCGAGCAGGTTGCGGTGGAAGAAGTGGACGTATGCGCCGCCAAATTCGCCCGCGCGCTGGCGTTCGTGAAAGCGGCCGGCGAACTCGGAGGACAAATCGATGCCGAAGAGGTCTGAGTCTGGAAAATCCCGGCTGATTTCTGCCAGCAGAGCACCATCCGCGCAGCCTTCGTCCACAATCCGGCCCGGTTTGATCCCATGTCGGATGTCGAGATACTTGAGGCGAATGATCTCGTTCATGCCTCGGGCGTAAGAGCTGTAATTTCGAGTCGCGGTCAGGCTGCCTTCTTGATTCGTCAGTGGGTCCTGATACAGGCGAGCGATCCGCTGCGGCACTTCCGGAAAATCCTCGAACAGGCTGGAATGGCTGTGCGCCAGATTGCCCGTGACCAACGGGTTCAACCCCCACTTGTTACCGCAGGAGCCGATTGCGCGGATGATCTCAATCGGTGTCGGCGGATGCGAACCCGTTTCAGTCATCTCCGCAGGGGCGATCGAAAATCCGAGCTCTCTGTAGAGCCTGATCACCTCGGGCGTTGAACAGAGGACAAGGCAATTCTCAGGCGTGAGTTGAATTGCTTGCTCACTTTGGAGTCCGATCTCCTTGAGGGTGAAGGTGGCAAAATTCTTCGTGTGTCCGTAATGCGGTATGCCGTAAACCCGGTAGCGGAACTTCAGATCTGCCTGCAGCTGCCGGGCAAACCGGTCCACGCCGACTGCGCGAAGGTGAAAGGGAATCGGATTAAACCGGGAGTTTTCCTGATTTGCGGACGTAATCGCGAAAACAATTTCCGTCGGCGGCATCGAAAGCGCGGCCCGCCCGGAAACATAACCGGGGAGTGAAGCGGGCGGTCCGCTCAATACCTGCTTTAGATAGCGCTCCTGGAAGACCGTGTTGACGAGATGGCGCCCCGGAAACAACAAATAGCTCATGCGTGTCCGTATTTTGGTTTCGAAAGCCCATCGCCCCGCCACTTCAGCTTCTCGCTGAGGATGTCGTAATAATTGATTTCCGGCAGAAACGCGATGGGCACCGAGTCCCGTGAGGTCTGCACCCGGATAATGCTTTCTGGTGTGGCGCGCCCAATCGTCATGCCATCCATTTGCACGATGCCCGGCCCGGATGTCGGGTCGAGCTTCATTTCGACCGTTTCAGTCGAATTGACCACGACTGAGCGATTCGTAAGCGATTGCGGACAAATCGGGGTGATCGTGAGGACGTTACACTCCGGACTGATGATCGGTCCGCCGGCCGCCAGCGAATACGCCGTGGAACCTGTCGGCGTGGCCACGATCAAGCCGTCACAGCGATAGCTGGTGAGCCGGCGGTTTCCAACTCGCGCAGAAATACCGATCAAGTGCGGGTTATCACCCCGCACAATCAGGGCATCGTTCAAAGCCCACGCCGGCACGGGCTTTTTCTTTCCCTCAATTTCCAGTGCCAGTGCAGTCCGCTGGCTGATGATGAATTCCCCGTCCAGAATTCGCCGCATCTCCTGCCGGACGCGGTTGCCCGGAATCGAGGTGATGAATCCCAGATACCCGATGTTGATCCCTAAAATGGGGATGCCGGAACCGCGGAATCGATGAGCGGCCTGCAGCAGCGTGCCGTCACCACCGCACGCAATTACGAGGTCGGCTGTCCAATTCCGCAAATCGGCCAGGCGCCGATACAGATTCTTTTGCAGGGGGAGGGTTTCAACCCACCGTTGCTGCACGCGCTCGCGATCGAGGACCGCTTTGAGAGCGGCGCCCGTTTGTTTCGCGTGTCCTTTGGTCGGATTGATGATGATAACGACCTTGCTGATTTTCATGTTCAACTCGGAACTTGTGGACGCCATGCCGAATCCCTAAAGAGATCCTCAACGAGGCGCATAGCTTCACGTAACCGTTCCTCCTGCGAACCACGCAGGAGCTTCCATGGCAGGCTTTGCGCGGCCAGCACTTGTTCGAACCATATGTGCATTTCATGGCGGATGTGCTCCCCGTCACGCAAGCCATCCTGCACGAATGGAATGTCGTCGCCGGTCAACAGATACAAGTCGCATCGGCTGTTGCGAGCGATGCCCTCCACCTGCTTACTGTGCGTGCCCATATAGCGGCGATGCCACAGCACGGTCGCGAACGCGTTCGTATCGCACACGAGAACCCTGTTTGCGTCGCTAGCGGCTTTATCCTCGAGGCGAGTCTGTTCTTCGGCGATGTGGACGAATTCTTCGGTTCGCCAAGCGAGGTCACCATTTGCCAGCTTTCCAGCAGAGTATTCACGGCCGTATTCCTCAACACAGACCGTCTGGAGTTGTTCCGCCAGAGCCTTGGCAAGCGTTGTTGTTCCTGTGGATTCAGCACCGACCACGCAAACCCGCTTCGCAAACCAAGCCCGCACCGGCGGTTCGATGAAATCCCAGTTCGCATACGGGTCATTGCGCACCGCCGTCCCGGAAATCCGCACGCGTTCGCGTGGCTTGTCGACCAGGACGTGTTTCGCGCCCATCAACTCCGCGTAGCGGTCGCCGTAATCCTCAGAGGTGAACACCGCGTCAGGCGCCCGGCCGAGCCACCGCACCGTATTCTCCGCCCAGATCCGGGAGTCGTTCTCGTCGTAGCGATCATCTATCACCATGACCTCGGTGGTCGGGTGAATCTCCCGCAACCAACGGCCGCGCAGTTCCCCTGGAATAGTGTCCGTTGGTTTTGCGCAGAGAATCACAACCGTCCGCTCCGATTGCTCAGCCGCGGCATCAATGAGCAGCTTGTGACCGCGGTGCGGCGGGTAAAACTTGCCAATCACCAGGCCGAGGCCGTGTTTCATTGTGCCCACGCTCCCCTCTTCAGGCTGTGCGACCATTCCCGGACTCCCACTAGGCACATCGCCAGGAAGACCGCATAGAGCACTGCGGTAAGCGGGAGTTGGCGACTGACGTAGAGCGGAATATAGATCACATCTGCGGCGATCCAGAACCACCAGTTCTCAAAACGCTTCCTGCACAAGAGATATTGCGCCGCCAGACTCAGCACGGTAGTCATTGCGTCCCAAAGAGGCGCGGCATCGTTCACCCTAACGAGCACTTCGCGCATTCCCCAGGTGCACAATGGAATGAAAGCCGCTAGCGCGATCCACTCACCTCGGGTGGTCCGACTGATTTTTAAGGCCGTGCGGTTCTTGCCCCCGAAAATCCAATTAAACCAGCCGTAAATACCGAGGCCGAGATAGACGATCTGTAGGCTCATGTCAGCGTAGAGTCGGCCACGGAGGAAAAGGACGAAAAAAAAGACGTTGTTGGCCAGACCAACCGGCCAGTTCCACAGATGCTCCCGCACGACCAGCCAGACACAAACCCCGCCCGTGACAAATCCCCACGCCTCAGCAACCCCGATGGTCCACCAGCTACGATAAGAAGCCACCAGCACAGCCAGGGAAATGACGAGCATGGCCGCTGTCTCCCGCGGCTTAAGTCCCAGCCACAGCCTTGGGCCGCGCTGGAGCGGTTCCGAGGCGGGGCTCGCCATCGCTGTCGGACTTGAATCCATGGGCGGCAGGTTAACAAAAGCGCCTGTCGGACTCACGTTTTCGTTAATAAAAAAATATCCATTGAGGGGGTTGACATCGTGTGTATAATACACTATCAATAGAATGTGTAAATAGAACACTTATAAAAGATGAGCCTGGAAACGACAATTATGTATCGCCCGGTGGGGCCGAAAGAACTCGAGTTGATCGCCGCCAGCGGATACCGCGAGTTTCCTCCCCGCTTGGCGGAGCAGCCCATCTTCTATCCCGTGCTAAACGAAGAATACGCCCGGCAGATCGCCCGGGAATGGAATGTCCCGGCCAGCAACTCCGGCTATGTCACGCGGTTCGCTGTGCGAAAGGAATTCCTGGCACGGTATGCGGAGCACCAGGTGGGGGCTTCTGTCCACCGCGAGTTGTGGATTCCAGCCGGAGACCTGGACGAGATGAATCGGAATATCGTTGGCGTGATTGAAGTAATCGCGGAATACAAACCGGAAGGCATCCAATGAAACGAATCCTTTTCTACCGCGTGAAAGAGCCCTATGGCGAGTTTTCGAATTTCGCCCCTTATCCCCTCGAATTGAAGGGGAAGACCTGGCCGACTTCCGAACACTATTTCCAGGCGCAGAAATTTGCTGGAACAGGCTATGAGGAAGCGGTTCGGCTTGCCGATTCGCCTGTGACCGCTGCCTCCATGGGACGCAGCCGTGAGCGCATGCTGCGCTTGGGCTGGGAAGGCATGAAAGAGGACATCATGCGCGAAGCGCTGCGGGCCAAGTTTACCCAACATCCTCAGCTACAGGCATTACTGCTCGCCACAGGCGACGCGGAATTGGTTGAGCACACGACCAACGATCGCTATTGGGCGGATGGCGGCGACGGCGGTGGAAGGAATCGATTGGGTCAATTGCTCATGGAACTCCGCGCACAATTACGGTGAAAGCTCACTCGCTCATTAACATAACGAAACGATAACCAGTTTATGCGACATACATACCAATATCCTCGAGCGGCCCTGACCGTGGACTGCGTGGTCTTCGGCTTGGACGACAGCGAACTGAAGGTGCTGCTCATCCAGCGTGCCCTTGAACCGTTTAAGGGCAAATGGGCATTGCCCGGCGGCTTCGTCCGCGTGGAGGAAACCCTGGATGAGGCCGCCCGCCGCGAACTCGGCGAGGAAGCCGGCCTGAAGGACGTGTTCCTCGAACAACTTTACACGTTCGGCACCGTGGATCGCGACCCCCGTGAACGCGTTGTGAGCGTGGCCTATTACGCGCTCGTCAAGCTGGCCGCTCATGAGACGAAAGCCGCCACCGACGCCGCGGATGCCCAGTGGTTTCCAATCTCCCAAGTCCCGAAGCTGGCCTTCGACCATGCCGAGATTCTGAGCACTGCGCTGGGCCGGCTAAAGGGGAAGGTGCGTTACCAGCCTATCGGTTTCGAGTTGCTGCCGCCCAAGTTCACGCTCTCCCAGCTTCAGCACCTCTACGAGGCGGTGCTGGGAAGCGATTTAGACAAGCGGAACTTCCGGAAGAAGGTCCTGAGTTTTGGCCTGCTGGTGCCGCTCAAGCAAACCCTGATGACCGGCCGTCATCGCCCGGCGCAATTATTCCGCTTCAACGCGGACAAATACGAGAAGCTCAAGCAACGCGGATTCAATTTTGAAATTTGAAAGCATTTTAATTCCCAGAACCACCACAAAACGAAAGGCACGTTATGTTCGGCATTAAGTTCATCAAGGTCCAGCCCACTATCAACCTTCTGCAATACCGCAACGGGAAGATCGTCCGCGAAGGACTGGGGCTCTCCTTCTTTTATTATGCGCCCACCACGTCGCTGGTGGCCGTGCCGGTGGCGAGCACGGACACGCCGTTCATTTTCCAGGAAACGACGGCGGATTTTCAGACCGTTACCATTCAGGGCCAGGTCACCTATCGCGTCGGTGACCCCAAGCGCCTGGCCGCTCTGCTGAATTACACCCTGGCGCGGGACGGCCAGAAGTATGCCTCGGAAGACCCGCAAAAGCTTCCCGAGCGCGTGATTCACGTCATCAACGTGATCGCGCGGGCCGAACTCCAGAAGCTCCCGTTGCGAGAGGCTATCCGCGCTTCGGACGAACTGGTGCGGGCTGTGAAGGCGAGGTTGGTTGCATCGGATGAAATCACTTCGCTCGGATTGGAAGTGCTTGGCCTTTCGATATTGGCCATCAAACCAACCCCTGAGACGGCGCGGGCGCTCGAAGCCGAGACCCGAGAGCAAATGTTCCGCGAAGCCGATGAGGCGATCTACGCTCGGCGCAACTCGGCGGTGGAGCAGGAACGCGCGATCAAGGAAAACGAGTTGAACACGGAGATTGCTATCGAGACCAAAAAGCGACAGATCCGGGAAACCCAGATGGACGCCGAACGTGCGGTGCAGGAGAAGGAAGGCCTGCTTAAGAAGGAGGCGCTTGAGGCCAACATTGGTCTGGAAGACCGGCGCAAGAGTCTGGTCGCGCTGGCGGCGGACAATGCCAAGGCCGAGGCGGATGCGCGGGCCTACGGCGTGTCGAGCACGATGAAGGCGCTGGGAAGCGCCGACACGAAGATCCTCCAGGCGCTTGCCAGCACTGGCATGAGGCCGGAGCAACTCATCGCGTTCGCCTTCCAGGAACTGGCCAGCAAGGCGGACAAGATCGGCCAGTTGAACATCTCGCCGGATCTGTTGCGTGAATTACTGACCCCGCAACCTGCCCGAAAATGAACCGGCCAGCCGACAACAAAATCGTTCTCGTGACGCGACCGACGCGCCTGGCTGAATTGGTGATCCGGTTCAACACCGTCAGCCAGGCGAGGTTCTACGTCGAGCACCAGGGCGCGGACTTCTCGGACTACCTCCGCGAGGACGAGACTTATCATCGTGCGCTGACTGAGGCTCAGTCGGTCCTGTCACAAATGGGCCGGGTCCAGATGGTGGACCGTGGCTTCCTGCCCAACTTCGTGTTCGGACCGGACGACACCGTGGTCACGCTGGGCCAAGACGGATTGGTCGCGAACACGTTGAAATACATCAACGGCCAGCCTGTCGTTGGTGTGAACCCCGACCCGGAGCGTTGGGATGGACGGTTATTGCCATTCCGTGTGAGCGACCTGTCGAAATTGATGCCCGAAGTTGTGTTGCGGAAACGGCCGACGCGTTCGGTGACCATGGCCAAGGCGGCGTTGAACAACGGCCAGACCATGTATGGCGTGAACGACCTGTTCATAGGACCGAAGACACACTGCTCGGCCCGCTACCTCATCCGCAGCGGCGAAGCGAGCGAAACGCAATCATCAAGCGGCGTAATTGTCTCAACGGGCATGGGTTCGACCGGTTGGTTGAAGAGCCTGCTCACCGGAGCAGCAGCCATCACCCAATCGGCAGGCTCGAATCTGGCTCGGCAGACGACGGCGGATCTCTTCGCGGGCGAAGTCCCGAAGGCCAAAAGCGGTGCAAAGGCCCGCTTTAACGTGAAAACGGAGTTCGCCTGGGATGCGGACTACCTGTTCTACACCGTGCGTGAACCGTTCCCGACAAAGACGACGGGCGCCTCGCTGGTGTTCGGTCGCGTCAATCCCGAAACGCCGCTGATACTCGAATCCCGTATGGCCGAGAACGGCGTGATATTCAGCGACGGTATTGAGAAGGATTTCTTGGAATTCAACTCCGGGACGCAGGCCGTCATTGGCATCGCAGAACGCAAGGGATTGCTTGTTGAATGACCTTAGGCGAACCATGAAAACCGAAGGACGAATCGAAATCACCCGGATGGACATCAGAAAACTTCAGCTGGATGAGGTGTTTGCCTCCTGCCAAACCGGGCTCAGGGCGAAGGCCGTATGAAAACCATCCTCATCCTCGAAGACAACGACGAGCGCAGCGCGGCCTTTCAGAAGACCGTCGATGCGATGGGTGGCGGTTTCAAATTGAAGATCTGGCGCGACGCGCCTTCGATGATCGCCGAGTGCGAGGCGTTCTTTCCGACGGCGGCCCTCATCTCGCTGGATCACGATTTGAATCCACTGCCGGGGGCAACGGCTGATCCGGGAACAGGCGTGGACGTCGTACGGTTTCTGGGCGACTTTTTGCCCGTTTGTCCGGTGCTGATCCACTCATCCAACATCGACCGCGTTTACTCCATGCACAATGAACTCCGGTTCGCTGGATGGACGGTGGATCGGGTTGGCCCGCTCGGCACGGACTGGATTGAGAGGTCGTGGTTGCGCACCGCTCGACAACTGCTCGTCGAATACCCCAACACTTGGAAAGCTGATCTTCCCACCGACCACGCTGCTCGTGTTGAGCGTATGAAGTTGTCGTTGGATGGGCTCGGTTTGGGTGATGCCCTTGGCGAAATGCTGAGCTACCAGGCGCGCACGGCTCCGCGTCGGCTTGCCGAGAATAATCTTCCGGCTGGTCCGTGGTTTCATACGGATGACACGGAGATGGCGATCTCCATTTCCGCTGTGCTTAAGTCGCACGGCAGTGTGCATCAGGACGCACTCGCGAAGCGCTTTGCGCGCCGCTTCGAGCGCGACCCAGAGCGCGGTTACGGAAAGATGACCAGAATCCAGATGCGTGAAATCATGGCCGGCGCGAAGTGGCGCGACATGGCAGCAAGCGCTTTCGGGGGGCAAGGCTCGATGGGCAATGGCAGCGCTATGCGCGTCGCTCCGCTGGGGGCATACTTTGCTGACGACCTGGAACGCTGCGCCGAGGAGGCGCAAGCCTCGTCCAAGGTCACGCATACCCATCCCGAGGGCATAGCCGGCGCAATTGCCGTGGCCGTCGCTGCCGCGATAGCCTGGCAACTGAGAGAGGACACGGACGCCAACCGCGCGCGAGCCTTCTTTGAAGCTGTGCTCCGTCACACGCCGGAAAGCCAGGTTCGTCGCGGCATTCTTTTGGCAAGCACCACGCCACCGGAGATTCCCGAAGCGGATGTTGCCCGTTCACTTGGCAATGGCTCGCTGGTGACCGCGCCTGACACGGTTCCTTTGTGTCTCTGGATGGCCGCCCATCATCTCAACGACTTTGTGGCTGCGCTGGGAAAGACCGTGAGCGTCGGCGGCGATTGCGACACGAACGGCGCCATCGTGTGCGGCATCGTTACTTTGAGTGCCGGTCGGGAGAGCATCCCCGTCGAGTGGTTGAAGGCAAGAGAAACCGTTTACATCTGATGGACATCATCACCCATGCAGGCATTGGATTGATCGCAGCCGCGCCCGTGCTGAACTCGCGCCCTGAATTGGCGTTGGGATTGGTGGCGGGCTCGGTGCTGCCCGATCTGGATGCTCTGAGTCGG
>Ga0335080_10006672_pt1 | contig 11935 bp, 12 predicted proteins | sample Lox_Sample_34_FD_206720 | JGI IMG/M metagenome (GOLD analysis project Ga0335080, IMG submission 206720) | Soil microbial communities from Loxahatchee National Wildlife Refuge, Florida, United States - Lox_Sample_3.4 | ecosystem: Environmental > Terrestrial > Soil > Wetlands | place: USA...
GCTTGGTCTCGCGGTCCTTGCCCTTGAGGAACTCGTGCGCGAGGTTGAGCGCTGCCATTACCGCGATGCGATCGAGACCGACGACCTTGCCGCTGTCGCGGATCTCGCGCATGCGGGCGTTGAGAAACTCGGCGGCGTCGAGCAACGCCGAGCGCTCGTCGTAGGGACAGGCGACGACGTATTCCTTGTCCATGATACGCACGCTCACGCGGGCCTGGTCCTGGTGGGTCATGCGCCGTGCTCGAGGGTCTTCAGGCGTCCGATCATGGCTTCGACGCGGGTGCGCACCTGCTCGTTCTTGTGCATGAGCGTGGCGCGCTCGCCCGCCAGTGACTCGTGGCGTGCACGCAGGGCGCGGTTCTCATCCTTGAGATGCTCGAGGATCGCCAGCAACTCGTCGATGCGCTTCGCCAGCCGTGTGAGCTCGAGATCGAGTTGCGTTCTCGTGGTATCGCTCATGTGAGTCACTATAGAGCCGCGCTCTTTGACTGGTCAATTATAATGACTGCCTTACCATGATCCAGCCGGCCTACGACGAAGTTCACCAGTTGCTCGTGCAGGAGCGCTCGCTCGCCGACGCTGCCGAAGCGCACGGTACGCTCGCCGGGTGTCTGTGCGCCGCGGGTGGCTACCGCTTCGAGGACTGGCTGCGCGAGATACTGCCCGAGGGACGTGCGGCGCCGGCCGCGACTGCGATGCTGCGGGAGCTGTACAGCGCGTGTGCTGATGCGCTGCTGCAGCCCGACATGGAATTCGAGTTGCTGCTGCCGGCGGACGACGAGCCGATCGCCGCGCGTACCGCGGCGCTCGCCCAATGGTGCCAGGGATTTCTCTACGGCCTCGGCGCCGGCACGATCCCCGACGTACGGCAGCTGCCCGGCGACGTCGGCGAGATCGTGCGCGATTTCGTCGAGATCACGCGCGCCGGCGTGGACGAGGGGCAGGGCGAGGAATCCAACGAGAACGCCTACGCCGAGCTCGTGGAGTTCGTGCGCGTCGGCGTGCAGCTGCTGTTCGAGGAGCTCGCCGGCGCCCGCCGGCAGCCGCACCCCTCAGCGGCGCCATTGCACTGAGAGGGCGCGTGTCCGTGGCGAAGGACGAGTTCGCGCGCCGCCGCCGCCAGCTGATGCGCCTGATGGGCCGCGATTCGATCGCAGTGCTGCCCGCTGCGCCGGTCAGGCATCGTAACGGCGACGTCGAGTACGCCTACCGCCAGGACAGCGACTTCCATTACCTCACCGGCTTCGGCGAGCCGGAGGCCGTGGCGGTGCTGGTACCGGGGCGCGCGCAGGCGGAGTACATATTGTTCGTGCGCGATCGTGATGCGGCGCGCGAGACCTGGGACGGCCGCCGTGCAGGGCCTGCCGGGGCCGCGCGCGATTATGGCGCGGACGACGCATTCCCCATCACCGACATGGACGAGATCCTCCCCGGCCTGCTCGAGAACCGTACCAGCGTCTTCTACACCATGGGGGTGTACGCGGACTTCGATCAGCGTGTGGTCGGCTGGGTCAACGGGTTGCGCACCCAGGCGCGCAACGGCCGCCACCCGCCCCAGGAGTTCGTGGCGCTCGATCACGTGCTGCACGACATGCGGCTCTACAAGTCGCGCCATGAGCTCGCGCTGCTGCGCAGCGCGGCGCAGATCTCCACGCAGGCGCACCGGCGGGCGATGCGCTTCTGCCGACCGGGCGCGACCGAATACCAGGTCATGGCGGAGCTGCTGCACGAGTTCCGGCGCCACAACGCCGACACCGCCTATCATCCCATCGTCGGCGCTGGCGCCAACAGCTGCATCCTCCACTACCGCGACAACGATCAGCCGCTCGCCAGCGGCGATCTGCTGCTGGTGGACGCCGGCTGCGAGTTCGAGTGTTATGCCTCGGACATCACTCGCACCTACCCGGTCAACGGGCGCTTCACCAGCGTGCAGCGCGCGGTATACGAGGTGGTGCTGGAAGCGAACCGCGCGGCCATCGCCTGCGTCAAACCCGGCAACCATTGGGATGCGCCCCACGAGGCGGCGGTGCGCGCGATCACCCAGGGGCTGGTCAAGCTCGGCCTGCTCAGGGGCCGCGTCCCGTCACTCATCAAGAGCGGCGCCTACCGGCGCTTCTTCATGCACCGTACGGGCCACTGGCTCGGTCTCGACGTGCACGATGTCGGCGACTACAAGGTTGGCGACGAGTGGCGCGTGCTCGAGCCGGGTATGGTGATGACCATCGAGCCGGGTATCTATCTGCCCGCGGGCGCCCGCGGCGTGCCACGGCGTTTCCGCAATATCGGTATCCGGATCGAGGACGACGTGGTCGTCACGCGGCGCGGCGCGGAGGTGCTCACCGCGCGCGCGCCGAAGGATCCGGAACAGATCGAAGCGCTCATGGCGCGCGGTTAGAGCTCCGCCCACATGAAAGTCGGGCTTCGCATCCCGCCTCGACGAAGTGCGTGGCTGGGGAGGTCCGTTAGTCTGAGCGGCTGGGGAGGTCCCTTAGTCTGATGAGTGTCGCGCCGCTCGAGGTAGACGTCGCCGTCATCGGTGGCGGCATGGTCGGCGCCAGCCTCGTGGCGGCGCTGTGTGGCAGCGGCCGGCGGCTGCTGCTCGTCGAGAGCGTGCCATTCGGTGCCGCCGCGCAACCGAGTTTCGATGAGCGCACCACCGCGCTCGGCAATGCGAGCCGGCGTATCTTCGAAGGGCTCGGCGTCTGGCCGGCGCTCGCGCCGGCGGCGGCAGCGATTCGCACCATCCACGTCTCGGAAGCCGGAAGCTTCGGCAGCGCGCGACTCCTGGCTGCGGAGCAGGGGGTCGACGCCTTCGGCTACGTCGTCGCCAATCGCCTGATTGGTGCCGCGCTGTGGCAGCGGCTCGCAGCGGCGCGCGATCTCGAGCGATGCGTTCCGGCCACCGTGCAGGACCTCGAGATCGGCGCACAGCACGTGCACTTTACCGTCGCGCGCGAATCAGGCTCGCGCCTCGCGGTTGCAGCGCGCCTCGTGGTCGGTGCCGATGGCGCGCAGTCGCAGGTCCGCGCGGCCGCCGGCATCGAGGCCGAGGTCGAGGACTATGGACAGGTCGCGGTGTTGGCCAACGTCGCGGTCGATCGACCGCACGAGGGGCAGGCCTTCGAGCGCTTCACCGCCACCGGACCGCTTGCCCTGCTGCCGCTGCACGACGGCACCCTCGCGGTGATCTGGGCGTGTCGGCCGGAGCGGGCGCAGGAGCTGCTGGCACTCGAGGAGCGCGCCTACCTGGCGCACCTGCAGGCGCAGTTCGGCTGGCGCGCCGGGCGCTTCCTGCGTGCCGGGCAGCGCCGCTCCTACCCGCTGAAGCTGACACGCGCTGTTACCACACTCGCCCCCCGCGCAGTGTTGATCGGCAATGCCGCGCAGGCACTGCACCCGGTTGCCGGCCAGGGGTTCAATCTCGGGTTGCGCGATGCGGCGATGCTCGCGGAGGTGATCGCCGGCAGCCCCGGCGACGCCGGGGCCGCAGAGCGGCTCAGGCGCTTCGCCGCGTGGCGCGCCCGCGACCGCCGCGGCGTGGTGAGGTTCACCGACGGCCTGGTGAAGCTCTTCGCCGATCCGCGCCCGCCCGTCGCTGTGGTGCGCAATGTGGGGTTGCTGCTGTTCGACCTGGCACCGCCGGCGAAGGCCGCACTGGCACGCGTCAGCGCGGGCTTCGGTGGCCCAACGCCGCGTCTCGCCCGCGGGCTGCCGCTGCGCCATGTTTGACGTTGTCATCGTCGGCGGCGGACCGGTCGGCGCGTGCGCGGGTGCGCTGCTCGCGCGCGGGACCGCGGGCGTCGCGGGACTCGCGGTCGCACTGCTCGAGCCACGTGCGCCGCAACTGCTGTCGGCGTCCCCAGGGCCGCCGGATGTGCGCGTCGTGGCACTCTCGCGTGCCAGCGAGCGTGTACTGACACGCGCCGGGGCGTGGGCGCGGCTGTGCGGGCCGCGCTTGTCGCCGTACGAGCGCATGCGCATATGGCACGAGAGCGCCGCGCCGCTCAGCGAATCGGTGTTGGTATTCGATGCCGCCGACGTCGGCGAGCCGAATCTCGGCTACATCGTCGAGAACCGCCTGCTGCAGGGCGCGCTGCTCGAGGCCTTCGCAAAGAGCGGTGGCCACATTGAGCCGGCGCCATTCACGTCGGTGGAGATTGGGGACGAGTGCGTGCGGATCGGCACCCCGCACGGCAATCTCACGGCGCGCCTGGTGGTCGGCGCTGACGGCGCCCGTTCGGCGCTGCGCCAGGCGGTGGGCCTCACCGCCGAGACCGCCGCCTACGGACAGACCGCGATCGTCGCGACCGTCGCCACCACCCGGCCACACGAGGCGACCGCGTGGCAGCGTTTCATGAGCGATGGCACACTCGCCTTTCTGCCGCTCGCCGATGGCACGAGCTCTATCGTCTGGTCGGCCGACGACGAGGTCGCCTCGCGCCTGGTATCCGCCGAGGCCGCGGACTTCGCGCAATCACTCGATCGCGCCTCCGATCTCGCCCTCGGGAGCACGCGTCTCGTGAGCGAGCGCGTGTCGTTTCCGCTCAGCAGGCTCGCCGCGCAGCGCTACGTCGCACAGAGAGTCGCGCTGATCGGTGATGCGGCCCACGTGGTGCATCCGCTTGCCGGGCAGGGGGTGAACCTCGGCCTCCTCGATGCGGCGACACTCGCGCAGCTGGTTGCGGGCGCGGCCGCCGCGCGCGAGGACCCCGGGGCGCTCGGCGTGCTCCGTGCCTATGAGCGATGGCGTAAGAGCGAGGTCGCCGCCATGGCCACGGCCATCGACCTCTTCGATCGGCTGCTGGCACACGGGCGCGGGCCGCTCGCCCGCCTCGCCCAGCGCGCCCTCACCTGGGTGAACCGTAGCCAGGAGCTGCGGCGCGTCTTCATCTACAGGGCGTTGGGCATGAGCGGGGAGTTGCCAGCCGCGGCGCGCCGACCGTGAGTGCGGCAGCCGGCCGCGGACCGGTGGCTCTCGCGTCTCGCGAGGGGGCCGGTCGCGTGGCGAGATAAACGCCAAGCGCAGCGACCGAGATCCCTGCGACCTTCTGCACACTGAACGGGTCGCCCAGCACCAGGTGGTCGATGAGGGCGGTGACCGGTGGCATGAGGAAGAACAATGTCGTCACCCGATTCACGGCGCCGCGGCGCAGGAGCACGAAGAACAGTGCGAATGCGGCGAGTGAGTTAATCGCCACCATCCAGGTCAGGCTGCCGAGGAGCTCCGCCGAGGCGTCGACTCGCCAGCCCTCGTGGAATGCAAACGGCAAGAGGAGCAAAGTCCCGACGACATTCTGCACCGCCAGTCCACTGCGCAGATCTACGTCCGAACCGAAACGCTTCTGATACAAGGTCCCCGTGCTCAGGGCCAGCAGACCGCCCACTACTGCGAGACAGGCCCCGACTCCGCCGCCGTGGCCGGGGCCGATACCTTCGCCTACCGCCAGTGCCACGCCCGCGAAGCCGCACGCCAGACCGAACCATTGCAGCGGCCGCACTACCTCCCCGAGCACGAGCCCTGCGAGCGCGGTCACGATCGGCATGGTGCCGATGACGAGTGCGATCAAACCCACGTTGACGCCCTGGGCCGCGGCGAAATAGAGGCAACCGAACTGCAGCGCGAGCTGCAACGTGCCGACCACGGCGCTGTGCAGAGCTGCGCGTCCGCGCGGCCAGCCGGCGCCACCCCACTGCGCAAGCGCGGCGTAGATCAGTCCCGCGCAGCCGAAGCGCAGCACCAGCACCGTGAAGGGAGCAGCGTGGTCGAGCGCGATGCGCGCAGCGGGGTAACCCGTCGACCACAACACTACGAACGCCGCACCGAGGACGCCGGCGGGCAAGCGTCCGATATCGAGCCGGAGAGCCATGGGGAGCAGGATAGTGAGCTCAGAAACTGCGATAAACTGGTGCAGACGCAAATGACCATTGCGCAATCCGCAACAATTCCATGGATCGCCTCGAGCAGCTGAGCGCCTTCGTCGAGGTGGCGCGTTGCCAGAGCTTCGCGCAGGCGGCACGGCGTCTCGAGCGCCACGTTTCGGCGGTGAGCCGCGCGGTCGCGGCGCTGGAAAATCGACTCGGGGTGCGGCTGCTGCAGCGGACCACGCGCCGCGTCATGCTGAGCGATGCCGGCCGTGGCTATTTCAAGCGCTGCGAAACGCTGCTGGCGGAGTTCGACGGCGCCGATGCCGAGGTGCGCGACTTAAGTGCCTCGCCGCGCGGCAATCTGCGCGTGAGCGCGGCGACCGGCGCCGGTCAGACGCTGATCGTGCCGCTGGTGCCGGAGTTCCTCGCCGCGCACCCGTTGTTGACGCTCGACCTGCAACTATCCAACCGCTATGTCGACCTGGTCGAGGAGGGTTATGACCTGGCGCTGCGCGTCGGGGCGCTCGCGCCCGATTCGCGGCTGGTAGTGCGCCGCCTCGCACCCACGCGCCGCGTGCTGCTTGCCAGCACCGCTTACCTCGAGCGCTGCGGCAGCCCGCGCACGCCGCAACAGCTGTCGCGGCATGCCTGTCTGGTGCTCGACATCGGCGCACGCTCGCGGCGCTGGGAGCTCGAGCGCGGCCGTACGCGAGCGGCCATCGACGTCAGCGGGCCGCTGCGCTCCAACAATGCCTTCGCGCTGCTCGACGCCTGCAGGAGCGGCCTCGGCATCGGCCTGCTGCCCGCATCGGTGGCGGGCGCGGATCTGCGCACTGGGGCGCTGCACCGCGTGCTGCCCGGCTGGGTGAGTGGCGAACAGGGCATCTATGCGGTCTATCCGACCGCGCGCTTCATTCCGGCAAAGGTGCGCGCGTTCGTTGACTTCATCGCTGCGCGACTGCGCACCGGCCACGAAGCGGCGGCACAGCGGCGCAGCTGAGGGACGCGCGGCGGGAAGCATCGCTCAGCGGCGCAAGTCCTGGCAACGGCCGAGCACCACCCGAGCGTCAGCTCAGCGGGATCAGATCGATCTTCGCGGCGCACACGAAATCGTTGTCCGACAGCCCGCGGATCGCGTGGGTGGTGAAGGTGACGCGGCAGTAGTTGTAGCCGATCTCGAGATCGGGGTGATGGTCCTCGATGTTCGCCACGTGCGCGAGCGCATTGACGAAGCTCATGGTGCGGTAGAAGTCGCGGAAGCCGAACTCGCGGCGAATGGCGTGCGCGTCGTCGGTGAGCACCCAGGCGCCGGAGATCTGGGCGAGGAGCGCCTGCGCCTGCGCGGGGCTGAGCGGCGCGGTCCCGCCCTCACAGGGCTTGCACTTGCGCGCGGCGAGCTCGTTCATGCGTCACGCCCCGCGGCGCGCGTAGCGGCGCGCCACGTACTGCTCGACGATCTCCTGAAACTCCTCGGCGATGCGCTCACCCTTGAGCGTCACGGTTTTCGCGCCATCCTCGTAGACCGGCGCCACGGGACGCTCGCCGGTGCCCGGGAGGCTGATGCCGATGTTGGCATGCTTGCTCTCACCCGGCCCGTTGACGACGCAGCCCATGACGGCGACGGTCATGTCCTCGACCCCGGCGTACTCGCGCCGCCACTGCGGCATGCGCGTGCGGATGTGCGACTGGATGCGCGCGGCGAGCTCCTGGAAGAAGGTGCTCGTGGTGCGCCCGCAGCCCGGGCACGCGATTACCAGCGGCGCGAATGCGCGCAGTCCCATGGTCTGCAGGATCTCCTGCGCGACAAGCACCTCCTGGGTGCGATCGCCGTTGGGTTCGGGCGTCAGGGATACGCGGATGGTGTCGCCGATACCCTGCTGCAGCAGCACTGCCATGCCGGCGGTCGAGGCGACGATGCCTTTCGACCCCATGCCGGCCTCGGTCAGGCCGAGATGCAGCGGGTAGTCGCAGCGCTCGGCCAGGTCGCGATAGATGGCGATCAGGTCCTGCACGCCGCTCACCTTGGCCGAGAGCACGATGCGCGAGTGCGCCAGCCCGAGCTCCTCGGCGCGCCGGGCGCTCTGCAGCGCCGAGAGCACCACGGCGTTGCGCATCACCTGCTGCGCATCGAGGGGATCGCTGCGTGAGGAGTTCTCGTCCATCAGTCGCGTGAGCAGATCCGAATCGAGGCTGCCCCAGTTGACGCCGATGCGCACCGGCTTGTCATAACGGCACGCGGTCTCGATCATTTCCGCGAACTGCGGGTCGCGCTTGCTGCCGCGCCCGACGTTGCCGGGATTGATGCGGTACTTGGCGAGCGCCGCGGCGCACTGCGGATGCTCGCGCAGGAGCTTGTGGCCGTTGAAGTGGAAGTCGCCGATGAGCGGCACGTTCACGCCGGCGCGCTCGAGCCGCTCGCGGATCGGCGCCACCGCCGCCGCGGCCTCGCTGGTATTCACCGTGATGCGTACCAGCTCCGAGCCGGCGCGCGCCAGCGACTGCACCTGGCGCGCCGTGGCCTCGACGTCAGCGGTGTCGGTATTGGTCATCGACTGGACCACGATGGGCGCGCCGCCGCCGACGCGCACCTGGCCGATGGTTACCTGGACGGAAGGACGACGGGCACTGCTCATGCGGGATAACGTAACGTACTGGGGCGCGAATTCTACCGTTGTCGTGCTTGGGCGGCACGGACCGGGACTGCTATTATTACGCCGCCCGAATCGGTCTGTTCGGAGAGAGTCCGGCACGCGCCGGAACGCCGAAGGCGCAAATTCCGCCCGGAAACGCTCAGGCACAAGAACGGCAGACGGCGGCACGCTCGAGCTGGCCGCGGGGCTTCTGGAGAGCGGTGGATCGCGATCCACCCACCGAAGGGGAGCGGCGCGGGACGCCTGATCTCTCAGGTCACAGGACAGAAGGGCGGCAGGCACCCCCGCGACGCCAGGCAGTGCGGGAACACCTGCCGCTCTTTTTGCTGGCTGCGTCCGGGAGACGACCTGTGGGAAGACACACGCCGCTGTACAGCCTGCACCAGGAGCTCGGCGCCCGCATCATCGATTTCGGCGGCTGGGACATGCCACTGCAGTACGGCTCGCAGATCGGCGAGCATCACGCGGTGCGCCGCGCCGCGGGCGTGTTCGATGTGTCGCACATGTGCGTGCTGGATCTGAGCGGCGCGCGGGCGGCTGCCTTTCTCGGGCGGCTGCTGACGAACGACGTCGCGAAGCTCATTGCCCCCGGCAAGGCGCTCTACAGCTGCATGCTGAACGAACGCGGTGGTGTGCTCGACGATCTGATCGCCTACCACCTGTCCGACTCCTGGTATCGCCTGGTGGTGAACGCGGCTACGCACGACAAGGACCTCGCCTGGATACGCGAGCACGCGCGTGCATTCGACGTTCAGGTAAACGAGCGCAGCGACCTCGCCATGCTCGCGGTGCAGGGGCCGGAGGCACGCGCCAAGGCGGCGCAGCTGCTCGCGGGCGCGGATGCGGCCGCAGCACTCGCCCTCGGCAGCTTCTTTGGTCGTGAGCTCGGATCCTGGTTCGTCTCGCGCACCGGCTACACCGGTGAAGACGGCTTCGAGATCATGATGCCGGCGCGCGACGCCGAGCCGGCGTGGCGCTCGCTCAATTCTCTCGGGGTCGCCTCCTGCGGCCTCGGTGCTCGCGATACGCTGCGCCTCGAGGCCGGCATGAACCTCTATGGCAACGACATGGACGAGAGCACCCAGCCATTCGAGTCGGGCCTTGGCTGGACCGTGGCACTGGAGCCACGCGACCGTGACTTCATCGGTCGCGGCGCGCTCGAGACGATCGTGAGCGGCGGCTCGCCACGCAAACTGGTCGGCCTGCTGCTCGAGGATCGTGGCGTGCTGCGCAGTCACCAGAAGGTGCTGGTCGCAGGTGTCGGTGACGGCGAAATCACCAGTGGTACGTTCTCCCCGACGCTCGAGCGGTCGATTGCATTCGCGCGCGTTCCGGCTGCAACCGCCGACAAGGTGCAGGTCGACGTCCGCGGGAGGCTTCTGAGCGCGCGCGTGGTACAGCCGCCGTTCGTGCGGGCTGGCAAGTCCCTGGTGAGCTAAGCGAAGGATCCTTACATGAGCAATGTTCCGGCGGATCTCAAATACACCAAGTCCCACGAATGGCTGCGGACCCTCGCCGACGGTACCCTCGAGATCGGCATCACCGATCACGCCCAGCACGCGCTCGGTGACCTGGTGTTCGTCGAGGTGCCCGAGGCCGGGCGCGCGGTGAAAGCCGGTGAGGCGTGCGCAGTGGTCGAGTCGGTCAAGGCGGCGTCGGACGTGTACGCGCCGCTCGACGGGCAGATCACCGCGGGCAATCCGCGGCTCAGTGGCGAGCCGGAGACGGTCAATGCCGAGCCGTACGGCGAAGGCTGGCTGATGCGCTTGCGTCCCGCGCCGGGGGCGCTCGCGGCCGCACAGCTCCTGTCGGCCGCGGAATATCAGCAAGTGCTGGACGCGGAGGGCGGCTGAGTGGCCTTCATTCCCCACACCGACGCGGACGTCGCAGCGATGCTCGCCGCCATCGGCGCAAGTCGTATCGACGATCTCTTCGACGAGATCCCCGCGGAGCTGCGCGTGCGCACGCTCGCCGGCGTGCCCGAGGCACTCAATGAGATGGAAATCGGCCGCCTCATGAGTGAGCGCGCCAGGAGCGACGGCACGTCGTTGTGTTTTCTCGGGGCCGGCGCCTACGAGCACCATATACCGGCCGCGGTATGGGCCGTCACCACGCGCGGCGAGTTCTACAGCGCCTACACGCCCTACCAGGCCGAGGCGAGCCAGGGCACGCTGCAGCTCATCTACGAGTTCCAGACCATGATGGCGCGGCTGACGGGCATGCAGGTCGCCAACGCCTCGATGTACGACGGTGCCTCTGCCACGGCAGAGGCCGCGCTGATGGCGGTGCGTGCCAACCGCAAATCGCAGAGCGCGCGCATTCTCGTGCCGACGACGGTACATCCACATTACCGTCGCGTGGCGGTGGCGATGGCCGCGAACCAGGGGGTGACGTTCGAGGAGCTGCCGTACTGTACCGAAGAGGGCGTCATCCCCGCCGCCTCGCTCGCCAGGTACGACGGCGAGGACATCACCGCGCTGCTCATCCAACAGCCAAACTTCTTGGGGCGACTGGAGGATGTGGACGCGCTCACCGACTGGGCGCACGCACACCGGGCACTCGTCATCGCAGTCGTGAACCCCACCTCGCTCGCGCTGCTCAAAGCGCCGGGCGAATGGGGCGCGCGCGGCGCGGATATCGCCGTCGGTGAAGGCCAGCCGCTCGGCGTGCCGCTGTCCTCGGGCGGCCCGTACTTCGGCTTCATGACGACGCGCATGGAGTTCGTGCGGCAGATGCCGGGACGAATCGTCGGACGCACGCTCGATACTGCCGGACGCGACGGCTTCACTCTCACGCTGCAGGCGCGCGAGCAGCATATCCGCCGTGCCAAGGCGACCTCCAACATCTGCACCAACCAGGGGCTGCTGGTGACCGCGGCGACCATCTACATGTCGCTGATGGGGCCGCAGGGGCTCGAGCGCACCGCCGTCGCCTGCCACGCGCGCACCCGCGAGCTGCTGGCAGCGCTGGCGCGCGTGCCGGGGGTGCGACTGGCGTTTACCGGGCCGTGCTTCCACGAGGCGGTGCTGCAGCTCGATCGACCGGTGGCGCCGGTGCTGCGGACGCTCGCGCGCGGCGGGATCCTCGGTGGGCTCGACCTCGCCGCTTACTACCCCGAGCTCGGTCACGCGCTGCTGGTGTGTGCCACCGAGACCAAGACCAGCGCCGACATCGATCGCTACCGCGCCTCGCTCGGCGAGGCGCTGCAGGCGGCACGCGCTGCCTGAGGTCTGTCCGCATGAGCATCCGTGAGAAAGTGATCTTCGAATACTCGCACCCCGGGCGTGGCGCGAGCGAGCAATGGCCGCACGACCCCGGTGCCGCAGCGCTCGGCGATCTGCCGCCGCGGCTGCGCCGCACCCGGCCAGCCGAGCTCCCCGAGGTGAGCGAGCTCGAGGCGGTGCGACACTTCACGCGCC
>Ga0335080_10006674_pt1 | contig 11934 bp, 11 predicted proteins | sample Lox_Sample_34_FD_206720 | JGI IMG/M metagenome (GOLD analysis project Ga0335080, IMG submission 206720) | Soil microbial communities from Loxahatchee National Wildlife Refuge, Florida, United States - Lox_Sample_3.4 | ecosystem: Environmental > Terrestrial > Soil > Wetlands | place: USA...
CCGGGACACACTGGCGCGTCTGGCCAGACCCGCGGCCGCGTAATATCATGATCTCTTCCTGGCCGAAAAGGACCTACGGCCGCCAAGATAAAACGACATTCCGAAAATGGCGGCCAAAAGGGCTTTTTCGAATCCGATAGCATTTTTGGCCAGGCACGCAGACAATCGAGAATGTTCCGGGCCGGTCTGTATGCCCGCGTCTCCAAGCGGGCGGAGGCCAAAGGCCATCGGGTGTGTTCTCATTTTCCTCCAACGAATGCACATGGACATTGGAGTCACGGATTCACCTGCCGACGCGTCAGCGCCTAGTCGCGATTAGCGCTCCTGACGGCGAGCTGAAGGCGCCGACAAGGGATACGACACGGCGGAGTTCGTGGCCGAGTGCCGGAATATGGAAGTCACGCCGCACGTGGCGCAGAACGACAAGCGGCGGGGCGGCAGTGCCTTCGATTCGTTTCCTCTTCCTCTGGCTGACTCGATATCCAGCGTGCCGCGTGGTTCGCGCATCATCCCGCCGGTAGCGACGGAACTCCTCCAGATACTTTTCCAGCGAGGAGAACACTTTCAGGCGGCCCGTTAGCATCCGCTGCCGGACTTCCTGAATCCCGGACTCGATCACGCCAGGGAGTCCTTGGACTCACCTTAATCACCCCGGAAATTGGGCAAACACCCAGTGGGCGGTCAATCAACGCGGCGGGCTTACTGACCGGCCGACGCCCACACGCAGACTCGCGTCCTGGCCAAGCGCTTCCGGATGCAAATAGCGGCCCTGCTCCGATGGCAGTTTCTCTTCGGTCACCGGAATGGGGTTGGCGATAGCGTACGCATCGTGCCGGATGCCCGTGACCTGCCATGAGACTCTCCCACCTGCCCGCCCGCCGGCGATCTTGAAGCGGTTGTGAGACACTTCGTGCGCCACGTACAGGTGCGGCGCCGGAGCGCCGATGGCGGTCAACTGGTAGCGGAAGTCGCCGTTCAAAGCCTCGAAGTAGTCGGGCAGAGTCACCCAGGCTTCCCCTTTGGCGTCGAGCCGGACCACGCCGTCATACACATCCTTCATGTCGGGGCTCTCGACGAAGGAGTGCGAGAGGTACTTGTTCGCCGGATCGAGAGGATGGTCGATCTTGAACGAGCCGCTGCCCTTCGTCACTCTGCCCGTGACGTGCAGATTGCCGGCAAAGGTGCCATTGCCGCTCGCATCCACCGTGAATACAGTCGTGAAGCCGCTGCCTGACTGGCCTTCCAGAACCAGTCCCGATCCGCTCAGGTTCACAAACTGGCCCGCCACACCTGCCGGGCTCGAAGTTGAGCCTTCCACACCAACCGCGAAGCCCGAGTTGGCCAGAGCGCTGCCGAAGACGCCGATTCCATTCGTGCTATTACTGTAACCGCTGACGCCGTAGACCGGTCCTCCCGTAGTGGCGCCTTCGTAACCGTTCACGCCGGAGGCGCCGCTCGTGGAGCTATTGGTGCTTCCCGTGACGCCGAAGACGGCGCCCGTTGTCGCGCCTTCGAACCCGCTAATACCCGCCGCATTGTTGCCGGTGCTATTGGTGCCGCCGGCGACGCCGTATACCTGCCCCGTAGTGGCGCCTTCGAAACCGTTTACGCCAGTGGCGCCGGCTGTGGTGCTATTGGTGCTTCCGGTAACGCCGAAGACCGCGCCCGTCGCGGCGCCTTCGAACCCGCTGACACCCGCCGCCTTGTTGCCCGTGCTATTGGTGCTGCCGGCGACACCGAAGACCCCCCCGGTAGTGGAGTTCGCAAAGCCGAACACAGCCGCGGCGCCGTCAGAAGAGCTATTGGTGCCGCCATTGACTCCGACAGCGAAGCCGGAAGTTGCGCTGTTGAGCCCAAGTACTCCATTGCCGTTGGGAGCGTTCGCGTTCCCCTGGACGCCAGCGCCGTTGGGACTGTTGGTGCCCCCTTGCACCCCGACTGCGGGGCCCGTAGTCGCGTTGTTGAAGCCACTCACTCCCGCCCCACCGGGACTGTTGGTGCCCCCTTGTACGCCGACAGCGAAACCAGTGGTGGCATTGTTGAAACCGTTCACGCCGGCGCCGCTGGAACTGTTGGTGCCGCCGTTGACTCCAACAGCAAAGCCGGATGCTGCGTTGTTGAATCCAAAGACTCCATTACCGTTGGGAGCGTTAGCGTTCCCCTGGACGCCAGTGCCGTTGGGACTGTTGGTGCCCCCTTCCACGCCGATTGCGGGGCCTGTAGTCGCGTTGTTAAATCCGATTACCGCGACGGCGTTCGCCCCATTCGCGTTCCCCTGAACGCCGACGCCGCTCGCGCTGGAGGAGGTTCCCGTAACGCCGAACGCGAGGCCAGTCGTGGCCGTATTGGTGCCATTCACGCCTGTGCCAGTTGCATTAGCCGCAATGCCCTGCACGCCGAAGTCACTGCCGGTGGTGTCGGTCGTGTCGGTCGATTGGCCCTTCACACCGATGCCCAAGGCATTCTTGGCCGTCGCCGAAACACCCAGCTTCCCGCCGCTTGCCGAGACACCGGTTCCCGTGGCTCCATTGGCTGACGCCGAGACACCGACTCCCGATGCCGCCGTGCTGATTCCCGTCACCCCCGCCGACCCGCCGGTTCCCGAAATGGCTCCGCCTGTGGGCGCGGTAGCCACCAGCGCTTTCCCCGTACCCAGTTGCTGGACCAGCACGATGTTGGTTGTCGTGGTGCCGCTGAACGTGGTCGGCGGGCTGGTCACGGCCGGGGTCGCACTGTCGCCCGCGCTTTGCGGCTTCTTTCGCGCAGCCTCCGCGCGCCCGCTGTCCAAGGTCTCGCGCACCGCGTCCTTCAGATCGTCCTTGCGCACGAAGTCCGAGGCCGAGCTACCGGCCAGCCGGACGGCTTCCTCGGCACGGAGCGCGTACGGCACACTCACCAGCAACATCCGCGGCTGTTCCTCGCCTCCCACCACGCGCACGCCCAGCCACCGCAACTCGCCGGCGCCGAGGAGATCCGGAGAGATTCCTTCATTCCTGGTTGTTCCCAGCATGGCCGTGTAGCGGCCTTGCTCGTCGGCTTCAACATTCTGGATCTCCGTCCAGAGCGGGCTGCCACCCTCCCGGTCCTTGTAAACGGCGAATTCCATGCCAAGAACTCCGCGCAGCGGCTGGCCTTTCGAGTCACTCGCCATTCCGCTGAACTTGATGAACCTGGGAACCGCGCCTTGGGCGCGATCCGGAGCGGCGGCAGCGATCTTCACCGCCGATTCGTTGTCGCCCGGTGCCGTTTGGGCGAAGGAGAGGGAACTAAACGTGGCTGCCAGAATCAGCAGGCCGCGAAAGAAAACGTTCGCATCTGGTCGGAACATGTGTGCCTCCGTGAAATGCAGCCCATATCTTATTAAGTGCCCGTAAAGTGCCCGGCCAAGCGTCACTAGTAGCGGCGCCTCGGCTGATTTAGGGCTACAAGCTGGGAAGGGAGTATAACCCAGGATTTCCGTTTTGGCATTTCGAAGGGTATTAAGTATACCAGGAAGCACCTCCGTTGCAAGTGTTTGGTGGGTGGGCGACATGAGCGTTGCGTTTGGCGCGGTTTCCTTTTTTATGTCATAATTCTGAGCGGATATATACGTTCAGAATAGAACGCACCACAATGGAGGCCATATGCCTGAGGCTCTCGCGGCCTTGGAAGCCGAACGCTCCCAGATCTTGGAACAGTTTCTGAGTTTGGGCGATTTGCGCCCCGGTTCGATCACAACCGTTGTCCGCCGCTGTGGCAAGCCATCCTGCCATTGCGCCAAACCCCACGACCCCGGTCATGATCCCCAGTTCCGCCTTACCCGGCGTGTGGCTGGCAAGACCGTGACCGAAACGTTTTCCAATCCCGCCACTCTGCGTAAAGCTCAACAGGAAGTCGCCGAATTTCGCCGTTTCCAAGCACTCGGCGACAAACTGGTGAGCATCAACCAGAGAATCTGCCAACTGCGCCCGGTCGAGCGGGAACGGGGCGGTTGGACAGACCAGGAAAAAAAACGGCTGCTGCAATCCATACGGAAATTGCGCGCGAAGTAAGCCGCTTGCTCGCCCGTGTATTCGCGGAACGCCAACACCGCGGCCGAACCGACCTGGAAGCGGTGGAAACCGGCTTGCGAGTAGCGCTTCACCAAGCCGGATCCGCAGCCCTGACCGAGCTGCTACGGTACGAAGCACCGGCGGCCGACCAGCACCAACTGCAATGCCGCTGCGGCCATCATGCCCAATATCAGGGCTTACGTTCCAAGCCGGTGCTCACCGTGGTCGGGCCGGCGCGGGTAGAACGACCTTATTACCTGTGTTCGCGATGTCATCAAGGCCAGTTTCCGGCCGATGCAGAACTGGACATCGTTGATACCGAATCATCCCCCGGAGTGCGCCGCATGCATGCGCTAGTCGGTCAGGAGGAGCCCTTCGATCACGGGCGCGAGCAGATGAGAGTGCTGGCTGGTTTGGAAGTGACTACCAAAGCGGTGGAGCGCACGGCGGAGGCCATCGGCGGCGATATCGCCCAGCGGGAACAGCAGCAGATTCGGCGCGCCGTCCAACTGGATCTCCCCGTTGTGGTGGGCCAACCGATACCCGTCCTGTACGTCCAGATGGACGGCACCGGAGTGCCCGTGGTGAAGAAAGAAACTGAGGGGCGGAAGGGCAAGATTGACGGACAACCCGCGCATACCCGCGAAGCCAAGTTGGGATGCGTGTTCACGCAGACAGCCTGGGACAAGGAGGGCTTTGCGATTCGCGATCCCGACTCTACTACCTACACCGGGGCGATCGAAACCGCCGAAGAGTTTGGCAAGCGTCTATACCTGGAAGCTTGGACTCGCGGCTGGAGCCGCGCGCAAAAGAAGGTAGTCATCGGCGATGGAGCCGAATGGATCTGGAATCTGGCCGATCCGTATTTTCCAGGTGCGGTTCAGATTGTCGATCTCTACCATGCGCGGCAGCACCTCTGGGAGTTGACGCGCAAGCTATATCCGAACGACGCAACCAACCAGAAAGCCTGGATCAAGGTGCACCAAAAGCGCCTGTTGGACAAGGGGAAAATCGAAAAGTTGGTGACCTCCCTTCGGTCCATCGAATCCACCAATCCGGAAGTGCGCGAGAAAATTCGCACCGAGGCAGATTACTTTGAGAGGAACGCGGAACGGATGCGCTATCCCAAGTTTCGCTGGCAGCACCTATTTGTCGGCTCGGGCGTCATCGAGGCCGGCTGCAAAACCGTGATCGGTTCCCGTCTCAAACGCTCCGGAATGTTCTGGACCGTCCGGGGAGCAAACGCTATTCTCGCCCTCCGCTGCTGCCAGCTAACGGACGCTTTGAGGACTACTGGGAGGCCCGCCGCGCCGCATAACCTCAACTTCTGTGTCGCGCACCCGTGTTTGGTTCATTTTGGTTCATGCCTTCACTCTTGAGCGACTCCGGCGGCCCAGGGAGTGGCCGAAAGCCCCTTACCGGCACCCTTCGTCGCCTCCAGCAGCAGGCTCGATAGAGCATCGGCGTCGAAGAGGTCAGGCTGCCACTTGACTCCAGCCGTGGCCCGTTTGGCACGCAATCCAGCGGCGCCTAGTTCTCGAGGAGCCCGCCCAGCGAGGTGAGCTGGACGAGATTCGATCCATCCGCGTCGCAGATCCAGATTTCCCAACTTCCGGAGCGGTCCGAGTCGAACGCGACTTTCCTGCCATCGGGGGAAAACTTCGGCAGATTGTCATTGCGCGTCGATACAATGAACTTCTCCGCCAGTTTGGCCTTACCCCCGGGTGTTGGGATCTCCATACGCCAGACACTTGAATGAACGGTGGACCGAACAAAAGCAAGACGATTGCCGTCTCGCGAGATGGCCGGCCTTGTAGCGCTGCCAAGCGTAGCCAGCCGCTGTGGTTTGCTCGAATTAGAAACATCCGCCCGCCAGAGGCTGGAAGACGCCGAAAAAATGCTGCATACGGGAGGAAAAAGGGCGGCGGGTGGCGGCCGTTTTTCCGCAAACGGCTAGAGTGCTCTGATCCGTCAGCCTCCCGGCGTAAATAACACCAGCGTTTGCCACTTGGAGAAGATCTGTCTCTGGATCGTCACCCGTGGTCGAAAAAGCTCCCACCACCCACACATTGCGGGTACGAAAGTGAGTGAACAGGCCGTTCAAGTGCTGGGCCACACCGTTCGCCGGGCTGGGAATGATGCTCCACGCCGAGCCGTCAAAATGCTCGATCAGTGCGGTGTGCTCCCCGGCGGTTTGCGCATCGGCGTAGTAGGACCGCCGCAAGGGTTTTTTTAGCGCTCCTTTCGGAGAACCGTTTCTTCCTTTGCCTCCGGGGGTATGGTAAAGGCGATCATCGCTGGCGAGCGAGATGTGGAGAAGCTGGCCGAGATGTCGCGCGGGCTGCTGCGACGTAAGATTCCCCAGTTGCAGTTGGCTCTGGAAGGGCGCGTGAGCGATCACCATCGGTTCCTGCTGCAGCAACTCATGGATCACCTGGAGTTCGTCGAATCCAAGATGACGCGCTTGGAGCAAGAGATCGCCGAACGGCTACGCCCTTTTGAAGAGACCGTTCGACGCCTGTGCACAGTGCCGGGCATCGACCGAGTGAGTGCGTGGGGAATTATCTCCGAGATCGGACTGAACATGGAGCGGTTCCCCGACGAGCATCATTTGGCCAGTTGGGCGGGATTTTGCCCGGGCAACTGGGAGAGCGCTGGCAAACGCAAGAGTGGGCGTATTCGCAAAGGCAGCGCCTGGCTGCGTCGTCATCTGTGCCCATCGGCGTGGGGTGTTTCCACCCAGCAGAACAACTACCTGTCGGCGCTGTTCCGGCGACTGGCCGCGCGCCGCGGGGTGAAACGCGCCACCATCGCCGTCGCCCACGCCATACTCGTGATCAGCTATCACATCCTCAAGCATCCGGTGGAATATCGCGATCCGGGACCAGACTACTTCGACCGGCTGCATCCGCAGCGTCTGAAACGCAAGCTGGTAAAACGGCTCGAAGGGCTCGGCTTCCAGGTCACCCTGGAAGCGCGCCCTTGCCCAGCCTAGGAGTTATTTTCGAAGGAATGACGGATCGAGTTGGCGGCACCACAGGACCGACCCGCGCTCCCAGCGAAGCTAATCGCAGGCACTGAAAATCTCCCCGGAGTTGCCCCTTTTTCCTCCTGCATGCAGCAGGGGAGCAGCAGGAATGAACACCTAACCGCATTGTGAGCTTTCGGGAGCCGTGCGTAAATCAGAGGCAGTAACCCTGGGCTATCCAGTAGAGCCAGTCGCCGATGGCTTCCTGGGTTGATTCGTCCGGGTTTGTAGCCTCGAGCTGCGAAAGAGGAACGGCCATCTTCCGCCCCTGCCAGCGGATTTGCACGAGCATGTCGTGCTCGCAGGCATCCTCAACGGCCATGCGTAAGACCTCGATGGTTTCACCCTTCCGGAGCGGCGAGACGGCCTTCGTGGCGACACACTTGGCCCGAAACGGGAAGCTGATCTTGCCTTCCAGGTAGTAGTACCAGCTCATCGCCTGTTCTTCCGGGCGGGCATCGACGATCGCTTCGTTGTAGATACGGTCTTCTCGAACCGGGTCTCGCTGGGGTCTTTTCATGAATGTGCGCCCAGGATCCGGCGGACAGATGTCCGGCCGATCCGTACCCGACGAGTAATCTCGGATTTGCTGACGCCGACGCGGTGCAGTCTCCGGATTTCCGCAGCGTGGACAGCCGCGGTTGCGGGCCGCCCCAACCGCTTGCCGTTCTCCCTTGCGTGCGCCAGTCCCGCCTTGGTGCGTTCCCGCAAAATCTCTCTTTCGAACTCAGCGAAGATTGCGAGCAGTCCGGCCATGGCGCGACCGGCCGGCGTCGTCAGGTCCAGCGCCTCGGTCAGGGAAACGAACCCGACCCCAAGATGCTCGAGTTCCTGGAGGGTCGCCAACAGATCCGTTACCGACCGGCCCCAGCGGTCCAGTCGCCAAACCAGCACCAGATCGATCTCCCGTCGGCGAGCGGCTTCGAGTAGTCTCTCGCGCGCTTCTCGCCTCGCCGCCCCGGAGTTCACTCGCGCACCTGCAGGGCGATCGTCCAGCTGCGGCGGGCCGCATACTCCTGCATCGCCCGGTTCTGCATCGCCAGCGTCTGCTGATCACTCGTCGAGACGCGGGCAAACAGGCCCGCCCGCAACATTTTCGCCGGTCTCCGTGCCTGGCCGAAAACGTGGTCAGATTTTGCTTTCTGCGAGGCCCGTTTTCTGGGCATTTCGGAATGTTACTTTACCATGGCCGCAGATGATCCTTTCGGCCAGGTCGACCTATCATACTTCAACCTGCGCCAGTGTCTGGCGGTAGTTCCACGGCATCCATGCTGCGGGGCGAGCAGCCACATCTTGTCCGTGACGTTGCAGCCCGATCAGATAGTCGAGAGAGTTGGCGCTACACAGCTGACACGTGTGAATCAGGCTCATGAACAGGTCGCCGACCTGCGCGCCGTTCAGGGTGCGATAAAACAGGGCGTTCTTCCTATGGAAAGATTTCCATAGCCGCAATTATTGCGTCAGCGGGTTCCTCTTCCATAACCCGGCCTGAACGGTACATCTGACCTGCGCGTCCGCAGTTGCGCGCCGGAAACACGCGAGGCGGTCGCTGGAGGTCTTTGCTCATGATTCAACTCCCGCCCAGCCACCGTGCCGGCGCTATGGTGATCCAGGGGACGTAGGTGATGAGCAGCACGCCAACCAGCAAGATCAGGTAAAACGGCGCCGTCGCACGATAGATGCTCGTCATGGGCTGCTTGAACCGGTACGCTGCCAGGCAGAGGTTCATGCCCACCGGCGGCGTCAGGTATCCCAGCTCCAGGTTGGCTAGAAAGATAATTCCTAACTGGACGGGATCCATGCCGAACGCAGCAGCAATCGGGGTAATCAGCGGCACCACCACGATGATGGCCGAAAACACATCCATAAACGATCCCTTCAGCAGCAGGACCAGGTTGAGCAGGAGAAGAAACTCATACTTCGAGTGGATGTGAGCCTGCGTCCACGCGATGAGCAACGCCGGCAACTGGGCGTCCACCAGGTAATTCGTGAAACCTACCGCCACTCCGATAATTAGGAGCACACCACCGATCACCGTCGCGCATTCCGTCGCCACACGTGGGAAATCGCGGCGAAGGGAGAGCTCTCGATAGACGAAGCATTCCACAACGAATGCGTACAGAACGGTGAGAGCGCCGGCTTCGACTAGCGTCCCAAAACCGCCGAACAAGCCAACCAGAACAAGCAGGGGCATTGCCAGCTCCCATTTCGCAGCCCAGATGGCGCGCACGGCTTCGGCTGCGGAGAATTCTGCGCGCCCCGCATGATGGCGAACCCCCTGTACCACTCCCCATGTCGACACCAGCAGCACCATCAACAGACCCGGCAGGAATCCTCCGATGAACAGTTTGGAAATGTCCGTATGTGCGTAGATTCCATATAGGATTACCGGAAGACTCGGCGGAAAGAGCAGGCCCAGCGAGCCGGAAGTGTTGATGAGACCGATAGAGAACTTTTCCGGGTAGCGGGCCTTCACCAACATGGGCAGTAGCAGCCCACCCAGCGCCAGAATGGTCACACCGGAGCCCGCCCAGGTGAAGACGGCCAGAACTACCACCGTGGTGATGGCCAAGCCTCCCGGCAACCAGCCAAACAAAGCCGTATATACGCGCAGCAAACGGTGACTGGCACCGCCTTCCACCAGTAAGTAGCCGGCGAAAGTGAACAATGGGAGCGACGGCAAGATGGGTGATGCAACCAGCCGATAAGTCTCAACCGGAACCGACGCCACCGGGAGCCCTGCATTCCAGAACAGCAGCAGTGCGATACCGCCGAGTGTCGCGAAGATCGGCAGTCCCAGAAACGCGGAAACCAGCAGCAGGGCGATGCCGCTTGCCAGTGCGGTGAAACTCGCCACTTGCGGAACGGCTGCAACTGCCGCGGGGACAACCAACCCAAGCGCGGCTACGAGGCGCCCTTTCATATGCGGTGACGCGCTCCGCACCAGATACACCGCCACGGCCAGGAACCCGACCGGCATGGCTGCCTGTGCCACCCACCGGGGTATTCCGGCGGCAAGAATGAACCCGGCTTCGCGCTGGGTAAGCACGAACTGCAAGCTGGCCCACGCCAGGCACACCGCGACAGCGGCGCCCACAGCACACGTAAGAATGCGAACTCGGGGAAGCCACTTCCCTGGCAGGAACGTGTTCGCTGACAGCGCCAGCAGCCGGTCCGAGTGAGCTGCCAGTGCCGCTCCGATGAAAGCAATCCACAGCGTGAGATGCTGCACGAAGACCGTGGAACCCGGAATGCCGTGAACGCGCAACTGGCGAGCCGCCATTTCGGTAATCGGAAGCAGCGACATCACCGAAAGTGCCACTACGGCGAGGAACCTCTCAATGCCGTCGTGCGCGCGGACCGAAGCCGTACCCACCTTGGCGACGACTTTCTCCACGCGAGAGAACATTTCCAGGGACATCGCGCTCATTTAGCACCCCCTTTCACGCCGGTCCGGAACTCGTCACGCAGTCTATGGACTTCGTCGAACAAGTCGGCGGGTATCGTGTGGCCGCGCAAGTTGGGATACACTCCCTCCGCCTGCTGGCGCCATTGATCTACCACTGAAGCATCGGCGTGCACCACGGTCAACTTTCGCTTTTGCATGGCGGCAATCGCGTCATCACCCATCTTGCGGATCCCGCCCCGCAAACCCTCACCCGATTCTCGAGCCGCCCGGAACAGTTCGGGGCGTTCGCTCGGCGGCAGAGCTTCCCACGCTTTCCGGGTAATTAGCGTGGCGCCGATCAACGGAGCCCACTTTACGTCGTTCATGTATCTCGCCAGGCCAAACGACTGGTTTAGCAGTGCGTAAAGTGGCGTCGTGGGAACCGCCTGGATCAGTCCGGTTTGGAGGCCCGTCAGAATATCGGTTGCCGCCAGCGGCACAGGACGAAAACCGTTGGCTTTCCAGAGTTCCAGCGTGTCGTTACCTCCAGCCCATGTGAACAGCTTCATCTGACGCATGTCGTCGAGGTGCGTCACCGGAGAGCGCGTAAAGAAGTGCACCCAACCGGCATCTCCCCAGTTGAGAACCACAAAGCCCCGGGCCACGATCATCTTCTCCAGACGCGGGGCCATGCGATCCCGCACATAGTCGAGTTCTTCGTACGAGCTGAACATCATGGGGATCTGCAGGCAGGCCACCCCCGGCTCGATGTCCGACATGCCTGCGCCGGACAAAGCTACCGCCTGAATCTGGCCGATTCGCATCTTGTTGACCAGGTCGGGCTCGTCGCCCAGCGCGCCCCCGGGATAGATCGTGAGTTTCACCTTCCCGCCGGAAACCTGGCGCCACCGCTCGCCCATCTGTTGCAATACCTGGTACCAGGGCGAGCCGTCGGGCGCCAGAGTCCCCATCTTGATGACGGCCTGCTGCGCCGCCGCTGACGCGACGGAACCGATCACGAGGAAAGCAAAAAGAAGTCTGCGAGACATAACGTCCTCCTAAGGCCGCGCCGCTGGCGGATCCAGGAACAACTCGTCGATCCGACCCAGCAGCCAGCGCGCGCGCCGCTGAGCGACTAAATTGGCGAGCCGGCTCTCCGGCCGCTGGTCCGGATCGATATCGAGCGCCCGGTGTAGAAGGGATTCGAACTGGGCGCGGTCCTGTGCCGCCACGCTGGCGTTTTCGGCGTACGAAATGAAGAGGTCCGCCTGCCGGCCTTTTGAAAACTCCAGTGCCCGTTCGAAGTACCGTCGCATATGTTCCTGCTTTTCCGCGGGCTTGGCACCGGTGCGAGATGCCTCAACGCTGATCAGGAATTCCGGCACGGAGCCTTGTCCCCAGCTCTCGTCGAGTTCGGCTACGCGGCGAATCATGGCATCCACCATCGGAAGTTGAGCAATCATCTCGGGATCGTCTTTGGAGGTAGA
>Ga0335080_10006675_pt1 | contig 11933 bp, 12 predicted proteins | sample Lox_Sample_34_FD_206720 | JGI IMG/M metagenome (GOLD analysis project Ga0335080, IMG submission 206720) | Soil microbial communities from Loxahatchee National Wildlife Refuge, Florida, United States - Lox_Sample_3.4 | ecosystem: Environmental > Terrestrial > Soil > Wetlands | place: USA...
AGAGACACTATCTGGACCTGCCGGCTGCCGGCAGAGTCACGTCCAAAAAGAGGACAGAGGGGGAAAGCGATCTAGTGCCGGTAGATGGAAGGAGGGCGGTAGGAGGCTCCTGAAACAACGGGTTGGGAAAGCGCGGGTTGCGGGGTTCCGTTGCTCGGGTGGACGGGAACGGTGAGCGGGGAGGGGGCAGCGGTGGCCAGGCCGGGATCCGACTTAACGCCGACTTCGTCGCCGCGAAAGAACACACCCTTCTCCCTGGCGTTTGCGGCGCGCATTTCCGGCATGGCGGTGTAGGGCTTGGAATAGTCGTTGTTGGCATTCCAGAAGAGAAAGCCGATGCCACCCTTTTGGCGGGCGACGGAGACCTGGACCTCAACATAGTGAGGTGAATACGTCTTTGTGCGCCAGGCAAAGGCCTGCAGCCAAGGGCGCAGGACGACTCCGCTGTCTTTGGTGATGAGGCGGAAGCGGTCCATGGACTCGGCAATGAAATGTTCCGGGGCATCGCCGGGCTTTTCATAGCCATCCATTCCGAAGAAATGGGAGGGATAGATCATGGGCGAAAGGACATCGCAGTGGCGGGACATGGCGACAATGTCCTGTCCGGTATGGGAGAGATCGACGGGACGCTGCCAGGCCATAACTCCAAAGACGTCGAGCGAGAGCAGGACCCCGGTGGGATGGATTTGGGCGTAAGCGCGGTTGAGGAAGCTGGCGATCACATCGGAGCGCTGGATGCCTTTGGGCTGGGCGGCGGCGGCCTTCGTTGCAGTTTTGGTTTTTGAGGGGCCGGCGGGCTGGTTGCGATTGGAGTCGTCATCAGAGACGCCCTTAGGTTGATCTGCCTGGAATGCGAAACCGGCATCCTTCTGGTCGCCCTCGGCGGGGAAACGCACGTAGTCAAACTGGACCTCATCGACACCGGATTGGGCGACGAACCTGGCCAGAGCGATGTCGTAGTCCTGAACTTTGAGATTGGAGGGGTCGGTCCAGACGAGTTTGCCGTTCTCGCGCCAAGGCTCGCCGGTGCGACGGGAATGGACGGCGAGTTCAGGGTGAGTGGCGACCAGGTGCTCGTCACGGAAGATGGCGATGCGGGCGATGGCATGCATATTGAGGGAATGGAGAAAGCGAATGAGCTTGGGCAGGTCAGAAATGTAGTGACGCTGGCCAGTGGCGAGGGGATGGTCGAAGGCGATATTGACGATGCCGTCGCTGTCCTTGATATCGAACACTACGGCGTTTCCGCCGACTTCACGCCAATGTCGGATAATGCGTTCGCCGTGCTCGCTCGCGGCCATCACACCCGTGAGATAAATTGCTCGAACCTCGAAATCTCTTGCAACTGGCACGGGCTTCTCTACAATAGGCGATTCCAGAATTCCGGGGATAAGGATCTGCTCTCCGGGTTTGAGAAAAGCGCCGTGGCGATTGCCATTGGCGGAGCGGATGGCGTCGGCCAATTCGCTGGAGGTGAGGTAGGTGGTCTTCCTGAGGTACTTGCGGGCAACGGCGGGAAGACTATCTCCGCGCTGTGCCTGATAGAGTTCGCTGCCGGGCGGAACGATTATGGGCGCAGGCGGTTGGGTCTGGCGGGTGGTGGCGGTCGTCTTGGCCTTAATCAACTGGGCGGCGTGAGAGTTGGCCTGGGCAGCGGCGGTGGGCGAGACGAGGCTACAAGCGGCCAGGGCCAGTCGAATCAGCAGGGCGGCGGCACCGAACGTCGAGAATCGAGGCAAGAATATTCTCCGGATTACTTCCGACTCGATTGTGGCGGGGTAGTAATAGTGCCTGCCAGTTACGATCGGTCAGGATGCGGGGCGGCTTGAAGGACATGAGCGGGAGGTCCGGAAGGAGGGTGGAAGTTCCGGGCCGGAGGATTGCAAAGAATTGCTCTTGGGGAAACCGGGAGAGGCGAGGCGGCCATCACTGGAAACCAGCTAGACGCATCTAAAGCGATAGAAAGACAGCGGAATAGGTGGTAGTGAGAGGTTGGCGAGCGGCTTGCACGATGGGAGAGCGGGACGGGGAAACAGTGGTTCCGTTCCGGGTGACCAAAATGAGCACTTTCCCAAATGAATTACATTTTCCGGAAAGGAAACAAGGGTCCGAAAAAATGAGAACGAACCTTGCAACCGTCCTCGACCCCAGCCGCCGCAGCAACGATGCCCGTGACTTTGAAGCGAGCTTGTGCCGCAAAATTGTGGGCCAGGACCAGGCACTCGAAAAGGTCGCCGAGATCTATCAGATGTTTCTGGCGGGGATGAACGCGCCGGGCCGTCCGGTGGGGAATCTGCTCTTCCTGGGACCGACAGGTTCGGGCAAGACCCGGGTGGTGGAAGCCATGGCGGAAGCCCTGTTCGGCGACGCAAAGGCATGCATCAAGATCGACTGCGCCGAATTCCAGCACTCGCACGAGATCGCGAAGCTGATCGGCTCGCCTCCGGGATACCTTGGCCACCGCGAGACGCATCCGTTGCTGACGCAGGAAGCTCTGAACCAGTTCCACACGGAGAAGCTGAAGCTCTCGATCCTGCTGTTCGACGAAATCGAAAAGGCTTCCGACTCGCTCTGGCAACTGCTGCTCGGGATTCTCGACAAAGCAACGCTGACGCTGGGCGATAACCGGCGCGTGGATCTTTCCAGTTGCATCATCATCATGACGTCGAACCTGGGCGCTTCGGAGATGAACGGCCTGGTGGACACGGGGCTGGGATTCGCGCCGAAGCCGGTGCAGGTGGATAACTCGCTCGATGAGAAGATCAACCGTACGGCGGTCGAGGCGGCGCGGCGCAAGTTCACGCCTGAGTTTATGAACCGCATCGATAAGGTCGTGGTCTTCAAGACGCTGCGGCCCGAACATCTGGAACGGATCCTGGAGATCGAACTCGGGATGGTGCAGCAGCGCGTTCTGATGGCTTCCGGCGCACACCAGTTCGTTTTCAATTGCACTCCGAAGGTCAAGGAATTCCTGCTATCCGAAGGGACCGACCCGAAGTACGGAGCGCGTCACCTGAAACGTGCGATCGAACGGCACCTTGTTTACCCGCTGGCCAATCTTGTCGCCACCGGACAAGTTAAGCTGGGAGATTTCATCCGCGTGGATATGCTCGGTGAGAGCAGACTCACATTTGTCAAGGAAGCAGAAGGCGCCATGGTGCCCGTGTTGCTCGAGCGCTATGGTGCAGCCGCGGCGGTGCCCGCGGTTGCGGCCGCGCGGGCGGCTCGCCCCGTGGCGCAGCGCAAGGAGTTTGGAGCCGGCTCGCTCAACGAAAACAAGTAAATCAAGTTGCTGGTAGGTAGAGGACACCGCGTTCAGCGGTGTCCTCTTTTTTTGCGCTCACCCTGTCCGCAAATCAAGAGTCGATGGGAACTGAAAGGTGATGCCATCGGCCAATGGTCCGGTACTTCGGTAATCTGTGCGTAACACGGCCTTCCGTGCGACTCTCGTCTGGTTGGTAAGAAGCCCATCAACCGCTTCCAGAGAGGCTCTATTTTTGGCGGCGGACTCAAGTGAGGTTATTCATGTTGCAGTCTCCAGAATCCAAGTACACGCCGACCGCGGCACCCGCCAACACTTACACTCCGGTCAAGACGGCGAGCGCTCCGTTGGACCAGGCCACAATCGGCCGATCGCTGGTCATTAAGGGCGAAGTGACCGGCTCGGAATCTCTTTTCATCGACGGACGGGTGGAAGGCACAATCAACTTTCCCGGAAATCGCGTCACGATTGGCCGTAACGGCACGGTGGCGGCCAACATTACCGCAAACGAAGTCGTGATTATGGGTAAGGTGCAAGGCAACGTAGACTGCACTGACCGGCTCGACATCCGCAATGAAGGGTTGCTTGCCGGCGATGTAATAACGCACCGCATCAGCGTGGAAGAAGGCGCAATCCTGAAAGGAGGCGTCGAAGTACGCAACCCCGAAAAGAAGGATCAAAAGGCACAGAAAGAACACAACCAGGAGAAATCGACGGAAGCGTCGAAGACGCTGACGGCCACCGCGGGTGCCTAAGTTTCGGTATCGAATTCGTTAACCGACGATTCGGGAACCGACCACAGGGACGGGATTTATCCCGTCCCTGTGCTTTTTATGGAGAAGCGGGAGGCCACTCGGGAATCACTCTTTCTCCCTGGAATCGAGCTTCTTAAAATCGAGCGCGGCGGAATTAATGCAATAGCGCATGCCGGAGGGGCGGGGCCCGTCAGGAAACAGGTGTCCCAGGTGGGCGTTGCAGTGGGCGCAGCGGACCTCGGTGCGGGTCATGCCGTAACTGGAATCGGTGTGCTCGGTGATGTTCGCACTGTCGGCGGCAGAGTGGAAGCTGGGCCAACCCGTGCCGGAGTCGAATTTGGTATCGGAGCCGAAGAGAAGCGCGCCGCAGCAGACGCAATGGTACGTGCCATCGTCGTGCTGGTTCCAGTACTTGCCGGTGAAAGCACGCTCGGTGCCGCACTGTCGCGCAACCTGGTATTGCTCAGGGGTTAGCTGCTCACGCCACTGATCGTCGGTTTTCTCAATTTTCGTCGTCTTTTCAGTCGTGTCGCCGCTCATGGTTATTCTCCGCAGATGAGATGCCTGGCACAGGAAAAAGTCGCAGGACATAAGGCTCTTGCCTTGTGGCCCGAGACGGCCAGCAATCGCGCCCGGCAGAAAAACCGAACATTCCCGGTGTGACCGTTCTCATTGCCGGCCCCCGACGCGTCCTTTCATGATTACAGAGTTGCAAGGATCGTGAGGAACGATTGGGTGATCTTAGCGCGCACTTCTCAAAGTCGGAACTTGCCTGCCATTGCTGTGGCGAACTAAAGATTGAAAATGCGTTGATTGTAGCTCTGGAACAGCTCCGCACACTTTCCGGAAGGCCCATTGAGGTTCACGACGGATATCGCTGCCCTGCGCATAATCAGCAGGTGGGGGGCGTAAGCGACAGTGAGCATACAAGAGGCATGGCCGCTGATGTATCCATTCCAGGCCTGTCGCTGCAGGAGATGTATGAACTTGCGCTCCAGGTCCCGATCTTCTTCAACGGGGGAATTGGAGTATATGACAGCCGCTTTCTCCATCTCGATGTGCGGCGTCGCGCGGCCCGCTGGGCGCGGATTGGCGGGCACTATGTCGGGATCGAACATCTGGTAAATACGCCGGCGACGCTACTGGCAAAGATCCGGGGCATCCCAAACAGCGGGCCGCAACCGACATAAGCATGCTCCCAGGCAGGGGGCGGCATATGGGGTTCCGCATATAAAGTGCAGATGCTTGCACCTCCGGGCACATGCGAAGATCCCCGTATCGGTATAAACCCCAATGCGACAATCACATAGAGCGGCCCTACCGTATGGTTTCACGGGTGCACTAGAGTGGGGGTGCCCCTTGGGTAGCTGGGGATACTGTCGAGGGCGAAACCGTGACCGTCGTTTACAGCTCCGAGTGCAAAGCGATCCAGAAGGCGGATCGTTCGACGGGAATGCTTCCGATTCTGGTCGTCCTATTCGTATTTTCCTACGCGATTCTGACGCTGCTGGTCGTCGAACAGGGACGAACCATCGAATCGCAGCGCGCTCTGATCCACGAGATGTTGCAGGACAGCAACCAGCTCGCGGCGCTGAAAGGCAAGATCGCCCACGACGAAAGCCTGCGCTTGCACGGGAAATCCTCCGGGAGTTCGGCTAATCCGTCCAATCCGACAGCACAGCAAAAAGGCTCCACAGGCGTGCCGCAGGCACCCGGCAAGGAAAGAAAGCAGACCGGAAAACCGGTACAGGCACCGAGGGTACTGCCCGGGAGGCCGCCATCAGACTCGGAAGACATGCGGCGCGCAACGCGGATCATCTAGCGAAACGGGCCAGATGGGCAGACGCCGCTCATCGATGGAGCAGGACGGCCTGGTAGAAGCAGGAATTGGAAGACAATGCGGCCCTCTGGTAGGCGGTCGCGTTCAAAGTGAGACCCTAGTCATGAAGGTTCTGGCCCTAGCTTTGCTTTTGTCGTTCTCCGTCCCCAAACTACAGCCGCCAGCAAAGCTCTCCTCTAACGCGACCGCACAGCCGGCATCGAGAAAAGGCGGCCGCTGGTATTTCGCCGCCAACGGACATGCCGTGTATTGCTATGGTCCGGTAATGCAAGTGCCGCAGCCAGATGGCTTTCCTATCAAAGTGGCCACATTCTGTCGGGGCGATCAGGTGATGGTGCCCCTCAAAGACTAGACCAGGCCCAGTTCCAACACTGAAGGTGACCGTTACTCTCGTACTCTTCATGACGAAGTTTACGAGATTTACACTTGCCTTGATGGAAACGAGCGAGCAGGCCGAGTCCGGTTCTCCCTTTCAGCAGCGGGTTTTCGTCATCCTACTCTTTGCGTGCTTTTTGCTTGCAAGTGTGCTTTCGGCAGCCCAGAAGGATACCGCGGTCAAGCGTAGGCTTGTGAACAGTACAGCGCCTTCTTATCCAACTTTGGCCCGTTCCATGGCACTTGCCGGGGTGGTCAAAATCGATGCAATTGTGGCCCCTGACGGCAGCGTAAAGACCGTGGACATCAAAGGCGGGCACCCGGTACTGGCGCAGGCGGCAGCGAATACGGTCCGGCAGTGGAGATGGGAGCCTACGGCCCATGAATCCCACGAATTGGTTGAGATTCGATTCGCCCCAAGCGAATAAACAGGAACCCGAAGGCACTCCGGCGAACCCAAAATTGAAAAAGAAATGACGAAGCAGAAATGATCTGCAACGTTCCCGGCCGTGGTGCCGTCTATTGTCGTGGAGGTACTTCCCATGGGGAGTCCAGAAACGCCCGACTTCAGGGCCGGAGTTCCCGTTGACGGCGTTCCCGACGGTGGAATGATTCCGGGAAAGGTCGGCGAGGAAGATGCGATCCTGGTGCGTCGCGGCCGGGAATTTTTCGCAGTGGGCGCAAATTGCACGCACTACCATGGGAACCTTGGCGAAGGACTGGTGGCCGGTGAGGAACTGCGCTGCCCGTTGCATCATGCCTGCTTCAGCCTGCGAACGGGCGAGGCATTGCGCGCGCCGGCTTTCGATTCAATTCCCTGCTGGCGCGTTGAACTGGCAGGAGAGAAGGTATTCGTCCGGGAACGGTTATCTGCAGCCCTCGCCAAGCCTGCAGCTGCGTGTTCTGCGGACAAGCGGCCGTCGTCGGTAGTGATTGTCGGAGCGGGTGGCGCTGGGTTAGCTGCGGCCGAAATGCTGCGGCGCCAGGGATACGACGGGCCGGTCACCATGATTACTGCCGAAGATGACCCACCCTACGACCGGCCCAATCTTTCCAAGGAATTTCTTGCCGGCCAAGCGCCCGATGATTGGATGCCGCTGCGCTTGAAGGACTATTACACCGAGAATCGGATTGACCTCATCTTAAGGTCGCGCGTGACCTCGCTCGATATAGGGCAGAAGCGGGTACGGGTCGAAGGCGGCAATGCCTACGATTTTGGCGCGCTGCTCCTGGCGACGGGCGCCGACCCTGTCAAATTGACAGTTCCGGGCGCGTCAAATTCCCAACTCTTTTATCTTCGGTCTTTCGCAGACGCCCGCGCACTGGTGGCAAGGAGCGATTCCGCGAAACAAGTGGTCATCGCGGGCGCCAGTTTTATCGGCCTTGAAGTTGCCGCATCTCTTCGTGAGCGCAACGTCGAGGTGCACGTCGTGGCACCGGATCGGGTGCCGCTCGAGCGTGCTTTGGGAGTAGAGGTCGGTCAGTTTATGCGCGGACTACATGAAGCCCATGGCGTGATTTTTCATCTAGGCGAGACCGTTGCACGCCTCGATGGGCGGAAAGTCATACTCAGCGGTGGTGCCACACTTGACGCGGATTTGCTTGTCCTTGGGGTTGGAGTAAGACCCAGTATCGCGCTCGCAGAGGAGGCGGGATTAAAGACCGATCGCGGCATCGTCGTGAACGAATACCTGGAAACGAGCTCAGCCGGCATTTTTGCGGCGGGAGACGTGGCCCGCTGGCCGGATCCGATTTCGGGCCAACGGGTCCGAATCGAGCATTGGGTGGTTGCGGAGCGCCAGGGGCAGGTCGCGGCAAGGAACATGCTGGGAGGGCGAGAGCGATTCGAGTCCATTCCATTTTTTTGGACCAGCCAGTACGGAGTAGCCATCAAAAGTGTTGGGCACGCGGAAAAGTGGGATACCGTCGAAATCGACGGGAGCCTTGAAACGCACGACTGTACTGTGAGTTACAAACTCAGTGGTCGCACGTTATCGGTTGCCACAATTTCCCGGGATCTGCGGAGCCTGCAATTCGAGGTTGAAATGGAGACTTCTCTTCGCGGACATTCACGACCGCGCACCGAGGAAGTCGCATAAGAATCTAAGGAGCAAGCTATGGCGCAATGTGCACATCTGGCTCAAATCCGAATCAAGGACACTAAAACGCACGTTTGTGAGGAGTGCGTCAAAATGGGAGACACCTGGGTTCACCTGCGGCTGTGCCTGGAGTGCGGGAATGTCGGGTGCTGCGATTCATCGAAGAACAAGCACGCGACCAAGCACTTCCATCGCTCGAAGCACCCGCTCATGCGTTCGATTGAGCCGGGAGAAGCATGGGTTTGGTGTTACGTGGACAATTTCTCTCCGGGAGAGTTCGACAGGAACGGGTTGATTGAAGCAGCCAGTTGAGGGGCAGGGCGCGTGGCAGCGTTGGATAGGGTTCAAGCTTTGCACATTTGAGCGACCGGAGTTGCGAATGTCGATCCGTCCAGTAAAGCGCATGATCAAATCGAAACCGACGCTGGAAGGGGCGGGCGTTCACCTGAGCCGCGCGTTCGGTTTCGGCAATACAAAGGAGTTCGACCCGTTTCTGCTTCTTGACGACTTCCGGAACGATGTGCCGGAAGACTACTTGGCGGGGTTCCCGTGGCATCCGCACCGGGGAATCGAGACGATCACATATGTACTGGCCGGAAGCGTGGAACACGGCGACAGTATGGGGAACAAGGGCGCGATTGGGGGCGGGGACGTGCAATGGATGACGGCGGGCAGCGGCATCATTCACCAGGAAATGCCGAAGGGGGATGCGGCGGGGCGGATGCATGGATTCCAGTTGTGGGGCAATCTGCCGGCGTCGCTCAAAATGACAAGTCCCCGATACCAGGAAGTGAAGTCGGCGGAGATCCCGGAAATCAAGGACGACGATGGTACGCACGTGAAGGTGATTTGCGGGAGCTTCTGGGGGAAGAAGGGACCGGTGGAGGGAGTGGCCGCCGATCCGATTTATCTGGACGTGTCGGTTGCGCCGGGCAAGAGAAGGAGACTGCCGGTCGAAACGACGCGCCACGCATTCGCCTACGTGTTTGCAGGCAATGGGAAATTCTGCAACGCGAGCGAACCTCTGGCAGTCCCGACCGAAACCATCAAGTGGCTCGATACCAACCCTCCGGTTGAGGCGGACAACCGGTCGCTGGTGCTTTTCGATCGCGGCGACGAAGTGACGGTGCAGGCCGGGAATGACGGGATCCGCTTTCTGCTGGTGTCAGGCAAGCCGCTGGAAGAGCCCGTCGCCTGGTATGGGCCAATCGTCATGAACACACAGGAGCAACTTCGAGAGGCGTTCACGGAACTTCAGGAAGGGACTTTCCTTAAGGAGACCAAGTCCAAATAACCCAGGGGTCCAGCATCCAGACAGATAGCGCAAGATAAGGAGCGGTTATGACGGGAAGAATCAAACGAGACGAATCCCAGCTAGGTCCAAATTCCGCGGGCCAGTCGGGCGATACCCAGCAAATCTCTGACGCGGCCAGCGCGGACTCGGAAAGCGTGGAAGAACTGATCGGCGAGGGCAACGCATTTGAGGCTGAGGTCATCGATGGCGTGGAAAACGCCAAGGATCCTGATGTATCTGAAGTCACAACGCGCGAAGTCGCCGAGGACGACGTTCCAGCGGAATACCTTGAGGATGAGGACCACCCGGCGGCATAGATAAATAAATAAAGAGGAGCGTCCTCCTGCGAACACGCGGTAGGCGCCGAACTTCAATTCGAGGTGTCCGAAAATCGCACAGGCAGCGATTGGAACGATGGGCCCGGGCTCTCCGTATGGGCGCGAGCTAACTGGCGGTCTTGCGAGGGGGTTGAATTATACTGTCCTCACAAAAGGGCCCGTAGCTCAAGCGGATAGAGCATCGGATTTCTAATCCGAGGGTTGCAGGTTCGAGTCCTGCCGGGCCTACCACAGTCCCCTCAGCGAACCTCCACGAACGTTTCTCACGTGCAAGATCAGTCGTCGATCGTGCGTCATGTGGTCTGCGCATGTCTGCGCGAAGTGAAATTTCTTGCAACTGCAATTGTTTGCATAAGGACCAATAAAATCCGCGTGAAAACTGAGGTTCGTTATTGATTTCCTGCAAAATCGTTGGTAGGCTTTTTTTCAGGTATTAGGCCTTCTGTATCCCCCCGAATGGACGATACCTCCTCTCCCACAATTGTTGGCTCCCCTAAAGAACCCTAAGTCTCCTCTCCCATAACCAGGTTCCCCCACGAGCAACGGAAGCACTTGCCAACTTTTATCTCCGGGGTCTCAATGCGCGCCTCTGCCATGATTGCACATACTCTCGCGTCCACTTCCGATCGATTTTACCGTTTTGTATTTGTCGTCCTTGTCCTGATGAGCGCAAGCGTGAACGTTTTCGCGCAGATTACGGTCTCCACAAGCGCGCTCACTTTTGCGAATCAGGCGGTGGGCACGACCAGCGCCGCGAAGGTGGTGACGATCAAGAATACGGGTGCGTCTGCGCAGGCCGTTGTGTTTGTGCCGAGCGGCCCCTTTACGGAGACGGATACGTGCGCCGGTAATATCGCGGCCGCGCACTCGTGCAAAATGAGCGTGTACTTCACGCCGACCATTGCGGGGACGGCTACCGGCGGGATCAACATCAATGACGCGTCGAGCAATCTGCTGGCATCCGTGAGTTTGACCGGAACCGGGGTTGCGCCAGTCACGCTATCCGTCACCAGCCTGGCATTCGGGACGGTATATGACGGCAATACGAGCGCGGTGAAGTCGGTGACGATTACGAACAACCAGAAGACGGCGCTCACATTCACCAATATTGGGGTGTCGGCGAATTTCGCGATTGCGAGCAATACGTGCGGCACGAGCCTGGCGAGCAAAGCGAAGTGTACGGTGGGAGTGAAATTCGCGCCGGTCGTGGCCGGGGCACTCTCAGGCAATTTGACGTTCACGGATGACGCGCCGAACAACCCCCAGACAGTGAGCCTGAGCGGGACAGGATCGGCGCCAGTCTCGATTGCTCCAGCCAGCCTGACGTTTGGCGCGCGGCCGGTGGGTTCGACGAGCGCAGCGGACAAGATCACGCTGACCAACCATCTGACCTCGGCGCTCAGCATCTCGACAATTACGGCGAGCGGGGATTTCGCACTCGCCAGCAACACGTGCGGGTCCAGTGTAGGCGCAGGCTTGAAATGCACGGTCTCGGTAACGTTCACGCCCACCGTGATTGGGATGCGGACGGGAGCGCTCACTTTCAGCTACGGGGCATTTGGGAGTCCGACGGCAGTCAACCTGACGGGAACCGGCAACCTGACCGGACTGAAGACGATTACGGTTACGCCCGCGAACCCTTCGATCGCCGTGGGGACCATGCAGCAGTTCGTTGCGACGGGCAAGTTTGGCAGCGGGAGCACGGTGGATGTGACGAATTCTGTAACGTGGAGTTCCGCAACCCAGAGTGTGGCGACAATCAGCGCGACGGGCCTGGCCAGCGGCGTCGGGGCCGGGCAATCGACGATCAAAGCGGCTTCAGGAGCGATCAGCGGTTCGACTACGTTGACGGTGACGGGAGGGACAAGCTACACGATCGGCGGGACGATTTCGGGCCTGACCGGCTCAGGACTGGTGCTGCAGGATAATGGCGGCAACAACCTGACGGTTGCTTCGGGAGCGACGACGTT
>Ga0335080_10006676_pt1 | contig 11933 bp, 5 predicted proteins | sample Lox_Sample_34_FD_206720 | JGI IMG/M metagenome (GOLD analysis project Ga0335080, IMG submission 206720) | Soil microbial communities from Loxahatchee National Wildlife Refuge, Florida, United States - Lox_Sample_3.4 | ecosystem: Environmental > Terrestrial > Soil > Wetlands | place: USA: Florida...
TTAAAACACAAGAATAATCCTGATCCCGGATGGTTCCGTTCCGCCTCTCGGGGTAAAGTTTCGTCCCGGCTCAGTGTGTGGGGCTCGAGCCATCTCCAAAACTCAGTCACTTTTGCGTGGGGGGTAGGCGAAATGCTGTGTCAAGAGCGAGCGTTTGTGGGCTTCAGCCGGAGGGTTATCGTCAGCCTGGTTGCATGTGGATCACTTCTCCTTGCAGCGGGAACACTCCGTGCCCAGACTACCAATGGCCAGATTAGCGGGATCATCACCGATTCCAGCGGTGCTGCCATCCCTCAGGCACAGGTGGTCGCTACCAACACTGCGACCGGCGTCCAGTACGCAAGTACCAGCAACAGTTCCGGGGTGTATGTGTTGCCCCAGTTGCTGCCGGGTCCTTATGAGATCAAGGTAACGACGCCTCAGTTTGCCCCGGTGACCCAGCAACAGGTGACGCTGCGAACCGGCGACCACCTCTCGTTTAACTTCACTCTTAAACCCGGGACGGTGACTGAAACGGTGAACGTCACCAGCACGCCGGTCATCGCGATGGACCAGTCGTCCGCATCCACCGTGCTGGACAACAAGATGATCACCGAGCTGCCGCAGCTCAACCGCAACACCCTCGACCTGACGAGCGTGACCCCCGCGATTCAGGGGAACGGACCCTTGAGCGATAACATCGGCAGCCTGGGCAATGCCGGATATCTGATCGCCAACAACGGGAACTCCTATTCAGTTGCGGGCGGACAGGTGAACGGAACCAGCATTTCGGTGGACGGCAACCAGTTGCAGGACGCTGAGTTTAACGCCGTGAACCGCGCCATCCCTACGCCGGACAGCGTGGGCGAATTTCGCGTGGAGAGCGGCGTGCTCACCGCCGATCATGGCCGCTATTCCGGCGGCATCATCTCGGTGCAGACGCAGAGCGGCACCAGCCAGCTTCACGGCCGCCTGTTTGAGTACTTCCGCAACCAGGCCCTGAACAGCAACGACTGGCTAAACAACGCGCAAGGCGTCACCAAACAAGCTTTCCATCAGAACAACTACGGGCTCTCGCTAGGCGGGCCGTTGACGATCCCGCACCTTTACGACGGAAAGAACCGCACATTCTTCTTCTTCGGCTGGGAGGGTGAACGTTTCTCGCAAGGCCAGAACTTACAGAATTCCGTCCCCACCGACGCGAACCGCGCCGGCGACTTTTCGCAGACCATCATCGCGGAACAGGGCGGCAATCCGGTGTTTGCCAAGATCTATGATCCCTTCCATGGATCCTACGACGGCGGCGGCAACTGGGTGCGGCCTGAGTTTCCGAACGATACCATTCCGCAGACCAGCACGACTTTCTCGACGCAAAGTACGCTTTTCGCAAACTATCTGAGCATGTGGCCGGAACCGAACCACGCGCCGGATGCCGGAACCGACCATCGCCACAATTACTGGTCGTCGATCACGGCAACCCGGCCCACCGATCGCTTTTTCGTGCGGGTGGACCACAACCTGACCAACAATCAGCGCATTAACATCAGCGCCAGCCGTACCCGCATGACCAACTTCATTCCAGCGGCCTTCCAGGGAACGGCGCAATCCACCACCGCGGATCACGACGTGAGCGGAAGCCTGCAGTACACCTGGGTGATCTCGCCGCAGTCGATTTTGGACGTTCACGTTGGGTTTGGCGTCGCCAAACTGGTAAGCGATGGCGTTTCCGGCTGGGGCGCCAAGGCGGATCCTAACATCGACACCACGACTTGGCCTTTTGATCCTCTCATCATCAACAACCCGGAGCGCACCACCAGCCAGATCCCCCCGGGGTTGAACACTGGGGATCCGAACGGTTTTGGCTATACCGGGGTCGGCGGCTCGGAGTTCGACTCCTTCATCAACCAGACCACCAATGGCTCAGTGGCTTTTACTAAGGTCTTCAATCGCCACACCATCAAGGTCGGTTATGAACAGTATTTTGCCCGGTTTGATGAAAATGGCGGCGACCATACCGGCGTGGCCTGGGTGAACGCGGGCGGCGGCTCTAACCAGCATTGGGACAACAACGACGGCCTCACCGGCAGCCCGCTCGCCGAATTGATGATGGGCTCATCCAACTTCTTCCAGTGGGGCAACTGGAACATCGCTCCTTACGGTTTCAACGAAGCCGCTTACGTAATGGACGACTGGAAAGTGAACAACAAGTTGACTGTGCAGTTGGGGCTGCGGTGGGACCACGACGGCTCAAGGCAATCGCGCTTTCCCAAGGGTAGCCTCCAGTACGACATGAACGCTAAGAATGTGCTCACGCCAAATACCGGCTGGGACTGGAGCCAGGTGACCGGCGCCGTGCCTGGGTTGTCGAACCTGCCTGAGCCCGCCTGGTTGAGCCAGGGCGCAACCGGACGCGTGGTTCTGCTGGATACGCCTGAGTACCCACAGAAAAATCTCTACACCACCAACTGGAAGGACTTTCAGCCGCGCATCGGGATCGCCTACGCGATCAACGACAAGACCGTCCTGCACGCCAGCGGCGGCATCATCTACCAGGGCTTGAACGGCCTTTCCACCGACTGGTTCAGCTTCTATTACAACTCCAACACCTTTAATCAGATCTCAAGCCTGGACGGCCAGCACTGGATCAGCGAGTTCGGTCAGGACCATGGATTGGGCACCTTCCCCTTGCAGGCTGGCGGAATTCCGCTCGGATACTACCCGCCTGTAACCACGAACGCCGACTACGGCTTCCAGACCTTCGGTGCCCAGGCCAACCTGGACCAGGGCGGCACCACCATCAGCCACTTCGACAGCCCGCAGGACTACATGTGGGACCTGAGCGTCCAGCGCCAGGTGGGCCGTGACTGGACCGCCACCGTGGACTACACCGGCGTTCGCGGCATTCACTTGCTGATGCCCGTGTGGGGATGGAGCCTTACCAACGTTCCGCTGGATTATTACCAACTCGGCGACAACCTCAACGCACAGGTGCCGAACCCGTTTTATGGCCAGTCGCAAACCTTTGCCAGCCAGCCGACGGTTCCGCTGCATCAGCTGCTTGGCTTGTCGCCGCAGTACACGCAGGTTTCGCCCGGCCAGGTCACGTGGGGACGTTCCTTTTCCAACTTCCTGAATATGCAGATTCAGTCGCGTAACTATCACGGACTGTCTCTGCTGGCTGCCTATACCATCCGCAAGACCCTGACCAATACCGCCGGCAAAGACATTCAGCACAACGGCCCGGCGGGCGAAGGCCTGTTGCAGGATCCACACAACCTGATGGAAGGCTACGGCGTGGCGCTCTACGAGCTGCCGCAAACGCTGCTGCTGAACTACTCCTACGATCTGCCGCTGGGACGCGGGCGCCAGTTCATGAACGGCACTGATACCTGGGGCAAGAAGGTACTGAACGCCGTCATAGGCGGATGGGCGCTCGCCGGAGTTTCACGCTGGTACCCGAAAGGCACTCCAGTGCTGATGCCGCGAGTGGATGGCGGCGTCACGGCTCCCGGCGCGGCGCTGCGCTGGTCGCTCGCTCCGAACACGGCTTACGAGAACTCGAGCATCGACTACAACCGCGGGCTCGCAGTGAGCGGCGCATTCGTCAACTCCAACCCGCAGGGCATCTTCAATTCCGCGGCGTTCGTTCGCACTCCGGACTACAGCCTGAGCAACGCACCCTTCGTCTTCCCCGATGTTCGTAACCCCGGCGCGTTCTACACCGACGCCACGCTGCTGAAGAAGTTCTACTTCACCGGCGACACAGCCCGCTACGTGGAGGCGCGCGTAGAAGCCATCAACGTGCTCAACCACGCTAACTACGGCCAAATCGACAATGACCCCGATTCGCCGACGTTCGGCGGAGTGAACGGCAAGACCGGCAGCCGGACCATGCAGATCGGGCTGCGGGTGTTCTTCTAGACTGGATCAAAGGGCCGGCTGCTGCGGCCGGCCTTTACTTCCCCGCCGTTGCTGACTTGCTACGAACCTTCTTGGCTTAGGATTAGTAAGAACATGATGTGTCGTCATTTCATCGGCTGGTGCGCCACGGCTTTGGCGTTCGCTGCGGTTTCGACGGGGCAAGCCCAGACCGCCGCCGAACTCCGAAATACCAGCATGATCATGCGCTTTGAGGCTGGCGCAGATGCGCCGCGGCTCGCCGCCCTCCAACCCCCGGGCCAGGCCGCGTGGAACAATCGAATCCCGGAAACCCTGATTGCTTCCGCTGAAAGCAATGGCGAGCGGATGCCTTTGCACTGGAAGCTCGATGCGCAGGCCAGCCATGTCGAGGCGCGCCACATCGCCTTCGTTTACAACTCCGACTCCCCGCGGCTGCGCTTGACGTGGGAATGGACGGCGCGCGCGGATTTCGGACCGGTTGAGCACTCGATTCGCATCGAAAATCTCGACTCCCGCGAGCTATGGCTGCCCCTACAGGATAGCTTTCGATTCGATTGGCAAGTCCCTCCCGACACAACACTCGAGCAGCTCTACATCGAAAAAGGAGACGGCAGCCCCTCGGCAGAGGGCACGCACCAGGTGAGTCTCCCCGGCGGCTACACGTGGACCGGCACATCCAGCACCTACGCGCACCCCGGGAAGGATGAGCCGCGGGAAATCATCCCCTGGTCGCTGGTTGAAACTACGGACAACACTCGCAGCGGCTGGTACGTTGGCATTGAATTCAGCGGGCGCACGGCAATCTCTCTCGCCCGTGACGGCGACTCGCTGCACGGCGCGGCCGGATTAAATCCCGAGCCCGGCCCTTTCCGCACCCGGCTCGTACCGGGCGGCAGCTTCGAGACGCCAGTTATTTTTGTGGGCGCATTCTCCGGTGGCATCGACGCTGCCGGCAATGTGCTGCGGCGCTGGGACCGGGAGGTGCTTACCAATCCGCTTACCTGGAAAAAAATCAACTATCCATTGCTAGTCAACAACAGTTGGGGTAGCGGCATGGGGATCGACGAAAACCTGGCGCACCGCATGATCGCCGACTCCGCCGAACTTGGCCTGGAGATGTTCCACATCGACGCAGGCTGGTTCCGCGGCGTGGGGGACTGGTACCCGAGCCCGGAAAAGTTTCCGCACGGTTTGAAGCCTATCGCTGACGACGCACACCGTCGCGGCCTGAAATTTGGCATCTGGGTTGACTGGACACAGGCCGCGTTCGACACCGAGCCGGGCGCGCTGAACGCTCGCGATCCCGAAGTGCAGAACTGGCTGGTGGCAGACTTGCCTCCCGGATGGAAGCCGGAGCCTTTCAAGGGCCAGACCATCGACATCGGCTACCCGCCGGCCAAGCAGTGGGCGCAGAAGGAGCTCAACCGCCTCGTCGACGACTATCACCTCGACATGCTGGAGCACGACGGCTACGTAGTCGCCCAGGGATGCAGCCGGACCAACCATCCCCATGCCCCGCCCGATCCCGCCCACACCACGATCTATCAGGACTGGGGCGCCTCCTGGGTAATCAGTTCGAACATGACCGACGTCAGCTACCACTCCGTGCGGGCCTATTACGACATCTACTCGCAACTGCGCAAGCTCCATCCCGATCTGCTGCTTGAGGTTTGCAACGACGGCGGGCGCATGGTGGACTTTGGCAGCGCCGCCCATGCCGACTATTTCTCCATCACCGATACCTACGATCCGCTCTCCAACCGCCGCGCATTTTATGACACCAGTCACGTGCTCCCCCCGGCGATGCTGGAAAGCTACGTAGAAAAGTGGCCCACCCCCCGCATCGAGAACTTCCGCTACATGCTGCGTAGCGGCATGATGGGCTGGACCACAATCATGCTGGATACCACAGTCTGGACTACGGAGCAGCATGCCGTGGCCAAGCAGGAATTCCAGCTTTATAAGGACGAGTTGCGCGCGTTTATCCGTTCAGCCGATCTGTACCACGTTTCCGAACGTCCGGATGGCATTCACTGGGACGGAGTCGAATATTTTGACCCGCAACGAAAGCGGGGAGTGCTGTACGTCTTTCGCGGTTCTACCCAGAAAGAGCCTCGGCATGTCCTCCTCCTGCAGGGGTTACGTGCGGACCGCCAGTACAAATTGCATTTCCACGACCAGAGCTCCCCTGACCGCTCGGTTAGCGGGCGCGAGCTCCTGGAAACCGGACTCACCGTTTCTCTTCCGGTGTCAAACAGCTCTGAGCTGGTGTTTATCGACGAAGCAGGAAACAAGTGATCCGAAAGCTCCCGCAGTGTTTGCGTTGTCCTCTGTGGTCCATACGATTCAAGGAACCAGGGAGGACACAGAGCAATTTATCGAATCTACGGCGGATATTTACCGCAAGATCAAGATGACTAATCACGCAAGCGACGGCGATGAAAACGCGAAGCGCAAACTTGCCGGCAAAGTTGCTCTGGTCAGTGGGGGGGCCCATGGGATCGGTCGCGCGATAGCAGAACGCTTTCAGCGTGAGGGGGCCAAGGTGTTGCTCGTCGATTGCGACTGCGCGACCGGCCATACTACTGCCCAGGAAATGACAGCCACCATCCCTGATAATCCCGCGTTCGCCTTTTGTGCCGACCTGGCGCGGCCCGATGACGTTCGCCTGGCCTTTGAAGCCATCCGGGTTGCGCACCGGCGCATTGACATCCTCGTCAACAACGCAGGCATTGAAATCGACAAGGCCTTCGCCGATCTCACCGTGGCCGACTGGGACCGGGTGGTGAATGTCAATCTTCGGGGTGCGTTTGTGTTGAGCAAGGCGGCCCTGCCGCTGTTTCCTGTGGAGGGCGGTGCAATTGTCAATATCAGTTCCATCCACGCCACCCACGCATTCTCCAACTCCCTTCCCTACGCCTGTTCCAAGGCCGGCCTCCTCGCCTTCACTCGAAATCTCGCGCTGGAGCTGGCGCCTCGGCACATCCGTGTCAATGCCATTTGCCCCGGATACATCGACACCCGGCTTTGGGAGGAGTATCTCAAACAGTCTTCCAATCCCGCGGAGCTCGCTGCCCAAACCACGGCTCTCCACCCCCTCGGTAGGCGGGGAGCTCCGGCTGACGTGGCCGAAGCTGCGCTTTTCCTGGCCTCACCAACCTCGTCGTTTGTGACTGGCACCGACCTCGTGGTGGACGGCGGCTTAACCATTCGCGCCCATCCCTAGGAGACGTAAAATTACCGGTGCGCGTTCAACCGGCCTCGATGTTACCCAACGAAAGTCCCGAAAATGCAGTTTAACCATTGAACCTATCGGATTTTTGATGCGTTCTGACCCTGGCCGGTAATAAAATGCTTCGGCCGGGTGGGGGCGATCAGCGTGAAGAAGCAGCAGACTTTTCTCAATGGCACGCTCAAGCAGGAGTTCCAGAAGGATCTGGAGCTTTTCAAGCATTTCCTTCTCTTAATCAACAACGCGGGTCCCATTCGCAACGTCGAGCTGATGTGGAACGAAGAGCTCGATCCGATGAAGCCCAAATTCAAGAACCGGGTAGGCACCGAAGATGCCCTGGTGCAGCTGCAGCCGGCGGGCAGCTCGGCAAACCGCAACTCGCCCAGTACCTTGTTCTGCGACCTGGTTCACGGGTTTGGGGCTCATGAAGAAGAGACTTGCGCTAAGTCGGACGTCCCCGCCCAGCAACGCTGCCGCGCTACAGGTTGCGCACAGGTGTATGCCTGCCATGTCGGCCTCACCGACATTGCGGTTCCGGTCATGTGCGACGGACAGTATCTGGGCACGCTTTTCTCCGGACAGGTATTGACCCACACTCCCACCCGGGAAAGTTTTGAACTGGTTCGCCGCACCTTGGCCGGCCAACCGCATATTGACTTCGAGAAGCTGGAGTCCACCTACTATCGAGTTCCGGTGGTTGAGCAGGCGCAAGTGGCGGAGATGGTGCGCATGCTTGAACTCTTCGCGCGCTACATCGCCAACTCCTGGAAGCGCCTGCAGATCATGGCCGAGTTTCAGAGAACTCACGACCGTGAACTGGCGATGGACCGCAAGGAACTGGCGGCGATCCTCCTCTCCGGTGAGCTGGGCAACCAGCAGGAACTGAACACCCTGGCGCGCAGCGCCGGGCTGCAGCGCCTCCCTGACCGGGTGATGGTGCTGCAGATCAAAGACCTGGGAATGGGCCGCGATTCCCGGCAGCAGATCGCCAATCAGTTGACGCTGAACCGCCTGACGCACGTCGTGGAAGATTTCTGCCAGGCCCGCCCGGATACCCTCGCACTGGTGGTACGACCGGGAGAGTTGTGCATCTTCACCAGCCGTGAGGGCCGCAACAACGGCCACGAGCGTATCTCCATGCAGCAGATGGCCGAAGCCATCCTGGAGGCGGTCCGCTCCCATTGCGGATCGATGGCGCGCATCGGCATCAGCGCCGGACATCGCTCGCCGCGCGAACTTGTGCAGGCTTACCAGGAAGCCTGCGCAGCCATGGACTCGGGACCGGGAGCCATCTCCTTCTTCAGCGATCCGGTGCCGCGCGGCAGCCGCCCGGTGGGTGCGCTGGAGCGGTTGGTGCATGCTGTCCGCCAGAGTACCGACGTCCCCTCGGCGATCCGCGAGTTTCTTGTGCATGCCATGCCGAGCGATCATTCTCCAGCTAGTATTCAACAGTCCTGCGCCTTTCTGACCTGGGCGATCGAGCACCTGGCGCTGGAGATTGTCAGTGTTGGCGCGGACAAGGACCGCATCGACGCAGCCAAGGAACAGGCAATGAATGCGGTGATGCACGCCCCCAGCCCCTTCAGCGCGTGTGAAGCCTTCCGCCGCTTTGCCGAAGCCCTGGCCAGTCAGATAGTCACCACCTTTAGCCAGCGCGAGCACAAGATCGTGCACACGGTCTCGCAACTTGTCGAGGAGCGCGGAGCCGCCACGATTACCATCCAGGACATTGCCTCGGCGCTGCATCTTTCGCCCGGCCATTTGAGCCGGGTATTCCGACGCACCACCGGAATGACGCTGGAGGTATTCCTCATCCGGCAGCGGGTCGAGCTTGCCAAGCGCACGCTGCTGGACCCGCGGCTCAACGTAGCCGAGGTCGCCGATCGCTGCGGGTTCTGCAATCCGGCTTACTTTGCCTCGGTATTCAAGAAGTACGTAAGCTGCACTCCCCGCGAGTTTGCCAGGCAGCCGCAATTGTGGACGCCGCTCTCCCGTCCATTGCCGTACGCCCGCACATCCGCCCCACACGAAAACTAGAGAAACCGAGAAGTTCTTCGCACTCCCTGTGTCAGCTGTGTCCTCTGTGGTTCAAACGGAAAACCACTAGCCAAGGGGCACAGAGAACGCAGGGAGGATTCGCACGCGCCGGCGCGCTACAATGTTCGCGCCGGACCGCGAACGTGCCTCCAAGAAAATCTTCAAAGAAGGCCAAGCGTCGTCGTGACGGCGGGACGCATGCCTCGCCAGCGGAGCATCACCATGAGCGCGGCCCGTGGCAGGACTTCGTTGCCGGGCTCCTGTTTTTTGCGGTTCTGACCACGATCAATATCGTGTGGATCGAGCCCAGCCTGGTAGGCCAGGAGGTCAAGCGCATGGCCTACGCCTTCATCCAGGCGCGACTAGCCATGACGCGCGAGGACTCCCCAACCGAGGTCGCGGTCGTTGATATTACAGGTCTCCCTCCCTGCAAGACCGGCAGCGGAAAAAATACGGTTTTCCCCCGACAGGCTCTGAAGGAAGCACTGGAGGCGGTGCTGGCGCAACAGCCCGCGGCGATCGGTGTGGACATCGACTTCGCGCCGGGGCCAAACGTGAGTTGCGACCCTTCCCCGCAGACCGTATCGGCGGAAAAAATCTGGGACTTCACCGATCGCGGCGGCCCGCAACTGTTCCAATTCGCGCTGAACAAAGATAAGACTCCCATCTTTCTCGGAGTGTTCCGCACCCAGGATTTGCCCCCTTCGCAATGGCTGGGCGGGGAAGCGTATGAAAAACTTGCCGCGGCCCTGCTGGTTCCGCCTGAAAAGAGCGTCTTTGAGGAAAACGAGCCTACCCCCTACGCGGAACGCGACGGCAAGCTCCGCTTCATGCCGCGGGCTGTGCGCACGAAGGATGGCACGCTCCTCACCTTGAGCGCCGCCATTTACGAAAAGCATTCGCCACAAAAGATCTCATCCCGCCGCTGGCTTGCGGAACATTTTTCCGCTCGCTGGCTGCAAGGACTATTCGTCACCCAGAAAATAGAGCGGCCTGGCGAAGACGTCTTTGTCGACGAATACCTAGTCGACTTCAGCGCCATTAAGGAACTTGAGGACAAGCACGCTACCTTTAAGAAGGGGACGCTGTATGTCCCTCCGACCCAGAGTCTCGCCCGCAAAGTTGTGTTGCTGGGCTATATCGGCCGGAACAAATCTGCAGGCAGTGACGATGAACAGCCAGGCTCGCAGCAGTTTTACGGTGGCAACGAAGCGGAACCGGAAGGCAACACTGACAAGTTTCCGCTTGGCAGTACCGGCGAGATGAAGGCCGGCGTATATTGGCATGCCTGCGGGGCCGACACCCTGATTCGTGGTGTACTCGCCTGGCCCACCCGCACTGGCCGCGTCCTGCTGGATGCCCTCTTCTACGTGCCGGTGCTGCTGGCCATCCTGTGGCTTCGGCTGCGTTACAAGGCGGCGTTTTCCGCCCATAAGATGGAATCCATCTTCACCAAAGTGATGGCGGTAATGGTGGTGATCTTCGGGTTCGTCGTCATCAATTCGACCCGGCTGGTCTGGGATGATTTTGTGCTCGTGGCCCTGCTGGTGGCTCTGCATCCCTGGCTGGCCGAGGTTGCCGAAAAGGCAATCGTTGGTTTACGCTCTGTTGCCAGTTCGGCATTGAATCGCGTCCGCGCCTGAACCCCGCGTTTAACAAGGAGGCTGGCATGCGCATGGTCACTCTGCTCCTGATCGCTGCGGCGGCTTCCGCCGTTCGCGCGGATGATACTTCCGGCCACGTCTACGTGGGATTGATCACTGACATTTTCGGGACGTGCATGTTGAAGTCCGGCGCCTCCCAGAGGACGCTCGACGCCAACCGGGACAGATACCACAAACTCTACGTTGGAGACCATCTCAGTTGCGCGCAGAATTCATCGCTGATCATGGAGTTGGCGGGCGAACCGTCCAAACCGGGGGAGCCGTCCAAGCGAGCGACCAAGAAACCCGGCGGCGGCCGCGCCACGTTGGAGCCCGGCGAAGAAATGGATGTCAAAAGGCCGGATCTTCCGCGCGGTGACGGCATGGGTCCCGCCGTAAGCTCGTTCAACCGCGCTGGAGCCTCGCGCGCAATTCCCTCAATCATATACAGTCCGGCACAGGGCGAGACCGTAGACCCTGACGCGCTGACCATCGAGTGGACACCCCTGGAAGAGGGAACAAAGGTGTCGCTGTATATCCAGACGCCCGAGGGAACGGAAATCTGGAAAGAATATGGGATCGACGGAAAAGCAGGCCGGCTGGAACCAGCCGAAGCAAGAAGACACCTGCGCGATTATCGCCGGGAAAGGGGAGTGGGACCGCTCACCCTGTATGCTGCCGATACCGCCGCTCACCGTTCGCAGAGCACCTTTTACCTGCTCTCGGAAGAGCAGCAGAAGAGCCTCGATCAGCAGCTTTCCCTCTGCAACAAGAACACCGGCATTCTGATGCACCTGTGCCGCATCTCCCTGCTCGAAGATATGGGAATGCTGAACCGCGTCGCCGGGGAGTACCGGCAAAGCCTGGAACTGGCGCCCGAGAGTGAAGAGTTGTTAGAAAATACCCTGAGCTCGTGCCTGGTCATTGGCGATCAGGCCTGCGCGCAGCAGATGAAATCCCGCCTGGCGCATCACTGATGGCCGCATTCCGGCTTGAGGGACGACTTCAGGCCGCCGTTCTCCGGGTTCCCCATCAGCTCAAATGCGGCCCAGTACACCGGATTTTCCCAGCCATCGTGCGCTTGCACCTTCTGCATCGCTTTTTGCAAGGCGAGGTCTTTGGCCAGCCCCTGGCTCAGGCCC
>Ga0335080_10006677_pt1 | contig 11933 bp, 6 predicted proteins | sample Lox_Sample_34_FD_206720 | JGI IMG/M metagenome (GOLD analysis project Ga0335080, IMG submission 206720) | Soil microbial communities from Loxahatchee National Wildlife Refuge, Florida, United States - Lox_Sample_3.4 | ecosystem: Environmental > Terrestrial > Soil > Wetlands | place: USA: Florida...
ACTCGCGGACGTTGCCAGGCCAGTTCATCTGCTGCAGTTGATCTACAGCCTCGGGTTCGATTGTTACCTCGAGATTGTTCTTGATGTTGAACTGTCGGAGAAAGTGAGTGACCAGCAGGGGAATGTCGTCGCGCCGCTCCTGCAGCGACGGCATCCGTATCTGCACGACCGCCAAACGGTAATAGAGGTCCTCGCGGAACTGCCCTTGCCTGATCAGGCTGGCAAGTTCGCGGTTGGAGGCGGCGAGGATGCGAACGTTCACAGGAATGTATCGGGTGGAGCCGACCCGGCGCACCTGTTGCTCCTGAATGACTCGCAGAAGCTTCACCTGAAAAGAAAGTGTGGTTTCGGTGATCTCGTCGAGAAAAAGCGTGCCGCCATCGGTTGCCTCGACCAACCCTTTGTGCACGTTCCCAGCACCGGTGAAGGCTCCCTTCTCGTGACCGAATAACTCGCTTTCCAGGATGGTTTCGGTAAAAGACCCGCAGTTCACCGGGGTGAACAGCCGATCCGCCCGTTTCGAATGTTGATGAATTGCCCGCGCCACCAGCTCCTTGCCGGTGCCGCTGGCCCCGGTGATCAGGACATTGACATTGGTTGCGGCGACCCGGGCGATCGCCTTGTAAACGTCCAGCATCTTTGCGCTTTTGCCGATGATGGAGGAGTTGTGCAACATTGCGGCCAGAGGCGTTTCCGGCTCGCGATCCTGAAGACGATACTCACCCGCGCGGACCGCGATCGCGCGCAACTGGTCAATGGTTACGGGCTTGCTCGCATACTCAACCGCGCCTCCCTTGACCGAGCGGGCAGCTGTCTCCACGCTGACGTGGGCGGTCATGACTACCGAATACAGCCGCGGGTGCTTCTCCTGCAGCCTCTGCAACAGGTCGATGCCATTCTGTGATCCCAGGTAGACGTCCAGGATGACAAGGTCGGCGGGACTCGCGTCCAGATAAGCCTCCGCCTCTTCTGCTCGAGTAAAGGTCCGGCAATCATGGCCTTCAGCGGCAAATACAGATTGCATGAAGGCGCACGTGGACGCTTCGTCATCGACAACAACTACCTTCAGAGGGCGCATAGCTTCTCGCGATGGTTGCCAGATCGGCATCCAGCGGTAAATGGCACTTTGATTGCCATCGATATATCAGGGGCTCGCGTCTGTAGCAGCCGGTCTCGGGCTGGCAATAGGCACAACACCGCCCACGAGCATGATGCCCCCTGGCAGATTTCCGGGCAGTGACTGGCGTCACAGCGAAATGGGCAATTTCAATCCGGGTGTGTGGTTTGCGCCGTTGAACCGCGATGATCCGGTCAAGAGATGGAAACCGTCATCGAACGCTCCGGGGTTGGCCCGTGGACTGCTATCAGGATGTACCTTTGTTCTCTTTGAGAAGCTTTGACTTGTACGTATTCTCGGCTGAAGTCTGCTCATGCGCTCATTGCTACTGTCCATTGTGCTATTGATTTTTTGTGCGCTGCCGGTTCCAGGTATGGCACAGATTTCTCCTGGGCCCTTGTCTCGCCCGCATCAATCCCTCGATGGAGCGACACAGTGCACGAGTTGTCACCGGCTTGGCGGTGGTGAAGCGGTCTTCAAATGCCTCGAATGCCACAACGAGATTGCGGCAGGGCTGGCGGCGCGGCGCGGGCTGCACGCTAGCTACGGAATCAAAGCCGGGTCAAGCCAGGAGTGCGCGCGTTGCCACTCCGAGCACAATGGGCGGGAATTCCCCTTGATTAAATGGGACGTGAAGAGCTTCGATCACAAGCAAACGGGATACGCGCTCGAGGGCAAGCACGCCGGGCTAACCTGCAGCGGCTGCCATACTCCTGCCCGGATTGCGCCCGCGCAAAAGCAATTGATCAAGATTCACGACATGACCCGGACGTTCCTCGGGCTGAGCACTGCCTGCACGACCTGCCACCAGGATACGCACAGTGGCCGTCTCGGGCAGAATTGTGCGCAGTGCCACAACAACACCGACTGGAAGAACACCGCCGGGCAGTTTGATCATGCCAAGACACGCTACCCTCTTACCGGGCTGCATGTGCAGGTCAAGTGTCAGCAGTGCCACACGCCTGGCGCCGACAATACTCCCCGTTACGCCGGGTTGCCGTTCAACAAATGTTCGGATTGCCACAGCGACCCGCATAAGGGCAGCTTCGCGCAACAGAGTTGCCAGTCCTGTCATAACACCAGCGGGTGGAAGCGCGTTGCTCCATCTTCGCTCAACCAGGCCTTTGATCACTCCAAAACCAGCTATCCGCTGCTCGGAAAACACCAGCAGGTCGACTGTGTTTCCTGCCATCGCAGGGGCGATTTCAAGCAGCCGCTTGCATTCGGGCAGTGCAAGGACTGCCACCAGGATGACCATCAGGGCCAGTTTGCAAAACGACTGGACGGCGGGGCGTGCGCTTCCTGCCACTCGGTAGATGGTTTCAAACCGGCAAAGTTCGGGCTGAAAGAGCATCAATCCACTGCCTACCCGTTGCAAGGCAAGCATGCCGCCCTGGTGTGCGCGCAGTGCCACATCCCGAAAGGAAAAGAGACGCTGTACCAGATCAAGTTCGACCGCTGTCTGGATTGTCACCAGGACGAGCACCAGGGGCAATTCGCGGCCGCACCGTACCTGAACCAGTGTGAGCATTGCCACACTCTGGACGATTACAAGCCCTCGACGTTTGGGTTAGCGCGCCACAAGCAGACACGGTTTGTTCTGAGCGGCGCGCATCTTGCCGTTGCCTGCCAGGACTGCCACAAGCCCGGCCGGCCGGCTTCCTCCCAGGCCAAGTTCGCTGCGCTCTACCGCTTCCCGGACATGGCATGCACCACGTGCCACGAGGACCCGCACCGCGGACAGTTCCGCGAGCGCATGCAGCGCATCGTCAGCGGGCAGGTCGCGGGGTGCGAAGCCTGCCACTCCACCAAGAGCTGGAAGGATCTTGCGCGCTTCGACCACTCCCAGACAGACTTTTCGCTGGTTGGGGCGCATCGGGCGGTGGCCTGCATCGATTGCCACAAGCCGCCGAATCTCGAAACCAGGCTTATCCATGCCGATTTTCGTGCCGCGCCCAAGCAGTGCGAAAACTGTCATAGCGATGTTCACGGCGCTCAATTCGCCAAGGCCGGCGGCGTTACAGTGTGCGCAGATTGTCACAACAGCACGCGATGGAAGCCATCACTATTTGATCACGATCGACGAACCGCGTTCTCACTCCAGGGGGCTCATCGCGACGTTCCCTGCGGCGATTGCCACAGACTTACCCGCGCAGTTGATGGCAAAACAGTTCTTTTTTACCGTCCGACCCCGAAACAGTGTGCCGATTGCCACGGCGCGAATGTCCCGGCCAGCAAGCCTGGCAAAACCTAGCTGGGTCGAAAGCGGACACAGCCAGTGTGTCATTTAGCCCCAGGTTGCTTGCAGAAATCTGCCGAGGTTACCCACTGACGCTGGATGTCCATTTTCCGGAGTGCGATATACAACCTCGGTAACTTTGGTGCCATGCACAACTGCGGATAGTCTCCGATGGATATTGAGTTGCTCCTCTCAGGGCGGTATTCGTCTCTTCGTCTGGTTTCGGATGTAGCGGTCGGATTTCGCGGGGGGAGTCTTGGTTTCGGGCCTCTTAGTACAGATCATTGTCTGGTTCATGGTCCCCGCGGCGGCGGCCGGCCAGGGTTCTGCTTACCCGGGCACGAGGAGCCCGCACGGCCCGCTGAACATCCCCTGCCAGAACTGCCACACCCTGAGCGGATGGAAACCGATCCGCAATGTTCTCGAGTTCGACCACAACCAGACCCGCTTCCCGCTGCGCGGCATGCACCAGAGCGTCAGTTGCACGCAGTGCCATACCAAGCCGGTATTCACCAATGTGGGCCAGAAGTGCGCGGATTGCCATGCCGACATTCACAAGCGTCAATTTGGAGCCGCTTGCGAGCAGTGCCATACAGTGAAGGGCTGGCACGTCTCGGTGCAGGAGATCAAACAGCATCAGAATCGATTTCCGCTGCTAGGCGCGCATGCCGCTCTAGATTGCGCGTCATGCCACAAGAGCGCCGCGGTGGGGCAGTTCCAGGGGCTGGCCACGCAGTGTTATTCGTGCCACGCCAAGGACTACCAGACGGCGGCGCTCAACCACATTACCAGCGGCTTCCCCACCGCCTGCGAACAATGCCACGGCATGAACAACTGGTTGGGAGCGAAGTTCGACCACCTGAAGTTCACCGGCTTTGCGCTAGTGGGCGCCCACGCTGCGCTCGACTGCAACGCCTGCCACGCCGGAGGGAAATTCAAAGGCACTCCGGCCAATTGCTCCGGATGCCACTTGCCGGATTACCAGAAGACTACGAATCCGAATCACGTTGCTCTGGCGTTTCCCCAAACTTGCCAGACCTGCCACAACACCACCACCTGGCGTCCAGCTACGTTTGACCACAACGCGGTTGGATTCCCGCTCACCGGCGCACATCAGCCCCTGCAATGCTCCTCGTGCCATCTCAACGGGAACTTCAACTTGAGCACGGCGGCTTGCGTCTCCTGCCATCTGAAGGACTACCAGGGCACGAGCAATCCGAACCACGTGCAGGCCAAGTTCTCGCAAGCCTGCCAGGGATGCCACAACACCACCTCATGGGCGGGAGCCACATTCAACCACGCGACCACGGGATTCACCCTGACCGGCGCTCATACCAACCTGCAGTGCGCACAGTGCCACACCAACGGCAACTACAGCCTGAATACCGGGGCGTGTTCGTCGTGCCACATGAAGGACTACCAGGGCACCACCAATCCCAACCATCCACAGGGCGGGTTCCCCACCACGTGCGATTCCTGCCATTCCACGAATTCGTGGGCAGGGGCGACGTTCAATCACAATTCGACGGGGTTCCCTCTAACCGGGGCACACACCACGGTGCAATGCGCGCAATGCCACTTGAACGGAAACTACAACCTCACTGACACCAGTTGTTCTTCGTGCCATTTGAAGGATTTCAATGGAACCACGAGTCCAAACCACGTGCAGTCCGGATTCCCCCAGCAATGCCAGGTTTGCCACAACACCACGGCGTGGATTCCCACTTCGTTTAATCACAACAACACCGCATTTCCCCTCACCGGCAAACATACCAGCGTGATTTGCGCCAGCTGCCACGTCAACAACAACTACACGACCGTGCCGACCGACTGCTATTCCTGCCACCGGCCCGAATACCAGAGCACCACGAACCCGAACCACGCGGCGGCAAACTTCCCGACCACCTGCCAGACCTGCCACAACACCAGTTCGTGGCAGGGAGCAACTTTCAATCACACCTGGTTCCCAACCAACCATGGTGGAGCAAACGGAGTGTGCTCAACCTGCCACAACAACCCGTCCAACTACACCGTGTTCACCTGTACCGGTTGTCACGCGAAGACTCGCACCGATCAGCAGCATCAGGGCGTGCGCAACTATGTGTACAGCAGCCCGAATTGCTACCAGTGTCATCGCAACGGACAAGGCGGCGGATGACCATTTCTGGGGTTTTCGTTGGATCGCGCCTGGTGCATGACGCAGCTAAGGCGAATCGCGACATTGAATGAAGGTGGCACAAATACAAATCGGATGGCTGGTCCTTATCGCCTCCTGCGCGGTTGCGCAGAATGCGGCCAGGACCTTGCATGGGATAAAAGTCGAGCGTGCCGCCAACGAGGTCCATATCGAGTTTGGCCTATCCGCTCCGGTGCAACCCTCGGTCCTGCTTACCAGGGATCCGACTCGTATCGTGCTCGACTTCCCCAACACCACGGCCAAGCCCGGCCAGCAACGTATCGCAGTGAACTTCAACGGCATAAAAGCGGTGAGATTCGGCTTGTACAAAGCCAATCCGCCGGTCGCGCGGGTAGTGGTCGATTTGGACAGGATGCACTCGTATCAGTTGCATGGAGAGAGCCCTCACATCCTGCTCACTGTTGGTCCGGCGGTCGGGTCCCCGGTCGAATCAAATTCGACGCAACGGCATGCCCCATCGGCAGGAGCATCGGTGGGCTTGTTTGAAGTCTTCCGCCACCGCCCGCCTGCTCCTCCCGAGGTTCGTTCGCCCCAAGCGCCAAGCGCCGTCAGTTCTGCGAAGCAGCCAGAGGCCTCCACCGTGCTCAGTTCGGTGACCAACGGCGCCCGTTCTGATTCGGTCAGTTCGCAGCCAGGTACCGTGTTCCCGAACTTGAGTTCCACCACCGACATCCGCAAAACCTCGGCGACAGAAACGGTTCCGCCTTCCACGACACCGCAGTCCAACCGTTCAGCCGCAACCGCCGCTTCAACTCCGAAACCGGGAATTTCGTCAGAAGCTCCCACACCAAGAGCACTTGCCAAAACTCCAACCCCAGCGGCAGGCGAGACGGTCGCCACCATATCTGCCACGAAGCCCGACACAACAGAGCAGTCTGTTCAGGCCGCCGCGCTGGATCCCAATCTGAAGACAGTGTTCAAAGTGAAGTATGTCGCCGAGGGAGCGGCCTATCTGGACGGCGGGCGTAGTTCAGGCCTAACCGAAGGAATGAAGCTGGAAGTCAGAGAAACCGATTTGCCGGTTCAGCAGGGAAGCACAGGCGACGCCAGCGATCCGCGCGTGATGGCGGAACTCGAAGTCATTGCGGTCGCGGAAACATCGGCGGTAACCGACATTCACTCGTCCAAGCGAGCGGTGAAGCAAGGCGACCTGGCATATCTCTCTTCAGGAGATGCGCAAGCGTTGGTGCAACAGCAGTCTCTGAGCGCTACGCGGAAGTATCCGGTTGTGGTCACCTTCACTGGGGATGATCCGCAGGACGAAGAAGTTCGGGCAGAAGTCCCGCGGCCTCCGCCGCCATCCGTGAACCGCGCGCGGGGTTGGATCGGAATCGACCACATGGGCACGATCAGTCACGGCGACTCGGGCACGACCAGCTCCGACCTCGGTCTTGTAGTGCGTGCCGACATTACTCGCCTCAACGGCACCTACTGGAACGTGACTGGCTACTGGCGCGGAAGGCTGAGTTCGCAATCCTCATCGAGCCAACCTACCCTGCAAGACTTGATCAACCGCACCTACCACCTGGGGATGACCTACGAGAATCCGAATTCACGCTGGGTGGCCGGCTTCGGGCGTCTCTACCTGCCCTGGGCGCCGAGCCTCAACACGATTGATGGCGGCTATTTCGGAGCCCGCGTTGGCAAGAGCACGACAGCGGGCATTTTCGCCGGCTCGACTCCGGACCCGACCTCGTGGAACTACAACCCGGACCAGCGCATTGGCGGCGCATTCGTCAATTTCCAAGGCGGTTCCTACGACGACTTCTACTACACCAGCACATCCGGCGTTGGAATCAGCACCGTCAAGTGGACCGCGGACCGTCCCTTCGTCTTCTTCGAGAATTCAATTTCTTACAAGCGCTACGTATCCATCTACGACTCCCTGCAGGCCGACAGCCCGCGGGGCAATGCTGCCGTTGCAGCGCCCGGGCCGGGACTGAGCCGAAACTTTCTAACGGTGCGATTGCAGGTGCATCCGCGCCTGGAGCTTGATCTTAATCATAATTATTTTCGCGACATCCCGACCTTCGACACAGCCCTGATCGGCACCGGGTTGCTCGACAAGTATCTCTTCCAGGGCTTCAGCGTGGGAGCGCGCGCCGAAGTCGCGAGGCAGATTTTCGTATACACCGACGTTGGACGCAGCAACCGCACCGGCGACGCTACGAACTCATGGAACGAGATGTTCGGCGTCACCTTCGGTCGATTGCCCTGGTTGGGACTTCGTGCCGACGCTCACTACTCGCGATTCAACAGCCCGTTCGGCGACGGCTCTTACAAGTCATTCTCGCTGTCCCGCGACTTCAGTGAGTCGCTGCGCCTGGGTGTCCTGGCCGGTACCCAGGACTATGTATCCACGCTTGCCACCAACAACCGTTCCCGCTTCCTGAATGGCAACGCCGAGTGGTCATTCGGTGCGCACTATTTCATGCAGGGGGGCCTCACGGTGAATCACGGCGGCGCGTTGAGCTATGACCAGTGGATGTTCACGCTGGGCTGGCGCTTCGATTCGAAGGAGAAACATCAATGAAGACGGATGGCCAGGAATTCAGAGTGCAGTGTCGTCGCCGGACTGTCCACCTCGTGGTGTTCGCCTGTGCCTGCCTGGCCAGCCGCGGCAGCCGGGCTGCTGAGAATTTCGACGACTTCCTGAGCCGGGCCAGTGCGCGGGTCTCCGACTCACTTGAGCGGTTTTCGGAGGTGAAGTGCACGGAGAAGGTCCAGCAACTGAAGCTGTCACCCAACGGCAAGGTGGAGCGTGAAATTGAATCCACGTACGACTACCTGGTGATCTTCACCAACGCCGGCGGCGAATTGAGCCTGGACGAGTCGCGCCTTCGCGTGGGTGATGCCAAAAGCGATACAAAGAACACTCCGCTGCTGGTGACCAACGGCTTCGCGACGCTGTTCCTGGTTTTCCATCCTTACTATGCCGCCAGTTTTCAGTTCACGGTCCTCGATGACGAGATCGCGGGCGGCCACCTGCTGAAGAAAGTCGGCTTCCGCTACCTCCGCGGGACCCGCTCACCGGCCGCCCTGGCCTTGCGGGGACGGGAGTATCCCCTGCAGCTTTCGGGTACGGCATGGATTGACCCGGAGACCGGCGCCATAACAAAAATCGTGGCGGACATCGGAGACAGCATGCAGGACGTTGGCCTGAAGGGACTGCGCACCGAAGTTGAGTATGCGCCGATGCCCTTCCATGACCTCAAGCAGTCGTACTGGTTCCCGGCCCGCGCCAGTGTGGAGGTTGAAACTCCGCGGCAGCACTGGCGCAACACCCATGTGTTCACAAATTACCAGCGATTTTCCGTGGGCACGGAAGAGAAGGTGGCAAGCAAATGAGCGCCAATGCAAGCGTCGCAACTCGTGTGATGTCCCGGCAGGATGCCGAGCGCGCCCACCGCATTCGATTGATTTGCGGCTATGTGGTGGTGATCGCGCTGATCGCGGGCCTGGCCGCATACGGCTTTGACTACTACACCATGGGCGCAGCCGCGCGCCCCTTTTCCGCGAAACACGCTCTCCTCAAGCCGAGCGGCAAGATCGGAGTGCGGCTGGGGTTCCTTGGCTTTGGCATGTTTCTGGCCATCTTTCTTTACCCATTGCGCAAGCGATGGGCCTGGTTATCGCGGCAGGGCAGTTCGAAACACTGGCTCGACATTCATGTCCTGTTGGGTCTCTCGGCGCCGTTTGTCGTTGCTCTCCACTCGTCTTTCAAGTTCCAGGGCTTCGCCGGCATCGCATTCTGGATCATGGTTGCGGTGTCACTCAGCGGGATCATCGGCCGTTATGTCTACGGACAGATTCCCCGCAACCTGAACGCTGCTGAAATTTCGTTAAAGGAATTGCAGGATTTGCAGGCGATCCTCTCACGCAACCTGGTGGAGCAAAAGTTGCTTCCTGAGGAAGGCCTGCGTTCCCTCCTCCGTTTGCCGAGCCAGCAGCGAGTGCAACAACTCTCGATGGTCACTGCGCTAGGCAGCATGATATCGCTCGATGCCATGCGCCCGTTTCGCATCGCCGCAATCCGGAGAGGGGCATTGGGCTGGGGTCAATGTCTATCCACGTTGGGCGGTGTGCTGCGTACACGCCACGCCGCCCTGGAAAGAGCGATCTCAATCGCCCGCGATGAAGCGGCACTCTCCAAGCGCATCCTCTTTCTCTCGCGTTCCCAGCAGGTGTTCCACCTCTGGCACGTGGTGCACAAGCCCTTCAGTTACACCTTCGCCCTGTTGGCGCTCATCCACATCGGTGTCGTGGTGATGATGGGCTACTTCTAACCATGGATACTCTCATTGCCCTCGTTGTCGCGGCGGCCATCACCGTTTTTTTCCTGCGCGGCTATTTGAAGAGCCTCAAGAAGAGAGAGGCGCAGGCTCGCGAAGCCGCCGAGAAAGGGCAACTCTATTCCAGCGGTCCCCGGGCACAACATCCTCGCATTGACGCCAATCGCTGCATCGGCTGTGCGACCTGTACCAGCGTGTGCCCGGAGGGGGACGTCCTGGCCATGCTGGGAGGGAAGGCCGCAATCGTGAATGGACACAAGTGCATCGGCCACAGCCTGTGTGCCGATGCCTGTCCCGTCGGCGCCATCACGATGGTGATGGCGAACCCGAGGTTGGCGGCGGATATGCCGCGTCTCACACCCGAATACGAAACCTCTCTACCTAACTTGTTTGTGGTTGGGGAACTCGGAGGCTTGGCATTGATAAAGAATGCCGTCAACCAGGGGCGTGACTGCGTCGACACCATCGCCGGAAGGCTTGCTGCAGTGACAACGGCCGGCCCGCCCGATCTCTACGACGTCCTCATCGTCGGCGCCGGTCCTGCGGGAATCAGTGCCTCATTGCGCGCCATCGAACGGAAGCTTACATACATTACCCTGGAGCAGGATGAGGTCGGGGGAACTGTGGCCAAGTACCCGCGCCAAAAGCTGGTAATGACCAGCCCCGTGGAGTTTCCCATGTACGGGAAGTTCAAGAAGATGGAGCTGTCCAAGGAACACCTCCTGAGCTTTTGGGACATGGTATTGAACCGCTCCGATTTCAACGTCCGCACGGGCGAAAAGGTGGAGGACATCAAGAGCGGGACAGATCAAGTCTTCACGGTTTCGACTGCTCACTGCCAGTACCGCTCGCGCGCTGTCGTTCTGGCGCTTGGCCGCACCGGTACCCCACGGAAGCTCGGGGTGAAAGGAGAAGAACTGCCAAAGGTGATGTACCGCCTGATCGAGGCTGACCATTACATCAATAAGAACATTCTCGTAGTCGGAGGTGGTGACAGCGCGGTCGAGGCCGCTCTGGGACTTGCCAACCAGAAGGGCAACCACGTCACCCTCTCCTACCGGCAGGAACGCTTCGCTCGCATCAAAGATCGCAATGCCAAACGCATTGAGGAGTCCATGCGCTCCGGCAAGGTCAAAGTATTCTTCAAGTCGCTGCCCGTCGAGTTCAAGCCTGAAGCGGTGGTCCTGCAAATTGAGGGGGTGATGCAGGAACTTCCGAATGACTATGTCTGGATCTTCGCCGGCGGCACTCCGCCCTATGACTTTCTCAGGAAAATTGGCGTAGCTTTTGGAATCAGCGACCTAACGCTGGAAGCTGGAGCGGAGGCAAACCGTTCCATCCGCCTCGGCCAGCAGCTCTCTGAGGTTACGGCTGATCTACGAATTGGCGTGTAGAGACCGACGCTCGTGTCCGCTTCGATGCCCGAAGCGCGCACACAATACGGTAGCGTCGCACGAGGCCAACACTAGGAACGCTACCAGGAACGCGGATCGACAGTCATCCGAATCGCGCTATCTTAATCGTCCGCAGCGCCTGACGAACTCCTGCACAGCATCGGGGTATCCCAATGCTTTTCCGCGCCATAAGGAGATCGCAGACGTGAGATCGACGACCGAAACGACAATCCGTCAGCAGGCGCTTGCGGTTTATCGCAAATCAAGCCTACGAAGTCGCGCAGAGCTCTCGGCGTTCTTTCTCGAAGACCTGCTCTTACCGGTTGCTCAGCGATAGATCAAGCGCCCCAGCAATTCGCGAATTGAATCCATTCACGGCGGATACGAGGAAGGGCGATGCGAACGACTGGTTTCCAGGCTCGAGGGCACGAGGGTGAAAAGCGTTACACAATCACCCTGCTCGAGAAATGGAACGGAGAAAGTGCCCGCAACCCGAATGCAGTGCACTTCTGCTCCAGCATCTGCCAGACGCCCCCGCGTGGGGCACCTTCATTCTTGTGTCGTCTGATTCCTTCCGGTTCCTTCTCGTGTCATCTCGCACCCGCCGCACCATCTGACAGTGCCGTGACAGAGAATCTGGCTGATGTAATAATTGAAATCAAACGGTGTCGGCGGACATCGCTTGGTGCCAGAG
>Ga0335080_10006679_pt1 | contig 11931 bp, 12 predicted proteins | sample Lox_Sample_34_FD_206720 | JGI IMG/M metagenome (GOLD analysis project Ga0335080, IMG submission 206720) | Soil microbial communities from Loxahatchee National Wildlife Refuge, Florida, United States - Lox_Sample_3.4 | ecosystem: Environmental > Terrestrial > Soil > Wetlands | place: USA...
ACTTCTCGTGATGCGCGTCGCGAATCCGTTTCTGCATGGCCTCGGTGTAGGTGCCGATCATCAAGCCGGGGTCTTTCTCCAGCGGCACGCGGCTCACGCTGACGAAATTGTAGCCAATCTCCATGGTTCCTTCCGAGCCGGTGAAAATCAGGCCCTCGCTCTCCTCGCCTCCATCGACAAAATTCACACGCAGGGCAAGGTTGAATCCCTCGCGATAATCAAAGAGGCCGAGCAGGACGTCATTGGCGTCACGCCCGTCTTTCCAGAAACGCAGTCCGCCGGTAGCCATCGCGCGGGTGGGACCGCTACTGCCGGTGATGAAATGTGTCCCGCTAAAAAGGTGAACGAAGAGATCACCGGCGACTCCCGTGCCATAAGCCTTCCACTTTCGCCACTGAAAGAAATGCTCGGCATTAAACGGGATTTTCGGCGCGGTGCCGAGAAAGCGATCCCAGTCGCAGGTTTCCGGCGAGGCATCGAGGGGAACCGTGTAGTTCCACGCGCCCATGGCGGAGTTTCGGTCCCAGTGCGCGCTGACCATGTTCAACTGGCCGATAGCGCCGGAAGCGAGCAGTTCCTTCGCCTTGGAATAAATGATCGAGCTCACCCGCTGGCTTCCGATCTGCAGAATGCGATTGTTCGCGCGAGCTGCCTCGATCATCTGAGGGCCTTCGGAGTGCACGTGCACCATCGGCTTCTCGCAGTAGACGTCCTTTCCGGCTTTCATCGCATCGACGGCGATCTGCTTGTGCCAGTGATCGGGGGTACCGATAATCACAGCGTCAACGTCCTTGCGCGCGAGGAGTTCCTTGTAATCGCGCGTCGTGAAAATATCGTTGCCCCAGAGTTCTTTGCTGTGTTCCAAGCGTCCGTTGTAGCAGTCGGCGACCGCGACCAGCTTGACGCCGGGAACCTGCACGGCGGTGCGGGTGTCTCCCTGGCCCTGAATGCCGGCACCGATCAGGGCAAGTTGAATCTGATCATTCGGCGCGTACATCGGTACAGGGGATAGTGGGATGACCGGCAAGGCGTGGGTTTTGACTCCAAGGGCGCTGGCAGCCGTGGCCGTTCCGGCGACCTTCAGAAAGGTTCTGCGATTCAGCATGAGAACGTCTCCCTTGATGAGAGTGAAAGTGCGACTGGAAAGCATATGCCTGTTTGAAGAATTTGTCTCGGACAACCTGGCCTCAGAAATCATGAACCACAAAGGCACGAAGCGCACGAAGCGCACGAAGCAGAGTCTCAAATCAGCATCCTTTGTCCGCCTCGGTGTCCTACGTAATAATGCAGGTTGTGTAACGACAGAAAAGCCGCCGCCGTTCCATAATGTGGGCATGACGGTCCGGCGGATGAAAACCTACAGCAGCGCACAGGGCTACGTTTACGAGTACTACTTTGTAGGCAAGCGGGCGGCCCTGCCGGAGGATCCCGAAGCGCCCGCGACCGAATTCATCTTCGATGTGACTTCCGACCGCAAACTGACCTACTCGGTGAGCATCTTCCTCGCGGAGGCTCCCCTAGCCGCATGGAGCAAGGCCCACGGCCGTCGCCTGAATGACGCCGAGCAGTACGCCGCAGTCAAGATGCGGCTTTTTCGTGCTTTTGATGAACTGGAAGATGTAAAGGCGAAGGGCCGGCGCCTCAGCCTAGATGCAGCATCATTAGAAGAGGCGCTGGCGACCCTTGGCATCGAATAGCAGCTCTGTCAGATCAAGCACACTTCGATACTTCTTGCCGCAGCGGGCCATTGAGCACTAATTCCTATTGATCGGTCCGCGTCCGCGGGAATATAAATGCTCGCGGAGACCCTTCCTTGAAAACTCAAATAAATAGTGCTCGTATTCTTGCTGTCTTCCTGCTGGGTGTTGCCTGCGCGACGGGAACCGCCCAAGTTTCCCGCTGGTCCGAGCAAAAAGCCAATGACTGGTACGCCCAGCAGCCCTGGCTGGTGGGCAGCAACTACATCCCGAAGTCCGCGATCAACGAACTGGAGATGTGGCAGGCGGACACCTTCGATCCCAACCAGATCGACAAAGAGCTGGGCTGGGCCGAATCGATGGGTATGAACACGATGCGCGTCTTCCTGCACGATCTGCTCTGGCAGCAGGATGCGCCCGGCTTCCAGAAACGCCTCGACCAGTTTTTGACCATCTCATCAAAACACCATATTCGGCCGCTGCTGGTGCTGTTCGATTCCTGCTGGGATCCGGCGCCTCAACTCGGCAAACAGCACGAGCCCATCCCGGGCGTTCACAACTCCGGATGGGTGCAGAGCCCGGGCGCGAAAGCCCTGGCCGATTCGACCCAAGGCCCCCGGCTGAAGGCTTATGTGCAGGGTGTAGTTGGAGCCTTTGCCAAGGACGACCGCATCCTCGGCTGGGACGTCTGGAACGAGCCCGACAATTCCGGTGGAGGCAACTACGCAAAGACGGAACTGAAACCTTCGGAGAAGGCCGCTCGCGTTGCGGTCCTGTTGCCGCAGGTGTTTGCCTGGGCGCGCGAGGTCAATGCGACGCAGCCGCTGACCAGCGGCTTATGGGACATCGACATCACGAAAGACGATTCTGCGCAGCACGAGGTGGATCGCATTCAAATGAGCGAGTCCGACATTATTACTTTTCACAACTACAGCTGGCCGGAATCGTTCAAGGCGGAAGTCGACTGGCTGAAAAGATTCCATCGCCCGATCGTTTGCACGGAGTTCATGGCGCGCTCGGTGGGCAGCACCTTCGACACGACCCTGCCCATCGCCAAGGAAGAAAAGGTGGGCGCGATCAATTGGGGATTCGTCGCCGGTAAGACCCAGACCTACTATCCGTGGGAATCCTGGGCGCACCCCTACGTCAAATTCCAGCCTCCGGTCTGGTTCCACGAAGTTCTTCACCCGGATGGAACCCCATACCGGCCGGCGGAAGTGGATTTAATTCGGCGATTGACAGGGAAGCCATAGGCAGAAGGGGCGGGTTGACGGGATTGGTACTTCCGCTACCCGCCCTTACGTGCGCTACGATTTACAATTCCGTTTTTATGAAAAACCTCCTCCTGCTCTCAATCTTGGCGATTTTGTCTCTAGCAGCTTGCAGCAACAAGCAGGAGACGACTTCGACCGCTTCGCCTTCAGGCGCCACTTCCTCTTCCAAGCCGCCAGACGCCGTGCAAATCAAACTGCAGGAGTATGCCGGAAACTCCGCAACGAATTGCGGACGGCCGGATCTGCATGCGCCTGAGGCGCAGTCAAAGAGTGCTGCCGATTGCGCGATGCAAGCCAGCAAGGCCAAGCATGCGTTCTACGTGGCGTACGACATGCCGGGGATGGCGGTGGGCGTAGCCGGCAACGCGGAGGGCAAACTGTTCACCGCGCGGTCGGAGGGAGGTGCAGTCAGCAGTGGCGATTGTCCGTCGGAACTCCGTTTAGCCGCCAGCGGACGCGTGACCTGCTTCGCCCCCGGCGACATGGGCTCCATGGGTGCAGGACACACCGCAATCCCGCCGGGCATGCCAAATCCGCATGCGTTGCCCAAACAGAAATAACTCCAGCGCTACGGATCAGGGCAGAGACGGCAGGCCCACTAGACTGATCGTCTTCAGCGGACTTCCTGGCGTTGGAAAATCGAGCATCGCTCGCGAACTTGCCTACAAAATCAATGCAACCTATCTGCGAATCGATTCCATTGAGCAGGCCCTGCGCGATTCCGGAGCCCTCGTCCAGCCTATGAACGAGGCTGGCTACGGCGTTGCCTATGCCCTCGCGGAAGAGAATCTCAGGCTAGGGCGCACCGTTGTTGCAGACTGTGTCAATCCGATTTCAATTACGCGGAACGCCTGGCGCGAAGTCGCGGCACGGACAGAAGCCCGAATCTTGGAGATCGAGGTCCGGTGCTCTGATGGGGCAGAACATCGCCGCCGCGTTGAATCCAGAACCGTCGATGTCCCCGGACTAGTTGTGCCGACTTGGGAGGAAGTTTTGGCGCGAGAATACCATCCATGGGATCGAGAACGTCTACAGGTCGACAGCGCGGTAGAGACGCCCGAGCAGATCGTCCGCATGATTCGGCAGATGCTAAATCTCTGAAGAATTGCGGGGCAGAGCTCGTCTGTGATCCTGATCACACACTTAAGTGACCATCTTTGTTGGTCTTAGATCCATCCACCCGGACAATGGCTACGTAGTACCAGCGAGGTGCGGTCCGGCTCGCAAATTGCTGTAAACTCAGATATTCCGGACTGTTACGGGGTTCGCGCTGGGATCGGGTTCCCAACTGAGAACTGGTTGCTGAGAAGTGAGAACTACATGTCACTGCTTTGGCTGCGCTTTGCGCTGGGTTGCTATTTCGTCGGCTTGGTCTACGCGTTCGTTGCGTTGACGCGCACCAGCGAAACTTTTAGCCGCATCGCCCTGCATGCCGCCAGCATGGGCATGGTGTTCCATTTCGTTTCTCTGACTGAAATCTTCCTTTCAGGGCAGATCGTCTGGGCCTCAGTGCATAACAGTGAATCTCTTTTGGCTTTTTTGTCGATGGCGTTCTTTATGGTCATCTACGCCATCTACCAGACGACTTCTCCCGGCGTAGTGGTGTTTCCGGTGGTATTCTTCCTGACCTTTGTGGCCGCGTTTGGCGAGCAGCCGGTGTTGCTCACGCAATTCGTGTCGAACAAGGGGTGGCTGATCGCGCACATCATCTTGATCTTCACCGGGTACGCGGCGCTGGTCCTCAGCTTCGGTGCGAGCCTGCTGTACCTGATCCAGGAAAGGCGCCTGAAGGCGAAGAAACCGACCAGCCTGATCTCATTCCTCCCGGCGCTGGAAGTGATCGATCAGATCGGCTACCGGTCGCTGCTGCTGGGCTTTCCTTTCATGACGCTCGGACTGCTGACTGGTTCTGTGGTGGCGGTCACGACTTACGGGAAGGTTGATTTTCTTGATCCGAAGATTTTGCTGTCGCTTCTGATGTGGGTGGTTTACATGGTGATGGTATTCACTCGCTGGAACTCCGGCTGGCGCGGACGCCGCGCCGCGTTTCTGGCAACATTTGCCTTCGCGGCCGCGCTGGCCGCCTGGGCGGCGAACTATTTTTCGGCGATTCACAGGTTCGGGGCATGAGATATCAGCTGATCGGCTTGAATCATAAGAGCGCGCCGCTGGAAGTTCGCGAGCGGCTGGCGATCCCCGAATCGCGCCTGCCCGATACTTGCCGCCAGCTGACCACCTATCCGGGAATTGAAGAGGGGATGGTAATTTCGACGTGCAACCGCGTCGAGATTGTCACCCATACCGTGAACGGGCACGCCGATCTTCGGGGATTCCTGCATGATCATTTCAAGCTCGATGCGAGCATGCTTGATGCTCATCTCTACGAATTCCGCGAGAAAGACGCGGTGCGGCACATCTTCCGCGTCGCATCGAGTCTCGATTCGATGGTGGTCGGCGAGGCGCAGATTCTGGGTCAGGTAAAGGAAGCCTATGCGACTGCCCGAGCCGTTGGAGCGGTCCGAGGGCAGCTCGATCAGCTCTTCAGCCGAGCTTTTGCGGTAGCCAAGCGCGTGCGCAGTGAGACCGCGGTGGGATCGTCGTCGGTTTCAATTGCCTCAGTCGCCGTCGAGCTGGCCAAGAAGATTTTCGGCAGCCTGCATGGCAAGAACGTCTTCATCGTCGGCGCTGGCAAGATGAGCGAACTCGCCGCGCGTCACCTGATGGCTCACGGCTGCGGTTCGATTTTTGTCGCCAACCGTACGTACGAGCGAGCGATCGGTCTCGCCCAGAAGTTTGATGGACAGGCGATCAAGTTCGAAGACTTGTATGCCACGTGCGACCGCGCCGATATCGTGATCACATCGACCGGCGCACCGCACGCCATCTTCCGCCGCGAGCATGGCGAGCAATTCCTCTCCCGCCGCAAGAACCGGCCGATGTTCTTCATTGACATCGCTGTCCCGCGCGACGTTTCACCGGAGATGGCGAAGCTCGACGGCATCTTTGCCTATGATATCGACGACCTGCAGCAAGCCGTCTCGAGCCACGTGGCTGACCGCCGCAAGGAGGCCGAGCGTGCGGAAGCGATCATCGCCGGCGAAGTGGAGAAATTCGAAGCGCGCCAGAGCACGCTCGATGTTGTACCCACGATCGTTTCATTGCAGGATCATCTCGAGACCATCCGCCAGGCCGAGATCGATCGGGTCCGCGGCCGCATGGGGCAACTGACGCCCGAGCAGGAGATCGCGATTGAAGCGCTGACCCGCGGCATCATCAACAAAGTGATGCACACTCCGATTACCACACTAAAGTCGGCAGCGCGCGAATCAGAAGCGACCACGGTGGTCGATGTCGTAAAGCGACTGTTTAATCTACAGTTGAAGCCAAAGGACCTTCCGGCCGAACCCGCCAGTAAGAAGGATGAAGTGGGGACGCGGCACTGATGCCACACCTTCGCATCGGTTCTCGTGGTTCTCAACTCGCCCTCTGGCAGGCCAACCACATCTCGGCTCTGTTGCGTGACCGCGGTCATGAGGTTGAGATCGAAATCATCCACACAACCGGCGACAAAATCACCGATGTTGCGCTGGCGAAAGTCGGCACCAAAGGGATGTTTACGAAGGAAATCGAGGAAGCGCTCGCCGCAGGCAAAGTTGATCTCGCCGTGCACTCGCTGAAAGACCTGCCGACCGAACTTCCCAAGGGATTCGAAATCGCCGCCATTACCGAGCGACAAGACCCGCGCGACGCCTTCTGCTCGCGCCACTACTCCAAAATCGAGGACCTGCCCAAGAATGCGCGCGTAGGCACCTCCAGCCTGCGTCGCCAGGCGCAACTGAAAGCCATACGACCCGATCTCGACATCCATCCCCTGCGCGGCAATGTCGATACACGCCTCCGCAAACTCGAGCAGGGAGACTTTGACGCCATCATCCTCGCCTCCGCGGGCCTGAAGCGCCTGGGAAAAACGGAGTTGATCAAGCAGATCATCCCCGCCGAAGTGATGTGCCCCGCCGCTGGGCAGGGTGCGCTCGGCGTTGAAATCCGCGAAGGCGACACGAAGACTCGCGATCTGCTCTCGTTCCTGAACGATCCCAACGCTCGCGCAGCAACCACCTGCGAGCGCGCCCTGCTCAATAGCCTGGGCGGAGGCTGCCAGGTTCCGATCGGCGCCTTCGCCGAAGTTCGCAATGGCAGGCTGCACCTGGAGTCGATTGTTGCGGACCCGGATGGCACGAAGCTTCTGCGGGACTCGCGCGACGGGGATGATCCCGAACAGCTGGGCAACGAAGCCGGAGCCTCGCTGCTGAAGCGCGGCGGCGATGCGATTCTCGAAGCCGTGTACGGGCGAGGGCTGGCCGTTCCTCCACAACCGTGACTCACCCGGACTGATATTCTCGTTATGTGACCCGCAACGTCCTGCTCAAACTCCTCGGCGGCTACAATAACGCGCGCGCTTCGGCGAGCAGTAAATTTCTGGCCTCCGTTCCTGGGTGCCGGCATTTGCGTCAAGCGCATTGCGCCCGACATGAAAGCCGTCGACGTCGAGGTGAGACTGCGCTGGTGGAACGCCAACTACGTCGGCACACATTTCGGCGGATCGCTCTTTGCCATGGCTGACCCTTTCTATATGCTCATGCTGATGGCAAATCTTGGTCGCGACTACATCGTTTGGGGCAAGGCGGCCAGCATCAAGTATCGCAAGCCGGGGAAAGGGACGGTTCGCGCCGAGTTTCGCCTTGCCGACGACCAGATCAATGACATCCGCGAGAAACTGAAGACGCTTCCGAAATATGAACCGACCTTCAAAGTCGCGGTGAAGGACAAAGAGGGAACTGTCATCGCCGAGGTCGAAAAACTGTTGCACGTGCGCAAGAAAGAGGCACCACAGTCCGAATCAATGGTGCCGCAAACGGAAAGCGGTGAAAGGATACGGACCACGGCGTAAGCTGCGGGAATACCGCAAGAGTCACATCAGCCCCGAGTAGGCGAAAAGAAAAGACTGTGTATATTCCCGAACACTTCCGAATCGAAGATCGCGTCATCGCGGTCTCCTTCATGCGCGCGAATCCGTTCGCGATCCTGGTTTCCGGCACCGGCGAAGGCCCTTTCGCAACCCACGTGCCGGTTGTCATTCGCGAATCCGGCGATCAGTTGACGATCCGTGGCCACGTCGCCAAGGCCAATCCACATTGGCGATATTTACAGACCGTCCCGTCCTGCCTGATGATCTTCCACGGCCCGCACGCCTACATCGCACCATCGCATTACGACACACGTGAGGCGGTCCCGACCTGGAATTACGGTGCGGTCCACGTTTACGGCACCGCGAAAACATTTGCCGAACCGGCGCACCTGCTCACCATGCTGCAAGACCTGATCCCGACATTCGATGCGAGCTACGAACAGCAGTGGACCAGCCTGAGTGAAACCTACCGACAACGCATGCTGAGTCACATCGTCGGATTCGAGATCCTCGTCACGAACATCGAAGCCAAGTTCAAGCTGAGCCAGAATCGCACGAGAAAGGAACAGCAACAGGTCATCGATGCCCTCAGCACTGCTTCGGACAGCGCGGTCTCCGGAACGGCCCGGTTGATGTGCGAATATGGCCTCGGTCGGAAAAAGGAAGAAGACTAGAGGTCCGACAGGATGAGTGCGAAGCGACGATTTGCGACTGGAAAACCACTGCGCGGAATCCGCGTGCTCGTCGGTCGTGCTCGCCACCAGGCAGGATCGTTGTCGGCAGAACTGCGCCAGTTGGGTGCGGACGTGCTGGAAATTCCATTCATCGAGATCCGCAAGCCGCGCGCGCTCCGCCCGCTCGATTCAGCGCTGAAGAGGCTGGGCTCATATGATTGGCTCATCCTGACGAGCGTGAACGGCGTGGATGCGATGTGGGCACGTCTGCAAAGGTTGGGGTTGAGTCGTCCTTCAGTGACTGACGGCGTACTCCGTATCGCCGCGATTGGACCCGCCACGAAGAAAGCGATCGAAAAGCGGGGTGTCACTGTCGACCTGATGCCGAGGGAGTACGTCGCGGAATCCGTTGTGCGCAGTCTGAGGAGCAAGGTGAAAGGGAAGCGTGTTCTTTTGGTTCGCGCCAAGGTTGCCCGTGACGTGATCCCCCGCGAACTACGCAACGCCGGCGCTCACGTCGATGTCGTCGAAGCTTATGAGACCGTGATTCCTGAGAGTTCGCGTCGCCGCCTGAAGGCTGTACTCGAAAATCGCGTAAAGCGGCCCGACGTCGTGACCTTCACGAGTTCTTCCACAGTGAGAAACTTTGTCGAATTGCTTGGCTCTCGTCGCAACGCGAAATCGTTAGCTGGAATACGGACGGCATCGATTGGGCCCGTGACATCCGGCACCTTAAGGGAGCTTGGCCTTAGGGTGGACATCGCTGCCAGGGAGTTCACTATCCCTGGCCTGGTTACCGCGATCGTCGATGTCATCACCTCTCGCCGTCCGACCAACTCCTAACCCTTATCGGCCTGACGTCCGTTCCGCCTGCTCTTGTTTCGGAGCAATCTTCTCAGCCTCTTTCAAATGGTCTTCTACGGTTGGAAGGGTCTGCTGACCTGCAACCTCAAGATCTCCGGCGCGCTGCCACAATCATCAGGACCTTGAGCCTGTCCCGATCCGGCTTGCGGCTGAGATAGCCAATGGCTCCCGGAGTGGCCTCGATGTACTGAAGCACTTCTGTTTCGGAGTTGAATTCTCTGGGCATCGAGCCCTGGCCGGTAAAAACGGCCCGGCGCCAGCGCGTACGGAATTCGTCGGGCGTGTCGCCGATGTGACGGTGCAAGAACACTTCGTGGACTGGACCGCCTTTGAGCAATACAGGAACGGCGCGTGTGCCATTGTCAAATTGCGCCTGCGCCCCGATAAAGATGTCGCGCAACTGCGTTTCGGTGATCTCAGAAATGGAAAGACTGCTGTTTACCACGATGGTTACATCCTGCGCGCGCACGAGACTGCCAAAGAACGTCATTGCCAGGATCAGCCAGGCGCACCGACTTGCGGCTTTTTTATTCATGGCGTCTCCTAGAAAGGGAAGCCCTCGCGCGACGCGAGCATTGCAGTGTTGGGCTTCAACCCGTCAGGATTGGTCGTGCTGTAATAGCCAAGACCTGTTCCATGCAGGAAATGCACCTCGAGCTTGGCGTAGAAGTTCACGTTGAAGTTGTAGCGCCCGGAGAGCGCCCAATCTTTCGAGTAATTCTCCGGCAGTGAGGTGTTGCCGTCTTTGTTGATGTAATGGCTGTAATAGGTGCCAAGCTGGATTGTTTTGGTCATCTGATAACTGACCATCGGGTACCACGATCGCTGGTCCACCTGCGCCTGCAGTGAGTCCGGCCCGGCCTGCAGGTTGAGCATGAGGGGCATGCGCCAGTATTCTCCGGCGAAATACCATTTACCCTTGGTCCACTCTGCGTAGTACGCCGCTGTAAACACCGGCGGAACGTGCATGGTGCCTTCAGGTCCACTGCCGTCCAGACTTTGACTTTCCGCGCTTGTGCCCAGAACCAATCCGCGCAAAGGTGTGGCCCAACGGAGATCGCCCCCAAACGCCTTTCCACTCGGAGGGTCGGGAAAGGTGAATCCGCATTGCGCCAGGTTGCGCATGTATCCGCCATTCGCATCCAGACGGCTTTCCCCTGCATACCCGCGATACAGCAGCCTTCCCCGATTCCCCAAAAGCAGTGATCCGTAGACTTCGCCGCCCAGAACCGCCAGATCGAAATCGCGGTTGTCGTCGGGATAGTTCGACTGTGGCAGCAGGGTCCAGAAGAAGAGCGCGTCTACGTCTTGCGATTCGTTAAACAAACCCAGCGGCACCTTGATTTTCCCGCCGCGTACTCCGAGATCGTCATTGAACCTGTAGTCGCCCGAGACCCAGTCGACGAGAGCGTTGGGGCCGCCGATCTGGCCCATCTGGTACATGTGCAACTGAATACCGACCCGCGTCTTTTCAGAGAGCGTGTCGTTCAGGCTCACCGCACCTTCGGTCCACTGCAAACTGCCGGAACAGGACTTCATGGTCAGGTAGTTATTCTCGCTGCTGACCAGAAAGCTCTGCGTCACGAATCCATGAATCTGGAGACTGTCAAGGTCCTGACTTTGCAGCCCAGCAGACAAAACAAATATCAGTACCGCCACGAACAGAATTCGAGGCATGGAAATCGCTTCTCCTGCAGCCCTTCATCGGCAACCCGAGACTGATCTTGAGATCGCAGCCGAGGATCTCACCGGAAAGTTCCGAATTGGGCGTACCAGTTCTGGAGAGGATTAACTCGGCGAGGCGTACCTCAGTATTGGAACTCACTTCCTCTTGTGTTGATCAAACCAGTCGGAGACGTAAAGAATCTTCGCAATCTGATGGCTCGGCCGCGAACTCATGCCGTGCGGCTCGCCGGGGAAGCGGACTAGCACGGATTCCACTTTGCGCAATTTCAGCGCCGCATAGTACTGCTCGGCTTCTCTGGATGATTGACCGGACGACCCGCTTCCGGGCGGCAGCTAGTCTGTATCCTGTAATCAATTGCATACAAACGACACGATTCACAAGACACTCAACAAATGGTTCTTGCTGGGAATCAGAGGTATTACCCAATCGACTCTGGTTCCGTACCTGTCAAACAACTCAGTAGCCAAACTCCCGGTGGCTCGCCTAACTTGATGAGCACTTTCACCCGTCGAACGCTGGGAGGGTGCCTCGTAGGCGATATTCGCACCCTCCTTGTCTTGCTGATCTCCTCCGGACTTTCCTGCTACGGACGAGTCTGACTTCTCTAAGGCCGCATTCGGCACAACGGATCGCGAAACCAGTGAACTGGCGAATCGTGCCTTCAAGGCGCCGGGTCAAACGAAATCGCAAACCTCCACCACGCAGCAACAATGAGCAATCCTCTTGCCTGTCGCCATGGTAACTCACAAGTTGACCCAGGATTCGCACT
>Ga0335080_10006681_pt1 | contig 11931 bp, 9 predicted proteins | sample Lox_Sample_34_FD_206720 | JGI IMG/M metagenome (GOLD analysis project Ga0335080, IMG submission 206720) | Soil microbial communities from Loxahatchee National Wildlife Refuge, Florida, United States - Lox_Sample_3.4 | ecosystem: Environmental > Terrestrial > Soil > Wetlands | place: USA: Florida...
CCGAACAGTGTGCCGCATTCAGAGGTTCCCGGCGAGATTTTTCGGGCGCAACCGACTATAGACCTGGGAGCGCCGACGTCTCGTCGGCGGTGAAACGGTCCGGCACAAACGCTGGCCGGCGGGACGCCGGCGCTCCCAGGAAGGAAAGGGCGACCGTGGCCGGGCCAAGCTTTCGCATTGCGCCTTTTGCGGCGGACGCGATAATGCCTGCCGATTTCATGAACGAATGGAACATTCAATCCCGCGCCCACGCCTGCGAGGCCTGTGGCCAGCCGTTTGCCGATAAACAGATATATCACACGCTGCTCTTCGAACAGCCGCCGGACTTGCGGCGCTCCGACATCTGCGAGCCGTGCTCGCAAAAGCAAAGTGCCGGGGATACGCGCAACCGCACCGGGTTTATTTCTCATTGGCAGGGCATTTACGAAGCGCCGCCACCGCCCGCCGATCCGATTCACAAAGATACCGCCGAAACGCTGCTGCGGAAATTGATCGAGCAAAACGATCCGCGTTACGCGCCCGCCGGCTACATTCTCGCCGTCATGCTCGAACGCAAACGCGTGCTCAAGGTGAAGGAACAGGTCGTCAGTTACGGCAAGCGCGTATTCATTTACGAGCAGCCGGGGACCGGCGATGTGTTCACCATTGCCGATCCGAACCTGCGTCTGGACCAGCTCGAGGCGGTCCAGCGCGATGTGGCGGCGTTGCTGGAACATGGATTAAATCCGCCCGCGCCCGCGGCGCCGCCGGCAACCGAAACGTCGCCCGCGCCGGAGAATCAACCGACTGCATGAAGAGGAAAACGTCGAACACCGAACATCGAACTTCGAACATCGAAGGACACCGCATCCAGACCATTCGGCGTTCCGTGTTCGTTGTTCGACCCGTCCTCCGCAGTAGCTCTGCTACGGAGGGTGGATGTTCGATGTTCCCCCAATAGCCCATGTCGGAATTCGCCGAATTTCAAACCCGCCTCGGCTACGCGTTCCGCGACGAGGGGCTGCTGCGGCTGGCGCTGACCCATCCGTCCGTCGCGCACGAAGCCGGCACCCCGTCGCCGCACAATCAGCGCCTGGAATTTCTTGGTGATGCCGTGTTGCAACTCGTCCTTACGCAACAGCTCTACGAGAAATTTCCCGCTTCTGACGAAGGTCCGTTGACCAAGGCACGCGCCAAGCTGGTCAACCGCCGCACGCTGGCCGAATGCGCCCGCACCCTCGGCCTCGGCGCGCATTTGATTTTGAGCCGGGGTGAGGAGACCTCCGGCGGCCGCGACCGGGCCTCCACGCTGTCCGACGCGTTTGAAGCGCTGCTGGGCGCGATTTTTTTGGATGGCGGATTTGCCGCCGCGCGCGAATTTATTTTGCGCGAATTCGGCACGGCCTTTGGCAAACTGGACACGCTGCCGACCATCGAGAACCCGAAAGGCGAATTGCAGGAATTGTTGCAGGCGCGCTCGCCCGAAGCGCCGGAATATCACGTCGTCTCCGCCACCGGTCCGGACCACGACCGGGTTTTTGAATGCACGGTGCAGCACGTCGGCGTGGAACTCGCGCGCGGCAGCGGCAAAAGCAAAAAGGCCGCCGAGAGCGACGCGGCCCTGGCGGCGTTGAAGAAATTGCGCGCGGAATCGAAAATCAAGCCCGGCGCTTGAGCCAGGCGCGGATTTCGACACAAAGGCGCCCGGTCAAGCGCCCGGGTTTCAGGCCATGATTCGCAAACGGGAAAATTTGGACTGCGGCGGCAAGCGGAGCGCGGCGCCGCTTTTGCGCCGACCGACTTTCCCCACTGTTGCCTCCAAAAGCGCTGTCGCCGCTGCGCTCTGCCAGCGCAGTCCAAAAAGTTCGCCGCCAAATCTTCGCTGATTCCCGTAATGAATCGATCTTGAAAACACGCCCTAATATCTCGGCACGTTGGAATCAATTTCATCCGACCAGGCAGTGATGCCGCCTTTGACACTTTTCAGATATTTGAATCCCTGCTCGCGCAGGAAGCCCAGCGCCTTGAGCGACCGCACGCCGACCTTGCAGTGAATATAATAATGCTGGTTCGGGTCGAGTTCGGTAAAACGCTGTTGGAGTTGGCTCAACGGCAGCAGCGGCACGCCCTGGACATGGGCGATTTCGTATTCGTCCGGCTCCCGCACGTCGATGACCCTGATGCCGAGCCTGGGATTTTCGAGCGCCTGCTTCATGTCCTGGACGGTGACTTCGTCCGGATTCACGGCGGGGTTCGCGGGCTCGGGCACGATGCCGCAGAACATCTCGTAATCAATCAATTCCTTGATGGTCGGATGCTCGCCGCAGATGGGGCACTGCGGGTCGCGGCGCAGTTTCAACTCGCGAAATTTCATGTCGAGCGCGTTGAAGAGCAGCAGTCGGCCGACGAGCGAACTGCCCTTGCCGATGGCAAGTTTCAAGATTTCCGTCGCCTGGATGCAGCCGACAATGCCGGGCAAAACACCGAGCACGCCACCTTCCGCGCAACTGGGCACCATGCCGGGCGGCGGCGGTTCGGGATAAAGACAGCGGTAACAGGGCCCGCCCAGATGCGGCGCAAACACGCTGGCCTGGCCCTCGAAACGGAAAATGGAGCCATAGACGTTCGGTTTTTTGAGCAGCACGCAGGCGTCGTTGGTGAGATAGCGCGTCGGGAAATTGTCCGTGCCATCTACCACGATGTCGTAAGGCCGGATGAGGTCGAAGGCGTTTTCGGACGTGATGCGGGTGTTGTGGATGACGACTTCGCAATTCGGGTTGATGCCCGCGATGGTTTCTTTGGCCGACTGCGCCTTGGGCCGGCCGACGTCGGCGTCCGTGTGCAAAATCTGTCGCTGGAGATTGGAGTAATCCACGGTGTCGAAATCCACGATGCCGAGTTTGCCGATGCCGGCGGCGGCGAGATACATGGCGATGGGCGAACCGAGTCCGCCGGCGCCGATGCAGAGCACGCGGGTGGCCTTGATTTTCTTTTGGCCAGCCAGACCGACTTCGGGCAGAATCAGGTGCCGTGAATACCGGCGGATTTCGTCGTTGTTCAGTTCCATAAATCGAGTTGATAAGGATATTGCAAAAGGTGAATAAATCAAGTCAGCGCCGCATGAAGCCAAATGCCACACCACAAACAGCCGCAGCGCGGCTCAAAAAAATTTCCCGGCTGCACCCAACGCTCGCCATCGTGCTGGGCAGCGGATTTCATCACGTTCTCAGCGAACTGCGGGTGGAAAAGAAAATTTCCTACGCCAAAATTCCGGGCTTTCCGGTCCCTGGCGTGAGCGGCCACGCGGGCGAATTGTATTTTGGCCGGCTCGGCGGCACACCGGTCCTGGTGCTGAGCGGGCGCGCGCATTTTTACGAGGGCCATCCGATGGAACGCGTCACGTTCGCCGTCCGCGCGTTAGCGGCGTTCGGCATCCGTGATTTGCTGCTGACGAACGCGGCGGGCGGCATCAACCCCAAATTCCGCGCCGGCGATTTCATGGTGTTGACCGACCACGTCAATTTGATGGGCGTCAACCCGTTGCGCGGTCCGGCGGTCCCCGATCGGCCGCGATTTGTGGACCTGACGCAGGTTTACGACCCGAAACTACGAGCACGGTTGTTCCGCGCCGGGAAAATCTGCAATTTGAAGCTGCAACGTGGCGTTTATCTGGCGGTGAGCGGGCCGAGCTACGAGACGCCGGCGGAAATCCGGGTATTTGCGCGGTTGGGTGCAGACGCGGTGGGAATGAGCACAGTGCCGGAAGCAATCGTGGCGCGGCAATGTGGCTTGAATGTGGCGGCGATTTCGTGCATAACCAATTTGGCGGCCGGCATCAGCCAGGAGAAATTATCGCATGCCGAAGTGTTGGAAACCGCCGAAAGGGTGAAGACTTTGGCAGCTAAATTGCTGAAACATTTCGCCGGGTTGTATGGCAAGGATTGACAAAAAACAATTGGTGCGGGAGGCGGCAAGGGCGCGGGAGCGTGCAGTGGCGCCCTATTCAAAATTCAAGGTTGGCGCGGCTTTGCTCACGAACGACGGCGAAATCATTTCTGGCGCGAATGTGGAAAGCGCCAGCTATGGCCTGACGTGTTGCGCGGAGCGCGTGGCGCTGTTCAAGGCGTTGACGGGCGGGAAGCGGAATTTTACTGCGGTGGCGGTGGTCGCGCGCGCGCCGGGAGGCCCGATGCCGTGCGGCGCGTGCCGGCAGTTACTCGCGGAATACGCCCCGCAGGCAAAGGTCTGGGTGGCGGACAGCCGCGCGTTGGGCAAAATCAGGGAATTCACGGTGCGGGGATTGTTGCCTTCGGCATTTGTCATTCCTTGAAATTTCTCGAAAGAACGGTAGGCTACGTTGCCCGGTTGATTTGAATGAAACCTGAAGTGGTATTCGGTTTGGAAAGCGCGGCCTGGCCGGCGTTGTTGTTGAACGCGGGCGGGGTGGTGTTGCGCTCGAACACGGCGGCAGCGAATGCGTTTGGCACAACCCTGGCCGGCGAATCCCCAAAATTGTCGGCCATCTGGTCGCCGGAAAACGGCAAAAAGCCGGAGGAATTTTTTGCCGGGTGGGAGAAATCGCCGACCGTGACGGCGGATTTGAAATTTCGCGTCGCGAGCGGCGCAACGATGAGATTCACGGCGGCGATTTGCACCTTCAATTCGGAGGGCCGCAAGTGGTACGTTTTGCAGCTATTGCCCGCGGTTGCGCCGGGGGCGGCCACCGCTCCGGAAACGGCGGGCATCGCGGCCTCCCCGGTTGATGCCAAAGCTGCGCCGGAGGCGGGCGGGATGGTGCTCAAGCAAAAATTGGAGTGCGCTTTGCAACTGGCACGGTCGGTGTCGCTGGATTTCAACAACGCGCTGACGAGCATTCTCGGCCACACCTCGTTGCTGTTAACCAAGGCCGAGGCGGGGCATCCGTGGCGGCATTCGCTGATGGAGGTGGAAAAGTCGGCGGCGCGCGCGGCGGAGATTGCCAACGAGCTCACGGTGTTCAGCCGCCAGGAAAAGGAAGCGCACCGTACCCCGCCGGGGAATTTGAACGTGGTGGTGAGCCGCTGCGTGGATTTTTTCCGCGGCGAGCATGGCGCCAAAATCACGTGGAAGACGCAATTGGAAAAAGAATTGTTCTCGGCGCGGTTTGACGAAGCCAAGGTCCAGCAGGCCTTGACCAAGATTTTGGAGAACGCGGTGGAAGCCATCGGGGGGAAGACCGGCCAGATTTTTGCGCAGACCCGCAACGTGGAGCTGACCGAGCCGACGCAGGATCGCAACGTGCATCTGGCGCCCGGGGCTTACGTGTGCATCGAGATTGGCGACAGCGGCCCGGGGATAGAGGCGGACATATTGCCGCGGATATTTGAGCCATTTTTCACGACAAAAGGCGCCAGCCATCGGGGATTGGGGCTGGCGCTGGTTTATGGCATCGTGACGAACCACGGCGGTGGCGTGGCGGTGTCCAGCAAGCCCGGGGCGGGCACGTCGGTGCGGGTTTATTTGCAAGCCGAAAAGCAATTCATATCTGAAACCGTCGGTACGGACGAAAATTTGCACGGCACGGAAACTATTCTCGTGGTGGATGACGAAAGTCTGATGCTGACCATGGCCGAAACGATCTTGTCCGAATACGGTTATTGCGTGCTGACGGCCAATAGCGGCCAGAAGGGGCTGGCGATACTGTCGCGCGACGATGTGCAGGTGGACCTGATCGTCACGGATCTGGTCATGCCTGGCATGGGGGGGCGCGAATTCATCGACCGCGTCCGGAAACTTGTGCCCGGCGCGCGGATTATGAGCACGAGCGGCTACGTGATGCCGGCGGACAAGCAGGCCGGCACGCCGTATCTGCAAAAACCGTTCACCAGCTACGAATTGCTGGCGAAAGTGAAGCACGTATTATCGCAAACTCCTACTGTTGACTAAACGGGGAAGTTATGTTTAACTTTGCTTATTATGCAAATTGAAAGTCTAAAAGTCTTCTGTGATTTGGCTGAAACCGAGAGTTTTACCAAAGCTGCCCAGATCAACGGCGTCACGCAATCAGCCGTGAGCCAGCAAATCAGTTCGCTTGAACGCATGTTCAAGTCGCTGCTCATCGAACGCAGCAAGAAAAAATTCCGCCTCACGCGCGAAGGTCAGATGCTTTACGATTTCAGCAAACAAATCATCCAGACCTACGAATCGCTGCACAGCAAATTGCAGGAGTTGAAGGACATTATCTCCGGGACCATCCGCGTGGCGACCATCTACAGCATCGGCCTGCACGATTTGCCACCCTATATCAAAAAATTCCTGAAGAGCTACCCCACCGTCAACGTCCATGTCGAATACCGCCGCGCCAACCAGGTTTATGATGACGTGCTCAGCAACGTCGTGGACCTGGGGCTGGTCGCGTATCCGGCCAAGGACTCCAAGCTCGAAATCGTTCCACTGCGCAAGGATCCCCTGGTATTGATCTGCCATCCGCAGCACCCGTTCGCCCGCCAGAAGGCCATCCGGCTCAAAGCGCTCACCGGACAGAAATTCATCGGGTTCGAGCCGGACATTCCCACGCGCAAGGCGCTGGACAAAATCCTGAAGGAGCACGGCGTGGATCCGAAACACGCCATGGAATTCGACAACATCGAAACGGTGAAACGCGCGGTGGAAATTGACGCGGGCATTTCGATTGTGCCGCAGGGCACGGTCATCCAGGAAATCGCCAAGCAAACGCTTGCCGCCGTGCCGATTGAAGACGGCAGCTTTTACCGTCCGATCGCCGCGATTTACAAGAAGAACAAGGTGCTTTCGCCGGCAATGAAACAATTCCTGACATTGCTCAAAGACACGGCTTAGAAAACCAGACACCCTTTCCCGCCGCCGCGAACCTGGTTCCCGGCGGCATTTTTATTTCAAATTCGCCGGGTTCAACGGCTTCAAATCCTTCGGCATGAACAGTCCGTTTTTGCGGATCAGTTCACCGTCGAACCATACTTCACCGCCGCCCCATTCGGGACGCTGAATCAGCACCATGTCCCAGTGCACCGCCGAGCGATTGCCGTTGTCGCATATCTCATAAGCCTGACCCGGCGTGAAGTGCAGTGATCCGGCGATTTTCTCGTCGAACAAAATGTCGCACATCGGATTCAAAATCCGGGGATTGAACCCGAGTGAAAATTCGCCCACGTAACGTGCCCCGGCGTCGGTGTCCAGAATCTCATTCAACCGCTTCAGGTTGTTGCCCGTGGCCCTGATGATTTTGCCGCCCTTGAATTCCAGCCGGATGTTTTCGAATTTCGTTCCGGCATAAATCGTCGGCGTGTTGAACTGGATGACGCCGTTCACGGAATTTTTCACCGGACAGGAAAACACTTCGCCGTCGGGAACATTGCGGTCGCCCCCGCACATTTTGGCGCCGATGCCCTTGATGCTGAAGGTGAGGTCGGTGCCGGGACTTTTCAGATGAACATGATTGGCGCGTTTCATCCGGCGTTCGAGCGGAACCATCGCGCGCGCCATTTTCGCGTAATTCATCGTGCAAACGTCGAAGTACAGGTTTTCGAACGCCTCAGTGCTCAGGCCCGCCGCCTGGGCCATGCTGGGCGTCGGCCAGCGCAGCACGCACCAGCGGGTTTTGTTCACGCGATAATCGAGCACGGGCCGCGTGATGCGCGAGTAGAGCGCCATGCGGTCGGACGGCACGTCGGAATTTTCGCTGGCGTTTTCGCTGCCGCGGATGGCGATGTACGCCTGCATTTTCTTCATGCGGAACAGCTCGATGTCCCGCACCTGCGCGGCGTGCTTTGCGTTTGTGCCCAGCAGCAGCTCGCGGGAAACCCGCGTATGCCGGACCTCGGCAAACGGCGTCGCGCCCGCCCGGCGGACGGTGCGAATCAGCTCGATGGTGAACTCATCGGGTACGTCAATCATGTCGAGCAGGACGCGGTCGCCTTTATTGAGCGCCGTGGAATAGCTCACGAGGAGCTTTGCCAGTCTGGAGTAACGCGGATCGGTCATAATCCTTCAAGGCTAACCGGACAAACGGCTTTGTCCAGTGGAGTCATTGTAACTTGTTGAAATTCGAGGTTATGATAAACTCATGCACATGAAGACCAATATTTGTGCGGTGGCGGTGTTTTTGTGCCTGGCGTTGGCCGGGCAGGCGCAGACCACGGCATTCACCTATCAGGGGCAGTTGAACAGCACGAATGGCCCCGCCACCGGCTCTTACGATTTCCGTTTTAAAATTTACAACGCAATTAATTCCGTGGTTGGCGTGCCGCTGACAAACGCGCCGGCAGTCGTCACGAACGGCCTGTTCACCGTGACGCTGGATTTTGGCCCCGGCGTTTTTGACGGCAGCACGCGCACGCTGGAAATCGGCGTGCGCGGCTATGGCGACACCAATGCCTATTCCGTGCTTGCCCCGCGCCAGACATTGGTGTCCGTTCCGTATGCGATTCAGTCGATCAACGCTTCCAACGCGGTGGTATTGACCGCGCCGTTGCAGACGACCAACCTGACCGGGCTCATTCCCAACTCGCTGTTGTCCACCAATGTTGCGGTGCTTACCAACAACGTGATTTTTTCCGGCGGCGTGACCGCGACCAATTTCACTGGCAACGGTTACGGATTATTGAATCTGCCGGCCGCCAGCCTCATCGGCACGATTCCCAATGAGCGGTTGTCCACAAACGTGGCGCTGCTCAACACCAATGTGAGTTTTTCCAACGCGAATTTTTCCGGGAGCGTCACCGGCGTGGTTTTCACCGGCAGCGGCCATGGGCTGACCAACGTGCCAGGCGCGTTTTTCTGGGTAACCGTCACGGGAATAACCAGTCAGATGTACCCCAACGTCGGATACAACTGCACGAATGATATGACGCCGGTAACCATCGTGTTGCCGCCCTCCGCGACCCTCAGCCCCGGTGACACCTTCCGCGTGGCCGGCGTGGGCGCCGCGGGATGGATCATCGCGCAAACCAACGGCCAGGCCATTTTTACCGGGAACCTAAGCGATGCCGTCGGACAGAATTGGAAGGCCATCGGGCCGAACGCCTTCTGGTCCGACGTGGCATGTTCGGCTAATGGAATTAAAATCGTGGGGACCGCCAACGGCGGCAATATTTTTGTATCGACCAATTCAGGAGTAACCTGGACCACCAATGGTACCGCGCAAATCTGGTCTTCCGTTGCCACCTCAGCCGACGGCACCCGGATGGTGGCTACGGTGGGCAGCAGCAGTGTAAACGGCAGCATTTACACTTCGGCAGATTCCGGAACCACGTGGACGCTCCAGCCTGGCAGTAAATCCACGCATTGGCTTTCGGTAGCGTCCTCCGTTGACGGTTCCCGGCTGGTAGCGGCGCCGTACGGCAGCAACCTTTGCACCTCGGTCAACTATGGTACCAATTGGACGGTGCGCGACAGTGTCCGGTTCTGGACATCAGCGGCTTCATCGCAGGACGGCAAGAAGCTGGTGGCGGCGGCGGCCAACAGCTATATTTACACCTCCACCGATTACGGCACGAACTGGACCGCGCAAACCAATTCTGGCATCGCATACTGGTCAACGGTGGCCTCGTCATCGGACGGCAGCCGGTTGGTGGCAGCGGTGGGCAATGGTGGCCACGCCGGCTCCATTTACACCTCGGCTGACTCCGGCGTGACCTGGACGCCCAACAGTTTCGTCAGCGCGCAATGGTCTTCCGTTGCCTCATCCGCCGACGGCTCGCAACTGGTGGCCGGCTACAATGTCACTTCCGCCGGCTTTGTTTACACCTCCAGCGATTCCGGAGCGACCTGGTTACAACGTCTCGGTGCGCCGAGCGCGGATTGGGCGGGGGTGGCCATATCCGACGGCGGCAGCCAGATCGTGGCGGTGCCGGACGGCGGCAATGTTTATATTTCCTCCCTCAACAGCACGACCGCCGGAACAAACGGATATGTGCGCGGGGCCCAGTTTACCACCCTCGAACTGGAGTACGTCGGCAACGGAATGTTTCTGCCGCTGAGCCACGAAGGAACCATTCGCGCGTACTAAAATCGGATGAATCGGGAAACATTGGATCACTGGTGCGAACGGGGCATTCTGGGTTTGGTGCTCGGCATGCTGGTTTTTGGCCCGCTGGCGATGGGCGCGGTGGACACGCCGGAATTTCTCGTCATACAAGGGTTGGGGGTGGCCGTGATGCTCGTGTGGGCGCTGCGGTTGTGGATCAGCCCGAAACCGCAAATGCTCTGGCCGCCGCTGGGCTGGGGGGTGCTGGCGTTCGCGGCTTTGGCCGTCGGCCGTTATCTCACGGCGGACATCGAATATGTCGCCCGGTTGGAAATGATCCAGGTATTGGTGTATACGTTCCTGTTTTTTGCCATCGTCAACAATTTATACCGGCAGGAATCGGTGCAGATCGTCAGTTTTACGATGATCTTTCTGGCGATGGGAATTTCGTGCTATGCGGTCTATCAATTTTTGACGCACTCGAATCGGGTCTGGGATTATGTCTCGCCTTATCTGGGGCGAGCCTCGGGCACATATATTTCGCCGAATAATTTCGCAGGCTTTCTGGAAATGCTTCTGCCGCTGGCGACAGCTTATGTTTTGTTGGGGCGAATGAAGCCGGTGGTCCGGATTTTACTCGGTTACTCCACCCTGGTTATGCTGGCGGGAATGGTGGTGACCTTTTCGCGCGGCGGCTGGGTGGCGGTCACCGTGGCTTTGTTGGCCCTTTTGGGACTTTTGATTTTTCATCGCAACCACCGGTTACCCGCGCTCCTGCTTTTGGTCATTTTGGCCGGCGGAGGAACGGTTTTCGTCACCAGGTATTTGTCAGGGACGCTTAGTTACATGCGCCGCGTGCAGACTCCTGGAGACACCGTCAATGTCGATCTCGATTTTTCCATGCGCCGCGATATCTGGACGGCGGCGGAGCAAATGTGGGGGGATCATTTTTGGTGGGGGGTCGGGCCGGCACATTACGATTATCGCTTCCGGGAATACCGCCCCGTTACTGTGCAGTTGAGTCCCGACCGTGCCCACAATGATTACTTGAATCTGCTGGCGGATTGGGGCACAGCGGGCGGAATTATCGTGCTGGCCGGTTTGGCAACCTTCGGTGCGGGGTTGAGGAAAACGTGGAAATATGTCCGCCCATTGGAAAATGACTTTGGCCGTGGTCTGAGCAATCGCTTCGCCTTTTTCCTTGGTGCCAGTACCGGGTTGCTGGCGCTGTCGGTGCATTCGGTGGTGGATTTCAATCTGCACATTCCGGCCAATGCAATTCTTGGGGTGACCTTGTTGGCTTTGTTGAGCAGCAACCTGCGGTTCACCACAGACCGTCATTGGCGAAGCGTGCGCCAGCCCGTCAAAATGGCCGCCACTTTGTTGCTGGTTGCAGGGGTTGCCTGTTTGAGCTGGCAAGGCTGGCGTCGCGGGCATGAAGCACTCTGGCTGGCGCGGGCGGAGCAGTTGCCGAATTTTTCAACCGCACGAGCAACGGCGTTAATAGCGGCGTTTGCCGTCGAGCCGAAGAATCCTGAAACAACCCATAACATCGGCGAGTGTTTCCGTACGCAGAGTTTTGACGGCGGACAAAATTATGCAACCTTGGCCCAAACGGCAATGCAATGGTATCGGCGCGGGATGAAACTCAACCCGCATGACGGTTACAATTATTTGCGTTACGGCATGTGTCTGGACTGGCTGGACAAGCCCGATGAGGCTGGGCCGTTTTTCAACCGCGCGGACGCGCTCGACCCCAACAGCTATTATACTGCGGCGACCATCGGGTGGCATTACGTTCAGGCTGGAAATTGCGCCGCCGCCCGGCCATGGCTGGAAAGGTCATTGCGGCTTGAGTGGCGCGGAAACGACATGGCTCGCTTCTATCTGGAGACCGTCGAACACAAACTCGTCGAAAATGCCTCTGGTAGGAACATTTTACCAGCCGGCTTTTGAGCGCAAATAAAGGG
>Ga0335080_10006682_pt1 | contig 11931 bp, 7 predicted proteins | sample Lox_Sample_34_FD_206720 | JGI IMG/M metagenome (GOLD analysis project Ga0335080, IMG submission 206720) | Soil microbial communities from Loxahatchee National Wildlife Refuge, Florida, United States - Lox_Sample_3.4 | ecosystem: Environmental > Terrestrial > Soil > Wetlands | place: USA: Florida...
TGCGTTACCCCACGTTCGCGCAATGGTGCGGCACCGAGCAGACCGCCGACTGGCACCGGCGCTTCCGCGCGCGCACCGTGGTCTACGGCCACCTGCACATCCCGCGGACCACATGGGAAGACGGCGTGCGGTTCGAGGAGGTGTCGCTGGGCTACCCCTACGAGCAGGACCGGCACCCGGAGCGCCCGCGCCAGCTGACCCAGATCCTGCCGCCCGGGTCGGCGAGGACTCTCGGGCCGCCCCCCGCAGATGGTAGTGTGCACCCGACGCCGGGGCGGTAGCTCAGCCGGTCAGAGCAGCGGACTCATAATCCGCCGGTCGTGGGTTCGAGCCCCACCCGCCCCACCTGCGATTTACTGGAAGTCCCAGGTCGAGCCGCGGCATCCGCTCGTAGATAGCCAGGTTCGTCATGCCGACCGGCCCGCCCCGTTCCGTCTGCCCTAGGCCCTGGCCCGCCGATCAGCCCTCAGCTTGGAGGACGAAGTAGCTGAACTGATCGGCCGTGCTGGTGGCCGACGTCCCCGCCTGCGTGATCACGGTGACGTCCACAGTGCCGGTGCCCTCCGGGCAAGTGGCGGTCATCTGGGCGTCCGACTGGATGGCCATGTTCGCGGCGGCGGTCGAGCCGAAACTGACGGCGGTGGCCGAGGTGAAACCGGTACCGGTGATCGTCACGGTCTCCCCGCCGGTGGTGAGGCCCCTCGTGGGCGACAGCCCGGTGATAGTGGGCACCACGCTGTAGTTGACGATTGTGTTCACCGTGGCCGAATTCGACGTGGGCACGGCGACCAGGTCGATGAAGACGTTGTCGCTGATGGCCACGGCGAGCGCCCCGAACGGCTCGACCGGTAGCAGCATCGTCATGCTATAGCTGTTCAACATCGTGGAGCTAGGCTGGGTCGGGATCGCCACCTCGTTGGCCACGATGTTCCCGGTCACGCAGGCCTGAGCGAGCCAGAGGCTCATCGCCGTCTCCCCGCCGGGGAACCGGCATCGCAGCCGGTTGCCGTGGATGACGGCCGACGTGGTGGACGCGGTCTCCGCCAGGTCCACTAGGATCAGGGCGGCGCCGGAGTAGGACTCGGCGATGACCGCGTCGACCTGACAGTCGCACAGATCCAGCCGCGGGGACACGCCGGTCCCGGTGTCCGCGAGCGGGATGACCGGCTCCACCGTCACGCCGCCCACCGGCTTGAAGATGGCGCCGATCACCGCCTGCATCTGCGCATCGGCCGTCGCGTCGGCCTTTGCCGTCCCTTCTGTCTCTTCCGCACTTTCAGTCTCTTGCGTCGCTTCCGCCTCGTCCGTCACGGGAGCCGCGCCCGCGGGAGGCTCGGCGGCCGCCGTCGGTGTCGCGGTGGCGCCCCTCGCCTGGATGAGCATGTTCATGAACGTCTGCCGGGCGCGCGCGACCTCGTCCGCGCTGGGCGCGTCGATCAGGCGTGACCCCTCGGCTGCGCTGGCCGGGGGCGTGGTCGGGAGGACCCGGGCCATCGCCGTGGCCATCGGGACGATGCGGTCACCTATCCCCGCCAGCCCAAACTCGCACAGAAACAGGTAGGACTGGGGGATGCCGATCGCGACCTGATCGAAGAGGGTGAGCTGCGACGGGTCGGTGAGGTTGTAGAACCAGAAGCCTCCGTAGGAATCTCGGACCGTGTTCTGATCGATTCGCAGCGTCCCGAGCTGGGTCAGCGCGAGCAGGGGGATGGTCACGCCCAGGAACATGCACCGCTCCATGGTCATGTCCTGCAGCAGCTGGGACGATCCGGCGGCGACGTCCGGAGTGGCAACTTGCAGGTAGCCGAAGGTGAGCTGGTACGGCGGCTCGACCTGGTTGCCCGCGGCCAGGTCGAGGAACGGCGTGGAGACCGGCGGGTTGGCCGAGGCGAACGTGCAGCGGGTGACGTCGACGCCGTCTACGGCTCCCGAGGCGTAGATCCCGGCGCCGAAAGTGTTCGCCCCGCCGGGGTCGGAAAAGGCGAACGTGCAGTTCTCGACGGTCAGGCGGGTGCTGTTGCCGACGGACAGGCCGATGGCCACCTGCAGCCCGTTGGCGTAGGCCTCCATCAGCGCCCGGTTGTTCGGGGGCAGGCTGGCGAAGGCGTCGGCCGCAGGCGTGAAACCGGTGAGCGGAATGGACAGCTCGATGTCCCGCACCGTGACCGAGTTTGCCCCTTGGACGACGATCAGCCCGAGCGCGAACTGCGGCCCGGGCGGGTCCGGCGCCTTTAGCACGACCCCCTCGCTGCATCCCTGCAGCGTGAGGCCAGCCAGGCCGGGGCCTATGACCAGCGGTTCGGGCAGCGTGTACGTGCCGGGCGCCAGGCAGACGGTGACCGGTCCCTGGTTCGCGTAACTGGTCAGCAGAGCGGGCAGCGAGGGACCGTCCGACGGCTGGACCTCCAGTGTGCAGCAGCCGCCTTGGACCTGCGTCAGCAGCGGGAACTGCGGCCGGCAGTCGTTGAGCACCGTCTTGGCCGTGAGGTCCACGACGGCGAGCGAGGCCATGTAATGCTGCGTGCCGTCGGGTGGCGCGGAGGCCAGCGCCTGGACCGAGTTGGCGCTGCTGCCGCGCACCTGCGTCACCCACCAGTCGCCGGCCAGGTAATCCCCGGGCCGGGCGGTGAACGCGACGCCGACATCGGTTCCGGCCAGGGTGGCGGCGACCGGAGTCGCGGCCCCGGTCACCTGCCCGTCCCAGCGGCGCAGGCACAATCCGGAGGGGGTTCCGGTGACCGTCGAGGCTTCGGACAGCGTCACCACGTTGCCGGCTGCGCCGGGCTCGACCTGGGCCACGGTGAACAGCGGGCCGTTCGGCTGGCGGTCAGCGCGGCGCTGCAGCGTGCTGACCTCGACCAGGTCGTTCTGGTAGAAGGTGACCGATGGCGAGGGCGCCAGCGTGACCTGGGTGCCGGCCACCGCGGCCGCCACCGCGGCGGAGCCGTTCTCGTAGGACCAGGCGAAGCGGGCCTGGTCCGCGCTCCCTGAGTCGAGCACCTCCACCCGCAGCAGGCCGTCGGGCAGCTTGCCGCGCGGATCGTCGGGCGGCGCGCATGGATCGGTCACGGTGGCGGGCGTGGTGGGCGCGATGTCGAGCAGGCCGGTGCTGATCAGCTCGGGCGGCAGGGCGCTGGCTGCGTCCGCGCAGCTCGCCGCCGATACCGGCACTGCCCGTACCCGCCAGGCGACGCGCGTGCGGGTGGTCGTGTCGATGCCGTCCAGCGCCGGGTCGAGCAGGTCGGCCGGGTCCTCCGCGGCCTGGATTTCCTGCACGAACGCGTCCAGGTACACCAGCGCCTGGCCCGACTCGGGCAGCGCCGCGATGGCTTCCTGCGCGGCGTAGGCCAGGAGCGCCGGGTTGACCGCGTACAGCCCGCCGACCCACATCCCGCCCGCGCCGATCTGCAGCGTCCCGTCGGTCGCGAAGCTGATCTTGAAACCGGTGCTGCCCTGAACCACCCCGGCCGGGCCGATCGTCTCCAGGGCTAGGCGCTGCCGGTCCCGCGCGGCTGCCTCGACGTTGAGGTTCCAATCGCCGTCCAGGAGCACGCGGCCCTGCTGGAGCCGGGCGCCGGTCCACGGATCTGCGGCGCGCAGCAGCGCGGAAGTGAAGTCGCCGGTCACGTCATTCCTCCGGGCGGGAAAGGGTCAGGTGCGGGTGCACCGTGAGGGGGGTCATCTCGGCCAGCCGCTGGGCCAGCTGCAGCGCCAGCGGCCCGCGCTGGGCGTGGTGGTAGGCGCCGATCTCGCCGCCATCCGAGGCGCCGGTGAGCACCGGGTCCGCCCCCCGGGCGCCCGGGTCCGCGAGCAAGGGAGCGTAGTACCCGACCGATTCCGCGCCGCTGGACATCATCGTGGGCAATGGGCCGGTCAGGCACTGATGAGCGGGCGGGTGCGCGGTCGGGTCGTCCTGGTCGCCGAGGTGGCTGAAGCGCAGGCATCCGGCCGCGGTCACGACGGTGCGGATCCCGCCGCCGAACAGGCAGTCCGACGCCTGGATGGTGTCCACCGCCACCGGTCCGGCGAACGTCACGCCGGTGGCCGCAAGCCCGGGCGGGAACCGGTCGGCCGCGGTCACGGCGGGCACCGGTGGCGGCGGGGCGGGCGCGGCACCGCACGGGCTGAGCGCCACGCCGGCCCCGTCGACGATGCAGTCGGCCAGGGTGACCGGGTAGGCGCTGAGGTCGGCCCGGATGGGGCCTAGGTGGCACAGGGACGCGGACAGCCGCAGCGTCCACGCACCCGGCTCGACCGACAGGGTGCGTCCTGCGGCCGGGTTCATGGTGATCCCGGTCAGCGTCAGCGCGGCCAGGCTGGCGCCGGCGGTCAGGTTCCCGTCCAGGTAGCAGCCAGCGACCTCCACGCTGGCGCCCGGCAGGCCGATCGTCAGGTCACCCTCGATCACGGGCGTGAGCCCGGTCGGCGCGACGATCCGCCACCGGCTCACTGGCGGGACGGCGGTCATCGGGGCGGGCGCGGCGAGCCGGTCGTTGGTCTCGAGCCGGATCTCGACGTCGGGTCCGGGACCGGCGTCCGGGCCTGGCAGGGCCAGCGCGGCCGTCACCGCGGCGTCCAGATCCGCGACCACGACCTGCCCCGGCGCGTGCGGGCCGCCCGCCGGGTCGACGATGATCACCGCACCCGCGCTGTCGTCGGGCTCCGCCGTGCTCGCCAGCGCGCCGATGCGGCCGGCGGCCGGGCGGTAGAACGTGGCCCGGATGGTCCCGGTGACCGACGCTCCGACCGCGATCACGCCGCGCGAAGGATCGACGAGGACCTGGTCGACCGCTGGCGCGGGGCCGCCGCCGGACGGCAGGCTGGTCAGCCCGATGGCCGTCCACGGCACCGACGTGTTATCGGCGGTCAGCGCCAGCAGGGCCGGCCCGCCGGCGGTGAGGGGGTGGCTGGGGCCGAGCAGCCAGACCGGGCCGTAGCTGACCGGGCCGAGTGCCTCAATCAGCCGCCAGGTGGCACGCAGCGGCAGGTCGCCGGGCGTGCGGGGGGGACGCAGGACCGGTGGCGCGCCTGGCGGGAGCTCATCCTCGGCGTCGCTGGCGATCACCAGCGGCTGAGGTTGCAGGTACAGCGGCGCGGGCAGGCCCAGCGGGTGAAGCGCGAACCTCCCGGGGTCGGGCAGCGGGCACGCCTGGGTGGCGTCGTAGCGGTAGACCTGCCACGGGAAGACGGTGGCGGTGGCCGCGGCCGGGTGGTCCGGGCCGCCGGGCGTGACGCTGCGCCGGGCCGGGTCCAGCTGGGTCCCGATCAGCAGGTGCTCGCCCGCGCGCAAAGACAGGCTCGCGGTGCGCAGCACCGGGTGGCTCAGCTGCTGGCACCACACCGTGCTCTGCCAGCCCTCGGTGGCCCGGGCGGGCCAGCCCGTCACCACGGAGGCGAAATCTTCCAGCGCGGATGGGGTGCCCCGCCGACGGCGCAGGGCCGTGGCCGAGCCGATCTCGGCCCGCCCCGTGCCTGGCGGCAGGCCGAGCAGCTGGCCCAGGTAGGGCAGCGCCCAGTCGGCGGCGCTGTCCGGGAAGGCGTCGTCCAGGACCCGGTCCACGTCCGCGGCCAGCAGCAGCCACTGCTCCTCGATCGCGCCGAGCAGTGCGAGCACGGCCGGGATGTCGTCCGGCGGCTGGGCGGCCAGCAGGGCGGCCGGCAGCATGGCCAGGAAGCGGCGCGACGGGTCAGCCACTGGCGAGCCCCCCTAGGTTGGTGCTGGCCACGTAGAGCAGCTCGTACCGTTGCGCAGGCAGCCGGCCGAGCGACAGGTCGCCGGCCGTGACCGGACTTAGCCCGCCGGTGAGCGTTAGGCCGGTGATCCCGGTCACTCCCGGCACCGGCTGGGCGATCTGGATGACGTCGCTGCCGTCGAGCGGCTCGCCCAGGTCGCGCGGCACCGCCGCGAGCGGGCCCGCCGGGTCGAGCAGGGCCGTCTGCATCGCGGCCAGCGCGGTGCCCTGGTCCCGGCGCGGGTCGACCGCGACCGAGGCGGCGACCGCGATCGGGCTGGGTATGGCCGCGCAGGCGCAGACCGGCACGGTGGTATCGCGGCGGGCGTCGAGGTATCCGCTGAGCGCAATCAGTTCAGCGTTACTGGGCGCGCGCACGCCGGAGGCGGCCAGCCGGAGCACGGCCACGTGGATCCCGGACCCGCCACAGGCGCAGCCGGGCGGACCCGTGCCCCGCCACGACGCGCTGTGGCTGGTGCCGGGCACGGTCAGCGCCAGGTCGGCCAGGTCGGGCAGGGCCACGGCGCGGTCCAGGGCCCGGATCCGGGCGGCCGCGGCCCGCCGCATGCGCAGCGGGTTTTCCTGGTCGGCGGCGCCGGACATCGCGCCGACCCCGGCGATCCTGCGCACCCCGTTGACTACGCCGCTCAGCGTGGTGATCTCGGCGGTCGGCAGTTCCCCGGCCAGCCCGCCGCCCACCCGCCAGCTCGCGGTGACGGCGCCGAGCGGCCGCGCGCCCGTCACCCCGTCGCCGAAGGTCAGCACCAGCCGCCCGTCCGCGGCCAGCCGCGTGGCGTAGACCAGGTCCCCGGCGGCGTGCCCGTACAGGCTCGGGACCTCGTCCCAGCGTACGCCGCCGACGGTGAGCACCAGGCTGTCGGTGACGGTTCCGTCGGCGGCGACGTCCCCGGTGACCGGTCCGGCCAGCACGGCCGTGCCGCTGCTGAGCGTGATCGGCCCCTGGCTGCTCGAGCCATGCTGGATGGGGACGACGTTGCCGGTGGCGGCGCCGCGGCTGATCGTGCCTTGGCGCGTGTCGGTGAGGGTGACGAGCATCCCGCCCACGTCGTCCGGCGAGTCCCCGGCGTTCACGTCGCAGCCGGTCAGCTCCCACTGCAGGCTTCCGTCGGCCGCCACCGTCTGGATGGCCAGCTGGGCGGGCCGCACCGCGGGCCGCGGGTGCAGCCGGGCGGCGGGGACGTTCCCGGGCAGGTCGGGCAGGCAGTAGTGCTGGGCGGCCTGGCGTGGGTCGGTCAGCAGCACGGCCAGGTTGGGTATCGGCTTCCACGACAGCGACGGCTTGAAACCGATTTCGGCGACCCGCTTGACCGTCCCCGGGGCGACATGCCAGTCCAGCGGCGTCACTCCGGTGACGGTCGTCACCTGGCAGGTGTTCCCGTCGCCGCCGTAGAAGATCAGCTGCTGCCCTGTGCTCACCGCGCTGCCGTCGGTGACGAGCACCGAGTTGGAGCTGTAGGGGGCCGGATCGGACAACGGGTCGTAGCTCACCGGTACGACCTGGGCCTTCCTGTTGCTGTCTACGTAGGAAAGCGCGTCGAGCCTGCTAGGCACGGTGAGCTCGGCTCGCAGCCGGTAAGCGGCGTAAGTTGTGCCCGGGACCTGGGGCAGCAGCGGGACCAGCGACCGGTCGAACTCCAGCAGGGTGGTGCCGAGGTCGTCGCTGAGCTTGGTGACGCGCGCGACGCCGATCACCGTCTGACCCGTTGGGGTGATGGTGGTGCCGTGGATCAGCTCGTGGAGCCAGGGCAGGAACTCCTCCCACGCAGGTGGGAGAGGCGGCGCGCCCTGCTCGGAGACGAACACCACCCGGTCCGACGCGCCGAACCCGGGGTCGTTGAGGAAGCGCAGCTGGTTCCCGTCGGGCGCGGCGGGCACCGGTACCCCGGTGACGGTCAGACCGGCCCAGTCGGCGCGCAGCTGGGTGTCGGCCGCGACCTCGTACGTCTGCGCGGGGTGGCTGGTCGTGCCCGGTGCCTGCACCTGGGTCCGGGCCGGGACCAGCGGCGCGCCTGGCGCGGTGTCGGCGCGGATCCAGCCATGCGCCGCCGTCCGCTGCGCCGGACGGTATCCGGTGAGGTCGACGATGCGCCGCAGGTCGGTCCAGTCCTGGGCGGTGCCGAGGTAGACCTCGCCGGCGGTCAGCTCGCTGTAGGCGCATACCCCGTCGGCGACCCGCGCCCACAGCTCGGCCACCGTGAGCACGCTCGGGTCGCCCGCGACGTCGAGGCTGTCGCCGAGCGTCTGGCCCGGCCGGGCCGGATCGGGGGTGGCGGCCAGCCGGTAGAGCAGGTCGTCGCGGAGGGCCGAGCGGTCGGCCAGTCGGCGGCGCAGCCGGGACTGGCCGGGCAGCGGGTCCGGGAGCGGCGTCAACTCGCGGGGCTCGGTCATCGTCCGCCCTCCACGGTGAGCACGATCTGGCCGCGGTCGGGCGCGCTGGGGTCGTCATCGCAGACGGCTACCTCCGCCGGGCCCATGGCCAGCACGGCGTCCAGGGTGCCTGCCGGGTCGGAGAGCCGCCGCGCCTCGGTCACCGCTACCGCGTCGACGTACGGCAGCGCGGCCACGGTAGCCACCACCGTGCTCAGGTACACACTCGTCCCCATCGGGAACGCACCGGGCGCGAACAGCCCGGGGGCGGCCGGGGTGCCCGGCCGCAGGCTGGCCAGGATGGCGGCGCGGGCGGCGACCGGGTCCGAGCCCGGATACAGGCATACAGTGAGCGCGATCAGGATCCCGACCGGAGTGGCCAGGACGCTCGTCACCTCGGTCCCGGCCATCCGGACGGCGTCGAGCGTCGCCTGCACCTGCGTCCCCGGGATCTGACCGCCCGGGGTCGGCTCGTAGGCCACGACGCCCACCGGCCAGGACCCTGACCAGGACCGGCTAGCGGAGGTGCGCAGTACGCCCGGCACCTCGGCCGCGAACGGGGGCAGGTCGCTGATCAGCACGGCCCGCCGGGGCACGGCCGAGTACGCCTGCGGCGCGTCGCGCCGGGCATCGTCCAGGGACATCGCGGCCGCGCCCCCGGCGCCGGGCGTGATGTTCCTGGCCGCCACGGCGACGTGGTTGCCGTCGGTGACGTCGTGCCAGTCGCACGGCATGCCGGGCGCGCTGATGCAGCGCACCAGCCGGGTGGTGGTGTTCGCCGCGACGTTGCCGGCCGGACCCGCCCCGACCTGGTAACGCGCGCCGACGGCACTGCCCGCGGGCGGGACCAGCCCGAGCGCTCCGGTGCGGAAGCGCATCCGGGCGGGCAGTTCGTCGTCGGCGTCGATCACTACGCTGAACCCGGCGGCGGGCGCGCGTAGCATGCTGGTCACCCGCCCGGCGGGGACTTGCGTGCGGTTGGGCAGTGTCACCGTCACCTCGATCTGCCACGGCCGCCCGCCCGGGGCGTGGGCGAGCCCGGGTGCCGCCTCCGGGCCGGCCGCGACCAGCAGGTAGTCGCTGACCTCGGTGGTCTGCGGGTCGGCGGCCAGGCCGGTCAGCGGGTCGACCGGCGCCAGGGTGCCGGAGCCGTCCACGAGCAGCCCGTGGTGGGCCGGTAGCAGGCCCAGGCGGGCCACTCCGACCGCGGCCCCCGCAGACTGGTCCACGCTGCACGGCACCGGCGCCTGCAGCGCGTCGCCGGCGTCCCAGAAGACGCGCAGCAAGTCGACGCCGGGCTGCAGCGGGTCGGTGAACTCGACGACCGAGGTCACCGTCACCACCTGGGCCGGGCGGCTGGTCAGCGGCGGGCGCGGCATGACGTCGGCGGGCTCGGCCGCTGTCCCGGCGACCCAGGCCCGCTGCCGGGCGACGTCATCGACGCCGACCACCTCGAAGGCCAGCAGTGAGCCGGCCGGCAGCCAGTCCGTGACGGCGACTCCGGCCGCGGCGGCCGGACGGGTCAGGATAGCGCTGGTCGCCCCGGCCTCGAGCACCGCGTCGCCCTCGGTCCAGTCGTACAGGGCCACCTCGGCGTGGCTGGCCCGGACGATCTGGGGCCCGGTGGCCTCCAGGGTGAAGCAGGACGCGGTGGAGTCGACGGTGATGCCGTCAGTCGCCGTGTCGCCTGGCCGCACCGTCGCCTGCGCGTCGCCCCCGGCCGCCGCGGCCACCACCACCTGGACCACCGTGGCCGCGCTGATGGCCGGCTGGACAGCGAAGTCGACCGCACGGGCGTGCCTGACCACGTTGGCACGGCGCCGCGCGGTCGACAGCCAGACCTCGGTGGCCACCCGGTCGAGCCGGTAGTGCAGCAGGTCTCCGAGGTGGGCGAACAGTTCGACCAGCGTCACGGTCAGGTCGGCGATTGAGGTGTCGGCGGTGGGATCCGTGTACTGCAGGCGGTCCATGAGCATGGCCCGCAGCGCGGTGTAGTCCCGGGCCAGGGTGTCGTAATCCGGCGGGGTGAGCGCGACGGGCGGTGCCGCGGCGTCGACGCAGTCGCCCGCGTAGCCGCACTCCGGTCGCAGCCGCACCGGCAGGAACACCCGGAGCGGATCGACGGCCAGGCTGGCCGGGCTGAGTCGCAGCTGGTACAGGCCGCGTCCGGGCAGTACCTGGTCCAGGGTGAGGGTGAGGTGGCTGGGCACTGGGGTGCCATCCGCGGCCACCTCCGCCGCGACCGAGGTGACGGCGGTAACCGAGGGACGCGGCTGACCCGGCGCGGGCACCAGCGTCCACGTGGCCGGGTCGACCAGTTCCGCTGGGGGATCGCCGTACAGCCACACGTCGAGCAGCCGGTCCGTCCCGGCCAGCCGGGCCGACGCGGCGCGCAGGCCGATCACGCCGTTGACGCCGGCGAACAGCGCCTTCGGCCGTTCGGTCGGCGTGGCGACTGGCTCCTCCGGCAAGGTGTACTGGTCCGGGCTGGTCACAGCGCAGCCCCCGGCAGTCGCAGGCTCACCGTGCGGATTGCGCCGGCCGGCAGCGGACTGTAGCTGACCTGGGCCGCGAGCGTGCCGCCGGCCACGGTCACCGTGACGTCGAGCACCTGGATCCGGTCGCCGAGCGCATCGGTCAGGCTGCCGTGCACCCGCGCCGTCACCGTCGCCCCGAGGGCGTCCGACAACGGCTCGAACAGCGCGGACGCGCTCAGCCCGGCGCCGAAGCCGGGCTGGTGCAGCCGCTCGCTCGGGCCCGTCTGCAGCACGATGCGGACCAGGTCGTCCAGGTGGGCCAGGTAGTCGGTGGTGGCCAGCCGGCGCCCGCTGCCGAGCTGCCACGGCTGCCGGGCCGTCACGTGGCCACCGCAGCGGCCTGGGCGGGTATCAGGACGACCGGGCCCTGGGGCACCCCGGCCGGGTTGAGGCACAGCCCCTGGCTGCCGGCCGTCAGGATGGCCACGCCGCTCGCCGCTGTCGTGGTCGACGCGCTCTGCCACTGCACCGTCACGCACGGGCTCGGGTTGGGGCCGACGGTAAACGGGCAGCGCTCGATCGTCACCAGGTCGGCCTCGGTGCATGCGGTGTCGCCGGCCACGACCGCGGCCTGCGCCGGCGTGATCGTGCCCTGGCCGCCGTGCGGACACGTCACGGTCGCGCTGACCGTCAGTACCGGGTCGCCCATATCAGCTCACCTGCAGCGACTCGTCGTTGATGGACACCGTGGCGCCGGACAGCTCGATTTTGGCGCCCTGTCCGTTGTCGAGCGTGATGCCGTCGGGGCCGATGGTGATCGACGCGCCGCCCGAGGCGGTCAACGTGATCGCGTTGCTGTCGTCTGAGATCTCGATCTTGTGCCCGCCCGGGGTGACGAGCAGGATCGTGTTCGGCCCGGCCCCGGGCACGCCGTTGCCCGAGGTAAACGATGCCCCTGACCAGATGGGCGGCTTGCCCAGGTCCCCGTCCGGCCACTCGATCCACACGCTCGCCCCGACCGGCGGGACGACCGCCAGGCCCGCGGCGTCGCCGGCGTACGGCAGCGCGGGCAGGCACCAGCCGGTCGACTCGGCGAGCACGTCCGGGACGTTGGCGTCGATACGGCACAGCCCGTCCGGGTCATTGTTGTCGACGACGACCCCGGCGAACTTACCCAGGTAGCGATCGCTCACAGCGCACCTGCCAGGGCCGAGGCCGCCGCCCCCGCGGCGCCGGCTGAGCTGCTGTCGCCCAGCGCGTTGCGGGTCAGCGTGACGGCCTGGGTGTGGCCGCCGTCGGTGACGGTGTGCCGCACCGATTTGACCAGCCACAGG
>Ga0335080_10006683_pt1 | contig 11931 bp, 5 predicted proteins | sample Lox_Sample_34_FD_206720 | JGI IMG/M metagenome (GOLD analysis project Ga0335080, IMG submission 206720) | Soil microbial communities from Loxahatchee National Wildlife Refuge, Florida, United States - Lox_Sample_3.4 | ecosystem: Environmental > Terrestrial > Soil > Wetlands | place: USA: Florida...
AAAAGTCTCCGAAGAAAGACACAAATCCGCAGCCGGGGCACTCGGATGCGGGAGGCGGCCACGGCAAGGACCGGGGCGGGGAAGCCCAGGACGCGGCAATATTCGATTCCGACCCGACCCTCCAGCACCCCCGTTGCGTGTTCCAGGTTCTTAAGTGTCATTTCCGACGCTACACGCCTGAGATGGTCGAGCGTTACTGCGGCGTGGCGAAGGACGTCTTCCTGAAAACGGCGGACACCTTCTCTTCCGCCTCCGGCCCTGAAAAGACGGCAGCAATCTGTTACGCAGTCGGCTGGACGCAGCACTCGAAAGGCGTTCAGATCATCCGCACTGCCGCCATCCTCCAACTTCTCCTCGGCAACATCGGACGCCCCGGAGGCGGCATTCTCGCCCTGCGCGGCCATGCCTCGATTCAGGGTTCGACCGATATTCCTACTCTCTACGACATCCTCCCAGGCTATCTGCCCACGCCGATCTTCGAGGAGGATGCCCACTCACTGAAGGGCTACATCAAGAAGCACAAACCGCGAACCGGACTTTGGGCCGGATTCGACAAGTATTTCGTGAGCTTGATGAAGGCCTACTACGGCGAAGGTGCGACAAAAGAAAACCATTGGGGATTCAATTGGCTCCCCCGCGTGACCGGCGACCACTCGCACTTCGGCTATTGGCTCGACATGGCCGACGGCAAGTTAGAAGGCCTGTTCGTGATGGGTCAAAATCCCGCTGTAGGCGCATCGAACGGACGGCTCGAACGCAAGGCGCTCGCCAAGCTGAAATGGCTTGTCGTACGCGACATGGTCGAGACCGAGACCGCCTCATTCTGGTACGCATCGCCCGAAGTGGCGCGCGGCGAACTTTCTCCTGAAACAATCGGCACTGAGATTTTTTTGTTTCCTGCCGCAGGAACCGCCGAAAAAGAAGGCACGTTCACCAACACGCAGCGCCTGCTGCAGTTCCGCGAGAAAGCGATCGATCCTCCCGGCGACGCTCGCAGCGAACTGTGGTTCATCTATCACCTCGGCCGACGCCTCAAGCAAAAAGCAGGAAAGGATCCTCGACCCCGCAACGATGGGTTGAGATCCATTACCTGGAATTACACAACGGAAGGCGCCATTGCCGAGCCCAATGCCGAAGAAGTTCTCAAGGAGATCAACGGATACTACGTCGGCAAAGATCAGCAGGTCGCACATATAAAGGACCTGAAGAATGACGGTTCCACCGCCTGCGGAGCCTGGATCTACTGCGGAGTATTTCCAGAGGATGGCCGCAATCGCGCCCTCGAGCGCGATTCGAAAGATCTGCTGGGCCACGGTTGGGGTTTTTCTTGGCCGAACGATTGCCGCATCATTTATAACCGCGCCTCCGCGCGCCCCGACGGCAAGCCTTGGAGTGAACGCAAGAAGCTTGTCTGGTGGGACGAACAGACAAATCAGTGGACCGGCCTCGACAATGCCGACTATGACAAGCAGACGTCACCGGACAAACCGTCGAACCTGGAGAATGGCAAGGGAACCGATGCACTCGGCGGATCTCGCCCATTCACATTGCATGCCGACGGAGTCGGGTGGCTTTATGTCCCCAGTGGCTTGAAAGATGGTCCTCTACCCACGCACTATGAAGCGCTGGAGTCATTGATCGAGAATCCGCTCTATTCGCAGCAATCGAATCCGGCCGCCAGTCGCAAAAAGCGTCCCGACAATCCTTACGCCGCGCCCAACGACGCTCGCTTCCCCTATATTCTGACGACATACCGTCTGACCGAGCATCACACCGCCGGTGGCATGTCCCGCTACCTGTCTCATCTCAGCGAACTTCAACCGGAGCTTTTCACCGAAGTCTCTCCGGAGCTGGCCGCGCAACTCGGCCTCGAGCACGGCGGATGGGCTACAATCGCCACGCCGCGCGCGCTGATCGAGGCGCGTGTCATGGTGACGCCCCGCATGCGTCCTTTATATATAGACGGCCGCATCGTCCATCAGGTCGGGCTGCCCTATCACTGGGGATACAAAGGAAACGTTCATGGCGACGTCGTCAACGATCTTCTCGTCATCAGCGAAGAGCCGAACGTTCGCATCATGGAAACGAAAGCATTGGTCTGCACCGTAACTCCAGGCCGGCGGGAGCGCGGCGTCGGTGCGCTCGAGCAGTGGAACAACTACACGGGACAACGCGCATGAGCATCACTGCATTTCTTACAGACTCGACGCTGTGCATCGGCTGCAAGGCCTGCGAAGTCGCATGTAAGGAATGGAACGGTGTCGGCGAAGACGGCCTCGACTGGAGCGGCTACTCCTACGACAACACCGGCGCAGTCGGCGCTTCCACATGGAGGCATGTGAAGTTTGTGGAGATCGCGCCTGTTCCCGGCCAAGGCGGCAATTCTCCTGAACAGCCGTCGTGGACATTTTCGTCCGACGTTTGCAAGCACTGCGAAGAAGCCGGATGCCTCGAAGCCTGCCCGACCGGTTCCATTGTTCGCACGGAGTTTGGTGGAGTTTTTATCCAGCCCGATGTCTGTAACGGTTGCGGCTACTGCGTGCCGTCTTGTCCGTTCGGCGTGGTCGAACGCAATCCAAAAGACGGCCGCGCATTTAAATGCACATTTTGCTATGACCGGCAGAAAGTAGGATTGCAGCCCGCATGCGCGAAAGCGTGTCCGACGGAATCGATCAAGTTCGGCGAGATCGATTCGCTTCGCCAGCGCGCGCAGGAACGGTTGCAAGAATTGCACCAGCGCGGAATGGAAGACGCGCAACTCTACGATCCTACGAATACGAGCGTCGAAGGAACTCATGCCATGTTCATCGTGCGCGGCGATCCTCGAACTTACAATCTGCCGCCTGCACCGGAAGTTCCAACGATCTACTTGAAGAAAGCGTGGCGTTCCTCAGCGATCGCCGCCGGTGTACTGCTCGGTGGCACTCTGCTCGCGTTTCTCGCCGGTGGAAATCAGAACGGAGCCAAACGATGAGCGACGCTCCCCTGAATGAGTTGAATGGAAGCCTCGATCGCGAACGCCGTCTCGATGAGATCCGTGAAGAAGCCGAACGCCACGGACAGTTGCATCTGGTCGGCGCACGACCGGCTGGCGCTCCGTTTCCGCAGGCGTCTCCTGAGAATGGCTACTACCGCATCCCGCTCCTGAAGCAACCTCCGTGGACCTGGGAAATCCCGCTCTACTTTTTCGTCGGCGGAGCGGCGGGTGCCGCCGCCGTGATCGGTGCAATCGCCGACTATACTGGCGCCGATCGCGAGCTCGTCAAGCATGCGCGCTGGATCGCTGCCGCCGGATCGGTCATCTCTCCTGCTTTGCTTGTTGCCGACTTGGGCCGCCCCGAGCGTTTCCTCGCCATGCTTCGCGTCTTCAAGCCACAAAGCGCAATGTCGGTAGGCGTCTGGACTCTTCTCGGATTCTCGACCGCCGCTTCCGCCACAGCATTTGCCGGATTTCTTTGCGACCGCTACGGTCCGTCCCTTCCGGTGAGGGTCCTGGAGAACGCCGGCCAGGCAGCATCTCTCGCGTTCGGACTTCCATTCTCCAACTACACCGGAGTCCTTATCGGAGCCACGGCGATTCCTGTGTGGAACCATAATGCCGGTGATCTCCCGCTGCATTTTGGAATGTCAGGCCTGGGCGCAGCGGTGGGCATGCTCGAACTCATGGGCCATCGCAAGAGTCGCGCGCTGCAAGCGCTTGGCCTCGGCGCTGCCGTATTCGAAACCTGGGAAGGCCTTCGCATTGAGGGCCGCTCGCACGATCACCTCGATCCGCTCAAGCACGGAACCAGCGGAATGATCACCCGCGCCGGCGGAGCTCTGTCCGGACCGATTCCGTTGGCGCTACGGGCTGCAAGTTTGCTGGTGAACGAACGGCGCTCCCGTTCGCTTCGCCGTTTGGCATCCGCATCTTCAATCTTAGGGTCACTCATTACGCGCATCGCCTGGATCCAGGCCGGCCACGTCTCCGCCAAGAATTGGCGCCTGCCGTTGCAAGACGCCTTACCGCAGGCGTCCGAGAAGAAACTGGATCCATGAATCGGGAAGAGCAAGGAGTTTACTCTCCCGCTGGCTAAGAATCGGGAAGGGCACGAGTTTACTCGTGCCGTAGCTGGCAAGATGGTTGGCGCTTTAGCGCCTGGGGTTTGCGCACTTCACGCCGCCTTCTGACCCGCTTCCTTCGCCTCGATGTGTCCATGCTCCGCCGCCGCGTGCTCGATCGTCGCGTTGATCTGTCCTCCAATGAGCACCGCCAATCCTGCGACGTAAAACCAAAGCATCAAAATCATCACTGCGCCCAGAGATCCATAACTCCGCGTATACGAATTGAAGAAATGCAGGTACACGCGCAGCCCCGCCGACGCCGCCGCCCACAAAAGCACTCCAATCACCGACCCGGGTGTAATCCAATACCAATGTTGCTCGTGGACGTCCGGCGCAAAGTAATACACGATTGCGAATGCCACAACAACGAATCCCAAAGCCAGAGTCCACTGCAGAATCTTCGCAGCCACAGTTGCGGCCCTCGTAAGTCCGATCGTCTGTCCCGCCACGGCAATCAAGTGGGCTCCTGCGAGCACCAGGAACAAAGCCGCAATTGCAAGCACTGACATGGTCAGCGTCAGGCCCAGCGACGTTAGGTGAACCTTGATCCAGGAACGCTCCTCCCGCACCTCATAGGCCGCGTTCAGGGTTGAAATCAATTGCGTCATCCCCGCCGATCCGGAATACAGCGCGAACAGCAGTCCGAACGTCAATTTCCCGGCAGCTGCGCTCCCTGTGATCTCATGCACAGTCCGCATCAGAATCTGAAATGCAGCCGGAGGCAGCACGAGACTCACATACCCGTAGAAGTTGTGCAGAATCATCCCACCCTTGGAAGCGAAGATGCCGACCAGAGAGAAAAGGAAGAACAGTAGAGGGAAAACCGCAAGAAGAAAGTTATAGGCCAGTTCGTACCCGCGATTGATTAGATCCGTCTGGCCCATCCCGCCCCAGACGCGACGCCCAAGTTCCTTCCACGTCAAACCGCCCAGGCTCCACAGGGAAGCCAGTTGCTCGTTGGTGCTTAACCTCGAATTCGACAACGCCCGCAGCACGGCACCATTGCGATGCTTCCGGGAGAATGACGGTTGGCAACAACAAGCGAAAAGCCGGCTCGAACCGAGCTCGGTTGGAGTACGGCGGCCAGTCCCACTGCAGTGTTGACAGTGAGGTGCAGACCGCCTGGTGCCAAGGTTAACTGATCGAACAATCAGGCTAGAAGTTGAACTTTACCGCCAGTTGTACCTCGCGTGGACCGACCGACGTGTAGCTGATCTGCCCGAAGCTGGGATCATCCACCGAAGTGTTCGGCGTGCCAAACACGGGGTGATTGAGCGCGTTTTGTGCCTCGATGCGGAACTCCAGGTTCATTTCTTCGCGGATCTGGAACTGTTTGGCCACCGACAAATCCGTTGTGAACGTCCATGGGCTCCGGAGACCGCCGTAAGCGCGCGGTGCATTGCCCAGCGTGAAGTCGGGCGTTCGCTGGAAAACGGACGTATCGGCGAAATACTGGTCGACAATGTCATGCGAGGCCTTTGCTGGTTTCCCCACCAGGTTGGGCCTCTGTCCGCCATAGGTGGGCAGCGCGACACCGTCTGCCAGCGTGAACGTCAGAGGGCGGCCATCAGCGATGCGCCAGATCCCATTGGTTTTCCATCCGCCAATGATCGCATCGGCCCAGCGCGGCATAGCGCCGAGCAACGCTCGATTGCGGCCGAACGGCAGATCGTAGCTATAGCTCAACTGAATCACATGCGGAATGTCGAACGTCGAGAGGCTTCGCTCCTCCCAGGGTTTGTTCGGATCTTGCAGGCTGGTGAAGCTGCCGAGCCACGTCACGTTGTCGTCGGCCTGCGACGAGTCGTCGATCGACTTCGACCATGTGTAAGTGGCCAGGAACTGCAGGCCGTTCGAGAATCGTTTCTCGGCCACCAACTGCAACCCGTGATAGATCGAGCTGGCGATCATCTGCGCATCGGCCGAAACGCTCGTGAACTGCGGCCATGGCTCCAAAAGCTGCGAGTACTGAACTTGCGGGCTCGACAAAACACTGTTCGGATCCGTAATGACCGAAGCGAACGGATTGTCCACATAGCTGTTCACGCATGCAATGGAGAAATTCGCACATGGATTGTTGGGGTCCGGGCTGTCGATCGGAAGGCTCTCAACAAACGAGCCAAGATGCATGAACCCGTAGCTGGTTCCGCTGAAAGGAAGATGCGTTCCCTTTTTCCCGATGTATTCCGCGTTGACAACGACGTTCCAGGGCAGTTGCCGTTCGAAGCCAAGGCTCCAGCTCTGCTCCTGGGGCGTCCGGTTTTGCGCCAACGTGCGCAGGGGCCCGTTTGCTCCGAATCCAACGTCATTCATCAGGCCCAGCGTATTTCCCGCAGGCTGTACCAGTCCATTCGGGAACGGATTGCTCAGATGCAGGTACGGAGTTGCACCATCGTTCTGGTAAGTGGTGATGACACCGGTGGATTGGTTGAATCCGGCATTTCCAAACGGCACGACCCCTGTGACGCCTGAACGCGATTGGCCATAGTAAATGCCGTATCCGCCGCGGATCACCATCTTGGGGGCAAACTGAAAAGCGAAACCGAAGCGTGGCTGGATGTCATGCCAGTCGGTCACATAGTTCTTCCGTTGGTTAGGAGTGACGAAGACCTCGCCGCCCTTGAGCTGTAGCGTCACGGGGTTTCCGCTCACCGGATCGCTGTAGGCGACGCTGCCGCCATTCAATGGGCTGGTGACGGTCGTATCAAACCAGTTCTGACGGTTGTAGCGGTCAGTTCGCGGCAGCGTTACGTCATAACGCAAGCCAAGGTTCAAAGTTAGTTTCGAATTCACTTTCCAGTTGTCGAGCGCGAAGAATCCGTATTGATAATTCGTCGTCGCCGGGCGCGTCTGTATTTCGTAACTCGAGTTTCCGTTCATCTTTCCCATCATGAAACTCGCCATCGAGTCTCCACCGCAGAAATCAAGCCCCGTCTCGCCATAATCTGCTTCGGACGGTCCCGGACACGCGCCCGTTCCGCCGGTATCGAAACCGAAGACGCCGACCGGGGCGTTGGTCTGAAGATAATTAATCTGGTGGATGCGGCCATCGAAACCAAACTTGATTTCATGCGGACCATGTACTTTGTCGAGCGTCGCGGAAAGTTGACCGGTGTCCTGCCCGAGCCGGTAGTTGCCGTATGGATCTGTTCCCATGTTCGCAAATCCGGCAGCGAAATAGTCACCAATCGACATGGCCGGGACGCCTTTGAAACCCTCGCTATACAGATACGAAGGGAACCCGAGTTTGCCGAGCGGGTCGTCTACACCCTGTGGGTTGTAGGCGTCGATATGCGAGGCGCCGCGCGTGAAGCCAAGCGTCACGTTCAGCAACAATGTTGGTGTGATGGTCTGCGTGTCATTGATCGCGAACAGGTGCGCCGTACTGCGGTTCGCCCCGCCCTCGCAAGGATCAGTGAAGTTCTTGAAGCAGTTGAACGACGAGCCGTGACTCCACTGCTGCGAATACTTCACGCTCATCAGGTTGTTCTGGGTCCAGCGCTGGTCAATTTTGATGTCGAACTGATCGTTATAGCCGTGGTTGGGACCGGAAGCGATGAAGTTGTCGTAGATGTTGTTACCCGGAATATTGGGCTCCGGGAAGTAGGTCATCATGTTCTGCGCCACGGAGTCGATCAGGTTTCCTTTTACACCGGGGGCGGGTTGAAGGTTGGCTGGCAGTTTCGGATTGCCAGGGCTGATGTAGTTCGCAATGTTGTTGAAAGGGATGAACGCATTCGGGTCCGTCCGAACCGCTACGCCGTTGTTGGCGTCGTACGTGCGAACGTAGGGATCCCAGATCTGACCTGAGCCCTGGCTGCAGAGTCCGGTGCTATCGAACGTACCTCCGTTCGACGTGCAGACCTCACCAAAGTCGCCCGCGCGCATCGCGTCCGAAGGAACACCAGCCTGGGCCGAGCCAAGCGTATTAGCGCGATACCCATCGTAGTCAAAGAAGAAGAAAGTCTTGTTCTTGAAGATGGGGCCGCCGATGGTCCCGCCATAGTTGTTGCGGCGAAGAGCAGGAATCGGAATGTCGTAGTGATTGTTAAACCAGCTGTTGGAATCCAGCGACTGGTCGCGCACGAAGTCATAAACGCTGCCGTGGAACTTGTTGGACCCCGAGCGCGTGATCATGTTGACGACCGAACCCCCGGAGAAACCGTATTCCGCGCTGAAGTTCGTCTGCTCGACCTTGAATTCTTCCACTGCTTCTGGCGATGGAAGATACGTGGCTTGCGTAATACCGCCATTCGGCTCCGAGTTGGTGACGGATGCGCCATCCGTCAGAATGTCGGCCGTCGATCCCCGGCTTCCGTTCGACACGAAGTTCGTACCCGTGCAGCCCGCGCCGCATTGGTCATCCATCTCCGTGACGCCGGGCGCGAGCGAAGTGAGGTCGACTACGCTGCGGTCAATGAGCGGCAGGTCGTTGATGAACTTGCGATTGACCACCTGGCCAGTCTCTGCGTCTTGGGTCTGTATAGCCTGCGCCTCAGCCGAGACCTGTACGCTCTGCTCCGCGCCGGCCACTTTGAGCGTCAGGTTCGCCGTTGCGTTCTGGTTGATATCAACCTTGATGTTCGGAACTATGCCCTTTGCGAATCCTTTGGCGTCCGTGGTCATGGAGTACATACCAGGAGGAACCGATCGGAATAGGTAACGGCCGTTCTCGTCGGACTTCGCCGAGAACACGAACCCCTTCTGCTGGTCGGTGAGCACGACGGTCGCACCTTGAACCATCGCACCGGTTGCGTCACTCAACTCCCCGCTGACGGTTCCGAAGTACGCTTGTCCAACAACCGCAACAGGGAGAGCCACAGCCAGGGTGATCAGAACGATCGAGAACAACCATGCGAAACGGTTACGCATATTGCCTCCAGCAGGTCTTCCTGCCGTCGCCCGAACACGAGGCAGGAAAGCTGTCTATTAAAACGATTCATTATCGGCGCGTCATAGGGTTTACCGTCAAGAACCTTCTTGTAATTTTTGTACTAGGGATCCTAGCCAAAGCGATGTTTGGCTTCGTTATGTGTTGGTGTACTTCCGGCAACTACCCCTGCTCGTAGATAGTAGGATCAGGAGAAACTTGCGCCTTTCGGATCTCAGCCCAGGATTCTTCAGCCGGCTACACCGGCAAGACTGCGCCTGTCCAAAGCAATGATTGAAAGATGATCGTGGCGAGTGAAGCCACTTCTCCAGCTACTACTCTTTAGGTAGAGTCAACGTCGGATTCTGCGAGAAAAAGTGGAACGGACGAATGACAAATTCGTGCCACATCGTGGGCATGACGGGCCAGTCCTCCTCCCGTGGCACGTGATGAAACCCCATCGTGTACCAGGCCACGATATCCGTGTTCTCGATAGCCCGATTCTGCCGCGCCCACGTGGCCAGGCCATCATCACCCGTGCTTGAGTTGGGATAGGTGCCTGCGGCATAGAGCTCGTTAGGACGATACGGCGTGACCCAGAGTTGGTGCTCGGAGAAAGCGCCGACCTTCTGCACACCATCGTCGGGGCTAAGAATAGAAGCCGCAGTGACGCCCGGCATAATCTCATACCCGCTGGGATGCCCAAGGGGGCCGAGAACATTGGGATTGATGAACATCCACATCGATGGCTTTTCGAAATGGATGTCCATCATGGCGTCAGCTTCGTGAGTGGCAATCTGAGGTTCACTGACCCAGATCGACTTGCGGGGGCTGCCCGCTGGCAGAGCCTTGGGCACCAGACGATGGACCATGAAGCTGTTTTGTGGGCCATCGACGTCGAGATCCAGTCGGAACGAAAAGAAGTGATCGTGGTCGACGCCCAGTGTGTTCTTGGCGACCAGCTGGCCGTACTGCTCGACGGAGTCATGACCGTGGCCGTTTGATTTTTCCTGGTTGACCTGGCGCGCCTCGATAATTCCAGTGGCCCCGACTGCGACATGAATGGAACCGTCCTGCTCGAAACGCCAGTCCAATAGATAGTCGTAGTTGCCGATCACAGCCGCGGAGCGCAGAACCAACGTGCGGGCAGGGCGTCCGAAAAGTTCCGGCGGGTCGCCATGGCGCCAGGCGACTTCGCCGGAAAAGGTCTCGAACAAGCAGGCCTGATGCGACTTGAAGATCGGGTATTCCTTCTCTCCCGAAGAGATTCCGTCGAAGTAAGCGGCATTCGCCGGACAGTCGAGTCCCTCGCGTAGCGTCTGTAGCACGCCGCCTGGGTAAAACTCGCCGGCATCGACGAAGGAGCGTTGAGACCAGCCGAGTGTCGGGTCCATGTACGGAACGAAGAGTTCGGAGAGCATGCCTTCATAGAGGACCGACCGCCGCTTCCCTCCATCATCGATGCTGACGAGATTGATGACCGGACCAACGCGCGAATCGAGGCGGAAGCGGAAGTGCCAGTTCTGCCAACTGACCTCTCCATCTTTTATTTCGAAACTCGGGCCCTGAGGTTGAGAGATGAAAGCAGGTTTCGTTCCCGGTCGCGGGATAGATGGAAGCTCTTCGTAGTCGTTCGGCCCAGGCAAAGGACCAACCTCGCCGTCGTGAACTTCCAGGATCTTCTTGTTCGCCATGTCGACTTTGATTTCAAGCCCGGGAATGTAACGGCCCCAAACGTGATAACTGCCATGCACCAGCGAACACTCGGCCCAGCCGATGCGGTTCGTGGCTTGATCCGGAAAAGCACGGAAGGCGATAGGGATAGCGGAGCACTGGACTAGATTGACATCGGTCACGCCCCGCTTGGCGAGAGCCTGTTTGACCCGCGTATCTGCGGTGATCGTGTCATTCAAGCCAACGATTTCATTCAGGGTAAACGCGCTTTGTACACCGGGAACTTCTTTCCACGATTCGAGCTTGCGAGAAGAGATGTCGACCCGGGCTTCTATAGTTTTTTCTTTTCTCTGGAGAACAACGTCGGCCTCGCGGGTGAACGACATACCCGGCTTCCAGGCGAGGACAGCGGACTTGTCGGGTTCGTGGAAAAGAATACTGATGAAACGGGTGTCGTCGTCGAGGTGGCCGCTCGCGTTGATGACATCGTAGATCGTCCAGTATTCGTTCGCCGTCAGGTCATCGAGAGGATGTGTGGCCGACTGTGCAACCGCCGAAGGCGCGACCAGACGCACCATGAAGATGAGAATTAAGACACGCCGAAACTGAGTGAACATGATGTCCTCCTCGAAAAAAAGGTCGGCCTACTCGTAGACTGGGAATTTTCTTCCCTTCCCGGATGTCTCTTATACACCGAACACTTTGAGGAGTGAGGTAAATTGTGCTTTCGGACGGTGGCGGCGGATGCGCGTCGTCAGTTCTCCGCACAAATTGCCGTAAGAGATTGCCTTGTGGGCTCAATGGTGCGGTATCATGGCGGCAAAACTAGCGACGCCGGTTGTTCCATTCACGTCAAGGGCGACTGCGCGCTATCCCACGTTCGGCAAAACTTGTGCCCATTGGAGCCTCCAGGAATGAAAATCCACCTTGGCGCATCGCGCCTGATGTTGTTCCTCAATGTCTTTGTTCTCGCGGCTCCTGTTCCATCTCTCTGGTCGCAAGCCGCTCCGCTTAGCGCATCTGCCGACGTCCTCGTTCAACACGATGTAGCCATGAAGACCCGCGATGGAGTTACTCTCCACGCCGACATCTATCGCCCCAAATCGCCCGACAAGTTCCCCGTCATCTTGATGCGCACGCCTTACGACAAGAGCGTGAACTGGGCCGCCTCCCCGGCATATAAGATCGTGCCGCGCGGTTATGTCTTCATCGTTCAGGACGTTCGCGGCCGATACACTTCCGAAGGTGAATGGTATCCGTTTAAGCATGAAGAGGCCGACGGC
>Ga0335080_10006686_pt1 | contig 11928 bp, 10 predicted proteins | sample Lox_Sample_34_FD_206720 | JGI IMG/M metagenome (GOLD analysis project Ga0335080, IMG submission 206720) | Soil microbial communities from Loxahatchee National Wildlife Refuge, Florida, United States - Lox_Sample_3.4 | ecosystem: Environmental > Terrestrial > Soil > Wetlands | place: USA...
TCCTAGCGGACAGAATTTCCCAGAATATGAGGAAAGTTTAACTCGGAGAGAGGCGCGTTTACGATAGCGGAGATGTCGGTATTCGCGGACGGGTTTTCCTGTAGGCGATCGGCGCGGCATGGCCTGCGCAGAGTTCGAATGTGGCGAGCAACCGCGGCTTGTTTTCCGCGAATTGGTCGCCTCTCTGGTCTTCTTCAGCGGCCTAGGCGGTCAGGCTGACACCGCTGCTCTGCGATGTGCTGCTGGCAGTGCTGTTGAACAAATCGAGAATGATTTCCTGATTGCTGTTCTGAGCCAGGTTGAGTGTGATCTGCTCGGGACTCTGGCTCTGGTTTTGTGAGTTGGCCACGCCGATAGTGACTTGCTCGCTGCCATCGCTGGCGTTGGAGATGCCGATCGTGATCTGTTCGCCAGGCGTGATGGTACCGAGATTCAGGACGATTTCCGACCCTGCGGGAGATGCGGCCGAGGTGGCAGGCGCGGTGGTCTGCGAACCGGTATCGGTTGAAGTCGAGGACGACGCCGGGGAAGCTCCGGTAAGATTCACGATTACAGCCGGCTGCGAACTCGTGGACGATTGCGAGGCCACCTGCCGGTGATGGTGGAAGGTCGCCTGCAATTGGGCAAAGGCCTGCTGCGCGCCCGCCAGGTCTCCGGATTGGAGAGCCTGACCGATGGCATCGAAGTCCTGCTGACGCTGAGTTTTCTGGAATGCATTTCCGCTGTCGAACGGGCCGCTCTGGCCTAAAGCCTGGATGGCGGCATATTCCTGCTGGGCACCGGCCAAATCTCCGGACTGGAGCGCCTGACCGAGTTGCTGCAGATCAGAACCGCGCTGCTGAAAGTACGCCTGCAACTCCTGGTAAATCGAACTTGTGGAAACGGCTGCTGTCGACATGAGTTTCTCCTAAAGATGGATCCTTTTTCGACGGGAGTCTCAGAATCCTGCGATCTGAGGATCTGATCGGCAGAGCTCGGAAGAACTTTAAGGTTCGGTCGTCAGTCTCGAAGCGGAGACTCTTGCGCGAGAGAAAACTTGCGAGATTTGGAGGCTCGCCGGATACACTGACAGGCTGTCCGGATTGTCCGATGGACATTATTGCTCACGCCTTATGGACCACCGCTGCCGCAACCACCGCCCGGAGACGATTGCATAGGAAGATCCACTTGGGATGGGCGGCCTTCTGGGGTGTGTTTCCCGACGTTTTCAGCTTTGCCATCCCAGCGGTCGTTCGCATCTGGTGGTACGCGACCGGAACGACCAAGTCTCTAATGCCCGATGCGCACAGCCCGCAGCGCTTTCAGTTCGTGTGGCAGCTCTATCACTGCAGTCACAGCCTGCTGGTGTTTGCGGCGGTCTTTGGACTGGTGTGGGCGATTGTGCGGCGCCCCGTCCTGGAAATACTGGGCTGGGGACTGCACATCCTGATCGATATTCCGACCCACCAGGGGATTTTCGCAGTTCATTTTCTGTGGCCGGTGTCATCGTATGGGTTTGATGGCATTCGCTGGGAGAACCACTGGTTCCTGGCCGTGAACTACGGAGTGCTTATCCTGGTGTTTGGATGGATCTGGATGAGAACCAGGGAATCATCCGTCGGGCCTTCAAGATAAGAGCTAGAGATCACCACGGGGACACGGGGGATCACAGAGGAATCACGGGAAGGACAGTTCCAGGGTCAGTCCTTCCCTTCGATCAAGCAGGCGGATATCGGCGCAGTTCTTCAGGATCCAGTCGGCGCCGGCTTGGCGCAGGGCAGACTCCTGAACCGTCGTTGTGAAGGCGATGACCCTCGCACCAGCGGCCTTGCCCGAGCGGACACCGGCGGGGACATCTTCGAGGACGATGCACTCCGCCGCGGGGAATCCCAGGATGGATGCGCCTTTCAGGTAAGGATCGGGATGAGGCTTGCCGTGGACGATGTCGTTCGACGTGATCAGCTTTTTCGGCAGCGGAAGGCCGGCGGCCTTGATACGAACTTCGGCGAGCGGGCGCGTGCAGGAAGTGACGATGGTCCAGCGATCCGCGGGAAGGCTGTCCAGCAGAGCGAGCGCGCCGGGGAGCGGGACCACGCCTTCGAGATCTTCGATTTCGCGGCGTTCGACTTCCTGGTTCTCCGCCTCGTGATCGGCATGCGGGAGATATTCGCGAACCGTGGTCAGGCTGGGACGGCCGTGGGCGCGGGCCACAACTTCCTCAGGATTGAATCCGTGCTCGATCGCCCACCTGCGCCAGACACGCGCCACGGCGGGAGTGGAGTTGATGAGGACTCCGTCCATGTCGAACAAAAGGGCGGCGCAGTGGAGTTGGGTCATTCTTTCAGGATCCTTCGTGGCTACCATGTTCTGCGGATGGGATGGGCCTCGGTGTTGAATACGACTTTGGTCAGGTCGATCGTGTCCGCAGGAGCGTACAGCAGGTATAGGTATTTGAGGGTTTCCGCGAAGAAGTAGCTTTCCATCTCGTCTTTCTTTTTCTTCTTCTCGACATCGCGCAAGGCGGCATAGGCAACATCGGTGCGGCAGTATTTGATCAGACTGTCCAGGAAAGTGTTTCCCATCTCGAGATAGCGCGGATCGTTGGTGAAGTGGTGAAGGTAGTAGGCGGACTCAATGATCTCTGGACGCAGTTCATATCCGCCGGACGTGACCTTCATGGTCACGAAGTTCATCTCTTCCGGCTCGATGCCGAAAGTGGTCCACATCTTGTAAGCGGAGTCCTCCAGCTTGCGTGCGCGGTCGAGATCGCCCGAGAGAGCGAGCGTGCCGGAAAAAAACGCGTCGAGCGCGCCGAAATCGGTGCCCGCCCGGGCGCCAGTGTTCATGTTGGCCTGGCCATACCAGAATCCGGTCAGCTCCTGGTCAACGAGATACTTGTTCACGGCTTCGATGCTCGACTTCCACATGAGTTCGCAGTCTTTGTCGTCGAAAAGCAGCCAGGCCTTGAGCAGGTATTCGTAGTAGGAGTCGATGCCGCCGCTGATGTGGCTGGTGGGATCGGTCCACTGGCCGGTGGCGACGTTGATGGTCGACCCGACCAGACCGATCGGCGAGCGGCGCTTGTAGAGTTCAACGAGCGCGCGCTTGGCTTTCTCGTAGTAGACGGGTTTCCGTGTCAGTTTGCTGAGCGTGCCGAACTCGATCAACAAAGTACCCACTTCGGCGGGATTGGTCACATCGCCGCGAACCGCGCCGGTTTTCAGGTTGACGTACACGTACGGCATGCCCGTCGGAGAGTTGAAGGCCGGCAACAGACGCGTTCCCAGATCGTCGGCCAGCGCGAGCAAACGCTTGTCACCCGTCAACTGGTAACTGCTGAGAAGTCCACCGAGCAGGCGAATGGTGATTTCGAAATTCTTGACGTAAATGTCGCGGTTGAACGACAGGTTCTTGACGATGTACTCGCGAGTCGTTGCCGCCTCGTCGGTCATGCCCATCAGAATCATCGTGTCGAGCGCGTCCACCGGGGTCATGAGCAAGGGCACGCTATACCAATCGTGATAGCTCTTGCTCAGAGGCTTGAGTGCGTCGTGTCCCCAGGCATATTGCTTGTAGCCATCCCAGGCGTGGCGGAACTCCTGGCGCACACGTTCGGCCATCTCGGCGTCGGTGATCGCCGGCTTGTCCGGTGTGGCGCCCTGCGCCGGAACCGATTGGACTAGCGCGGCACTCAGGCGAACGACCGGTAGTGGCTCAGTTTGAATTCTGACTTCATGTGAGGCGTCATCCCGAAGGCCCGCGCTTTCACCAGCGGGCCGAGGGATCTCGCGCGCAGCATCGGGTCGCTCCCCGCGAGCTCCCTCACTCCGTCTGAAAAGCGGCTGCGCTCGGGATGACGCCGTCGAATAAGGCGATGCTAGATAGAAATGAAACTGCGCCACCAGGCAAATAACCGCGACTCTCGACAAGACAGCAGTACTCATGATGGAAGTCTCCGAGCGATTGTAAATCAGCCAGCGGCAGGATCTTGGCGGGACCCGCGAGACACCAGTGATGAAGGTCACCTGATTTGGTGTCTGCGGTCACCTCACTTCTGGCGTCGTCGGCATAGCATTAAACATGTACGGCTGGCAGGAGTTGCGCCGTGCTGTCCAAGTGCGCCAATCCCGAGTGTTCTGAGATCTTCAGATATCTTCACCAGGGGAAACTTTTCGGCCCGTCCCCCACCCCAGAAAAGGAACTTGCGGCGGAGACGATTCCGGCGATGCACGAACGCTTCTGGCTCTGCGAGAAATGTTCGAAAGAAATGACGCTGGTCTGGAGCGGAACGGAGGCAAAGTTGATGCCGATACCTGCCCAGGGCCGAACCGAAGAAGTTTCCACGGCGCATCACAATCCGCTCAGACGAAAAAGACGGCCGCGAGCACGAGCCGCATCCGCTGGCCGTGTGGACCGGTGAAGTCGATGCGGCCAGGGAGGCAGGTTATGAGAGTCGAAGAATTGCATCCGCCGGTAGCGACGGCGAAGACCAACGTTTTCCGGCACATTCTTGTGGCAACGGATTTCTCCGAAGCATCGCGGCGCGCGCTGTGCGATGCGCTGGTGGTCGCGGTGGAGAATCACGCGCGCCTGTCGGTGATACACATTTTGCAGACGGACTGGAAATACGCGGCGCTGGAGAATCCGCCTGAGCTTGACGTGGCGCGCATCGACGCCGACCGGCGAATCAGAGCACTGGTGGACGACTTCGGATCGCTGCCGAATGTTGAGGCGGTCGTGGTTAAACACGGTCCGGTCGCCGAGGCGGTGGAGGCGGTGATCGAAGAAAGATCGATCGACCTGCTCGTCATCGGCACACGAGGGCGTGGCGGCCTGCAGAAACTGGCGCTGGGCTCGGTCGCGGAAGAACTGCTGCGAGTGGCGGCGTGTCCTGTCATGACGATCGGCCCGCGGGCGGATATTGCCAACATTGCTCATGGTCCGGGGTTTCACAGAATTCTGTTCGCCACCGATTTTGGCAAAGCCTCCGCGAAAGCCCTGCCGCTGGCGCTGGCGCTGGCCCGGGCGCAACAGTCGAAACTGATCCTGCTGCATATGATTCCGCCCATGCCAGCCACATCCGCCAGTTTGTCGGCATATGCCCCGGCAGGGGCCGCTGCGGACGAAGTGGCGGAATGGGAGGAGACGTCGCACAAGATGGCAATCCGGCAATTGAGAGCCTGCCTGCCCGCGGAGACGGGCCTGGATCAGGAACCCGAATACATTGTTGGGACCGATTTCCTTCCTGAGGGAGTCCTGACCGCGGCCACTAAATTCAAGGTCGATTTGATCGTGATGGGTGCGAGCCGAACGGTATCGGCACGAATCGCTGCACACGTGCCATGGGCGGCAGTTCACGAAGTAGTGCGGAATGCACCGTGTCCGGTGTTGACGATTGCGGGATAGAGCGAGGTGCCCCATTTCTCGCACGTTCCTGGCGCGAGAGGTGAGGGGCTTCGTTCCGCCTCACTGCGTTCGGCGGGACAGCCGAAGGCGGCTGTCCCCACATGTTCCGAGTGTCCGCTTACGACTGGACGATCTTTTCCAGCGCGACCCGGTTGCGGATGACGAGGGTCGAACCTTTGAGCTGCAGCAACTGTTTCTTCTTGAACTCAGAAAACAGCCGGCTGACCGTCTCGCGGGTAGTCCCAATGATCTCCGCAATCTCCTCGTGGGTCAGCGTCAGCTTGACCTGCGAAGAGCCGTCGTTTTGCGTGGTCTTGGTCGACCAGGACAGAAGCAGCTTGGCAAATTTTTCCGACGGCGAGGTGGCCAGACCCAGAGTGCGGATCTCCTCGTAGGCGGTGTAGTAGTTGCGGCTCAACTGTTCGGCGACGCGCAAGGCCACTTCCCCATGATCCTTTAAGAATTGCAGCAACGAATCGCGGGGAATGAAATTGGCCTGGCCCGGCTCCATCATTTCGGCGGTGACTTCGTACGGGCGATTGGAAACGACCGCGTTCAGGCCGAGAACGTCTCCCGAATCGGAGATTTTCGTGATGATGGTTTTGCCTTCACGGGAAGAGGTGGAAAGCTTTGCCTTCCCGGCACAGAGCACAAACACGCCACGCGGTTGCTGCCCTTCGATGAAGAGCATGGCTCCCTTGGGATAGACGGCGGTGGATTTGATGTCGTTGAGGCGTTGTCCGGCGTGTACAGAAAGATTACAAAACAGATGTTCTTCTCTTACCGGGCACGAGAGGCAGTTATCAAGAATATTTAGTCCGTAAGGGGCGCGCATAAAGCAGCACCTACCTTTCGATTAATTGTAGCATCGGATTTCCTGGTGTGATCACCATCACTCGCACTTGTGATTGAACACCTATTACGATCACAGACGAGCCGAGGAAACTGTGCGAGTATGGAATTTGTGTGCGCCAAAATGGCGCCCCCGGCTCTCGAAGTGATGTGAAAAAATGGGAACGTTCGCGTTAGCGGGAGGATTTCAGTGAGCCAGGCATCAAGCCCACCCGTGCCATCACCCGTCGACAAGCTCTACACTCTTGCGTCTCCGGCACGGGCTGGGCTGCAATCCCTGTTCGTTCCCCGCTCCATCGCAGTGATTGGAGCAACGGATCGAGCCGGAACGGTCGGCCGGGCGGTACTTTCCAATCTTCTGGAGAGCCGGTTAGGGCTCAGGATCTATCCCATAACTCCAAGCCGCGACGAAGTCCTCGGAATTAAGACGCACGCGCGCATCGGCGATATCGGCGGCGGAGTCGATCTCGCGCTGGTGGTCACTCCAGCCCAGACCGTGCCGCAGATCATCGGAGAGTGCGTCGATGCAGGAGTGAAATCAGCGGTTGTGATCTCCGCCGGGTTCCGCGAGCAGGGACACGACGGCGCTGCACTTGAAGAGGATATTCAGAAGCATCTACGGCGCGGATCTCTGCGTTTGATCGGACCGAACTGCATGGGATTCATGAATCCTACGATCGGGCTGAACGCGACGTTTGCCAAGGCGATGCCGCAAAAAGGCAGTGTGGCATTTCTGAGCCAGAGCGGCGCGCTGCAGACAGCGATTCTCGATTGGAGCGAGAAGGAGCATGTCGGCTTCAGCGCAATCGTCTCGACCGGTTCGATGCTCGACGTGGGTTGGGGTGATCTCATCTATCACTTCGGAGACGATCCGCATACCCGGAGCATTTTGCTCTACATGGAGTCCGTCGGAGATGCGCGCTCGTTTCTTTCGGCTGCGCGCGAGATCGCGCTGAGTAAGCCCATTATCGTCATCAAGGCCGGCCGCTCGGAAGCGGCATCGCGCGCCGCGGCTTCGCACACCGGAGCCTTGACAGGGAGCGACGACGTCCTGGAGGCGGCGTTCCGGCGGTGTGGCGTGCTGCGGGTGCAAAACATCGCAGACCTTTTTTATATGGCGGAGGTGCTGAGCAAACAGCCTCGGCCGCGCGGTCCGCGGCTTACTATCGTAACCAATGCCGGTGGCCCGGGCGTGCTGGCCACCGATGCGCTCATGTCAACCGGCGGCGAGTTGACCGTGCTCTCGAAGGAATCTGTGCAGGAACTCGACAGCTTTCTCTCTCCGCACTGGAGCCACGCGAATCCGGTCGACGTACTGGCGGACTCGGACGCGGAGCGATTCGTGAAGGCGATCGAGATCGCGTCAAAGGATCCGGGCGGCGACGGATTGTTGGCGATCATCGCTCCGCAGGGACTTGCCGATCCGACGCAGGTAGCGGAACGCATGAAGCCCTACGCAAACAACTCCGGCAAGCCCGTGCTGGCGAGTTGGATGGGCGGTGACGGCGTCGCGGAGGGGACCGCAATCCTCAACGCGTCCGGCATTCCGACCTTCTCTTATCCCGACACCGCCGCCCGCGCCTTTACCTATATGTGGCGCTACACGTACAACCTGCGCGGTCTCTATGAAACTCCGGCGCTGGTGGAAGCAGCGGAACCGGCCGCCGATACGCGCAGCAAGGTTAGAGATTTTGTGCAGCACGTGCGCAGCGATGGCCGCACGATGCTCAACGAGTTCGAGGCCAAGCAAGTTCTCAGTCACTACGGAATTCCAGTCGTGGAAACACGCGCGGCGGAAAACGAAGAGCAAGCAGTCGCGTACGCGGCGGAGATCGGCTATCCCGTGGTGCTGAAGCTGTTGTCGAACACCATCGCGCACAAGACCGATGTGGATGGCGTTCGCCTGAGGCTGCAGACTCCGGAGCAGGTGCGCAGTGCATATCGCGCGATTGAGACTTCTGTTGCAGATAAAGCCGGAGCCGGACACTTTGCCGGCGTTACCGTGCAGCCGATGGTGCGGCGCGATGGGTACGAGTTGATCCTCGGCAGCAGCGTCGATCCGCAATTCGGGCCCGTGATTCTGTTCGGCTCGGGCGGAGTGATGGTCGAAGTCTATCGTGACCATGCGCTGGCGCTGCCACCGCTGAACACCACGCTGGCGCAGCGCATGATGGAACAAACGAAGATCTTTTCCGCTCTGCAGGGCGTGCGCGGGCGCAAGCCCGTGAACCTGGTTGCTCTGGAAGGATTACTGGTCCGCTTCAGCCAGCTCGTGATGGAGCAGCCTTGGATTCGCGAGATCGACATCAATCCGCTGCTGGCGACGCCAGAGCACTTGCTCGCGCTCGATGCGCGGATCGTGGTGCACGATTCCACGGTGCAGCCCGAGCAGTTGCCGCGCCCCTCGATCCGGCCCTATCCGGCGCAGTACGTGCACGAGTGGCACTTGAAGGACGGCACGCCGGTGACGATCCGTCCGATTCGCCCCGAAGACGAGCCTCTCATGGTGCAATTTCATACGACGCTTTCCGAACGAAGCGTCTACCTGCGATATTTCTGTTCGTTGAGCCTCAGCACGCGAGTGGAACATGAGCGGCTGGTGCGTATTTGCTTCGGCAGCTACGATCGCGGATTCGCGCTGGTCGCAGACCGCAAGAATCCCGAGACCGGACAACACGAAGTGCTGGGCGTAGGCCGGTTCAGCGCGATCCATCGCACGGAGGCCGAAGCGGCCGTTCTGGTTTCCGACCGCTGGCATGGACTCGGGCTGGGAACGGAGCTGCTCGCCAGTGTGGCCCGCGTCGCCCGCGAAGAAAAATTCCAGAAACTCTCCGGCGAAATTCTGCGCGACAACCTGGCGACGCAAGCCATCTTCAAGAAGGTAGGCTTCCGCCTGAGCGCAATGGACGATCCCTCGTCGGTTTCCGCTCTACTGAAGCTCTAACGGCAAGCGCGGCCAGTGGATGGATCCCAGGCAGCGTCTTACACAATCGTCGCTGGCTTGGTGATTTCGAGCTGTGGCTCGAACTTTAACGTGGTTCCGATGGCCCGCGAAACCAGGCACAATTTCTCGGCCCGCTTGAGCAGGTCCAGAGCACGATCCCGTTCCTCGGTAGACGCGATTTTGAGGTTGGGGCGAACCACGATCTGGGTGAAGTTGTAGCCTGACTCCGTCTTGCGCACTGTGCCGCTGGCTTCCACTTGCAGATCGGTGAAGTCGAACTGAGCTGTGCCGGCAATCGCGCGCAGAGTCGTCGTGTAGCATCCAGCGACGGCGGCAAGCAGAAGTTCCTCCGGTGTCCATCGGCCTTCCAGACCGCCGAATTCCGTAGGGGCCGTGAAGTGAATCGCATTGGGAGCGGAATCGGACTTGGCCAGCCCAGTACGGCCGGACGTCCACCATGCTGCTACTCGATAGGCGTGCTCGTCACTCATGGTTTTTAAATCTCCTTGGGAGAAAACTGTGGACTTCCTTACGCCAGACAGGGGAGCCGCGATGGCGCCATCGCCCGGTCTGCGTTGGCGGGGAGTTGTCATCTATGCGACTCCCTCTTTTTGTGAAAGACCGCGCTGCAGCTTGATCCTTTCAATTTGAGCGCGCAGCCAGCGCGCCAGGGCCTCTTCCATCTCGATCTGGCTCCCGGTGCGATACAAATCTTCCACCGTCTGCCCCTCTTTCGTGAGTTGGATGAAACGGCAGGGGACGCTTTCCGCTTTCTGGCCGTCGGGGACAAACTGCTCCAGCAGGCAGCTGTCACAAGGATGCGGCCGGGCAGGATCGCAGAAATTCGGACAAATGGGGGAATCCTCAAAGACTGCGGGAGCGCGCCAGGGTGAGTGCGGAGAACGTCCGTAGCCCCCGTCTTCCAGGAAGCTGAGTTCGAACTGGAGGACTTCCAGAATGTCGCGGCCATCTTGTGCCATAAAGCACCTCGATTAGCGGCAAGGATGCCAGAGGGGCACGGAAAACTCCGTGTATGGAGTCACGTGGATTCGTGATCATGGTCACACCAGCGTGGGACAGCTTCCCAGAACTTTCACGATTTTGCCGTGATTTTCGGGGATTCCCGGAATGGGTAGCGTGATTGCAATCATGGCAATGTGTGATTTAAATCACTTGAAAGAACTGGAAGGCCCGGGCAGTACAAGAGGCGAACGTCTAACCACCAAGGGCACGAATTATCACAAAGACTCGTCCGGCGAGAGAGCAGCAGACTGACACGCGGGGTGGATTCACCGCGGTAGAGAACAGCAATCCCAGAATAGGAACTGCCACGAGCAAGACAATCGCCACCTTTTTCATCTGGATTCTCTTTAGTTTTTTCTGTTTTCCCTGTTGCGCGAGCCGAATCTCGGGATTGCCTTCACTCTGGTTCGACAATGGGGCTGATACTCGCGGCGGTAGTAAGTGCATTGCTGGGCCACGAATCACACCTCGAGGTGATCTAAATCACACTTTGAGCACTCTTTCGCAGCAGGATTCGCAAAGAGCAATGGCGTGAGTTCCTCCCGCTTCACCGCTCGTGCGGGGCAAACGACGGGCCGAGGCTAGGCGCCGAGAACTACGCGCTGGCATTGCGTGCAGACTCGGTATCGCTAGCTAGAACCATTTGGGGAACATTAAGAAGAGACTCGCGTCCTATATTCAGAATTGCACGGTACGGGTCCGCAGGTCGTTCGAGAGCTAGACGCTAGCTTCGAACGACCTTTCACTGCTCGCAGCAGTGCGATCGCAGGGAACTCATCACCTAGGGTACGTAGGCGCAACACGGCTCCGTCGCGAACAAGTCTCCGGTCATGGCGTAAGCGCGGGCGCGCGATCCACCACAAACGTTGCGAGCCGGACACCGCCCGCACTTCCCTTTCAGCTTGGAGCTGTCGCGAAGCGACACAAACAGGGGCGACTCGCAGTAAACCTCAGAAAGCGGCTGGGTAGTCACATTCCCGGCAGAAACGGGCAGGTAGCGGCTGGGATACACCTGGCCCGCGTGATTGATGAAGACGAAGCTCTTGCCGTCGTTGACTCCCTTGGGCGCGCAGGTAATGACATCCGCCTCTGTCATGCGGCTGCGCGATTCGCGGGCCCTCTGCTGCAACAGGTAGCGCTGGTAGTGCTGGCCCTCCGTGGTCCTGATCTGAAAATGAGCGTGCCGGGAAGCTGCATACAGCTTGGCGAACACCTCTTCATGCTGCTCGGCGGTAAGGAGTTCACTGGCTTTCTCGCGGGACTCGGGGACTAAGAAAATGACATTCCACAACACGACATCCAGCCGGGTCAGCAACTCGATCATAGGCTCCACATCATGCAGGTTCCTCCGCGCCATGATCGTATTGATCTGCACGGGCAAGCCGACCTCGTGGCAGGATCCAATCACCTCAAGCGTGCGGCGATGGCACCCGGCAACGCCCCAATAGGCGTCGTCCGGCGCGGCGGTGGAACCGTGAATCCAGAACGCAACCCGCATCAGGCCGCTCGCCTTGAGTTCGCCGATGGTCTGCGCATCCAGCAATGGGGTGGGAAGCAACGTCAGCGAGGTGCGCACCGAACGGCGTGAGGCAAACTCGATCACGGGATGCAGGTCCGGACGCAGCAAGGGATCTCCGCCGGTTAGCACCAGAAGCGGCACATGCATGGCGGCGACTTCCTCGATCAGATGGAACGCTTCGGCCGTTGAAAACCAGCCCTTGTCG
>Ga0335080_10006687_pt1 | contig 11927 bp, 8 predicted proteins | sample Lox_Sample_34_FD_206720 | JGI IMG/M metagenome (GOLD analysis project Ga0335080, IMG submission 206720) | Soil microbial communities from Loxahatchee National Wildlife Refuge, Florida, United States - Lox_Sample_3.4 | ecosystem: Environmental > Terrestrial > Soil > Wetlands | place: USA: Florida...
GGGGAAGTGGCCTTCGAAGAAGGGCTCGTTGGCGGTCACGTTCTTCACCCCGACGATCTTCTCGTCCATCTGGAAATCGACGATCTTGTCGATGAGGAGGAACGGGTAGCGGTGCGGGAGGATATTCTTTATCGCGTTGATGTCAAAGACCACTCCTTCTTTCCGCTCGTGCTGGTAGCGGCGGATGAGCTTCTTCTGCTGGTAGAGCTTGCGGACCATCCGCGCGAACGCGATGTTGCTCGCGTGGCCGGGCCGCGCGGCCAGGATCTGGGCCTTGAGCGGAACGCCGATCAGGGCGAGGTCGCCCATCACGTCGAGCAGCTTGTGGCGCGCGGGCTCGTTGGGAAAATGGAGCTGTCGGTTGTTCAGAACGCCGTTGCTTCCCAGTATGACCGCATCACGAATGCCCAGTTTGTCCGAGATCCTCTTGATCTCGGCGTCATCCAGCTCCCGGTCGACGATCACGATCGCGTTGTCGAGGTTCCCTCCCTTGATCAACCCCTGCTCGTGCAGGACCTCGACCTCGTGGAGGAAGCAGAATGTGCGGCAGGGCGCGAAGTCTGCGACGAACTCCTTCTCCAGGTCGAACAGCCCGGTGTGCTGGCTCCCGAGTGCCGGGTTGTTGTAGTCGACCATCACCGTGATACGGTAATCGTCCGTCGGCAGCGCGACGATGTCGACCTTTTTCTCCTCGTTGTGGTAGTGGACCGTCTGGTCGATGATCAGGTAGTCCTTTGGGGCGTCCTGCTTCTCGAACCCGGCCTTGAGCAGCACGTCGACGTACGGCCGGGCGCTCCCGTCTCCCACCGGCGGCTCGTTGGCGTCGAGCTCGATCAGGACGTTGTCGATCTGGAGTCCCACCAGCGCGGCCATAACGTGTTCCACGGTGTGGATCCGCGCATCGCCCACCTCGATCGTGGTCCCGCGGGAGATATCCACCACATGGTCGACGTCCGCCGGGACCTCCGGCGACCCGCCGAGATCGATCCGGCGGAACCGGATGCCGTAGCCTTCGGGCGCCGGCTTGAACGTCATCGTCGAGATGCTGCCGGTATGGAGGCCGATGCCGCTGAACGACACCGGCTGTTTAATCGTGCGCTGCTGGACGAGCATGGGTTCTCCCGAGATCTGGCTCCCGTTGAATTGCAATCACACCCGTGTCTTCACACTCTCGAGTTCCCTGCGCAGGGCCTCCACTTCCGCCTTCAGCTCCCGGATCAACGCCAGCGCCTCGGGGAGCTGCGGCATCGCCCCCATGATGCGCGACGCCTGGCGGAACGGCACGGCCGGCGTCCCCATGTACGTGACCCCCGGCTCGCTCCCCGAGCGGTGGACGCCCGACTGGGCGCCGAACTTGCAGTCATCGGCGATCGCCAGGTGTCCCGTGAAGCCGACCTGGCCGCCGATCATGTTCCGTGCGCCGATTTTCGTGCTGCCGGAGATCCCCGCCTGGGCGGCGATCACCGTGTGCGCGCCGATCACGACGTTGTGGGCGACCTGAATCAGGTTGTCGAGCTTCGCTCCACGCTCGATGCGGGTTTCCCCCATCGTCGCCCGGTCGACAGCGCAGTTGGCCCCGATCTCGACGTCGTCCTCAACGACGACGATCCCGAGCTGGGGTATCTTCTCGTATGAGCCGTCCCCCCTGGGCGCAAACCCGAATCCGTCGCTGCCGATCACGGTGCCGGAGTGGATGATGACGCGCGACCCGATCCGGCATCCCTCGCGCACCGTGACGTTGGCGTACAGGAGCGTTCCTGCGCCCACGGCGACCCCGCGCCCGAGGACCGTCCCGGGGAGAATCATCGTGCCGTCCCCGATCGCGGAACCCCCGCCGATCACGGCGTGCGCCCCGATGCGGACGCCCGCGCCGAGCGTGACGCCCGGTTCCACGACCGCCGCGGGGTGAATCCCCGGAGGGAGCGGATCTTCCGGGGGGTTGAACAGCAGGAGGGCTTTCAGGAACGACGTGTACGGGTCGTTCACCCGGAGGTACACCGCGCGCGCGCCTGCCGGGCGCTCCGCGTCCTTCCCCACGATCACCGCGGACGCGCGCGTCGTCTCCAGGTACTTCCGGTATTTCGGGTTGGCGAGAAAGCTGATGTCCCCCGGTGCGGCTTCCTCGAGCTTCGCAACACGGGCAATGACGGTCGCGGCATCCCCCTCGACGGCGGCGCCGAGCGCGGCGGCGATGTCACGCACGGTCATCATGGGCGGCGGGGAGGTTATTTGCCGAACGTCTGCATCCGCTGCAGGACAAGCTGGGTGAGATCGTACTTGTCGTTGGCGTAGAGCACGAGGATCTCGCCGCTCCGGTCGAAGATGTAGTCGTACCCCTCGTCCTTCGCGATCTGCTCCAGGACATGGAACATCTTATTCTGGATCGGCTTCATGATCTCGTTCTGTTTCTGGAACAGCTCGCCGTTCTGGCCGAACTTCTTGTTGCGGAAGTCGGTGATGCTCTGGTCGAGCTCCCGGAGCTCCCGCTCCTGGTCCGCCCTGACCTGGTCGGTCAGGATGAGCTTCCGCTTCTCGAAATCGTCGTATTTCTTCTTCCAGTCGGCCTGCATCTTCTGCAGGTCCGCCTCCCACCCGGCGACGAGCGCGTCGATCGACTTCTGGGCGTCGATCGCCTCCGGGAGCGTCTGCATGATGGTCTCGGAGTTGATATGCCCGATCTTCATCTGGGCCGACGCGCCGGCGCAGCCGAGCGCCAGCAGGACGACCACGGCGAACCGTTTCATTCCTCCCCCTTCGTGAACAGCGTTAACCGCGCCGCAGCTTGTCGATGACCTTGAACGTGATGTCATCTTTCGGGTCGCCGTACAGCAGGATCTGGATCTGATCGGTCTTGTCGAAGACGAAATTGTACTTCAGCTCCTTCGCCACGGTGGCGATGGCAAGCTTGATCCGGTCGCGGATCGGGTTGATGATCTTTTCCGACTGCCGCGCGAGCTCCCCATCCTGGCCGAAGCGGGTGAGCTGGTACTCCTGGACCGCGCGCTCCTGCTCGAGCAGCTTCTGCTGTTCGCTCTTCTTGGTGGCGTCGTTGTAGAGCGCCTCCTTCTTCTGGTACTCCGTATACTTGTCCTGGAGGTCTTTTTTCATCGCCTCCAGTGAATCCTGCATGGGCTTCCCGATGCCGTCGATCCGTTTCTGGGCGTCCTGCGCCGCGGGGAGCTCCTGGAAGATTTTGGACGAATTCACGAAGGCGATGCGCTGCTGCGCGCCCGCCGTGCAGGCGCACGCCAGGACGGCAGCGCCGATGATGGAGAGAGAACGAGTCTTCACGCGAACCTCATGATGGGTGTGTGTACTGATTGTGGTCTAGATTGTCCCGCCTGCGGCGCCGGGATGCAGAAAACGCACGTTGCACAAAGCGCCACTCGCAATGACGGGGTTGAAGCGCTCCTCGCAATGACACGCATGGCGTGTCAGAATCCCTTGCCGAACTGGAAGTGGAAATGCCAGCCGGAGGCGCCGGGGACGCCGGGCACCGGGTTGTCGAACCCGTAGCCGTAGTCAAACCCCAGGAGCCCGATCGGCTGGATCTGGATCCGCGCGCCGAACCCGGCGGAACGCTTCAGGTCGAAGAAATTCGCCTCCGAGAGCGTCGGGTAGACATTCCCCCCTTCCGCGAAGAGGAGGAAATAGATCGGGATCGGGTTGATCGTCGCGGCGAAGCGCAGCTCCAGCGTCTGCTTCGTCATCACGCTCCCGTAGCCCACCGTGCCGACGTCGTTGCGCACGCCGATGGACTGGTCGTCGTACCCCCGCAGGGGTGTCGTGGCGATGTACCCGAGCCCCGTGCCGCCCATGATGAACTGGTCGATCGGGTTGATCAGCGAGGAACCGATCGGCGCCAGGTAGCCGTAAATGGAGCTCCAGTAGAGCGCCACCCGGGTGCTGTTGAACATCGGGATGTACCACTCCGACGAGAAGATCCACTTCGTGAAATTGATGTTCCCGGGGAGAATGGGTCCGCCGGAGAGCTGGATCGACAGCGACACGTTGGAGCCGTACGTCGGGAAGACCGGATTGTCGATGCTGTTGCGCGTGATGACCTGCGTGACGCTCACCTGCTTCGAGATCCCCTCGCGGTAGATCCCCTCGCCCGCGCGGACGTTGTTCGACTGGAAGTTCAGGATCCAGTCGCCGCGGAAGAAGTCGTCCGGCCACTTGAAGCGCCGGCCCACGCGGATGGACGCGCCGGTCTGCTGCAGGTCGAATCCGTAGATCTGCCGCGTGTCGAAGAGCGTGACACCGAACAGCGTGGGCTCCCCCATGAGCCAGGGTTCCGTGAACCCGAGGCTGAACGTCCTGAACCGGTTCCCCTCGCCGAACTGCCACTCGAAGTTGAGGATCTGTCCCGCGCCCCCCGTGAGGGGCTCGCTGATGGAGAAGTTGTTGATCGTGAAGCCGAGCGCGCCGGTGACGCCGAACGCCCCGCTGTACCCGACCGAGGCGTTGATGTTGTCGCTCGATTTCTCCTCGACCTCGTACGTCAGGTCGACCGTCTTGTCGTCCACCAGGTTGTAGTCGGGCTTGATCTTCTCCGGGTTGAAATAGTTCAGCACGGAGAGCTGCCGGATGCTCCGCATGATCGCCGCGCGGCTGAAATAGTCCCCGGGCCGCGTGTACAGCTCACGCCGAATCACCTTCTCCTGGGTCTTGGTGTTCCCCCTGATGTTCACGTGTCCGATCTTGAATTGGTTCATCTCGTACACGTTGATCGTGATGTCGACGGAGTCCTCCCCCACGCGCGTTTCCGTCGGTTCCAGGTTGGTGCGCAGGTAGCCGTTGTCCAGGTAGAGCGACGCCACGTCGTTCTGCGCCTCGTTGCCCCGGAGGTTGTGATCGAATTTCTCCTGGTCGTAAATCTCCCCCGGCACCATCGCCAGCCGCTCGTTGAGCTCGTCCGCGGAGTAGACGGTGTTCCCCTGCCAGGTGATGTGGCGGATCCTGTACTGGGGTCCCTCCTTCACCCGGATGAGGATATTCATGTTCTCCTTGTTGTCCGAGTACCAGATGGAATCGCCCAGGATCTGGGCGTCGCGGTACCCGTTTTTCTGGTAGTATTCCAGGATCTTCTTCTTGTCCTCGTCGTACTTTTTCCTGTCGAACTTCGCCGAGGACCAGAATTTCCACCAGTGCTTCTCGGACGTCTCGTCCATCGCCCCGCGAAGATCGCCGTCGGTGAAGGCCCTGTTCCCCTGGAAATTGATGTGGTCGACCGCGACCTCGTTCCCCTCGTCGATCGTGATCACGAGCTTCACGCGGTTCTTCACCGAATCCAGGCGGACCGGCTCCACTTTGACCACCGCCAGGAGGTACCCGTCCTTCTCGTACAGCTTCTTGATCTCTTTTTGAATCCGTATCGGGTCGTCCGGCGCAAACACCTGCCCCTTGACGAGGGCGATCTTCTTGTTAATGTCGTCTTCGCTCTCCTCCTTGCGGCCGACGAACTCGACGTGGTCGAACCGGGGGAGCTCCTTCACCGTGATCAGGAGATAGACGCCGCTCTCGACCTGCCGGTCGATGGAAATCCTGATGTCCTCGAAGAGCTTCAGGCCCCACAGCCGCCGGATCGCCTGTCCCACCTGGTCGCCGGGCACGGCGATCTCGTCCCCCACCTTCAGGCCGGAGTTGGCGATGACCGCGGCGGGATCCGCCATCGCGTTCCCTTCGACGGAGATGCCGAGAATCTTGAAGATCTGCTGGGGAGAGGGTTTCTGCTGAGCGCCAGCCGGGGAGCACAGGATACATACCGCAACCGTCAGCACCGCCACTGCCTTCATCATGTCAGAGTCCTGTGACGCTCTTGATTAGCCGGCTGAAATGGGTGTCCCCGTCGGGGGCGGCGCGCACCTGTTCGCTCACCATGCCGAAGCGCCGCTCCCGCTTCTGGTAGTCGCGGATCGCGGCGTACAGCTCGTCGCGCCGGAACCCCGGCCAGAACCGGGGCGTGATATAGATCTCGGTGTAGGCGAGCTGCCAGAGAAGAAAATTGCTGATGCGAAATTCGCCGCTCGTCCTTACCAGCAGGTCGGGATCCGGGATGCCGGCGGTCGAAAGGTACGACCCGACGAGCCCCTCCGTCACCTGTTCCGCCGTGACGCGGCCCTCCGCCGCATCGTGCACGATCCTGCGCACGGCGCGGGCAAGGTCCCAGCGCCCGCTGTAGCTCAGGGCGAGGATCAGCGTCAGGCCCGTGTTGTCCTTCGTTTTCTGAATGTCGTCCAGGAGCTCGTTCTGGACTTCCTGCGGAAGGGCGGCGATCTCGCCGATCGCCTGGATGCGCACGTTGTTCGTGTGCAGCCGGTCCGTCTCGTCCTTCAGCGCCTTCAGGAGGAGCCGCATCAGGAGCGAGACTTCCTCCTGGGGGCGCTTCCAGTTCTCGGTGGAGAACGCGTACAGCGTCAGGAACCTGACGCCGAGCTGCCCGCACGCCTCCACGGTGTCGCGGACGGATTCGACTCCCTCGGTATGCCCCGCGATCCGGGGCATGCCCCGCTTCTTCGCCCACCGGCCGTTGCCGTCCATGATGATCGCGATATGGCCGGGGATCTCCCCCCCCGTGCGCAGCTTCTCCTGCAGCTTCCGGTCTTCCCCCGTGGCCTGCTGTGGACCCGTTCCCAAGGAATGGCTCTCGCGTGTTAGATGATCGGCCTGAATCAAAAATCTAACTGATTTGGCCAAGAAAGTCAAGAATTCGGGGCGGGAACGGGGGGGGCCGCGTGGGCGGCGCCTGAGAGATCGTCCAGCAGATGTAAGACATCGGAGGAGTCGCCAAGGTTGAACCGGGCGCGGCTGCTGAGGAGACCCACGCGTATGGTGAAGGCGGACTCGGGCAGCGCGGCGAACATGTCTTCGTCCGTCCAGTCGTCCCCCGCGGCGAGTATGAAATCGTACGTGTCGGGCGCGAGCCAGTGGAGCGCGGCGACGCCCTTGTCGACTCCCGCGTTCCTCACTTCGATCACTTTCTTCCCCCGGAGAACCTGAACGTCGATATTGGCCGTGACGCTCATCAGGTGATCGACCAGCTCACCGGCCAGGGCATCGGCCTGTTCCGGGTGCGCTCCCCTGAAATGCCACGCCAGGGAATACTCCTTGTCCTCGATATTCGCCCCGGGAAGCCTGTCCATGTACCTCTCCAGGATCGGGAGGATGCGGGCTTTCCATTCGCTCCTCTGCTCCCTGAGGAGCCGCCACTCCTGGTGCGCATCCCTGATCCACGCGCCGTGCTCGGCCGCGAGTCCGCAGGGGAGCACGCCGAGCCAGTGGTCGAGCGTGAGGCGATCCCGCCCGCTGAGTATCACGAGCGTCGTCGCGGGATCGCCGGCCAGTCGCGCGAGCAGCGACATGAGCCGCGGCGTCGGCTTTGCCTCCGCCGGCCGCCGCACGATCGGGGCGAGCGTGCCGTCGTAATCCAGCAGCACGAGGCGTCTCGCGGCGCGCGCATACGTGTCCAGTATGCAGGCGCGATCGCGGGACGGGAGCACCATCGTTGCGAAGCGCGCCTGGGCCTCTTTCTGGACCAGGAGCTGGTCAAGAAACTCGTTCGCCCAGCGCGCCACGTCGAAGCGGCGAAGCCTGTTCCGGAGAACGCCGTTGCGCCGCTGCTGCTCGGGAAGGGGCATCTCGAGGGCCTCCTTCAGCGCGCGCGCGATCTCTTCGGGGGAGTAGGGGTTGACGACAAGCGCCTCCCCCAGCTCCTTCGCGGCGCCCGCCATCTCGCTGATGATGAGCACGCCCGTCCCCTCGTGCCGGGAAGCGACATACTCCTTGGCGACGAGATTCATCCCGTCGCGCAGCGGGGTGACCAGCGCCACGTCGCTCACCGTGTAGAGCGCCGCCAGCGGCTCAAACGACAGGCTGCGGTACTGGTAGAGTATGGGCGTCCAGCCCACGCTCCCGAACTTCCCGTTGATCCTGCCGACGAACTCCTCGATGCTCTTCTTCATATCGGCGTACTGCTCGACGCCGATGCGCGAAGGGACCAGCACCATGACAAGCACGACGGCGCCGCGCACCGGGGGGGACTCCTCCAGGAGCAGCTCGTACCCCCGGAGCCGGTTGAGAATTCCCTTCGTATAGTCGAGGCGGTCGACCGAGAGGATGACCCTGACCCCGGCGAGGGTCCGCGCGAGCGTCTCCGCTTCCGCGCGCACGGCGGGATCGGCGGAGGCCCGGTCGAACCGCTCAAAGTCGATGCCCATCGGGTACGTCTCCGCCTTCACCAGGCGGCCCGGGAGGACGATCGCGCCGAAGTTGTTCTCGAACCCGAGGAGCCGGAGGACGCACTGGAGAAAATACTGGGTGTACGCGTACGTGTGGAAGGAGACCAGGTCCGCGCCGAGCATGCCTTCCAGGATCTCCTTCCTCCACGCGTTGGGAAGGAGCCGGAAGACCTCGAAATCGGGAAACGGGATGTGAAGAAAGAATCCCACGGTCAGGTCCGGCCTGTGGCGCCGGAGCATGCCGGGGAGGAGCATCAGGTGGTAGTCGTGCACCCAGACGACGTCCCCCGGACGGAGCGAGCGGAGCACCGCGTCACAGTACATCTCGTTCACGCGGCGGTACTCGCCCCACGTGCTCTCGTCGAACGTCGCCAGCGTCGGAAAATAATGGAAGAGGGGCCAGATCGTCCTGTTGCAGAAGCCCTGGTAGAACTCCTCCATGGCCGACGCGGAAAGCGTCACGGGGGAGGCGTGGTACCGCCCGGCCGCGGCCGCGAGGTCCCCGAGGAATTCCTCCCCGACCGTTCCCCCGGGCCACCCGACCCAGTGGTATTCCTTCATGGCGGGACGGAAACGGGGGAGCGCGTCAAGGTAGCTCTTCAGTCCGGAGGCGACTCCCCCGGGGCTTTCGCCCACGACGAGCGCGCCATCCGCGACCGTTACGGAAAACGGGAGGCGATTGGCGACAATGAGGAGGCGGCGGGGCTCACCGTGATCGGGCATGAGACCGGTTGTCGTGAGGCTGATGGCTGTCGGCGCCCCGGTAGTGCGGCGCAGCTTCCGGGTTTTACTGTGCGCGGCGGGCCTTTGCCGGCGCCCCCCGGGTCCTAGGGATACACGCGCACGCCTATCGCGGCGTCGATCCCGAAACCGCCGGCCGGCGAGAGGATCACGAGCGGGGCGATTTCAATGAACGCGTCAAACGGGGATCGGGCGAAATCGTATGTGAGTCCCACGACGCCGCGGAGCCCGAAACCCAGGCTGCGCTCCTCCAGGACGTACGTGTCGCCCCTCTGGAGCGAGACGTACTCGGCGTCGCCCACGCCGACGGCGATGCCGACGCCGTAGTGGAGGCGCAGGTTCGTCTCCTCGAACGACCGCTTCTCCCAGAGGTAGTCCACATGAAATCGGAAACGGTCGGCAGGGGAGAGTCCGATGGCCCCGTCAACGGCTTCGGAGCCGCCGAGCCGGTACTTCCACGCGATTCCCGTTGGTTCGCCCAGGATCACGCCGACGCCGAGCCTCCCCTGTGCCCGTGCGACGGGCGCCATGCCCACCATCATGACGAGGACCAGTACCGCCGGTGCCACATGCCGAGTGCGCATCGTTCCCTCCTTTTCCTGCCGACCGTTCGTGCACATGGTACGTCGCCGCGCCCCGGGGGGCAATCGGGCAATGGTGGTAATTTCCTGCGCCGAAAAACGCGCAGAAAACTACTTCTTTTGACCTAGAGGTTTCTTGAGAGCCACTCGTTATATTATTGAGGAACAGCGGGCGCCGCGCCGCTGTTGACACGTGAAAGCTCACCGGGGGCCTTCGACCATGCCGACCATTGGAGCCAAACTGGGGGTGGGAATCGGGACGATGGTGCTGCTTTGCATCGCCATCGGCCTCGTCTCGTACATGCAATCCCGCGACGTCAGCGAGAAAATCCGGGAGATCACCGAGGTCCGCGAGCCGGTCAATTCCGCCGTGCACGGCATGGAAACGTCGCTCGAGGAATCCGCCCTGACGACGCTCGGGTTCCTCTCCACGGGCGACACGAGTTTTCTCGCCTCATTCCAGAATGCGCGGGGTGAATTCGAACAGGCGGCGCGCACCTACGGCGAGGCCGGGGGGAACGAACCCGGGGTGCGCCTGCGCGAAGGATTCCTCCGGTTCTGCGCGCTCGCCACTGAGCAGATCGAGCTGCGGAACGCGCAGAGCTCCAACATGTCCGCCCTGCTGGCCACCGTGGACCAGATCGAGGGGCTCCTCAAGGGAAAGATCGTCCCCTCCATCAAGGCGGACGATCCGATCGCCTACCGCCGGGAACAGGCCGCGCTCCAGATGGAAGTCAACGCCAACGCGATGACCAAGTCGCTCGGAAACTTCATCATCACGGGGGAGCCGGCGTTCGAGGCGCGCCTGCACCACGCCGAGGAGGAATTCCAGAAGTATTTCAGCGTGTATGCCAACGTCCTCATCTCCTCCGAGGAGAAGGGGTGGAAGGAACGCCTCGCCGGGCTGGCCGACGAAGCCATGGCCCTGGCGCAGGCCGTCGCCGACCAGCACAAGGCGCGAACGCGGAAGATGACCGCGTTCACCGCCGCCTACCGCGACCTGGAGAGCCTGCTGAGCGAACGGCTCGGGATCAGGACGGCGAAGGGACTCTCGGAAGCGAAGGAGGAGGTGCTCGCCACCGAGGAGGCGGCAAACGCCAGGATATTCATCGCCGTGATCGTCTGCGTGGGGGTGGGACTCCTGGGCGGTGCGCTGACCACGCGGAGCATCACTTCACCGATCAGGGAGCTCGCCGCGGTCATGGACCGCGTCGCGAAGGGGGGCCTCCTCCACCGCGCCCACATCCGGTCGACGGACGAAATCCGCTCGCTCGGCGAGGCGTTCAACATGATGACCGTCCAGCTCGAGCAGGCGGAGCGGCAGCGCTCGGCGGGACTCCGGGCATACGCCATCTCGGTGCAGCGCGCCCAGGAGGAGGAGCGTGTACGCATCGCGCGGGAGCTGCACGACGACATTTCCCAGCGCCTGACGGGAATGAAATTCCGCGTCGAGGTGCTCGCCGACGAGGCGGCGCCCTCCAACCGCCGGCTGGTCCGCGGCCTCCGGGAGGTCAACCAGGAGCTGGACCGGGCGATTACCGAGGTGCAGCGGATCTCGTCGAACCTCCGCCCCAGCGTGCTGGACGACTTCGGGCTGGTGACCGCCCTGCGGATGCTGTGCAAGGACTTCGAAAAGATGCACGGGGTCGCCACCACGTTCCGCGAAGCGGGGTCTCCTCACGCGACGGTGGACGGGAACCTGGAAACCGCCCTCTACCGGATCGCCCAGGAAGCGCTCGCCAACACCGCCAGGCATTCCCGCGCCCGGAACGCAACGCTCGCGCTCGAGGCGGGCCCGGCGGGTGTCACGCTCACGGTGGCGGACGACGGCGGGGGCTTCACCGATTCCGACGCGGCGCGCGCCCGCACGGAGGGGCACGGCATGGGGCTCATGTCGATGCGGGAGCGCTCGGAGCTGCTCGGCGGAACGTTCCGGGTCGAATCCGCGGCAGGCACGGGCACAACGATCACGGTCACCATTCCACTCCCATCAGAGGCGATGCATGAAAAAAGTCAGGATACTGATCGCGGATGATCACGACGTCGTCCGGAGCGGCCTCCGGATGCTCCTGAAGACATCCCCGGATTTCGTGATCACGGGGGAAGCCGGGGACGGCGAAGAGGCCGTGCGGCTCGTCGGGAAGCAGAAGCCGGACATCGCCTTCATGGACATCTCGATGCCGAAGCTGGACGGGATCGAGGCGACAAAGCTCATCCGGCAGAACACGCCCGAGACGAAGGTTATTATCCTCACGGTGCACGAGGACGAAGAGTACGCCTTCCACGTCCTGCGGGCGGGGGCGAGCGGGTACCTCCTGAAGAACGCGAGCAAGAAGGATATCTTCGAGGCAATCCACTCCGCCAT
>Ga0335080_10006688_pt1 | contig 11926 bp, 7 predicted proteins | sample Lox_Sample_34_FD_206720 | JGI IMG/M metagenome (GOLD analysis project Ga0335080, IMG submission 206720) | Soil microbial communities from Loxahatchee National Wildlife Refuge, Florida, United States - Lox_Sample_3.4 | ecosystem: Environmental > Terrestrial > Soil > Wetlands | place: USA: Florida...
GCTCTACGCGCGCCGGCGAACCCCCTGGTCGTTCGATTCCGGCCCGAAGGCCACAGACGGCGTGGACGCGGGGGGCATATTCAGAAGCACGGATGCAGGCGCATCGTGGAAAAAGCTCACGCAGGGCCTTCCCCCCTCCACCGGCCGGATAGGCCTCGACATCTACCGCGCCAACCCCGCCGTCGTGTACGCGGTCGTACAGAGCGACGAGGGGGGAGCCCCTTCCATCGACGATGTCCGGAGCAAGCGGGGCGGCGTGTTTCGCTCGGATGATCACGGGGAGACATGGCGGCGGATGAGCACGCTCGATCCGCGTCCGTTCTACTTCAGCCAGATCCGCGTCGACCCCCGCTCCGACAGGAGAGTGTACGTCCTCGGATTCATGGTCCACGTGTCCGACGACAGCGGAAAGACGTGGCAGGAGAACTTCTTCAAGGACGTTCACCCGGACTGCCACGAACTGGTGATCGACCCGCGCAACACATCGAAAATCCTCCTCGGCACGGACGGGGGAATCTACGAGAGCTTCTCGAAGGGATCTTCCTGGGTGTTCCTCGACAAGATGGCGGCGGGCGAATTTTACCGGATCACTCTCGATCAGAGCACGCCGTACAGGATCGCAGGCGGGCTACAGGACAACGAGAACTGGGTGGCCCCGGAGATGACCCGGTCAAAGGAGGGGATCCTGAACACGGACTGGAAGCCGCTTGGCGGGGGGGACGGGTTCTACTGCGCGTTCGATCTCACGGACAGCAGCGTCATGTACGCGGAGTCGCAGCAGGGGGAGGTCCACCGCATCAACCTCCGCAACGGCGAGATAAAGGGACTCCGCCCGGAGGCGCCCGAGGGGCAGCCGTCGTTCCGGTTCCACTGGAATTCGCCGCTCATCGCCAGCGTCCACGACACGGGGGACCTCTTCCTGGCGGGCAACAGGATATTCAAGCTCACGCGCCACGGCGAGGAGTGGAAGGCGATCAGCCCCGATCTTTCCACGCTCGACCCACACAGGATACTTGCAGCAGGGAGCGGGGCCGAAAACTACGGCGTGGTCTACGCGCTCGCGGAATCACCCCTGAAGAAGGGTCTCCTCTGGGCGGGAACGGACGACGGGAAGCTCTGGCTCACGACCGACGAGGGGGACCACTGGACGGATCTCACAGAGAGACTCCCCGGCGCGCTCAAGGGACAATGGCTCGGAAGAATCGAGCCGGGATCGGCGGATCCCGACGTCGCGTACCTCGCGGTGGCGGCGTACAGGACAGGGAACTACGCGCCGCTCCTGTACCGGACTGCCGACCTTGGACACACGTGGAAGAGCGTCGCCGGGAACCTTCCCCCCGACGGACCCGTCAAGTCGGTCCGCGAGGCGGAGCCCGGCGTCCTGTTCGCCGGGACTGAATTCGGCCTCTTCCTCAGCATAGACGGGGGGGATCACTGGTCAAAGTTCGGCGAGCTGCCGACGGTGGCCGTGGACGACATACAGATCCACCGGCGGGAAAAGGACCTGGTCGTCGCGACGCACGGCCGGAGCATCTACGTGATCGACGATATCAGTCCGCTCCTGGAGTTCACGACCGCAGTCGGCGATTCCGCGATGCACCTGTTCCCGCCGCGCCCCGCTGAGGGATTCTACCAGCTTCCGGGCTGGACGGGAAGCGCCGGGTCGGCGGTCTTCCGCGGCGCCAATCCACCGGAAGGAGCAATGCTCAATTATTACGTCAGGGAATTTACCGGCGACGGCGTGCACGTGGCCGTCGCGGACTCATCGGGGAGGCCCGTCGCAAACCTGAACGGGCCGGGCACGCCGGGGTTCAACCGGCTGGCATGGGACCTCCGCCCCACCGCGGATCTGCTCAACTCATACGGCGGCGAGGGGAAGAAGTTCGTCCACCCGGGCGTCTACACGGTCACGGCGACGTACGGCAAGCACAAGGAGGTACAGAAGCTCACCGTGCGGATCGATCCGGGAATCGAGACGCGCTAGTTGGCGGCGATGCGCGCGACCAGATCGTCCCTGTCGACGATCGAGTCTTTCCCGAGCCAGATCGACCAGAGGACGCGCGCGAACACTTCGCTCGTGATGGGGGGTTTCTCCTCCGCCGCGACGCTCGCGATCACCGTTCCCCCGGGGAGCCAGCGGACGATGAACTGCTGGTTCTCCTTCACGTCAACGGCGAAGTAGCCGACAAACTGGTCGACCAGCGGCTGGATTGCCTTCATCTCCTCGGCAGTCGCGTTCTCGCGGAAGCCGTCCATGTAGGCGTCGCGGATCTTCCCCGCGTCGACGTCGCGGGCGAAATCCATCGTGATCTGCCGCGCCTTCCCATCCACGAGCATCGCACGGAGCACGTCGTCTGTAGGCCCCGACGGGGGATCCTGTGCGTAATGGGCCATGCCGTAGACCTTGAACACGAGTTTCTTGCGGACGGCAGTGCCCGTCAGCGACATCGTGTACTCGGTCCCGTGCCAGGCGTACTTCACCGTGACGGGAAACGATTTGCCCGTGGAAGATTCCTTGACGGTTTCCTGCGCCACCGCGACCGCGGCGACGAGGAGCAGCGGGAGGAAGAAACGTTTCATGTGTTCACCGGAAGTGTGGGACGCGGCCAATGTATGCACTTCCGGGGTGAAAAAAAAGAAGGAGTGCCGCATACAGCCAGCACTCCCCCGCGCCGGAAGCAGTCCCCCAACCGCAGCCGGCTAACCTCGTAATTCCCTGACCACCGAAGCGACGACCCAGCCGACCACACCCGATTTCGTCCGGACCTGAAGCCAGTCGGGACCCGCAGCAGGCGAGAACCGGCGGAGGATCGCCACGTGCTCCTTCTGACGCACCGTCTCCTTCGGGATGATGCGCGATTCCATCGAATGACTCGTCCTGAGCCCCGTGCTTGGCACGGTCACAACCGCCGGCTTCCCTTCGCCCGGGGGCTGCGGCGCACGCCGCTCGGGAATCGGCTCCGGAGATTTGATCGCATTCTGATTCACGAGCTGCACAAACTGCGACGTGGGCGGCGGCGGGTCTTTCTTTGTCGGGATGAGCACCGTCGCGCCCAGCAGAAGAAGCGAGAGCATCAGCCCGATCACGTAGAACCGCGTGTGCAACCCCCGGGTCACGCGCCCGGTCCTCTCCGCGGCCGCCGGGCGGCCGGGAATGGCCTGCACGTCCTCATACGCGGGCACTCTCCTGGGCATCTGGGAATCCGTCGTGCCGAGGGGGCTTCTCCCGGAAGCGGTCATGCGCACGGACGTTGAACGCATCGCCACCGCGTCGACCGGAGCGTTCATCCGGACCGAAGCGGTGACCGGATCCGGCTGCGGCCTCCGCGCAGAGGTTCGCGCGGGCTCGGCCAGCGGCGCCATTACGGAACTCCGGAGGAGGTCGCTCTGGGGGACGCGGACGGTCGGCCGCACGGGATCGGCGGGCGCCCCCTTGAGAAAATACGCCGGATCGATGTGCGTGTTCTGGAGCTGTGCCTCCACGCGGGCGAGCACGAAACAGATGATCGTCGATTCCGGAAGCGCCGCCGCGACCGCTCCGCGCACAGCCTCGAGCGTCGCGCCGGTCGTGGCAATGTCGTCAACAACGAGGACGCGCGAGCCGGGGGCGAGTCCGGTCCCGTTGAAAGAGTAGCAATTTTCAAGCTCCTTCTGTCGGGCGGCTCTCCCGCCCAGCGACGTCATCGCCCTGACGGCCCGTGACTTTTCAAGCCGCTCGGGAGCATATGTGGCGCCGCTCCCCCCCGCGATAGCCTGGCAGAGCCGGTCAAGGGGCGTTTCAGTCGATGGTTTCAGCTCGGATGTGCCAAGAGCGCGGATAATGACGTCGAAGTTGAGACCCTCGCAGACGCGGGGCGCGGCCAGCGCGATCCACCGGGCCGTCTGGGGCTCGCACCCGTCTTTGAAATCGTGGAGCGACCGGGAAACGACGTCCTGGTATCCGACGCGGGCGGCGTGGTAGTACGCGACATGGTGGAGCTCGTCAACGCCCGGGTACCGTTTATGGGACTGCAGCAGGCCGGCGGGGGCCTGCACAGGTGGCGTTTTCATGTGGTGGATCTCCCCTTCCGAACGCCCTCAGGCGCCGGTACGACTCACCCTGCTGCGCAGGGCGAGCTTCTGGCCGATGGCATCGAACAGCTTTACGACGTCGATGCCGAACGACTGAAATGCCAGGATAAGGACGACGGCGGCCGTGGATCCGTAAATAACGGGTCCCAGGGAACGCAAAGCGATAAGCGTGTGAGACATCATCCCCCCCTGATGGAAAACTGCCGCACAGGAACTTCGATCTGCCTCACTGAAAGCAAGAATTGAGCCACACCGCATTCGGCGGAGAATCGTATATTTTTTAGTATTCCAGGGGCTGTTTCCCGGCCCTGTGGTATTTATGACACCGGCGGGATGAAACAATTTCCTCTTCCTTTGCTTTGTTAGACTGAAACCCCTATACTTACCGGCATCCCTCATTCCCCGCCCATGGATACGCAGACGATACCCCTCTCAGAACCGGGGACCACCCCCAGAGTCCTGCTCACCGTTGTCGAAGGCACTGCAGAACCGGCGAAACTCGAATTCACAAAGACGTTTCGCATCGGGCGCGACCCCGAATGCCAGGTGCGTCTCACGGACGTCGCTGTCAGCAAGGTCCACCTCGAAGTCTTCTTCGAAAAAGACAAATGGTGGGCCAGGGATCTCAACAGCACGAACGGCACGTTCCGCGGCGGCAGGAAAATCACAAAAATCCAGCTCGGCGCCAGGACCAAACTGATTCTGGGCCGGACCGGCCCCCTCCTGACGTTCGATGTGGAAGGCGCCGGCGGCGACGCCGATAAGACCGCGCTCAGGACGCTGTTTTCCCCCACGCTGTTCGTCGAGAAATACCTGAAATCGCCCGATGCGAAGGACGGGGCCGGCGAGCAGACGCGGATGATCAGGCAGAAGGTGTTCGTCGCCGAGAAATCCCGCTTTCGCAAGTACGTCAGGGTGATCATCGCGCTCGGCGCGGTGGCGGTGCTCGCCTCCGCGTACGCGGTCTACAAGCACCTCCAGGTGCAGAAACAGGAGGAGCTTGCGCAGCAGGCCTTCTACCAGATGAAGTCGCTCGACATATCGTACGCCGCGCTCAGGAAGCGGTTCGCCAGCGTCACCGGCGACACCGCTGTGAAAGGCGAGACCAGTGCGTACCTCGAGAAGCGTCGGAACCTGATGGCGACGTACGAGAAACTGGTCGGGGAGCTCGGCGTGTATTCGGAGAACATGGACGACAAGGAAAAGACGATCTACCATGTCGCGCGCGTTTTCGGCGAGTGCGAGATCGGGATGCCGTCGGACTTCGTCGATGAAGTGGAGAATTATATCGACCTCTGGAAGAAATCCCCGCGGCTCCGGCAGGCGATCGCGCGTGCCGAGGAGAACGGTTACCCGGCCCGGATCGCCCAGGCGATGATCGCGCAGGACCTCCCACGAGAATTCTTCTATCTGGCGCTCCAGGAAAGCGAGTTCGATTCGACGGTGGTGGGGCCCGAGACACGGTTCGGCATCGCCAAGGGCATGTGGCAGTTCATGCCCGCCACCGCGGTGCAGTACGGGCTGAAGACCGGTCCCCTCATCAGGGTGGAGAAACCCGACCCCCGGGACGAGCGGCAGGACGTGGAGAAATCCACAATCGCCGCCGCACGGTATATCAGCGACATGTACAATACCGAGGCGCAGGCGTCCGGGCTGCTGGTCATTGCAAGCTACAACTGGGGTCACAACGTGGTGCGCGGACTCATCCGCGAAATGCCCGAAAACCCCCGGGACAGGAATTTCTGGCGCTTCCTTGCGCAGCACAGGGACAAGATCCCCAAGCAGACGTACGACTACGTGTTCTATATCTTCTCCGCCGCGGTGATCGGCGAGAACCCCGGGCTCTGGGGATTCAATATGACCCCGCCGTTCCCGCAGAGCGCGCAGCACAACTGACCCCCCGTTACCGGCAGGCACCCGCAATGAAAAGGCACGCGTACCTCTGGCCCTGTGTGTTCCTCCTGGCAGCCACCTGTTGCGCACAGGACCCGTCTTACTACACGAAGCGGACGACGTGGGAGGCAACGGTCCGCGCCTCGCTGGAATCGCTCGCCCGGGAGCGTGGGAGCGCCCAGGCGCCCCTCGTGCTGGGTCGCTGGTACTCCGTGGGCCCGTTCAGGTCAAGAACACACGACTCATTTGCCGAGGCATACCCGCCGGAATCGGGCGATACGCCGACCCGGCTGTACGAGGGGGGGGCGCTCCGGTGGACGGAGCGGCAGGCCTGGGAGGACGGCCACGTGATACTGTTTGAAGAGACCGACTTCTGCGCGATGTTCCTCTCCCGGAAGATGATTGCGCCGCGCGACACCACGGTCGCCTTTTCGCTCGGGAGCGATGACGGCATCAAGGTGTGGCTGGACGGGGCGCTGCTCCTCTCTCATGACATCTACCGGGGCGCGGAGCCCGACCAGGAGCAGCTTGTGGTACACCTCACGCCGGGAGAGCACCGGTTGCTGATCAGGATCAACAACGGCCAGGGGGATTTCGGATATTATTTCTCGGTGCTCAACAGGGATCTGAGGGAGGTTATGCGGCTGGCCGCGCGCGACTTCCCCTCCCCCGCATCGCGCAGGGAGATGGCCTGGGAGTCGGCCGACAGCATCTGGGCGGCGCCCTGGAAGCCGGGCGACGTGACGGAGCTTGCTGTCCGTTATGCCGCCGCCACGCTCTACGATACGCCGGCGGATCGGGCCGCGGGGCTCGCCGCGGCGCGCGTTGCCGCGTCCGAGGCGGCGCTGGAGAAGATCAGGACGACATACATCGATTCACGGATACAGGACGCGACCGCGGAAGTGCTCACGCCTCCCCCGGCGCCTTCGCCCCGCATCAACGGGGCGCGCGTGTTCGGCGCCAGGCCGGGGAATCCCTTTCTCTTCACGATTGCGGCCACAGGCCGGCGGCCCATGACGTTTGCGGCGGACGGCCTCCCCGAAGGGCTCACGCTTGACAGCACGACGGGGCGCATCACCGGGACTCTCGCGTCGCCCGGCGCGTTCGCCGTCACACTTCGCGCGCGCAACGACGCCGGGACCGCGGAACGCCCACTGAGGATCGTTGCGGGGGACCACATTGCGCTCACGCCGCCCCTCGGCTGGAACAGCTGGAACTGCTTCGCCTCGGCGGTCGACGATGCGAAAGTCCGCGCGGCGGCGGACGCCATGGTGGCGAGCGGTCTCAGCCAGCACGGATGGACGTACATCAATATCGACGATTGCTGGGAGGTGAAACCCGGCGCGAACGACTCGATACTGGGAGGGGAACCGCGCACGCTCAACGGAAGGATCAACACGAACAAGAAATTCCCCGACATGGCCGCCCTGGCGGCGTACGTCCACGCGAAGGGGCTGAAGCTCGGCATCTACTCTTCCCCCGGACCGCTCACGTGTGCAGGGTTCACGGCAAGCTACCAGTTCGAGACGAAAGATGCCGCGCAGTACGCGGCGTGGGGAATCGACTACCTGAAGTACGACTGGTGCTCCTACGGATCCATCGAGAAGGAGCGGACCAGGGAGGCGTACCAGAAGCCGTACCGCATCATGCGCCGCGCACTCGACGGCGTCCGCCGCGATATCATCTTCTCCCTCTGCCAGTACGGGATGGGGAACGTCTGGGAATGGGGAGACGAAGTCGGCGGGAATTGCTGGCGGACGACGGGGGATATCGAGGACACGTGGGCAAGCATGTCGGGCATCGGCTTTGCGCAGGGTGAGCACGCCCGCTACGCCGGCCCGGGACACTGGAACGACCCGGATATGCTTGTCGTGGGCATGGTCGGCTGGGGGCCGGTGCTCCATCCCTCCCGCCTGACCCCCAACGAACAGATCACGCACATCACGCTCTGGTCGCTCCTGTGCGCGCCGCTCCTCATCGGCTGCGACATGACCCAGCTCGACGCGTTTACTGCGGGGCTCCTGATGAACGACGAGGTCCTTGACGTCAACCAGGATCCGCTCGGGCGGCAGGCGTCACGCGTCGCCTTGCGAGGCGACTGCGAAGTCTGGGCCAGGGAGATGGAGGACGGGTCGCGGGCTGTCGGGTTGTTCAACCGGGGGAAATGGAAATCAGAGGTCTCCGTTTCGTGGCAGGATCTGGGCCTCACGGGCGCCCGGAATGTGCGCGACCTGTGGCGGCAGAAGGACCTCGGGACATTCCCCGACGGAATCACGCTCGCCGTGCCGCGTCACGGCGCGATGCTCATCAGGGTCGAGCCGGCTCAATAACCCTCACCCCGGTCACAAAGTATTCAGTTTCCCCCCACCAGGAGAGGGGGACGCCGGTGTGCTGTTCGTACATGAGCGCAACGCGGCCGCCGAGAGAGGCGTTGATGCCGGCCGCGACCGAATCGTCGCGCACGCTGAAGTAGAATTTCTCCGGGGTGGTTCCCGGCATGGACACCATCGACAGCTCCCCCTCCCACGTCTTGAACACCCAGCCCTTCCGGGAGAACTTCTGAACATACCCGGCTCTCTCCCCGTGCGAATAGCTCCAGGTAAGCGAGAGCCACGTGTAGAACGCGAAGATGAGGACGGCAAACGCCGCGATCATGAAGAGCCATCGGAGGAAGCGATGCTTCCGCCGCGGGGGAGCAGGGGTTTCCGGCATGGGAGGCCTGATGGGAAGATGTGGGTTGACGCAATGTGGGTTGACGCGGGGAATCTAGCGAAGAGGAGAGTGAGAATCAACCCGCGGAGATTGCCCCGCCTGCGGCGCCTGCGGCGCCGCAGGCGCCGGGATGCAAAGAGCGCACTTCGGGGCGCCTCCGGCGCCGCAGGCGCCGCCCCTCGCAATGACAGGCTTCGCCAATCACCCCGCCTTCGTATCGAGCTTCTCCAGCTTCGGCTTGATCACGAACATGCAGTAGGGAGCGCGGGGATTGTTCCGGAAGTAGTCCTGGTGATAGTCCTCGGCCTCGTAGAATTCCCGGAGCGGCTCGATCTTCGTGACAATGGGGGATGAGAATTGCGCCGCAACCCGGCGGCGAGATTCCTCCGCCGCGGCACGTTGCTTCTCGTCCTGGTAAAAAATGACCGAGCGGTACTGGTCGCCGACATCCGCTCCCTGCCTGTTGAGCGACGTCGGATCGTGCGCCTTCCAGAAGAGTCCCAGCAAATCGTCGTAGGACACCTTCCGGGGATCAAACGTAATCCGGGCCACCTCCGCATGGCCGGTCGTCCCCGAGCACACCTGCTCGTATGTCGGGTGGGGGACATGCCCCCCCGCATAACCCGAGACCACGGACTTGACGCCATCCAGGCGCTCAAATACCGCTTCGATGCACCAGAAGCATCCCCCCCCGAACGTCGCAGTTTCCATTTGAGCCATGATCCTCTCCGTGGTCGTGTGTGTAACGCACATGTAACCTTTTTGGTTTCATCGCCTCCTTTGTAGAATCCTCACGAACCGACATCGGAAACGGCGCAAAAACCTCACAATCAGGCGGATACACTATGGCATATGTATTGCCCTTATCATCCGCGCAGATTTCCGCCTTCCGCCGATTGCGCGGAACTGGCGGCACAAGGAAATGGCGGCTACACGCATGCGGACGGACGGCGAATCGATAAAAGGAGACCGTTGGACCAGGGCTGTATTCGTCCTGGGTCTCGCGATATTCGCGGGCATCGCCGCTTCCGCTTACTTCGGCATGAAGGGGTATCTTGCCAACACGAGGAGCGTCACGGTTTCACGGTCGCTCCACATGGAACTGGATGATCTTGTCTCGTCACTCAAGGACGTCCAGCGGGGCGCCCGCGGGTACGTGATCACTCGTGACACGGCATTTCTCCAGCCGAGCACCGCCGGCGCGGCGGCACTGGGAAGGGAGTTTGCGGCGCTCCAGAGCCTCACGGATTCATCCGCCGCCGATCGGCGGGAAATCGAAACGCTCCGGTCCCTTGCAGACCGGCTCCTGGCAGTCGCGGGAGAGGAAGTCGAGCTCGCCCGGCGCGGGGCGATGGACTCGGCGCGCGCGGCGGAGCAGCGGGGCGCCTCGAAACATACGATGGACAGGATAGGCGAGATCGCCGCCGCGCTCCAGGCGCAGGGAGAGGCGAAGCTCGCGGAACGATTGAACGACGCAGAAGGAGAATTCAACGGATCGGAAGGGCTTCTTGCCCTCGGCTCCTGTCTCAACTTCGCGCTGATCATCGGGATGTTCGTCTTCATGCGGCGGCAGATCCGGGAGCGCCGGGAAACCGCCGCAACGCTCCAGCTGAGCGAACAGCGGCTGCAGACCGTGATCAATTCAATACGGGAGGGGATCACGTTCAGCAACGCCGAGGGGGGATTCGAGGTGTTCAACACCCGGATGTCCGAGATCACCGGGTACACGAAAGAGGAGGCGAACCGCTCGGCCGACTTCTCGCGCCTGATCTACCCCGACTCCCTCGATCACCAGAAGGCGCTGGACGGCGTCCAGCGCATCATCGACGAACCCGGCATCCATGTGTCGGAATCCACGATCACGACAAAAGCCGGCGCCCGGAGGACGCTCATCGTCGCCTCCCAAATGCTCGGCCAGGGGAGCCGGCGGATGTTCCTCACCACCTACTCCGATATCACCACGCAGAAACAGATGGAACGGGCGCTCCGCGATTCCGAAGAGAAACTCCGGTTGATATTCGAACACGCCCGGGACGGCATCAGCATATTCGAGGAAGCTGATGACGTCGCCGAGCGGCGGCTCGTCGACTGCAACCCGCGCTACGCGGACCTTGCGGGGCGGTCGCGGGAGGACCTGCTCGCCAGGGGGACGACGCAGGGGCTCGCCGTGAACCAGATGGAAGAGCACACCGTTTCGATCAGGGAGGGAAAGCCCTTCCGCGGCTCGTTTTCGTGGCTCCGTCCGGACAGCCGCGAGAATATCATTGAGTATACCGCCGTCCCCATCGAGATGCGGGGAAAGAAGTACACGATTGGCATCGACCGCGACGTCACGGAGGAGCGGAGGGCTGAAGAGCTGGTCCTTGCGTCCCAGAAGCGGTACCAGCAGCTTTTCGAGGCAAGCCCCACTCCCCTCCTGATCTATGATTCCGCGACGCTCCACATCCTGGAGGTGAACCCCGCAACGGTGGAACATTACGGGTATACCCGCGACGAACTGCTGACCATGACCGTGAAGGACATCCGCCCGCCGGATGAGCTGCCGGGATTCCTCGAACATCTCCATGAGAGCGGCGCACGGGCGGAGCGGATGCGCACATCGCGTCACAGGAAGAAGGACGGCTCGATCATCCAGGTGGAGATCCATTCGCACTGCATCGACTGGAAAGGGAAACCCGCCCGGCTCGTCATGGTGCACGATATCACGGAACTGCTGCACGTCGAGGAGGAGCTCAGGATACAGAAAGCCCACTTCCAGCAGCTTTTCGAGAGCGCGCCGGAAGGCATTGCGCTGCTCGATTCGGCAGGCCTCGTCCATGACGTGAACCGCGCGTTCGTGCACATGTTCAGCCGCTCGCGCGAGAACTTGATCGGGACGAACATCCTCGAGACGACTGTGCCGGACGAGGGAAAAGACGACGCCCGCAGCGCGCTGGAAGCGGTCATGGAAGGAGTCACCGTCCACCTGGAGGCGGAGCGCATCAGGGGCGACGGACACCGGTTCACGGCATCGATCGTCGCGCTCCCCGTCGAAGACGGCGGGGGGGTGCGGACAGCATACGTCCTCTACCGGGACATCACGCAGAAGAAACGGTGGGACACGGAGCGGGAAGGGCTGATCAGTCAGCTCCAGAAAGCGCTCGCCGACGTCAAGACGCTCGGCGGCCTCCTCCCGATCTGCGCCTGGTGCAAGAAGGTTCGTGACGACAAGGGCTACTACCATCAGATCGAGTCGTTCATCGCGAAGCAC
>Ga0335080_10006690_pt1 | contig 11923 bp, 8 predicted proteins | sample Lox_Sample_34_FD_206720 | JGI IMG/M metagenome (GOLD analysis project Ga0335080, IMG submission 206720) | Soil microbial communities from Loxahatchee National Wildlife Refuge, Florida, United States - Lox_Sample_3.4 | ecosystem: Environmental > Terrestrial > Soil > Wetlands | place: USA: Florida...
GGCGGCGCCCGGCACGTTCCACCCGACCAAGGAGCAGTGGGCGGCCCTCAGAATCTTCACCGTCTCGGCGCGCCATTTCCGCACCGAGCAGACGACCGACGGCAATATCGCGGTGAACGAGGACACGACCACACCGGTGTTCTCGCCCTACTCCGGCCGCGTGACGCGCGTCATTGCCAAGCTCGGCGCTGCGGTCAAGGCAGGTGAGCCGCTGCTCGCGGTCGAGGCGAGCGAGTTCGTGCAAAGCCAGAACGATCTCGTCGCCGCCTCGGCGGCGCTCGCGACCGCGCGCTCCCAGCTCGCCCTCGCCCAAGCCAGCGAGAAGCGCTTGCATGACCTGTTCCTCGCGCGCTCCGCGGCCCAGAAGGACTGGCTGCAGAGCCAGGCCGACCTGGCCAACGCCCAGAACGCGCAGCGCAGCGCGGAGATCGCGCTCGCATCGGCGCGCAACCGGCTGCGCATCCTCGGCCGCTCGGACGCGGAAATTTCCGCCATGGAAAGCGCGCGCGACCTCCAGCAGGTGAACCCCGAGGCGCTGGTACGCGCCCCGATCCCGGGCACTGTGGTGCAGCGTCAGGTGGGGCTCGGGCAGTACATCGCGAGTGCCGCAAACGGCGCCGCGACGCCCGTCTATTCGATCGGAAACCTCTCCACGGTGTGGCTGATCGCCAATGTCCGGGAGACCGACGCGCCCTACGTCAGGGTGGGTCAGGCCGTGGAGGTGCGCGTCCTGGCGTATCCGGGGCGCGTCTTCAGGGCGCGCATCGCGTGGATCGCGCCGGGGATCGACGCCGCCACCCGGCGCCTTCCGGTGCGCGCCGAGGTGGACAACCGCGACGGCGCGCTGAAGCCCATGATGTTCGCGACATTCAGCATCATCACCGGCGAGGACGTGTCCGCCCCCGCCGTGCCGCAGAGCGCCGTGGTCTACGAGGGCGATCAGGCGCGGGTCTGGCTGGCGCGCGCCGACGGCAGCGTCGCTGCGCGCGCCATCGCCGTAGGCCGCACGAGCGGCGGCATGGTGGAGGTGACGCGCGGCCTCGCCGCGGGCGACAAGGTCGTCGCGAGCGGCACGCTGTTCATCGACCGCGCAACGCAGGTCCAGGACTGATGAACCGCCTAGTCGCCTTCGCGCTGCAGCAGCGCGTGCTGTTCGTCGTGCTGCTCTTCCTCGTCGTCGGCGCGGGCCTGGTGAGCTTCCTCAAGCTCAACATCGAGGCCTACCCCGACCCGGTGCCGCCGCTCGTCGATATCGTCACGCAAAGTCCGGGGCAGTCGGCCGAGGAGATGGAACGCTACATCACGATCCCGATCGAGGTGCAGATGGCCGGGATCCCGAACGTCAAGACGGTGCGCACGATCTCGCTCTTCGGCCTCTCCGATGTGAAGGTGCAGTTCACCTACGACTTCAACTACTACCAGGCGGAGCAGCAGGTCATCAACCGCCTGGCGCAGCTGCCGCCGCTGCCGAACGGCGCGAACCCGGAGATATCTCCGTGGAGCCCGATCGGCGAGATCTACCGCTATCGCGTGGTCGGCCCCGACGGCTTTTCGGCCACCGACCTGAAGACCATCCAGGACTGGATCCTCGAGCGGCGCTTCAAGGCGGTGCCCGGCGTGATCGACGTCAACGGCTGGGGAGGCCGCACCAAGACCTACGATGTGACCGTCGACCTGAAGAAGCTGACGCACTACGGCCTCACGCTGCCGCAGGTGGTGCAGGTCCTGAACAACAGCAACATCAACGTCGGCGGCCAGACCGTGAACATCGGGCCCCAGGCGGCGGTCGTGCGCGGCATCGGGCTGGTGCAGTCGCTGGACGACATCCGCAACACGGTGCTGGGCGCGCCTGGCGGCGCACCGGTGCTGATCGGCGACGTGGCGGAGGTAAGCGTCGGGTACAAGCCGCGCCTCGGCATCGCCGGGCAGGACGAGGACGACGACGTCGTCGAGGGCATCATCCTCATGCGGCGCGGCGAGGAGAGCCTTCCCACCCTGAAGCGCGTCAAGGAGGAGATCGAGCGGATCAACGCCACCGGGATCCTGCCGCCCGGCGTGCACATCCAGAAGATCTACGACCGCACCGACCTCATCAAGGTCACCACCCATACGGTGCTCGAGAACATGCTTCTCGGCATCGCGCTGATCTTCTTCGTGCAATGGGTGTTCCTCGGAAACCTGCGAAGCGCCATCATCGTCGCGACGACGATCCCGTTCGCGCTCTTCTTCGCGGTCACGATCCTGTTCCTGCGCGGCGAGTCGGCGAACCTGCTGTCGGTCGGCGCGATCGACTTCGGGCTCATCGTCGACGCCACGGTCATCATGGTGGAGAACATCTATCGCCATCTTTCCGAGCCGGCCGAGAAGTGGTCGTCGAGCGTCCACGGCCTCGAGCACCAGCAGCTGGTGATCGGCTTGCACGGACGCTTCGCCCGCATCGCCATCGCGGCGGCCGAGGTCAGCGGCGCGATCTTTTTTTCGGCGAGCATCATCATCGCGGGCTTCGTGCCGCTCTTCACGATGTCCGGCATCGAGGGGCACATCTTCGGTCCGATGGCGAAGACCTATGCCTACGCCATCCTCGGCGGGCTGATCGCCACCTTCACCGTGTCCCCCGCGCTGAGCGCGATCCTGCTGACCGACCGCGTCGAGGAGACCGAGACGGTCATCGTGCGCGCGCTGCGGCGCGCGTACGCGCCGCTCCTCGAGTTCGCTCTGGCGAACCGCATCCTCACGCTGGGCGGCGGCTTGCTCACCCTCGCGCTCGCCGGCCTCATGCTGCCGACGCTCGGGCTCGAGTTCCTTCCCAAGCTCGAGGAAGGCAACCTCTGGATCCGCGCCACCATGCCGCCGTCGATCTCGCTCGAGGAGGCGAACGGCCACGTCAACCGCATGCGCCGCATCATCGAGGCCTTCCCCGAGGCGGTGACGGTAATTTCGCAGAATGGCCGCCCCGACGACGGCACCGATGCCACCGGGTTCTTCAACGCCGAGTTCTACGTGCCTCTCAAGCCGCTGAAGGACTGGCCGCGCGGCATCGACAAGGACCGGCTGACCGAGCAGGTGAACACCGCGCTCGAGAAGGAATTCCCGGGGGTGGAATTCAACTTCTCGCAGAACATCCAGGACAACGTCGAGGAGGCGGCCTCCGGGGTGAAGGGCGAGAACTCGATCAAGCTCTACGGCAACGACCTGCTCACCCTGGAGGCCAAGGCGAACGAGATCCGCGACGCGATGCGCACCGTGGCCGGCGTCGCCGACCTGGCCGTGCTCAACTCGCTCGGGCAGCCGACGCTGCGCATCGACATCGACCGCGGCCGCGCCGCGCGCTACGGCCTCGCCGCCGGCGACATCAACGCCACGGTGCAGGCGGCAATCGGCGGCGAGGCCGCCGGCAACCTCTACGAGCGCGGCAGCGACCGCAACTTCCCGATGGTGGTGCGCCTGGCGCCGGAATACCGGCAGAACGTGGACGCGATCCGCAGGATCACCATCGGCGCGCCGGGCGCAAACGGCGGCGTGGTGCAGGTACCGCTGGGCGAAGTCGCGGACGTGCGCCTGGAGTCCGGCGCGTCATTCATCTACCGCGAGCAGCAGCAGCGCTACATCCCGATCAAATTCAGCGTGCGCGGCCGCGACCTCGGCAGCGCGGTGCTCGAGGGCCAGGACAAGGTGCAGCAGAAGGTCCACCTCCCGGGAAACTACCATCTGGAATGGGTCGGCGAGTTCGGCAACCTCAAGGAGGCCGCGCAGCGGCTCGCGGTCGTCGTGCCGCTCAGCCTGCTGCTGATCTGCGCGCTGCTCTATTTCCACTTCAGCTCGATCGTCGACATGCTGCTCGCGGCAAGCGTGATGCCAATGGCGCTGGTGGGCGGCGTATTCGCGCTCTACGCCACGGGTACGCCGTTCAGCGTGTCCGCCGCGATCGGCTTCGTCGCGCTCTTCGGCATCGCCGCCATGGACGGCATCATCGTGATCTCGTACTACAACCAGATGCTCGGCGACGGGCTGCCGCGCATCGACGCCATCCGCCGCGCCTGCGAAGTCCAGATGCGTCCGGTGGTGATGACCTGCATCGCCGCCTGCGTCGGCCTGCTGCCCGCGGCCGTCTCCACCGGCATCGGCGCGCAAGTGCAGCGGCCGCTCGCCATGGTGGTCGTGGGGGGCATCCTGCTCGCGCCGGTCCTGATCCTCATCGTGCTGCCCGCGCTGATCGCCGTAGCCTCGCGGCGAGAGCCGGCCCCTCACCCGAACGGCGTCGCTGCCGCCGGATGAAGCGCTCCTGCGCCATCGTCCTCGCGCTCCTCGCCGGCTGCGCCGTGGGGCCCGACTTCAAGCGTCCGGAGCCGCCTGCGCTCGAAAGCTATACGCCGGAGCCCGCGCCCGCCGCGGCCGGCGAGCAGCGTTTCGCGCAGGGGGCGGACATCCCGGCGCAGTGGTGGACGCTGTTCCATTCCGCGCCCCTGAACGCGCTCGTCGAGCAGTCGCTCAAGGCGAACCCGGGGCTGCAGGCGGCAGAGGCCGCGCTGCGGGTCGCGCAGGAAACGTATCTCGCGCAGCGCGCGGCCCTCTTCCCCTCGGTCGAGGCGAGCTTCTCCCCGACGCGCCAGAAGGTCCCCGACGCGCTCACCTCGCCGCTCAACTCCGGCGCCTCGGTCTTCAGCCTGCACACGGCCCAGCTCACCGTCTCCTACGCACCGGACGTCTTCGGCGGTGTTCGGCGCCAGGTCGAGAGCGCCGGAGCGCTCGCGGAAAGCCAGCGCTTCCAGCTCCAGGCGGCGCAGCTCGCGCTGACCGCGAACGTCGTCCTGGCGGCAATTCAGGAAGCTGCCCTGCGTGCCCAGGTGGAGGCGACCGAGGCGGTCGTGAAGATCGAGGCCGAGCAGGTCGAGCTCATGCAAAGGCAACTCGAGCTTGGCGCTATCGCCGAGTCGGCGCTGATCGCGCAGCGCACCGCGCTAGCGCAGGCGCAGGCCACCCTGGCGCCGCTCCGCCGCCAGCTCGCGCAGCAGCGCAACCTGCTCGCCGCCCTCGCCGGCCGCTTCCCAAGCGAGGACATCGGCCAGGGCTTCGAGCTCTCCGCGCTGGCGCTGCCCACGGAGCTGCCGCTGACCCTCCCTTCGAAGCTGGTCGAGCAGCGCCCGGACGTACGCGCCGCGGAGGCGCAGCTGCACGCGGCGTCCGCGCAAATCGGCGCGGCCACCGCCAGCATGCTGCCGCAGTTCACCATCAATGGGAACGTCGGCAGCGTCGCGACCGCGCTCGGCGCGCTCTTCAGCTCGGGGAGCGGCTTTTGGGCGCTCGCCGCAAACGTGACCCAGCCGATCTTCCAAGGTGGGGCGCTGGTGCATCGCAAGCGCGCCGCGGAAGCCGCCTACGACGAGGCGGCGGCCCAGTACCGGAGCACCGTCATCGGCGCCTTCCAGAACGTAGCCGATACGCTGCGCGCCCTGCAGTACGACGCCGAGGCGCTCAACGCGGCGGCGGACGCGAGGAGCCTCGCCAAGGACAGCCTCGGCATCGCCCGCCGGCAGCTCGAACTCGGCGACATCAGCTATCTCGCGCTGCTCGGCGCCGAGCAGGCCTACCAGCAGGCGGTCCTCGCGCACGTTCAAGCGCAGGCGAGCCGCTACGCCGATACCGCCGCGCTGTTCCAGGCCCTGGGCGGCGGCTGGTGGAACCGCGAGTAGGCTTGCTTACGTTTTCCCGGGCGGCCGCGCCGGCGGGCCCGGCGTCTTTTCCTCGGGCTTGAGATTCGAAAACAGCCGGTCGTGCGCCTTGCGCACCGCCACTTTCAGCCGCTGGGCGTAGTCCCTGCGCCTGTCCTTCGCTACCGGGGTCTCTTTCGACATGGCCCCTTCGACAGCGCGCCGGGCGGCGGGTTCGCTCATGCGCGCATGATGGGCCGGCCGCCGGCGTCGTCCAAGGACAAAGTGCGCATCAAGCCGGTTTCATGTCGAGCGCGCGCAGCAGCCATGGCGTCGTCACACGCTTGAAAATGACCGGATCGGGCCAGGTCTTGGCCTCTCTCCCCATGTGCCCGCCGCGCGGGTGCACCCACAGATCCTTCGGCGAGTCGCCGCTGCGCATCAGCAGGTCGATGTCCGCGATCGGCACCTGCGTGTCGAGCGCGCCGCCGATCACCAGCATGGGCGCCATCGGCTTGTCCAGCAGGCCGCGCGCCCGGAGCGACAGCCGCTCCTTCAGCGCCGCGAGCTGCTCGATGTCGGAGGCGCCGTACGTGAACATGTGCGCCGGGACGTAATCGAACAGGTACTCGCGGTTCTTCTGCGCGGCGTAGGTGCGCTCCCGCGAGAAGTATTCGTGCACCGGGGGCGACTGCGCCACGACCGCGCGCAGCCGCGCCTTCTCGGTGACGGCGAGTAGCACTGCCCAGTAGCCGCCGAGGCTGCCGCCGTAGACGGCAACGCGCTTTGCGTCGATGCCTGGACGCGCGAGCGCGGCGTCGAGCATGAGAGAAAGCGACCTCTCGGCGCCGAGCGCGGCCTTTACGCCCGACTGGCCGGTTCCCGGCGAATCGAGCGCGAGCAGCGCGACGCCCTCATCGACGAGCGGCGCGAAGCGCTCGGCCATGTCCTCCTTGCGGCTGTCGAGGCCGGCGATCGCGACGATGAGCGGCGCCGGGCCGGCGCGCTTCGGCAGCCTGAGATAGCCGACCACCTCGGCGCCTTCGTACGGCACGCGCAGCACCTCGAGCGGCGGGTCGAAGCGTTTCGCGTATTGCAGGTACGCCTCGAGCGCCTTCTCGTACGCCTTCTGCTTGCCCGGGGAATTGGGCACCGGCCAGCGCGCGAAGGAGTAGTAGAGCCACGCCTGGTGGAAGTCCTTTTTCGCCGCGTAGCGCTCGCCAAGCTCGCTCCAGGAGGCGGCCCACTCGTCGCGGTCGAGGCTCTTGAGGCGGCCCAGCGCCTCGCGCACGTCGTCGGGCCTGAGGCCGTTCAGCGGGTAGGCATTGCGGTCGGCGCGCGCCTGGGCTTCGGCCTTCAGCTCCTCCAGCGTGCGGCCGGCGGGCGCTTGCGCGCCTGCGACGAGCGCGGCCAGGGAAAGGATCGTGGCACCGATGATGCGTCGCATCGTTCCTCCTATTTCCAGAGCTCGGCGCTCGCGAGGCGGGCACCCTCCGCGAGCGCCTCGAGCTTCGCCCACAGGATGCTGGGGTGCACGCGGCGATGGAACGGCCCCTGCGCGAAGCCGCAGTCCGTGCCGGCCATCACGTTCTCGCGCCCCAGCAGGCGCGCGTAGCGCACGATGCGCTCGGCGACGAGCTCGGGGTGCTCCACCACGTTGGTCGCGTGGCTGATCACCCCCGGGATGAGGATTTTATTTCCATCAAAATCAATCGAACCCCAGACCTTCCACTCATGCTCGTGGCGCGGGTTGGCGCCTTCGATCAGGTAGGCGCCGGCGCGCACCTTGAGAATGAGGTCGACGATGTCCTTGAGCGGCACGTCGGTGGTGTGAGGCCCGGGCCAGCTTCCCCAGCAGACGTGGTAGCGCACGCGGTCCTCGGGAATGCCTTCGAGCGCGTGGTTCATCACCTCGACATGCATCGCGACCCAGCGCCGGTAGTCCTGCAGCGTCCCGGGCGGGACCATGCGGTCGTAGGTCACCGCGGCACGCGCGTCGTCGAGCTGCAGGAGCAGCCCGGCGTCGACGATCGCCCGATACTCCGTGCGCATGGCGTCGGCGATCGCGTGCAGGCACTCTTCGTCCGATTTGTAGTACTCGTTCCTGCGGTCGGGGATGACGCTCGAGGGCGCGGCCACCGGCAGGAAGCCCTCCTCCACGCCCGCCGCCTTCAGCGCCGCCTTGAAGTTGGCGATGTCGAGCTCGAGCTCGGCGAGCCCCGTGTACCGGATCGGCGCGACGCACACCGCTTCGCCGACCGCGGCGCCCGCCGAGGTGGCGGGGCCGCCCTGCGCGTCGAGCTCGGCGTAGAACTCCGGAAAGCGCGCGCGGTCCGCGCCGCGCGCGAAGGGATTCGCGCCCGGCTTGATCGGGCGCCGCTCGAAGCCCGAGAGGCGCTCGAGCGCGTACTGCGACCAGCTGATGCTCTTGCCGAACTCGCCGTCGCTCGGGACGTCGATGCCGGCGTCCTTCTGCTTCCCGACAACATGCTCGACTGAAAGCCGAAGGCAGTCGGCGTACGCCTTCCGGTCGTACGGAAGCCCGCCCTGCTTCGCGGCGATGAACTCGAGCAGCTGCGGCGGCCGGATCAGGCTGCCGACGTGCGTGGTGAGGATGCGCTTCTCGCTGCGCCGCATGGCCGCATCTTAGTACGGCGGGATAAGCGCGTGCGCGGGGCCGGTGGTAGTTTCGACGCGGGGGAGGAAGATCATGGCCCGCACTGCCGCCCTGGTCGACGCGCTCAAGCGCGAGCTGAAGGCGCGCGCCATCACCTACGGCGCGCTCGCACGGCATCTAGGCATGAGCGAGGCCAGCGTGAAGCGCATGTTCGCGCGCAAGGAATTCACGCTCTCGCGCCTCGATCGCATCTGCGAGCTCGCCGGGATCGAGTTCTCCGACCTGGTGCGCGGCGCGTCGAGCGGCGACGCGGTGATCCTGCAGCTCACCTACGAGCAGGAGCGCGAGTTCGTCGCCGACCACCGCCTGATGCTGGTCGCGCTCTGCACCCTCAACCACTGGGGCTTCGAAGACATCATCTCCGCCTACGGCATCCCGCCCGCGGAGTGCATCCGGCTCCTCGCCCGCCTGGATCGCCTGAAGTTCATCGAGCTCCTGCCTGGGAACCGCATCCGCCTGCTGGTGAGCCGCGCCTTCTCCTGGATCCCCGATGGGCCGATCCAGCGCTTCTTCAAGGAGCAGGCGCAGGACTTCTTCCGCTCGCGCTTCGACGGCGAAAGCGAGCTCCTGCTGCTCGCCAACGGCGCGCTGTCGCGCCGCTCGATCCCGGCGCTGCTCGCCCGGCTGCGCAAGACGGCGGCCGAGTTCTCCGCCATGCGCGGCGACGACGCCGAGCTTCCCGCGCGCGAGCGCTCGCCGGTCACGCTGCTCCTCGCCGTGCGGCCGTGGGAGCCGGACGTGCTGCGCAAGCTCCGTACGGTCACTGCGCCGCGCGTCCAGTTGAAAGCAGCGCTAGCCCGCTGACGGCGAGAAGCAGGACGGCGGCCCCCAGGATCCCGCCCAGGCTGCCGCCGAGGCGCAGCCACAGGCTTGCCGCCGCGGGACCGACGATCTGGCCGGCGGCAAAGGATGCGGTCATCCCGGCCATGAGGCGCGCTGCGGCGGGCCCCGCTAACGCGCGCGCCTCCTTCATGCCCGCCATGGTGTTCACCATGAACGTTCCGCCGACCAAGACGGCGGAGACCAGGACCCCGCTGATTCCCGGCGCGAACAGCGGCGCCGCGACGCCCAGGGCCATGACGAGGTGGCCGGCGGCCCAGAGGCGCCGGTTGCCCGCGATCGCGGTGAGCGGCGCCGCGGCGAGCGTCGAGGCGGCCGCGGCGGCGCCGAAGATCGGCCAGGCCCAGCCGAAGACCGCCGGATCGGGGACGATCGCCTTCGCCATCGCCGGAAGGAAAGTGGCCGGAATGATGTAGCCGAAGCCGAACGCGCCGTAGCAGAGCACGAGCAGCGCCGACTGGCCGCGCGGCAGCGCCCGCGACGGCGCCGCCTGCGCAACCTCCTCCGAGCCGACGCGGCGCCAGAGCGCCGCGGTCGCCGCGAGCGACGCGGCGCCGAGCGAGGTCCACGCTCCGGCCGCGCCGCTGCCGAGCCGCATGAGCACCAGGCAGGCGAGCCCGGCGAGGGCGATGCCGGCCCCGACGCCGGTGTACACCACGCTCGCAAAGATCGGCGCCTGCAGCCTCGCAAGCGCCCAGGACGAGACGTGGATCAGCACCCAGGCGCTCGCGACGCCGGCGGCGGCGCGCAAGAGCAGCCAGGCGATGAAGCCGTGGCCCAATCCCATCGCGAGCGTGGCGACGCCGATTGCGGCGAGCGAAATCCGTATGGCGCGGTCGGAGCGCGCCGGGTGGGCGGCGGTCCACAGGGCCCCGGCGAGGTATCCCGCGTAGTTCGCCGCGGCGAGCCAGCCGCCCTGCTCGAGCGTGAGTCCCGCAGCCTGCATCATCGGCAGCAGCGGCGTGAACGCGAAGCGGCCGACGCCCATCGCGACCGCCAAGGCGGCGAACCCGCTCCACGCGACCGCAGCCTGCGAAGGCATGCGGCAAGTATCTACGCGCTCAGGCCTTCCCGGGAACCATCCAGGCGAAACTGGTGCGCAGGTAGTCCGCGCCCTCCTCGAGGAAGTCGGCGAGCCTGATGTGCCGGCTGTTGTCGCCCATGATGAGCTCGCAGATCTGCTCCGGGACGAACTTGCCGCCGGCGAGGAGCAGCATCGGCCGGCCCTCCACCTTCGGCGCGTCGGGCAGCACGATGGCGCGCGCGTAGTCGTAGGCGAACGAGCCGCTCGAGCTCTCCCAGTTGGAGACCTCCTGGCCCTCGCGCCCGAGCACCCGCAGCCACACCGACACCGGCTTCTTCGACAGGATCTGCAGCCCGCAGCGCGCCGCGCCGGCGGCGCTCGAGTCGAGGCGGCGGATGATCGCGACACCCCAGGGATCCTGCGGCCGCCAGCGGATGCCGCACAGCACGCCGGGCTCCGCCCAGGCGCCGCCGTCGGACGGGATCTTGCAGCCGATGCCCCACTCGCTCTGGTCGGCGACTTCCCACTGCTCGGGCACGGCCTCGACCGCCTCGGCCGCCATCTGCAGGCCGCCCTTGGCCTTCGCGGCGGCGACGTCGAGGTCCTCCTTCAAGGCATTGCTGGCGCCGATCTCGATCGCGGTGACGCGCTGGCAGATCGCGGCGAAGCCGCGCACGATCTCGACCTTGCCGGCGACCGCGACGCGCTGCGCGCCGCGCCGTGGCGGCTTGGCGACCAGGTAGCGCAGCAGGTGGCGCAGCACGGTGACCATCTGCGTCGGCGTGAACTCGGCGCCGAAGCGCAGCTCGTCGGTGAGCAGGTTCTTCGCGCTCAGCTTCTCGAGCTCCGCAAGCTTGGGCAGCGCCGGCCCGCCGTCGATGGTGTAGCCGCCCTGCGCCGCCCGCATGGCGAAGGAGATCGCGAAGCGGTCGACGATGCGCGCCATGAGCTCGATCTGCTCGGGCGGCAGCTCGTGCGGCGCGGCGAGGCAGAATGCGAGCAGCTTGGCGAGCTCGGCGCGCGGGGTGCTGTGCACCTCCTTCGGGTAGACGTGAATCGCCTCGGTCGCGAAGTGCGCGAGCTCCGCAAATGCAAACGGCCGGTAGAGCGGCAGCCAGTCGCGCGGCGCCGCCGGCAGGTACATCATGGCGCGCACCTTCGCGGCGAGGGCCCAGTTGCGGTAGCCCCTCGCGAGCGCCACCGGCAGCTCGGCGCGGATGTCGTCGGCCCGCCTGCCGTGCTGCTCGTTGTCGGCGACGCAGCGCGCGTAAGCCCCTGCGGTGTTGGTCCAGAAGGCCTCGAGCAGCTGCGCGCGCTTGCGCTGGCCGCGGTCGCGCCGGTGCATGTGGGCGCAGAACTCGGCGAACAGCTTCGCCGCGAGCGGCCGCGCCGCGTCGTCGAGGCTCTTCACCAGCGCCAGCCGGTCGTCGCAGGCGAAGCCGTCGAAATCGCGCAGCGTGCCCTGCCAGTGCTGCATCTCCTGCAGGGCGTCGGCGGGCTTGGCCATCTTGAGCGCCGCGAGCACGCGCTCGAGCTCGCCGCGCTCGGCAAGCGGGTGGTCGGGGCGCTTCTCGAAGAGCCTCAGGGCCATGGCCCCACCCTAAGGCGGCCGCGCCCCCCGGAGTTGAGCTAGCTCAAATCCTCAGGCAATGGCCTGGTAGTAGAGGTTCTGCGGGTGGTTCGCCTGCGCGAAGAAGAACCAGCGCTCGGCGAGGAGCCCCAGGTACTGGACGG